>Ga0306925_10000023_pt1 | contig 63879 bp, 61 predicted proteins | sample flu12Cox44000176_FD_203755 | JGI IMG/M metagenome (GOLD analysis project Ga0306925, IMG submission 203755) | Lab enrichment of tropical soil microbial communities from Luquillo Experimental Forest, Puerto Rico - flux8day.12C.oxic.44.000.176 (v2)... | ecosystem: Environmental > Terrestrial >... | reverse complement strand
GCGAGAAACAGCTTAACGTTTACCCCGAACGCGAGAAAAATCATCGTGTTGACAACGGTGTTCAAGTAGATCGGGTCGGAGAACACCTCGGTATACAAAGACGGGTTGCTACCCATCCACAGCCCGTACAGGGCGGGATAAATTACGAACGCACAGAATACCCCGACATAGGGCACGATGAACGCGACGGCCCAGGTGAACTCTGAGCCTTGCAACCCGCCCCGCCAATAGCGCCACAGCGATTGCCGCCGGACTGCCGGACGGCCGAGCTCGATAGCCGATACGGTCATGATCGCCTCTTAAGCTTGCTGGATGGGGTATTTCGCGAAGATCGCCTCGGCTCTCTTGAACGCCTTATCGATCGCCTGTTCCGGCGTCATGCCATTGTTCATGGCATCAAACATGGCAACGCTGAAGAGATGCTCGCCGTTCACTTCGGCGATTGCCGGGTTGTAGACTTCGTAAATCGGCATCTGCGGACCAAGCAGGGTGAGCTCGGCGTACGCCTTGCGATGCGGGTCCTCCTTGAGCCAGAACGGGTCGCTCTGGACCAGTTTGGGGATCGGCAGCATAAAGCGGCCGAGCCCGCCCTTCAGCCACTCGTTCAGCACCTCGGGCTGTGCCGCGTATTTCAGAAATTCTTTGGCCGCCTCGACGTTTTTCGCCCCCTTCGGGATCACCGCGCCATCGGTAATGACTTGCGCCGTCAGCGGCTTTCCTTCATTGCTGAGCGGCAGGCCGCGGGTTTCGATGGCGTCGTAATCCTCTTTCTTGTCATAGATCGCGACCTCGGTCGAGATCGTGCCGTCGAAGTCCATCACCATCAGCTTGGCGTGGAAGGCATTGTTGTCGTCGGCGTCGTTCCAGTTGACGACACCAGGCGGCACATAGCCTTTCTTGAACGGGGTGGTCAGCTTCTCGACCGCCTTGGCCGCCGCCGCGCGCACCTGCGGGTCGCCGGTGTTGAGCCTGCCGTCGGGCGTCACGAGGTTTTTCCCGCCATAGGCGATCAGGAATGCATTATAGGTGGCGATCGGGTCAACGCCGTTTGCCGTCAGCTGATACCCGTAGGCGTAGATGTTGCGCATACCGTCGGCGCGCAATTTGTCCTGTACCGGCATGAAGAAGTCGAGGAAGGCGTCCCAAGTGTTCGGGAGATCCGAGATCTTGTAGCCCGCCTTCTCGACCAGCGGCCGCCAAATATGGAACGGCCAACCGGTGATCCGCAACGGCACGACTGTATAGCCGCGTTTTTTCGTGACACCATTGTAAAGAAAGCAGGATTCGATCGCGATCGGGGCAAAATCTTTTTTCTGGGTTTCGATAATGTCGCTGACGTCGAGAAACTTGTCGTCCCACGAGTTCAACGGGGCAAACTCGAGATCCGGTGTGTTTAAAATATCCGGCACGACCCCGCTTTGGATCGCTGCAACCGCCTTCTGACGCATTGGCGCGAACGGGATGAGGCTGTAGTCGAGCTTGTTGCCGCTCACTTTCTCATATTCGGCGGCCATCTTTTTGAAGGCGGTGTCCTCCTCTTTGGCGAAGCCCTGAACCCACCAGACTTCCGCGGTCGTGGCTGCGGCATTCGCAATATAGGGCCGCGCCAGCGCCCCGGCCGCGGCGAGACCCACGGAGCCCCGAAGCACCGAACGCCTGGTCAGACCCGTCATGCCGTCGTCCTTCCCTGTACACGCCTCCGCGGGCCGACGCGGACGCGTTCTGGTTGTCGTCTCCCACAACACTATAGAACGGCCGCGCGCTTGCCTCAATTGTTAAACACTCCCGGCGCGCCCAACTCTCGACACCGTGATCAACCCCTGGGTCCCGCGACTGCGTCGCCTATAGATCAGTACGGGTGCCCTACACCGCGACGTCACCCATGGTCAGGCTCGCCGTGACGTGACGGCGGAGGGCAAACAGCAGCACAATCGGGGGCAGCACGTAAATGATGGCCGCGGCCATCATCGCATTCCACGGCGCGTCGACATCGGCGAACAATTGGCCCTGGATCACCGAGACTGTCGTGTTTTGTGGTGGGAGCAGCACGGCCTGGTACAAATAGTCGTTCCAGGCGAGCAGCAGCCCGTAGACGGCGACGACGGCGAGCGCCGGCATCATCAAGGGCAGATAGATCCGCAGATACACCTGAATCGCCGATGCGCCGTCGACACGGGCTGCGTCGTCCAGTTCAAGGGGTATCAGGCTCCCGTATAGCTGCAGGATCAGGATCGCAAAGGGGATCGCGAACGCCACCTGCGCCGCAATAACCGCCCAAAGGCTGTTCGACAGCCCGTAGCTGTGCATGATCCGATAGTATGGGACAATCAGGAAGGATGCGGGGATCGCGTAGGTGAGGAGTGCAGTGTTGGTGAGCAGCGAGCCTCTGCTCAGCCGCATTCGGCTGACGGCGAAGCTCGCCAACGACCCGATCAACACAGTCAGAAACATCGTCAGGAGGCCGATGTAAATACTGTTGCCGAACTGGTGCCAGAAGTCCTCAAGATACCGGGCCTCCTGCGTCACGACATCGCGGAAGCCGTCAAGCGATGGCTCGGCCGGCCAGAGATTGCCGCTGAACTCGATTTCACCTTCTTCGGGATCGAGCGCGATCAACAGCATGTTGTAGACTGGCGTCAGCGACCAGATCAGGATGACGATGCCGAGGATCACCGAGCCCGCTTCGATGCGGACCCGTCGCAGCCGGGAGCGGCGATGCGCTAACCAGCCGGAACTTAGGGCCGCACTCACACCTGCACCTCGCTCGTTTGGAGCCTGCGGATCAATGCGATCACAATCGGGATCAGCACCGGGAGGGCGGACATCACCACTGCGACTCCGAGCGCTGGCTTGGCTGTATCGAAGGCGTAGCGGAAGCCGAGTGTCGCCAGCACTTCCGTCGAGCCCGCCGGTCCCCCACCCGACACAAGATAGACGGTCGTAAAGTCGCCGACCGTCCAGAGGGTGGAGAGCAGCGTACAGAGGAGGTAGAGGTTCGCCAGCAACGGGAAGGTGACATGGACGAAGCGGCGGAAGCCGGTCGCTCCGTCAATTTCGGCCGAGTCATAGATGTCCCGGGGAATCCTCATCCGCGCGGCGAGGAAGATCAGGGTCCAGAACGGCATCCATTTCCAGATATACGCGATGATATTCGATCCGAGCCCGAGCCAGCGGTTATTGAACCAGATCGGACCGTCGATCCCGAACAGCGCCGACAATACGCCGTCGACCAAACCCTGCTCGCCGATCAGCATCCAATGAAACGAGAGGCAGGCTTGTGCCGCCGCGATCGCCCAAGGCACAATATAGACGGCAAGCAGAATCCTGATCCACCAACGAGGGCGCAGGAAGAAGCCGGACAGCAGCAAGGCCAGGAACATCTTCACGTTCACGCCGACGCCAATGAAGAGCAACGTGTTGACGATCGTGGGCAGATAAAGCCGATCGGCGACCAGATCGGCGTAAAGCGAGGGCTTGCCGGCCATCCACAGCGCATAGCCGAAGGGATACACGACGAAGGCGCAGAACACCGCCGCATAGGGCGTGATAAAAGCGATCGCCCAGACGAAGTCCGAGCCGTGCAGATGGCGGCGCCGGGATGGCCAGCGCGGCCGATTGGCCGTTACAGGTCGGGCGGCGAGAACTTGCTGCGTGTGGCCCCCTCTCAGCCCTGCTCGATCGGATATTTCGCGAAGATCTCCTCAGCTCGCTTGAACGCCTTGTCGATTGCCTGCTCCGGCGACATCCCGTTGTTCATGACGTCGAGCATGGCGATGCTGAAGACATGTTCGGCACTGACCTCGGCCATGGCCGGGTTGAACGCTTCGTAAAGCGGAACTGTCGGACTGAGCAGCGTCTCCCCCGCGTAAGCCGTGCGATGCGGGTCCTCTTTGAACCAGAACGGGTCGCTCTTGGCGATTTCGGGCAGCGGCAACGCCCACCGACCGAGCCCACCCTTTAGATACTCGTTAAGCACGGTCGGCTGGACCGCGTATTTCAGAAATTCCTTGGCGACCGTGACGTTTTTCGCCCCTTTCGGGATCAGCGCGCCAAAGATCGGCATCGGGCTCGGCACCTCCTTGCCGTCATTGCCGAGCGGCATACCGCGGGTCACGATGTCGTCGTATTCCTCCTTCTTCTTATAAAGGGCGACCTCAGTCGAGAGCGATCCGTCGAAATCCATCACGATGAGCTTGGCGTGAAAGGCGTTGTTGTCGTCGGCGTCGTTCCAGTTGACGACCCCAGGCGGCACATAGCCCTTCTTGAACGGCGTGGTCAATTTGGCGATCGCCTTGACCGCCGCGTCCTTTACCTGGGGGTCGTCGGTATGCAATCGGCCGTCCGGCGTAACGAGGTTCTTGCCGCCATAGGCCATCAAAAAGCCCTGAAAAGTAATGGCGGGGTCGACCCCGTTCGCGGTCAGCTGATAACCATAGGCGTAGATGTTGCGCATCCCCTGTGCCCGCAATTTATCTTGTACGGGCATGAAGAAATCGAGGAAGGCATCCCAGGTATTGGGAATATCGGAGACTTCAAAGCCCGCTTTGTCGACCAAAGACTGCCAGATATGGAACGGGATCCCGGCCGCTTTCATCGGTACCGCATAATATGCACGCTTTTTCGTAGTATTGTTATACGTGTGAGTAGCACGAAGCGCGGTATCGATGTATTGCGACTCCAAGGGTTCGACGATGTCGCTGACATCGACAAGCTTGTCGGCCCACGCGTTCAGCGGTAGAAACGAGAAATCGGCTAATTCTATAATGTCCGGGACGACACCGCTGGTGATCGCCGAGATTGCCTTCTGCCGCATCGGCGCGAACGGGATGATGCTGTCCTCGATCTTGTTGCCGCTCGCCTTCTCGTAATCGGCTAGGAGTTTTTTAAAGGCGATATCTTCCTCTTGGGCGAAGCCTTGCACCCACCAGAGCTCCGCGGTCGTCGCCGCCGCCTTGGCGACATGGGGCCGTGCCAGGGCGCCGGCGGCGGCGAGCCCGAGCGAACCGCGAAGCACCGAACGCCGCGTCAAAATGGCCATTCTTGTTTCCTCCTTCTTCAGCTCTACGCGATCGGGTATTTCGCAAAGATCTCGTCGGCCCGCTTGAACGCCTTGTCGATCGCCGCTTCCGGCGCCATCCCGTTCTTCATCACATCGAACTCGGCGACGCTGAAGACATGCTCGGCATCAACCTGGGCGACCGCCGGATTGTAGGCCTCGTAGATCGGCAACGTCGGACCGAGCAAGGTCTGCTGGGTGTGGGCGGTACGATGCGGGTCCTCCTCGAGCCAGAACGGGTCGCTCTTGGCGAAATCGGGCATCGGCATCGCAAAACGGCCAAGCCCGCCCTTCAGATACTCGTTCAGCACCTTCGGCTCGAGCATGTAGTTGATGAACTCTTTGGCCGCCGCGACATTTTTTGCCCCCTTTGGGATCACCGGACCAAAACCGACGACCTGAGCCGGCAGCGGCTTGCCGTCATTGTCGAGCGGCAACCCGTGGGTCAAGATATCGTCGTATTCCTCTTTCTTGTCATGGAGAGCGAGTTCGGTCGAGATCGAGCCGTCGAAATCAAGCACCATGAGCTTGGCATGGAAGGCATTGTTGTCGTCGACGTCGTTCCAGCCGACGACTGCGGGCGGCACGTAGCCTTCCTTGAACGGCGTGGTCAGCTTGACCAGCGCCTTGACTGCCGCCTCGCGCACCTTGGGATCGTCGGTGTGAAGCTTGCCGTCCGGGGTGACAAAGTCCTTGCCGCCATAGGCGATCATAAAATGATTGAAGGTCATGATCGGGTCGAAGCCGTTGCCGGTCACCTGAAAGCCATAAGCGTAGACATTGCGCATTCCTTGCGCCCGCAAATTGTCCTGCACCGGCTTAAAGAAATCGAGGAAAGCGTCCCACGTCTTCGGCAAATCGGAAATCTTGGAGCCGCCCTTTTCTACCAATGACTTCCAGATATGGAACGGCCACGCCGCCAGCTTCATCGGCACCATGTAATAGCCACGCTTTTTTGTCGTGTTATTATAATGATAGCAGGAGCTGAGCGCGATCGGACTAAAGCGTGATTTCTCGCGTTCGACAATGTCGCCGAGGTCGAGGAGCTTATCGTCCCACGCGTTCAGCGGGGTAAACGGCAGATAGGCCACCTCCATGAGGTCGGGGACGAGGCCGCTGGTAATCGCCGAGACCTCCTTCTGGCGCAGCGGAGCGTTGGGCACGAGGGTGTGATCGATCTTGTTGCCGCTGGCCTTCTCGTAATCGGCGACCATCGCGCGGAAGGCGGCATCCTCCTCGGGAACGAAGCCCTGGTTCCACCACACTTCCGCGGTCGTCGCGGCCGCGTTCGCGATATGCGGCCGTGCCAGCGCGCCGGCGGCGGCGAGCCCCGCCGATCCGCGAAGCAGCGAACGACGGGTCAGAATGGCCATGTGCGTCTCCTCCCCTTCAGCTCGATATGATCGGGAATTTCGCGAAGACCTCCTCGACCCGCTTGAACGCCTTTTCCGCGGCTGCCTGCGGCGTCATCCCGCCGGTCATGATGTCGGCCCAGGCGGTTGGCCAGACATGCTCGTTCTGAACCTGGGCATAGGCCGGATTGAAGGTCCAGAAGGTCGGCATCGTCGCGCCGAGCAGGCCCTGTTTGACGTAAGCCATCCGGTGCGGGTCGTCTTTGAGCCACCACGGGTCATCCTTCGCGACCACCGGCATGCACGGGATATTCCGGCCGAGTCCCGTCTTCAGCCATTCGCCGTTCACTTCCGGCTGGATGAAGTATCTCAAGAAGTCCTTTGCCACCTCGATGTTTTTTGCTCCTTTCGGGATCAGACCGCAGGCGTTAGTAGCCTGGCTCGGCACTGGCGTTCCGTCATTGCCGAGTGGCAAGCCGATCGTGGCGATGTCATTGTAATCCTGCTGGTTCTTGATGATGGCGACCTCGGTCGAGATCGTGCCGTCGAGATCCATCACGATCTGCTTGGCGTGGAAGGCGTTGTTGTCGTCGGCATCATTCCAATTGATTGCTCCCGGCGGCACGAAGCTTTCCTTGTAGGCCGTGGTCGGATAGGTCAGCGTCTTGAGCACGGCATCGTGCACCTTCGGATCGTCGAGGTGCAATTTGCCGTCCTTGGTGACGATGTCGCGGGCGCCATGGGCGATCAGAAAATAGTCGAACAACGCATTGCAGTCGTTGCCAGTGGTGTTCATCTGGAAACCAAGGCCATAGACATGGCGCATGCCCTGGGCGCGCAATTTCTTCTGCACTTCCTTGAAGAAGTCATAGAAGGCATCCCAAGTTCTAGGCAAATCCTCCATACTATAGCCGGCCTTCTCGACCAGCGGCCGCCAGATATGATTTGGGCGCACCGCGATCGTGTACGGCACGCCATAAAAGCTGCGGCCTTTCTCAGCGCTGTTGTAGCAGTAGGCGGTGTGAAGCGCAGTTTCGCTGTATTGCGATTTCTGGGTCTCGATGACATCCGTTAGGTCGACGAGCTTGTTGTCCCAAGCGTATAGCGCAATGATCTCGACGGGATTATTGGTGAACATGTCGGGGACGACGCCGCTGGTCACTGCGGAGACGATCTTCTGGCGCAGCGGCGCATAGGGGACGATGCTGTAGTCGATCGTGTTGCCGCTCGCCTTCCCGTAGTCCGTAACGATCTTTTTGAACGAGACATCCTCTTCTTCGGCGAACCCCTGGGTCCACCAGACTGTCGCGGTGGTCGCCGCCGCATTTGCAATGTAAGGACACGCCAAGGTCCCGGTAGAGACCAGGGCCAAGGAACTGCGAAGCACCGATCGCCGGCTCAGATTGGTCATGCCCGTTTCCCTTCCCCATTCGCGCCGCGGGGCGCGTTTTTGAATTATTCGGTTAATATAGACTGGCTCGGGCGCGTTCAAAAGCTTGCCACGGGCGCGGCATCGAACGTCAAACTCGCCATCACTACACCGGTTCCTCGATCGGGCCGAACCGGCAGGCCGGAAACACCTGTTTGTCGGGAGGATCCGGGTCGACCGATCCCTCTCAACCCTGCGTGATCGGATATTTCGCGAAGATCTCTTCGATCCGGTTGAACGCCTTCTCCGCTGCCGCCTGCGGCGCCATTCCCTCCTTCATGATGTCGACCCAGCCAACGCTCCAGACGTGCTCGTTCTGGACCTGCGCGTAGGCCGGGTTGTAAGCCCACAAAGCAGGCAGAGTGGGCCCCAATACCCCTTGCTTGACATACGCCTCCCGGTGCGGGTCAGCAAACCACCACTGGTCGTTCTTTACAACCGAGGGCATGCACGGGATGTTCCGCCCGAGGCCTGTCTTCAACCACTCGTTGTTGACCTTCGGCTGGATAAAGTATTTGAGAAACTCCTTGGCCACTTCGACGTTCTTTGCGCCCTTGGGGATCAGGCCGGTGCCACTGTTCGCTTGCGCCGGCACCGGCTTGCCGTCGTTGCTGAGCGCCAGGCCCATCGTGACGATATCGTCGTAATCGTCCTTCTTTCCTTGTGACAGCACGGCGACCTCGGTCGAGATCGTGCCGTCGAGATCCATCACGATCTGCTTGGCATGAAAGGCGTTGTTGTCGTCGGCGTCGTTCCAGTTGATCGCGCCCGGCGGCACAAAGCCTTCCTTGTAGGTCGTCGCCGGATAGGTCAGCGCCTTGATCGCCGCCTCGCGCACTTGCGGGTCATCGAGGTGAAGCCTGCCGTCTTTGGTAACGATGTCCTGGCCGCCATACGCGATCAGGAAATAATTGAACACATTGTTAGGGTCGTTCCCGTTGGTCGTCACATTCAGCCCAAGCCCGTAGACATTGCGCACGCCTTGGGATTTCAGCTTTTTCTGCACCTCCCTGAAGAAATCGTAGTAAGCGTCCCAGGTCTTCGGGATATCTTCAATCTTATATCCCGCCTTTTCGACCAGCGGCCGCCAGACATGGTTCGGTAATGTGGCGCTCGTGTAGGGCACCCCATAATAGCTGCGTTTCTTAGTGACATTATTATAACAGTAGGTGTTGAGCAGCGAGCTCTCGAGGTACTCTTCCTTTTGCGTCTCGACGACCTCGGTGACATCGACGAGCTTGTCGTCCCATGCGTATATTGCGGTGATCTCGGCCGGATTGTTGGTAAACATATCCGGGACGATGCCGCTCGTCATCGCGGCCACGATTTTCTGCCGCCCCGGCGCGAACGGTATGATGCTGAGGTCGATCTTGTTGCCGCTGGCCTTCTCGTAGTCGGCCACGACCTTTTTGAAGGCTGTGTCCTCCTCCGGGACGAAGCCCTGGACCCACCACACCTCGGCGGTCGTGGCTGCGGCGTTGGCGATATACGGCCGCGCCAAGGATCCGACGGCGGCGAGTCCCAGAGAACTGCGAAGCACCGACCGCCTGGTAAAATTCGTCATGCCATTTTCCTTCCCGATCGCGCAGCACAGCGACACGTGTGCTTTGATTATCGTTCCCGGGCGAATATAGAACGGCGGCGCGACGCGCTCAAATGCTCGTCGCCAACCCGGATGCGCCGTCGCGGTCGCCCGCGCGCGTGCTGACGGCGCTCAGGCCTGCACGATCGGGTATTTCGCGAAGATTGCCTCGCAGCGCCTGAACGCCTTGTCGATCGCCGCTTCCGGTGTCATCCCATTGTTTATCACATCGTTCATCGCGAGGGCGAACACGTGCTCGGTGCTGACCTCCGCCCTTGCCGGATTGTACACCTCGTAAGGCGGGATCGCTGGACCGTAGATCCCCTGCCGGGTATAGGCCTCGAGCGGCTCGTTCTTCGGGTCGAGCCAGAACGCCTTGTCGTTCTCGACGATCGACGGCATGGACGGCAGAAACCGGCCGAGCCCAGTTTTCAGATAGGTACCGAGCACCTTTGGCTCGATCGAATATTTGAGAAACTCCTTGGCGGCGTCGATGTTCTTGGCGCCCTTCGGCACCACCGCCGCAGCGGTGCCCATGACGCTCGGCAGCGGTTTGCCTTCGTTCGAGAGCGGCAAGCCGAGGGTCAGGATGTCGTTGTATGCTTCCTTATCTTTCCACAGCGCCACCTCGGTCGAGATCGTGCCGTCGAAATCCATGGCGACGAGCTTGGCGTGGAAGGCGTTGTTGTCGTCGTTGTCGTTCCAGTTCACCACTCCCGGCGGGAGAAAACCTTGCTTGTAGGCCGTCGTCAATCTGGTGACCGCCTTGACCGCAGCCTCTTTGATCTGCGGCTCTTCGGTGTGCACTTTGCCGTCCGGCGTGAACAAGTCCTTGCCGCCATAGGCGACCATGAAATGGTCGAAGTGACCGATCACGTCAAACCCGACCGACGAAATCATAAAGCTGTAGGCATAGATGTTGCGCATGCCCTGTGCTCGCAATTTCGTCTGCTCCAGCTGGAAAAAGTCGATAAACGCGTCCCAGGTGTTCGGGATGTCGGCGGGTTTGTAGCCGGCTTTGTCGAGCAGCGATTTCCAGACATGGAACGGGATGACGGTCATGCGGTGCGGGATCATGTAATAGCTGCGCTTTTTCGCTGCGTTGTTGTAGGCGTTCACGGTCTGCAGCGCCGTCGGCGTGAACAGCGATTTCTGCGTCTCGATGACGTCGGTCAAGTCAACGAGCTGGTCGTTCCAAGCGCTCAGCACGGCAAAGAAGTAGTCGCCGACATTGATGATGTCGGGCACGACGCCGCTCGTCACCGCGGCAATCTCCTTCTGCCGCATCGCGGCAAACGGCAGGATGCTGTACTCGATCTGGTTGCCGCTGGCCTTCTCGTAGTCGGCGACCATCTTCTTGAAGCCGATGTCTTCTTCCTGAGCGAAGCCCTGCACCCACCATACTTCAGCGGTCGTCGCCGCCGCGTTGGCGATGTACGGGCGCGCCAAGGTCCCGGCCGCAGCCGCGGCCAGAGAGCTGCGAAGCACCGAGCGCCGGCTCAGGTTTCCCATGTCCGTCTTCCCTCCTGCTCTGGCGCCACGCGGCCCTTCCGCGGGCGCGTTCCTCTATTAATTAAGAGATTGGGCCTGCGTCGCGGCCCGGTCAACCGCTTTGTCAGGCCGCTTTTTCGAGCTCGCGCAGGACTGTGTCGCCCATAACGCGCGTCGACACCCGCCCGGTGTTGGGCTGCACGATATCGCTGGTTCGCACGCCTGAAGCGAGCGCCCGCCGTACTGCATTTTCGACGAGGTCGGCCTCGTCAGCCATGTCAAAGGAATAGCGTAACATCATCGCGAAGGAGAGGATGCAGGCGAGCGGGTTGGCGACGTCCTTGCCGGCGATGTCCGGCGCGCTGCCGTGTACCGGCTCGTAGAGCGCCCGGCGGCGGCCGCTCGCGTCGGGCGCGCCGAGCGAGGCCGAAGGCAGCATGCCGAGCGAGCCCGTCAGCATCGCCGCGCAATCCGACAGCAAATCGCCGAACAGATTGCTGGTGACGATGACGTCGAACTGCTTCGGGTTGCGCACGAGCTGCATCGCGCAATTGTCGGCATACATAAACGAAAGCTCGACATCGCGATAATCGGCGTCACGAACCCTTTGCGTGACCTCGCGCCACAGCCCGCCCGACTCCATGACATTGGCCTTGTCGACCTCGCAGACTCGGCTGCTGCGTTTTCTGGCGAGATCGAAGGCGACGCGCGCGACGCGTTCGATTTCTGCCTCGGTGTAGACCTCGGTGTTGATGCCGCGGCGAGTGCCGTCGGGCAAGGTCTCGACCCCGCGCGGCTCACCGAAATAGATGCCGCCGGTCAGCTCGCGCACGATCATGAGATCGAGGCCGGAGACGAGCTCGTGCTTGAGGCTCGAAGCGTCGGCGAGCGCGTCAAACACCACGGCCGGCCGCAGATTGGCGAAGAGGTCCATCTCCTTGCGCAGTCGTAGAATGCCGCGCTCGGGACGCAACTCGAACGGCAAGGCGTCCCATTTCGCTCCGCCGACGGCGCCGAACAACACGGCGTCGCTTGCGACCGCTTCAGCCAGGGTCTCGTTGCTCAACGGTACACCCGACTCGTCGAGAGCAGCACCGCCGACAAGACCTTCGGTGATGTCGAAGCTGGCGATATGACGCTGATCGAAGAACTCGATGACGCGCAGCGCCTGGCGCATGATCTCCGGACCGATGCCGTCGCCCGCCAACACCAGCACCTTGCGGTTGGAAGAGCGGGTCTGAACCACGGCTCAGGCCCCGGGTGGGATCATGCCGAACTGCCACGGGCGCGTCAGACGCGCTTTCTCCTCATAGGCGCCGATCTCGGCGCCCTTTTGCTCGGTCAAGCCGATATCGTCGAGCCCGTTCAACAGACAATGCTTGCGGAATGCATCGAGCTCGAAATGCACCCTTTCACCGTCCGGTCGCGTGATCGTCTGAGTTTCCAGGTCGATCGTCATCACCGCGTTGGCGCCTTTCCTGGCGTCTTCCATCAGTTCCTCGACGATCTCTTTCGGCAGGGCAATCGGCAGGACACCGTTCTTGAAGCAATTATTGTAGAAGATGTCGGCAAAACTCGGCGCGATGATGCAGCGGATGCCGAAATCGAGGAGCGCCCAAGGGGCGTGCTCGCGGCTCGAACCGCAGCCGAAATTGTCCGCGCCGATCAGGATCTTGGCATTGCGATACGGCGTCTGGTTGAGCACGAAATCCGGGTTCTCCGACCCGTCCGGACGAAAGCGGATCTCCTCGAACAGCCATTTCGAGAGACCAGTCCGTTTGATGGTCTTGAGATAGACCGCCGGGAAGATCTTGTCGGTGTCGAGATTGATGATCGGCAGCGGCGCCGCAACACCGGTTAGCTGCGTGAATTTTTCCATTCTAGTTTCCCTCGACTAGGCCGGGCGCGATGTCCCTCATCCTGAGGAGCGGCCCCTCAGGCCGCGTCTCGAAGGACGCACCGTCGGCAGTGCAAACCTATGGTTAGAACCACGGCGGGCCAGGGATGGCAACGCCGTATAGTCTCCGCGGATCAATGCTTCCTTCTTATCGCGCCGCCAACCCTTGATTTGTCGTTCCGCGGTCACGGCGTCTTCGATGCGCTCGAAGACTTCGTGGAAAACCAAAGTTACCGGTCGTCGGAGCGCGGTGAAGCCATCGAAGGCGCCGGCCCGATGCTCCCCGATCCGCTTTTCTAAGCTGTCGCGCGTCGTTCCGACGTAATAGGAGCCATCGGCACAGCGCAGGATGTAAAGGTACGCATTCACAAAGACGTGCCTGGATCAGCTTTGTGCGTCCTTCGAGACGGCCGCTCCGCGGCCTCCTCAGGATGAGGAAATCTTTTGCGGCCATCCACCAACACGTTCGCTGTGCCCCGGATCACCCCAGCTGCCGCACGTCGGCGAGGTGGCCGGAGATGGCGGCGGCAGCGGCCATGGCCGGGCCCATTAGGTGGGTCTTGGCGTTCTTGCCCTGGCGGCCTTCAAAATTGCGGTTCGAGGTTGAAGCGATGCGTTCGCCGTTCATCGCACGGTCGGCATTCATCGACATGCAGTTCGAGCAGCCCGGCTCTCGCCACTCAAAGCCGGCTTCGAGAAAGATCCGGTCGAGCCCTTCCTCTTCCGCCTGGTTCTTGACAAGCCCAGAGCCAGGCACAACCAGCGCGCGCACGCCTTCGGCCACGCGCCGGCCCTTGGCGATCGCCGCGGCGGCGCGCAGATCCTCGATACGGCTGTTCGTGCAGGAGCCGATGAAGACGCGTTGCACCGGAACGTCGACGAGCCGCGTATTCGGCGCCAGGGCCATGTATTCGAGCGAGCGCTGCATCGCCGCGCGCTTCAGCGGATCGTCGACCTGTGCCGGGTCGGGAACACGGCCGGTGATCGGCGAGACATCCTGCGGGCTGGTGCCCCAGCTGACGTGCGGCGCGATGTCGGCGGCGTCGAGATGCGCTTCCTTATCGTATTTGGCACCCGGATCGGACGGCAGGCTGCGCCAATAGGCGACTGCCTGCTCCCAGGCGCCGCCTTTCGGGGCATAGGGCCGGCCCATCACATAGGCGATGGTTTTTTCGTCGGGTGCGACAAGGCCGGCGCGCGCGCCCGCTTCGATCGACATGTTGCAGACTGTCATGCGGCCCTCCATCGACATGTCGCGGAAGGTACTGCCGGCGTATTCGAGGATGTGGCCTGTGCCGCCGGCGGTGCCGATCTTGCCGATGACAGCGAGGATGACGTCCTTTGGGCTGACCCCTGCGCCGAGGCCGCCATTCACCTCGATCAGCATGTTCTTGGCCGGGGCCTGGATCAAGGTCTGGGTGGCCAGCACATGCTCGACCTCGGAAGTCCCAATGCCAAAGGCCAGCGCGCCCATCGCGCCATGCGTCGCGGTGTGACTGTCGCCGCAGACGATCGTCATGCCGGGCTGGCTCAACCCTTGCTCCGGCCCGATGATATGAACGATGCCCTGATTGATGCTGTCGACCGGGAAATAGGGGACGCCGAATTCCGTCACATTGCGTTCAAGCGTGTCGACCTGCAGCTTCGATTCCGGGTCGTCGATGCCGCGGCTGCGGTCGCTGGTCGGGACGTTGTGGTCAGCGACCGCCATTGTCGCGTCGGGCCGGCGAACCTTGCGGCCGGCGAGCTTCAGCCCTTCGAAAGCTTGCGGCGTCGTGACCTCGTGGATCAGGTGGAGATCGATGTAGATGAGGTAGGTGCCTTCGCCCTGCGGGGCGATGACGTGGTTGTCCCAGATCTTGTCGAACAGGGTGCGCGGCGGGGCCATGGCTGCGTTCACTCCGATGGGTTGGTTTCTTCGACCTCGCCGGCCATCTCCGGCGCCGGTGCGACTTCCGGCTGGACGCTCGCGCGAGCACGTTCGGCGTCCGGCCGCACAGTGTCGCGGGCGCGCTCGGCGATGCGCGCCCGTTTGCCGGTCCGGCCGCGCAAATAGTAGAGCTTTGCCCGGCGGACCACCCCGCGCCGCACCACTTGGATCGAGGTGACGCGCGGCGAATAGAGCGGAAAGACACGCTCGACGCCTTCGCCGTAGGAGATCTTGCGCAACGTGAAGTTCGAATTCACCCCGGCATTCTTGCGGCCGATGCAGACGCCTTCGAAGACTTGGATGCGCTCGCGCTCACCCTCGACCACCTTGACGCCCACCCGAACCGTGTCGCCAGGCTCGAATTTCGGCACCGGCCGATTGGCGGCGAGCTTTTCGACCTGCTCCTGCTCGATTTGTTGAAGAAGGTTCATCGATCCACCTCGCTGTCGCAAACGCTGTTCTGCATCGCCAAATAACGTGCCCACAGATCGGGGCGGCGCTCGCGGGTCAGGCGCTCCGCCTCCGCCCGCCGCCAGGCCTGGATCCGTCGGTGATCGCCTGAGATCAGCGCCTCCGGCACCGCGCGCCCGTTCCAGAGCTGCGGGCGGGTATATTGCGGGTATTCGAGCAGCCCCTCGGCAAAACTCTCCTCCGCGAGCGTCTCGGCGCATCCGACCACCCCCGGCAGAAGGCGTACACATGCGTCGATCAGCGCGATCGCTGCCGGTTCGCCGCCCGACAGTACAAAGTCGCCAAGACTCAGCTCCTCGACGGCGCGGGCCTGCAGCAGACGCTCGTCGACGCCCTCGAAGCGGCCGCAAATCAAGGTCATTTCCGACATCGCAGCGAGTTCGCGCACCCGTTGCTGATCGAGCCGACGTCCTCGCGGCGACAGTAGAAGCAACGGCCCGACTCCCCGCGAACCGGCGATCGCTGCATCGAGCACGTCCGGCCGCATCACCATGCCCGGCCCGCCGCCAAATGGCGCGTCATCGACAGAGCGGTGTTTATCGCGTGCGAATTCGCGGATGTCCACCGTTTCTAGCTGCCAGAGACCCGACTTCAGCGCCTTGCCGGCCAGCGAATGCGCGAGCGGGCCCGGCAGCATTTCGGGGAAAATCGTCAATACGGTCGCCCGCCAACTCATGGCTCGCGATCGTCGAGCAGCCCGGGCGGCGGATCGAGCACCAATCGCCTCTGCGCGAGTTCGACATGCGGGACGACAGCACGGGTAAACGGCACCATGACAGGTGGTGCGCTGGTGCGCACCAGCTCCAGGGTGTCGCCGGCCCCAAAATCGTGGATCGCGCGGACCCGCCCCACGGGTGTTCCGTCTTCCAGTACCGCCTCGAGCCCGATCAGATCGGCGTGGTAATATTCGTCCGGCTCAGTCTCTGGCAGAGCGGCGCGGGGAAGGTAAAGCCGCAGTCCGCGCAGCGTCTCCGCTTGGTCTCGGCTCTCGACACCCGAAACACGTACAATCACCACGCCTTTAGCGGTACCGATTAGGCGCAATTCAAACCGCCGCTCACCTGCTTCGTCCTCGACCGGCCCATATCGCGCGACATTTTCGGGCACTTCCGTAAAGGGCTTGATCCGCACCGCACCCTGCACACCCTGCGGCCCGGTGACGACACCGAGGCAGATGCGCCGCGTCCCTGCGGTTGGATCGGCGCCGTGCGTCCTTCGAGACGGCCGCTGCGCAGCCTCCTCAGGGTGACGGAGGTTGGTTGAAGCCATCGACACCCCTCCTCATGCTCAGGAGCGCCCCTGGGGCGCGTCTCGAAGCACGCACGATGTCGATGCAGCTCCCATTTGAGCTCAGCTCGACCCGGCGGCCGCGCCGGCCGCCTCTGCAGCAGCCTTGAGCCGCTCTTGCGCCCGCGCCTTCGGCCGCGATTTGACCGGCGTTTCGCGGGCCGCCGGCTTCTCAATGATCCCGGCATCGCCGAGAAAGCGGGCGACCCGATCGGTCGGCAATGCGCCGACCCCGAGCCAATGCTGGATTCGCTCGGCTTTGAGGGTTACCCGATCGCCATGCGAGCGATCGAGCATCGGATTGTAAGTTCCCAGTTTTTCGATAAAGCGGCCGTCGCGGGGGCTGCGCGAATCCGCGACGACGATGCTGTAGTAGGGGCGCTTTTTCGCCCCGCCCCGCGCGAGGCGGATCTTTAACGACATGCTGTTTCCTTCGCTCTAATGCCGCAATCCGCCGGGCATCAGCCCGGCGAGCCCGTGTCTTGCCAAGCCCTTGGGACCCAATTTTTTCATCTTTTTCGTAATGTCGGCCATATCCTGATACTGTTTCAGGAGCCGGTTGATCTCCTGCACCGAGGTTCCGGAACCGGATGCAATGCGGCGGCGGCGCGAACCATTCAATAGCTTCGGGTTGCGCCTCTCGCTCTTGGTCATCGACGAGATGATCGCCTCCTGGCGCTTGATGATCCCCTCGCCGATATTCGCGTCTCCCAGTTGCTTCTTGAGCTTCCCGATCCCCGGCAGCAGCGACATCATCCCACCCATGCCACCCATCCGGCGGATCTGGCGCAGCTGGGCGGCGAGGTCGTCGAGATCGAACCTCCCCTTTTCCAGCTTCGCTGCGAGCTTTTCCGCCTCCTCCTGGTCGACCGTTTCGGCTGCCTTCTCGACCAGGCTAACGACATCGCCCATGCCGAGGATGCGCCCGGCAATTCGCTCGGCATGGAACGGCTCGAGCGCATCGACCCGCTCGCCGACCCCCATGAGCACGATCGGCTTGCCGGTAATCGCGCGCATCGACAATGCCGCCCCACCGCGGGCATCGCCGTCGACCCGGGTCAGCACGATGCCGGTGATGCCAGCGCGTTCGCCAAAGGCCTTGGCGACATTGACCGCGTCTTGGCCCGTCATCGCGTCAGCGACGAGCAATGTCTCATGCGGGTTCGCAACCTCGCGCACCGCCGCGACTTCGAGCATCAGCTCCTCGTTGACGTGGAGCCGGCCGGCGGTGTCGAGGATGACGACGTCGTAGCCCTCGGTTCGGCCCGTATGCAATGCCCGCCGGGTGATCGCCACCGGCCGTTCGCCGGGTACAACCGGCAGAGAGGTGACACCGATCTGGCGGCCGAGCACCGCCAGCTGTTCCTGCGCCGCCGGCCGCTGCACGTCGAGCGAGGCGAGCAGCACCTTCTTCCGATTGCGCTGCTTCAGGCGGTTGGCGATCTTTGCCGCCGTCGTCGTCTTGCCCGAGCCTTGCAGCCCGACCAGCATGGCGACCACCGGCGGCGGGGCATTCAGATCGAGTCCATCGGCTCTCGCGGCGCTCACATCGCCGCCGAGCACCTCGATAAGGTGGTCGTGGACGATCTTGACCACCATCTGCGCCGGCGTCACCGAACGCAGCACCTCTTGCCCTTGCGCCTTCTCGCGGACGGCGGCGACGAAGTCCCTGACCACCGGCAGCGCCACATCGGCCTCGAGCAGCGCAACTCGGATCTCGCGCAAAGCCGCGCCGACATCGTTCTCGGTGAGGGCGCCGTGGCGGCGCAGCCGGTCGAAGACGTCGCCGAGGCGATCGCTCAGGCTGTCAAACATTCGATCCTCAAAAGCGGCCTGCGACAGCAAAAACGCCAGTGCGCGACACTCGCGGACTGGCGGCTCCGATACGGAGATGCGCTGCTCGCTCCCTTCGGAAGGGTGGTCGACACTTAATCGTGATCCGGCCTTCTGTCAATTACGCGACCGTTGCTTGACCTGAAACCTTTGGGCGGCTAGCGTCGCCGATCGAGTGACACCGTCGGGCGCTACGCTCCGTGATGGGCTGGGCCGCCGCGCAATGCGGGGGCCTTGTTTCGACGAGAAAGTCACTCGCTATCTATAACGTCATTGACCGGGCCGATGCGCGCAAGTGCTTCGGCGTGAAGGTATGCCGCCACCGTCGCGCCTACATCCACCCTCGCCCCCATTCGATCCCGGAGTCGCGGATCGGGCAGACTGGTCGTCGGCGCCGTGATCGTCGGCGGCGCCAAGCTGGTCGAGTTCATGGGCGATGCGAGCCCGAGCGTGAGCTACTGAGGTGGGTAGTCGCCGAAAGTTCCTCGTAACGGCGGGGTGGGCGAGTGCCGGCCTATCGGCGGCGAGTGTCTTGCGACCCGCTCTCGGGCAATCCAAGCGCCTGCGGTTCGGAGTTGGGCCACTTCTGCCCACTCCCGACGATACGAAGAAGGCTTACACGCCGGTTTTTGCCTATCTCGCAAAGCAGCTCGGCGTGGAGTTCGATTTATCGGCGACGACGGACTGGGCAGGTATGGCCGTCGCGATGAGCTCCGGCCAGCTCGATGTCGCCTGGATGGGACCGTGGGGCTATGTGATTGCGAATGCCGCCACCGGCTGCCAAGCGGTGGCGACTGCGAAGTACGACGAGAAGCCGCTTTATTACGCGATCATCATCGCCCGCGCTGATCTGGAGACGGCGAAATTCCCGGACGACACCAAGGGGCGGTCGATCTCCTTTGCCGATGTCGGGTCGACCTCGGGATGGTTGATCCCGACCTACTATGCCAAGGAAGTCTGGAAGATCGACCCGAAAACCTTCTGGAAATACAGCGAAGGCGCAACCCACGCCAGCAACGAGGTCGCAGTCGCCTCGGGTCAGGTGGACATGGCGACCGATTTCGACCGCAACCGCAATGCCATGATCGAAGCAGGGCGGGTCAAGCCGGACGCCAGCAAGATCGTCTGGACCTCCGCTCCATTGCCGAACGACGCGATTGCCTTGCCGGCGGACGCGCCGAAGGAGCTGATGTCGAATGTTCAGAAGATCCTGTCGGACATCACGGTCGATCAGGCCAAGACGTTGCTACCGGCGCACTACACCGGGTTCGTGGCTGCGACCCATGCGACGTACGAACCGATCGTGAAGGCCGGTATTGCCGTCGGGAAAATCACGCCGCGTGGATAAGCGGGAGGCTGACTGGGGCAGGCCGTCGCCGCCATGACCCCGGCGGAGCAGGTGCTGGCCGAACTGGATGGCGCGCGGCGAGGTTCCGCCCGGCTGCGCGCGTGGCTGATCGGGCTGACGGTCATCACGTTTTACGCCGTCGCATGGCATCTGGCGGGGGTCGACCTGTCGCGACTCGCGACGGGCTTGCCAAAACTCGCGCATTGGATCGGGCAAGCTTGGCCGCCAAAGATCGCGGAAATCCCGATGTTCGCACAGCGTACAGCGGAAACTGTCGCGATTGCCGCGATCGGGACCACGCTCGCGACCCTGCTGGCGATTCCGATGGCGATCCTCGCGAGCCGCAATATCACGCCGCTGCCCTCCATCTACTATCCGGCGCGATGGTTCCTGAACGGGCTGCGCGGCATCGACTCGTTCGTCTTCGCCTTGCTCTTCGTAGCGGCGGTCGGGCTCGGCCCGTTCGCCGGCGTGCTCGGGATTGCCCTGCATACCTGGGGCAGCGCGGCGAAGCTGTTCGCGGATCACATCGAGAACGCCAATCTCGGGCCGTTCGAGGCCGTTCGCACCACCGGCGCGGGCCGGTTTGCGTCCATTCTCTATGCGCTGGTGCCCGACATATTGCCGGTGCTGCTGTCGACGGCGCTCTATCTATGGGAATTCAACATTCGCGCCTCCACCGTGCTCGGGATCGTCGGCGCGGGCGGCATCGGTCAGGAATTGAAGAACAGCATGGATCTCCTCGACTTTGCCCGGCTGTTCACGATCATCGCGGTGATCCTGGTCGTCGTGACAACGCTAGATCAGCTGTCGAGCTGGCTGCGCCGGCGGTTGATCTGAGAATGGCCCTTGAAATCCGCGTGATCGCTCCGCCAGGGCCCCCACACGCCCGACTTCGGCTCATCGTCGAGGGCATGACCAAAACATTCGACGGCCGGCCGGCGGTCGAAGATGTGAGCTTTGCAGTACGAGAACACGAGTTCGTCGCTGTTCTGGGACCGAGCGGCGCCGGCAAAACGACGTTGTTCCGCTGCGTTAGCGGGCTCTTGGCGGCAGACCGGGGGATCGCCCGGATCGGCGGCGACGACATCAGCGCGCTCCGCGGCAGGGCGCGACGGCGCGTCGCCATCGTGTTTCAGCAATTCAATCTCGTGAGTCGGCTCACGGCTCTCGAAAACGTGCTCGCGGGCCGGCTCGGCCACGTGCCGGCCTGGCGCGGCTGGCTGCGCCGTTTCGACCGGCAGGATCGCCTGCTGGCGCTCGAGTGCCTCGACCGCGTCGGGCTGCTGGCGCACGCGGCGCAGCGCTCGGACCGCCTTTCGGGCGGTCAGCAGCAGCGCGTCGCAATCGCCCGCGCCCTCGTCCAGCGGCCCGATCTCATCGTCGCCGACGAGCCCGTGTCGAGCCTCGACCCCAATGCGAGCGCCGGCGTGCTCGAACTCCTGCGCGGTATCGCTCGGTCCGATGGCGTCGGCGTCCTGTGCAGCCTGCACCAAGTGCCGTATGCCAGGGCCTACGCTGATCGAGTGGTCGGTCTCTCACACGGCCGCGTCGTGTTCGACGTGCCGACCGAGCGTTTCGATCGGACCGCGTTCGAGCATCTCTACGGCGAGCTCGGAACCGCGAACGTGGCTGCGTCGGTCGCTTGAAGATCAGTGAGAGGAACCGATCATGACGCCCTCGGCCCGGCACGACCACCAACCGGATGCCAGCTTCGACGGCGGCGACCTTGATTGCGGGAGCGGATTGCTGCTGCTGATCCGCAAGCACATCGATCCGTTGGAATGCGGCCAGCTGCTCGAGATCCGGTCCACCGAGATCTCGGTCGATGAAGATCTTCCGGCGTGGTGCCGGCTCACCGGCAACGAGCTGGTATCGTGGACCAAAACCGGCAAACAGCGCCGCTTCCTGGTGTGCAAGGACCGGCTGGCGCAGCGCGGGGCCACCGGCGGCTGGTCGCGGATCGCACGGGTGCCCGTCGCTGCCGCGCCGGCGGAGCACGAGCCGCTTGTCGACACGCTGCGAGACGTGGGGGTGGGGACCTACCTACTCGAAATGTGCACGCCCCGATCGGGGGAGACCGACGGATTAAAACAATTGCCGGACGATGCCCGCATCGGTATCGGCGTCGTCAACCAGAAGCTCCTAATCATTGCGCGGGCGGTGGAGCGTATTCGCGATTGAGCGTCCCGGACGCAGCCAAACAGCGGAGACAAAATGCATTTCGATCTCGAAAAGATCCCGACGACGGATGCCTACAAGCTGCTCGTCAGCACGGTCGTGCCGCGGCCGATCGCGCTGGCCACGACGGTCGATAGCGGCGGGCGGGTCAATGCCGCGCCCTTCAGCTTTTTCAATGCAGTCAGCTCGGTGCCGCCGGTGGTTGTGCTCGGGATCAGCCCCGGCGCGGCCAGCGACGACGGCTACAAGGATACCGAGCGCAACATCCGCGACAGTGGCGAGTTCGTCGTCAACCTCGTCGACGAGCCGCTGGCCGAGCGGATGAACATCTGCGCCATCGATTTCCCGGCCAGGATCGGCGAGCTCGACAAGGCCGATCTGACGCCGCTGCCGTCGGCCGGGGTGCGCCCGCCGCGCATCGCGCAAGCGCCGGTCAGCTTCGAATGCCGCCGCATCACCGGAGTGTCATTGGGACCGCGTTCGATGCTCGAAATCGGCAGGGTGATCCACATCCATATCCGCGACGATCTTATCGACCCTGCAAAGATGTATGTGCACACCGAAAAGATGCGCCTCATCGGCCGCATGCACGGCCGCGGCTGGTATGCGCGGACAACCGATCTCTTCCTGATGGACCGGCTCGACCTCGAAACCTGGGATCGGGATAAGTGACGAGTAGAAAATCCCCGATCAAGTGACCGATTCTCCCGGCACGCTGGGTGAACACCCGCGATAATTGGCAGAGTTATTGGGCTAACGGCTGAAATTGGCATCCCGCCACTGTCTCGGGTATTGGGGCAATAGTGGGGGAACACTCAATGCCAAACACGCTGACGATCACGTTTCTCGCCGGTGCGCTCGCCCTTGCGGGATTGCCGGCGTTTGCCTTCGACCTCCCAGATTCCGGTTCGAAGAACTTTGACCCTCCGGGCGACACGCCAAGCTATTTCAGCAACGAGACCGCACCCATATCCGCCCGGACCGCGGACACGACCGAGCGCGATTGGTCTGCTGTCGACGCGTTGGCCCCGGATCGGTCGGCGGCGCGTGCTGCGCCCTCGGCGCACCAAGGCGGCTGGAAGCACGGAAGATCTGGGAAATATGCCTCGGGCAAATCGAGTGGTAAGGGACAATCGACACGGTTTAGCAAAGCCAGCGCCGGATCGGCGCCGAAGACCACGGCCGGCAAACATGGGAGGACGGGCGCTCGGCACGCACGGGCTCACATCTTCAACCCGCTGGTTCTAGTCTAATCGGGGTGCTCCCGAAGACAGCTTGATACGCCGCGCCGACGCCGCTCGGCGTTGGACACGACCGGCCCGCCGCCATATAAGCGGCGCCATGGGCAAGGTCCCGTTTCTCAAGATGCATGGGCTCGGCAACGATTTTGTCGTGCTCGATTTTCGCCGTGGCGCGGTGCCGATCAGCCCTACGGGTGCGCGTACGCTAGCGGAACGCCGCACCGGGATCGGATGCGACCAATTGATCCTGCTCGAACCGCCGCAGCATCCCGCAGCGCAGGTGTTGATGCGTATCCGCAATGCCGATGGCAGCGAGGCCGAGGCCTGCGGCAATGCGACACGCTGCGTTGCCGATCTCCTTTTTCGCGAGACCGGCGACCCACGCGTACGGATCGAGACGGTTGCGGGGTTGCTGGAGGCGGAGGCGATAGCCGACGGAGGCGTCTCCGTCGATATGGGACCAGCGCATACCGGTTGGCGCGACATCCCGCTCGCCCGGGCTGCAGACACCGATCATGTCGAGTTGTCGCTCGGACCGCTCGAGGATGCCGTCTGCACCAATCTCGGCAACCCGCATGCGACGTTTTTCGTCAATGCGGTCGAGGCTGTCGATCTCGCTGCACTGGGGCCGGCCCTCGAACATCATCCACTATTTCCGGAGCGCGCCAATATCGGCGTCGCGGCGATCCGCGATCGCAATCATATTCGGCTGCGCGTTTGGGAGCGGGGCGTCGGGATAACCTCGGCTTGTGGCAGCGGCGCCTGCGCCGCTCTCGTCGCTGCGCACCGGCGAGACCTGGCAGACCGCCACGCTCGCGTCGAGCTCGACGGCGGAAGCCTCGACATTGCCTGGCGCGAGGACGGCCATGTGATCATGACGGGGCCCGCTACCCTGAGCTTTGAGGGCGTGTTCGACGCAGACCTGCTGGCCGAGAGCTGAGCCGATGCAGGACAACGAGGTCATCACCTTCGGCTGCCGGCTGAATTCATTCGAATCCGGGGTTATCCGCCGCACTGCCGCCGCTGCCGGCCTGACTGGCGCGGTGATCGTCAATACCTGCGCGGTCACCGCCGAGGCCGAGCGCCAGGCGCGCCAGGCAATCCGACGCGCTCGGCGCCGGCATCCTGCGGCGCGCATAATCGTGACGGGCTGCGCCGCCGATATCGCCCCCGAGCTCTATGCCGGCATGCCCGAAGTCGACGGGGTGCTCGACAACCGGGCGAAGTTGCAGGTTGCGAGCTACGTTCTTGGACCCCCCGCCTCACCCCAACCCTCTCCGCCCCCAGGGGCAGAGAGGGAGTTGTTCGGCCAGCCGCTTTTGCCCTCTCCGCCACTGGCGCAGAGGGAGGGGACCGATCGCGCAAGCGATGGAGACGGTGAGGTGGGAGCTTCGACCGTTCCCCAGTCGACTAGCCGCGCCTATCTGCAGGTCCAGCAGGGCTGCGATCACCGCTGCACCTTTTGTGTCATCCCGTATGCACGAGGCCCCAGCCTCTCGGTGCCCATGGGTGTGATCGCCGATCAGACGCGCCGGCTCGTCGCGGCGGGTTATCGCGAGATCGTGTTGACCGGCGTCGATCTGACCGCTTATGGCGCAGACCTCCCCGGCAAGCCGAGCCTTGGCCACATGGCGCGCCGGCTTCTCGCGGCGGTGCCGGAGCTCGAGCGGCTGCGGCTCTCCTCGCTCGACCCCGCCGAAATTGACGGGGAGTTGTGGCAGCTCTTGGCCGAGAACCCCCGGCTGATGCCGCATCTGCACCTGTCGCTCCAAGCGGGCGACGATCTGATCCTCAAGCGGATGAAGCGGCGCCATTCACGTGCCGACGCGATTAGCGCTGCTTGCCGCGCCCGCAGGCTGCGCCCGGAAGTCGCGCTCGGGGCCGATCTGATCGCCGGTTTCCCGACCGAGACCGAAGAGATGTTCCGCAGCAGCCTCGACCTGATCGGCGAATGCGGTCTCGCCTTCGTCCACGTCTTCCCCTATAGCCCGCGGCCTGAGACGCCCGCCGCCCGGATGCCGCAGCTCCCCGGTGCCGTCATCAAAGAGCGCGCGGCGCGGCTGCGGGAAGCGGGTGCGGCAGCGCTGGCCGCGGAACTTTCGTCGCGGATCGGCAATGAAACTGGCGTATTGATCGAACAGCCAGGAATGGGCCGCAGCGACTTTTACGCACCCGTCACCTTCGCAGTCTCTGGCGTCGCGGGGTCGGTGCAGCGCATGCGCCTCATCGGCAGCAACGATCGCAGTCTTCTCGGAGTACCGGTTCAATGAGGTTCTGGCGACGCCCCACTCCCGGGCCGGTTCCCGGTCCCGATCCGGGAGCCGATACCGCAGAGGTCGAGACGGAAGAGACCGAGACCCAGCAACCGAGCGAGGAACTAGAGCCCGACGCGCCGCAGACTGCCGTTGGAGAAAGCCCGCCTGCCGGCCCTCAATCAGACGCCTTAGAACCGGCTGAGCGCGAGCGGTGGAGCACAGGATTCTGGCGGCGCGGCACCTCAACGCCCGAACCGGAACCTGCTGAAGATTTGCGGCCGAGCCAACAACTTCCGGTCGAGACGGCACAGGTGCCGCTTTCCCGCGAGGATATCGAGACCCAGGCACGCCGGGGCTGGTTCAGGCGGCTGCAGGCCGGGATGTCGCGCAGCTCGGCGCGGCTCACCGAGGGCATCAATACGATCTTCAGCCGCCGTCGGCTCGATGATGAGGCGCTTCTTGAATTAGAGGAATTGCTGATCGCGAGCGATATGGGTGTCGGGATCGCGTCCGAGGTCACCGAGGCGCTGCGCAAGACCCGCTTCAACCAGGAGGTCGCGCCCGAAGAAGTGCGCGCTGCCCTCGCCGAGCAGGTGATCCGGCTCGTCGAGCCGGTCATGAAGCCGCTCCGTCTCGAGCTCGACCGCAAGCCCTTCGTCATTCTCGTCGTCGGGGTCAACGGCAGCGGCAAGACAACGACGATCGCCAAGCTCGCCAAGCAATACCGGGACGCGGGCCACAACGTCGTGCTCGCTGCCGGCGACACGTTTCGCGCTGCGGGGGTCGAACAGCTGCAGATCTGGGGAGAGCGCACCGGCTGCTGGGTCGTGACCAGGCCCGCCGGCTCGGATGCCGCGGGGCTCGCCTATGACGCGTTCGTCGAGGCCCGTGCCGAGGGCAGCGACATCCTGCTGATCGACACGGCGGGGCGGCTGCACAACAAGGCCAATCTGATGAGCGAGCTGCAGAAGATCGTCCGTGTGCTAAAGAAAGTGGACCCGCAGGCGCCGCATTCGGTGCTGCTCGTCCTCGATGCGACGACCGGCCAGAACGCGCACGCCCAGGCCGAAATTTTTCGCGAGATGGTCGGTGTCACCGGCATCGTGATGACCAAGCTCGACGGCACCGCGCGCGGCGGCGTCCTCGTTTCACTGGCCGAGAAATACGGCATCCCGATCCACGCGATCGGGATCGGCGAAACCGCCGACGATCTCCGCCTCTTCGAGGCGCGGCCCTATGCCCGCACACTGGTCGGACTCGAGCCCTAGCCCTCTTTAGCGACCGCTCTTAGTCGTCATTCCGGCGAAAGCGCAGGGTTGTCCGAGGAAGAGCCGTCTTGGCCCGACTTGTTCCGGCAATCCACGTGACAGAAACGGCTTCACCGGGTTCAGGAGATGCGTGGATGCCCGGGTCAAGCCGGGGCAAGACGACTGTGGGTTGGTTCGATGCCTCGACCACACAACCGCACGTCGTTCCCTGGACAGGAGTGGCGAAGGCCGTGGTAGTTGCGCCCTGGCCCCCCGCTTTCCGCCGGGGTGACATCGTGCGGATTTAGGTAAACCGCAGTTCGCGATCGCCGATCGGCGCAAAATACACATCGACGATATTGTCGCCGACCTCTGCGAGGGTCGCCGGGCGCCATTGCGGGTTTTGGTCCTTGTCGATGAGAACCGCCCGGATCCCCTCGTAAAAATCGTGCGCGGCCATGACGTGTTGGACCAGCCGGTATTCGAGAGAAAGCGCTGCTTCGAGATCGTAATCCCGCCCAATCGTCAGCTGACGCAGGGTGATCTTGAGGCTGGTCGGCGATTTGGCACGCAGGCTCACCCGCGTCTCTTCGGCCCAGCCTGCATCGGCGCCGATGCCCGCCGCTTCTGTAGCCAGCGCGTCGAGAATCGCCTCGACACTGTCGCCCGCAAAGCATCGATCGATCGCCGGCCGCAGTGCCGCAAGCGGGGCTGGGCCCGGATCGGCCGAATAACGGTCGAGTACTTCGGCGCCAAGGCCGAGCTCGGATTTAGACTCCGCGAGCGCTGCCACCAGCCGATCGACCCGATCGTGCGCTACAAAATGCGTTGCGAAGCCGCAATAGAGAGCGTCCGCCGCTTTCAACCGGGCGCCGGTCAGGCCGAGATAGCGGCCGACATGTCCCGGGCAGCGGTTGAGAAAGCGCGTCGCCCCGACATCGGGGAAGAGTCCGATCCCGGTCTCCGGCATCGCGAAGAGGGTGCGCTCGGTGGCAGTGCGATAGGCGCCGTTGACCGATATGCCGGCCCCGCCGCCCATCGTGATCCCGTCGATAATCGCGATGTAGGGTTTTGGGAAATGGTGGATCCGCTGGATCAGCTCGTATTCTTCGCGGAAGAAGACCGCCGTCAAATCGGGAGGTCCGCTGATCCCGCGTCCGGCGTCATAGACCGCACGCACGTCGCCGCCGGCGCAAAACGCCCGGTCGCCGGCGCCGCGGACGACGACGGCATGCACCGACGGGTCCACCGCCCATGCCCGCAACGCCGGGTCTATGCGGCGGTAATTGTCGAGGGTCAGCGCGTTGAGCGCCTTCGGCCGGTTGATCGTAAGGATCGCCAGGCTGCCCTCGCGGCCGAAAAGGATTTCGTCGGTGTCGGTCATCGCCTATCGCGCGAAGTGGGAGAACCGTTATTGCCGCAATAACCGCCGGGCGATGATGACGCGCATAATCTCGTTGGTGCCTTCGAGGATCTGGTGCACGCGGACGTCGCGTAGATAGCGCTCGATCCCAAAATCCTTGAGATACCCATAGCCGCCGTGCAATTGCAGCGCCTCGTCGGCAACGCGGAACCCGACATCTGTGGCCAGCCGCTTCGCCATTGCGCAGTGCAATGTTGCGTCCGCCGCGCCGGCATCGAGGCTTGTCGCCGCGCGCCACAGCAAGAGGCGCGCCGCGTCGAGATCCGTCGCCATATCGGCGAGCTTAAACTGCAAGGCCTGGAAGTCGGCAAGGCGCTGACCGAATTGGCGGCGCTCCAACAGATAAGCGCGCGCCGTCTGGTAACAGGCGCGCGCGCCGCCCAACGAACACGCCCCGATGTTCAGCCGGCCGCCGTCGAGCCCCATCATGGCGATCGAAAACCCGTCGCCCTCTGCCCCGAGCCGGTTGGTGACGGGCACCCGGCAATCCTCGAAAATCACCATCGCGGTCGGCTGCGTGTTCCAGCCGAGCTTTCTTTCCTTTTTGCCGAAGGAGAGACCAGGGGCCCCTTTCTCGACGATGAGGCAGCTGATCCCTTCGGGCCCTGCCCCGCCGGTACGCACCATCGTCACATAGAGGTCGCTCTCCGAGCCGCCGGAAATGAACGCCTTGGTTCCGTTGAGTACATAATCGGCGCCGTCGCGCACCGCCCTTGTGGCAAGTGCTGCAGCATCCGAGCCGCTGCCCGGCTCGGTCAGGCAATAGCTCGCGAAATGCGCCATCGTCATCAGCTGCGGCAGGAACCGCGCGCGCTGCTCGCGCGTGCCGAAGCGGTCGATCATCCATGATGCCATATTGTGGATCGACAGATAGGCCGCGGTCGACACGCAAGCCGCGGCGAGCTCCTCGAAGATGATCGTGGCGTCGACCCGGCCGAGCCCGCTGCCGCCGAACTCGTCCCCGACATAAATCCCGGCGAAGCCCAGCGCCGCCGCGCGGCGCAATGCCTCGACAGGAAATTCTTGGCGCTCATCCCAGCCGGGTGCCTGCGGCAACCACTCCTCGCGGGCGAACGCCCGCGCCGTTTCGCCAAAGGCCCGCTGCTCGTCCGAAAGCTCGAAATCCATGGCGCAGATTACGGGTGACAAGCAGCCGTCAGCAACCGTCTTGCTATCTAATTTGAGAGCCGCCGTGGAATTGCTCGAGGCGCTCGAATTGCGTCAGCACAGTCTGGCAAGGCGGGATCAATCCGTGTCCGTCGCCTTCCGAGTGTGCGCTCGCCCGGAAGATCTCGGCGAAACGTGATTTGGCGGCCATTTGCTCCTTCGCATCGTCCGAAGCGGCAATGATCAGCTCCCGGATCACCTTCCCCGCCCGCAACACGCGCTCATCGGCCACACCGCAGCGATGGGCATTGCCCAGCAGCGCGGCACCGGTTTCGGCGATACGGGTCGAATTGGCCGCCTCGGCGACTTCGGTTGCGAACAGCAGGAGTGCAGAGGCCACAAGGGTCGGAAATTGATGCATGGCAAGCTCCAACCTGGTGCTTACCGGTTGAACGCCGGCGAACGTCGGCCCGGTTCCGGCAACTTCGAGCTTAAAAAGGGAATTTATCGGGTTTTATTGGTGACATTTTCTGGGCTAAGCGAAGGCGCGTCTGCCACTCTTTGCCATTATTCGGCGAAATAATGGATCTCGTAGAGGAGACACCCGCCATTTGACTTGAACGGCCCGTGGACGGCGCCCGGCGGGCGGCAGGCATAGGTGCCGCGCGGAAAGTTTTCGCCGCCTTTGCCCTCGGCGTCATTGCCGACCGTCAGGTCGCCATCAACCAGATAGACTTCCTCCCAGTACTCGTGGACGAAAGGCTCCGTCGTGAACACTCCCGGCGCAAAGCGCAAGAGGCGGGTACGGCTCCCGTTGCGCGCTTTCTCGTCGAGCGTGCCCGCCAGGATTTTCTGCTCGATGCCGGCCGGGTAGCCGGCAGGCGTCGACCACCCCGAGCTCATGTCGACACGATGAAACTCGAGATGAGGCTTGATGACGGGCATGGCTCTTCCTCACGGCAAACCGGCCTCAGCCTCTAAACCGCCAGGACCAGCGCAGCAACCCTCTTCTTTTTGTTTTAAGCCTGGCATAGCGCTTGCTAGCGTTCGGCATCCTCAATGATCACAGAAAAGTAGGAGGCTTCGATGTTATCACGTCGCCTATTCGCCGCTGGAGTGGCTGGGGCGCCTGCATTTCTTGCCGGCGCCGCACACGCCGAGGACCAACCGGCTGAATCCACGATCGACCGGATCAAACGCACCAAGATGCTGCGCATCGCCGCGCTGCCCGGCGAAGCGCCTTATTTCAACAAGGACATCACTTCGGGCGCCTGGTCGGGCATGTGCATCGAAATGGCCAAGGACATTGCCGCGGTCTTCGATGGGCAGGTCGAATACCTCGAGTCGACATACGGCAACTCGGTGCTCGATTTGCAAGCCAACAAGATCGACTTGGCGTTTTCGCTGAACCCGACGCCGAAGCGGGCGCTCGTCATTGATTTCACGCATGCCTTCTACCTGCACGGCTTCGGCATGGTCGGGAAGAAGGGTTTCCACGCCGCGAACTGGAGCGAGCTCAACAACCCCGATGTCAAAGTGGCGGTCGATATCGGCTCGGTGCACGAGATCGCCGCCCGCCGCTTTGCCGCAAAGGCGACGATTATAGCATTGAAGGCGCGCGACGACTGCATCCTCGCAGTGCAGTCCGGGCGAGCCGATTGTGTGATCCTCGCGGTCAATCTGGGTCTGACCGCGGTCAAGAAGAACCCCGCGCTCGGTGAATTTCAGATGCTGCATCAGCCGCGCGTGCAATTGCCTACCTGCATGGGCGTGCGGATGGAAGCCGACAAACGCTGGCGCGAGTTCCTCAATGCTTGGGTCGACTACAACCGCGGCATCCAGCAGATCCGGGAATGGCTTTACGCCGGCCTTGCGATCAATGGCGTCAAGCCCGAGGACGTCCCTTCTGACGTTGAGCTTTGAGTGCTCGTTTGGCCGTTGCAGGAGCGCAGTGCGTCCTTCGCGACGTCGCGTGCGGCGGCTCCTCAGGAAAAGAAATTCCCATAATACGATAGCGGCTAACCTCGTGCTGAAGGGCACCCCCGGCGCGCGTCTCGAAGCGCGCACGACCGCAATGCAACCCAATATAACAGGCACTCATCGGTGAACGGCTACCCCTGGGACTTCTCCTTTCTGTGGGCCTATCGCGGTCTGATTCTGACGGGGCTTGGGGTCACGATCGCTTACACGATTGCCACGATCCTACTGGGATTGCTGGTCGGGCTCGTCACCGGACTGCTGCGCCTGTCGCGCAATCCGGTGATCACTGCGCCGCTTGTCGCCTATGTCGAGATCTTCCGCTGCACGCCGCTGCTGGTGCAGATCATCTGGTTCTACTACGCCTTGCCGGTCGTCCTCGGCATCGACATCCCGGCGCCTGTCGCAGCGATATTGGTGCTGTCGCTCTACACCGGTGCGTTCTACGCCGAGATCATCCGTGGCGGCGTGAACTCGATCGAGCGCGGCCAATGGGATGCAGCTCGCGCGATCGGCATGCGCCGCCGCCAGGTCATGCGCCATGTGATCTTGCCGCAGGCGGTGAAGCGCATGATCCCGCCCTTTATGAACCAGTCGATCATTCAGCTGAAAAACACCTCGCTGGTCTCGACGATAGCGGTCGCTGATCTGCTCTATGAGGGCACGATCATCACTGCCGCGACCTATCGCCCGCTCGAAGTCTATACAATGGTTGCCGTCATCTATTTTTCGGTGCTTTTCCCGCTCACATTGGCGGCCCAGCACGTCGAACACCGCCTCGCGCGTGCAGATTAGGCAATGATCGAAATCGTCGATCTGTGGAAGGCATTCGGTTCGCTCCAGGTATTGCAGGGCGTGTCGCTACATGTCGAACGAGGCTCGGTTGTTGCGATCATCGGGCCGAGCGGCTCCGGCAAATCGACACTCCTGCGCTGCATCAATTTGCTCGAGGACCCCGACCGGGGCCGGATCCGCGTCGGCGATCGCGAGATGCGGTTTGGCGGCGGCAGCCGCACCGAACCTGGGGACCGCGAACTCGCGGCGTTTCGCGCGGCGACCGGCATGGTCTTTCAGCATTTCAATCTGTTCCCGCACATGACCGCGCTCCAAAACGTCATGGCGGGGCCGACCATCGTCAAGCAGATACCGAGGCGTCAGGCGGCGGATCTCGGCCGCGCCTTGCTTGCCAAGGTCGGCCTCGCCGACAAGGCGGCGGCCTATCCTTCGCATCTGTCGGGCGGTCAGCAGCAGCGCGTTGCGATCGCCCGGGCCTTGGCGATGAACCCGTCGGTGATGCTCGGCGACGAGGTCACCTCGGCGCTCGATCCCGAGCTGGTGGGCGAAGTCCTGGGGGTGATCGAGCAGCTCGCCAAGGAAGGGATGACAATGGTCATCGTCACCCACGAGGTGGCCTTTGCCCACGAAGTCGCCGGCCTCGTCGCCTTTATGAGCGACGGCGTCATCGTCGAGAGCGGCCCGCCCTCACAGCTCCTCGAACATCCGGAAAACCCGCGCACCCGCGGCTTTCTCGCCCGCTTTCACCGCTTTATGGGCAGCTTTGCGGAAACTCCTTAGACTCTGCTATTCGACCGGCATAAACACATCGGCGACGGTGGCATCGTCGCTGATCCCGGCACGCAGCGCATTGGGCTGCTGCGCACCCGATTTGGGCAATCCATACATTGCTTCGATGGTGCGCAGAATGTTGACATGGGTGATGCCATTGGTCTCGGCGTAATTCGGCTTCACATATGCCCCGGCGATGATGGTTGCGATCCGGTTCTGCCGGTCGTGACGGGATTGGTCATGATCCGGGTTGATGGCGGGATCGGTCAGTCCAGCAATCCCAGTCTTATCGTCATTCTCGTCAAAGGTGACAATCAGCAGGCTGTTATGGGTTTTCGCCCATTGGTAGTAGGGATCGAGATTCTGCTTTAGCCACAAATCTCCTGCTGGGACACTATCTTTAGGCATGCCGTTGTGCATGTCGTGTTCCAGGTCGGGAATGACGAAGGCAACGGTCGGCAGCTTAGTGTAGTCCGACGGGAAATCGGCAAAGCGGAGATTCGACGAGGTCTCGACCGTCGTCCCATTGGGGACGCTGGCAAAGCTGATCCAAGGAACATGCTTACGGCCGTAGAGACAAGAGTGGCGGCAGTTCGGCGGAGTGGCGTCTATCTCGGAGCCGATAACCGGCAGTGACTGCGAATAGCCTTTGAACGACAGACCCTTCATGATCAGCTGCTGACCAAGGTTGCTCGCCGTGAATTTGGTCTGCGGCACCTGGTCGAAGAAACCAACATTCTGATTGCTGCCGGAGAACAGCCAGAAATAATTGCCCTGGCTGAAGTGTTCTTCGCCAAACACGCGGATGAGATTTGCACCTTCGGCCGCTAACATGTTGATGTACGGTGCGTTCTTGTTCCCGATTATCTGGTCGTAATCCTTATTTTCTTCGACGACGATGACGATGTGGTCGTATTTGGGAAGGGCGGCGGGCCAAACTGGGGCATCGGCAGCCGCTGCGTTGAATGTCGGTGCGCATGAGGTCAATGTCGGTGCGCAAGAGAGGAGGGCGACGACGCAGAGGCCGGAAATCCTCGACATTTGATGTGCTCCAACACCGGTACCGGGCGGCAGCGAAAAAGCGTAGGCTCAGGCCCTTGGTTTGGCAACGAACAGAGCGGAGGAACCGATGCGCGGCGTGGTCTTCAGGGGCGAACGCGAGATCGAGCTGATGGAATTTCCGGACCCGACACCGGGTCCCGACGAGGTGGTCGTCGAGATGAAGGCCTCGGGGATGTGCGGCAGCGATCTGCACCAATATCGCCGCCCCAAATCAGGGGGCGAGTCCATCGGTGGCCTCCCGGTCAACCCGAACCCGGTCATCGGCGGGCACGAGCCGTGCGGCACCGTCGCGGCGGTCGGCTCCGGCGTCAGCGAGAAGATGGCACAAATCGGCCAACGGGTCATGGTGCACCATTACAAAGGCTGCACGGTCTGCGAGCATTGCCGCTCCGGCTGGTCGCAGCTCTGCCAGGAGGAGCCGGTGCTGGTCTACGGCAACAACGCCCACGGCGGGCATGCGCGCTATCTGAAGGTGCCGGCCTTCACGGTGGTGCCGTTGCCCGACGAGATGTCCTTCACGACCGGGGCGGCGGTCTCCTGCGGCACCGGGACCGCCTATGGCGCGTTGCGTCGCCTCAAACTCTCTGGCGACGACACGATCGCGATCTTTGGCCAGGGGCCGGTCGGCCTGTCGGCGACCCAGCTTGCCGCGGCGATGGGGGCCCGTGTCATCGCGCTCGACGTCAGCCCGGAGCGGCTTTCGCGGGCCAAAGAGTTCGGCGCTGCCGACATCGTCAACCCGCGCTCGAACGATCCGGTCGGCGCGATCAAGGACTTGACCCATGGCGGTGCCGATTTCACCCTCGACACATCGAGCCAGCCCGAGGGCCGCATCGCCGCGGTGCGCAGCGCCAAGGTGTGGGGCACGGTGGCGTTCGTCGGTGAGCGCAACAATGTGACGATCGATGTCAGCCCGGACATGCTGCGCAAGCAGCTGACGATCATCGGCTCCTGGACCTTCTCGTGGCAGGGCCAGGCGGACTGCGCGCGCTTCGTCGTGGAGCGCAAGGTCGATGTCGAAAGGCTGTTCACCCACCGTTGGAAGCTCGACCAGGCGGAGGAGGCTTACCGTCTGTTCGACACGCAAACCACTGGGAAGGGCGTCTTCCTGATGTGAAAAGCAACGCCGAAATACTCATCAAACAACCAGGAGAAAAGAAATGGCGCGCGAAGGTTATTTGATCATGGATAGCGATCTCCACATGATGGAGCCCGATGATCTGTGGGCCCGCTACCTCGACGAGCCCCATCGGGTAAACCCGCCACGCTTCTTTGGCCGGCAGCAACGGCAGCTCGCCCAAACTTCGGAAGACAAGGGCAACGCGGACAGCATCATGGGAATGGAGGTGCAGGGGCTCGCGATACCGGCGCACGGCTCGGCGCCGGGAGCGACCGCTTCCACCCGTGAGCTCAGACGCCTCAGCCGCGCCCGCCACCCGCATTTCAATGTTGCGCGGGCGCGCGGCTTCGATCCGATCTCGACTCTCACGGCAATGGACATCGAGGGGATCGATGTCGCCGTGATGTACGGCACGCGCGGGCGCCAGATCCTGTGTCACGACGATCTAGCGCCGGATTACGCAGCAGCGCTCGCCCGAGCCTACAACGATTGGGCGGCAGATTACTGCAAGGCTGACCCGCAGCGCCTCAAATTCGCGGCGCAGATCGCCATGCATGACATCCCGATGGCGGTCGAGGAGGCGCGGCGCTCCGTCACCGAGCTCGGCGCGGTCGCCGTCATCGGCACACCGAACCCGGTAAATGGCCAGCACCTGCACGACGAGGCCTGCGAGCCGTTATGGAACGAGCTCGAGCGGCTCAACGTGCCGATCGGCTATCACCCGACCGGAAACACCTCGCTGAAGGATGATGCCGGGCGGCGTTATGTCGGGCACGCCAATTTCCATCCAATCGCGCATGCCATCCGCAACCCGGTCGAGCTGATGGGGGCGATCGCCAGCATGACCACCGGGGGAGTGCTCGAGCGCCACCCGAAGCTGCGCTGCGCTTTCCTCGAAGGCACGGCCGGATGGCTTTACTGGTGGCTGTGGCGGCTCGACGATCAATGGGAGAAGTTCGGACCGGGCTGCGAGCACCAGATCTCGATGCTGCCGAGCGAATACTTCAAGCGCCAATGTTACATCGCCCTCGATGTCGACGAGGAGCCCGCGGTCGACGTCGTCAACAAGATCGGCGCGGAGTACTTTGTCGTCTCGTCCGACTACCCGCATTCCGACGGCGCATTCCCCGAGGCGATCGAGCAATTCCTCAGCCTGCCGCTCAAAGACGAGCAGCGCCGCAAGATCCTGTGGGACAATTGCGCGCGTCTCTATGACATCGCCACTCCGGCGGGCTCGCTGACCCGGGACGAGAAGACGGTTTCGGCGGCCGAGTAGCCCCTCACCCCGACCCTCTCCCCGCCTTGCCGGGAGAGGGAGGGTACAAACATCTATTGGGTGCGGGTGTAGCGGCGGCACTCGATGCGCAGATGGTCGCGGAAATGCGGGCGCATTTTCTGCGTCCACGGGGTGTCCGCCGCTTTCTTCCATTCGGCCGAGCGCACCACGTCGGGTGTGGTCAGGTGGTAGAGGGCGACATAGCGTTGGGTGCCGCCCATGCCGCGGTAGCGGCGAGCGCACAACGTGCCGGGCACCGAGCCCAGGGCCGGAATGTGCTCGGTGTTGTACCATTCGTTGAATTCGTGGTCGTGCTCGGGAGCGACGTTCATTCCGATTAGCATCAGGGCTGCGGCTTGGGATGGCGCCGTCCGGTCTCCAGGAAACAGCTGCTCGCCTTCGTAACGCAAGATGCTTTTGCGGAATTTCGCAGTGCGTTTGGTCCAGGGCGACCCGTTTTCGCCGCCGACCGCGAGGTAGGGCGGGCTGTGCAACACATCGACATTGTCGAGATCGTAAGTCGCGACCGAAATTCTCGGGTTCTCCGTGCCGATCCAGCGATCGGCGTTCAAAAAGCCCGGTACGCGCAGCCGCTCGGGGATGTGCTCGAGATCGTACCAGTCGTGAAATTCGTCCTCCGGTGCCGCCGAGAAATCCATTGCCGCAATCAGAATGCCCTTTGCCATCGCTCCCTCCCGAAAGAACTGCTGCATCATCCCCGAGGCCCGCAGCGGTTTCCAGCAAAACCGAGTCTTGGGCTATCATCCGGTGACACATCACGGAGGAAGCGACGATGACCGCGACCACTCCCTTTCTCAAACAAGCGGAAAAGCTCGGGCCTCTGGCATCTCGTTACGTCGAGGTCGAGGTCTTGCCGTGGAAGCCGACCCCATGCCCGGGGATCGACATGAAGATCCTGCTGGAAGACACCGAAACCGGGCTGCTGACGGCACTCTTCCGCTGGCAGCCCGGAGCCGAGCTGGCCCTCCACGAGCATGTCGAGGTCGAGCAGACTTTTGTACTCGAGGGCAGTCTCGTCGATGACGAAGGCGAGGTTCGCGCCGGCAATTACGTTTGGCGCCCGAAAGGCAACCGCCATGCCGCGCGTTCGCCTAACGGAGCGCTGGTGCTGTCGATGTTCCTGAAGCCGAACAAGTTCCTGGCGGGCGATGCCGTCGGACAGGATCTCAGGTGAGCAGCGGAGGCGGTCATGGCTCTCAAGATCTACGGTGTCGCGCGGTCTCGCGCCTTTCGCGTCTTGTGGATGGCCAAGGAGTTGGGGCTCGATTACGAGCATGTGAAGGTTGATTTCGCCACCGGCGAGACGCGTGCTCCAGCGCACCTCGCCCTCAATCCCAACGGACATGTCCCCGTCATCGACGATGACGGCTTTGTCCTGTGGGAGTCGATGGCGATTAACCTGTATCTCGCGAAGAAATACGGCGCGGGCGGGCTCTATCCGACCCGTCTCGGGGACGAGGCGCGGGCTTGGCAATGGAGCTTCTGGGGGATGACCGAAGTCGAGCGCTCGGTGCTGACTGCGCTGATGCACCGCGCCGTCCATCCGGCGGACAAGCGGGATGCCGCGGCGGCCGACGCGGCGGAAAAGAAGCTCAGGCCGCCGCTCGGAGTGCTCGACGGCGTTCTTGCACGCAGCACAAACCTGCTCGGAGATAGCTTCACCGTCGCCGACCTCAACGTCGCCAGCATTCTCGCTTGGGCACGGCCGGCACAAATCAACATGGCGGCCTTCCCGCGGGTCGCCGAATGGCTCAAAAACTGCGCCGAGCGACCGGCCGCCCGTGCCGCCCGGCAGATGCAGCGGGAATAAATTCCGAAAACAAGTCGGGAGGAAACAATGGCCAATACGCGACTGACGCGGCGGCAGGTGCTGGCGCTCGGTCTCGGCAGTGCTGCATTGCCGAGTCCATTTATTGGAGGAGAGAGAGCGATGGCCGACACCCCGCCTGATACCGTGGTCTATGTATCAAACGCCGCAAGCAAAGAGATCTACGTCCTCGCCATGAACCGGGACGGCGGGGATCTCATAATGAGCGACAAGGTCCCAGTGCCCGGCACTGACAAGCCATCCCCCGCCAGCATGCCGATGGCAGTCACGCCGGACCATCGGTTTCTCTACGCAGCGTTGCGCAGCGACAGCTTTCCGGTGTCATGCTTTGCGATCAGCCCGATGAGCGGACGGCTGACCCACCTTTCTTCGACGCCGCTCCAGGACAGCATGGCCTATATCGTCACCGACCGGACCGGCCGGTACCTGCTCAGTGCCTCCTATCCAGGCAACAAGCTGACGATCAATCCGATCGAAGAGAACGGTCACGTCGTGGAGAAGCCGACCCAGATCATCCCGGACAAGCCCAAGTCGCACTGCATCCTTGTCGACACGACCAACAAATATTGCTACGCGACCAGTCTCGGCAGCGACACCATCATGGAATGGAAGTTCGACCCTGCGACCGGGACGTTGTCTCCCAACGGGCCGGGCGAGGTTCACACCAAAGCGGGCGCCGGCCCGCGGCACATGGCGCTCCACCCCAATGGACGCTTTCTCTATCTGATCACCGAGACCACCCATACAATCGGCGCGTATGCCATCGATCCTGCATCGGGAACATTGAAGGAGCTGCAGTTCGTCGACGCACTCCCTGCCGATTTCAAGGAGCAGCCCGCCGCCGCCGATCTGCATGTGACCCCCGACGGCCGGTTTCTCTATGGCAGCGAGCGCAAGACGAGCACACTCGCCGGCTACCGTATCGATCCCGAAAAGGGAACGCTGTCGCCGATCGGCCACTTTCCGACCGAGAAGACGCCGCGTGGTTTCAATATCGATCCCCGCGGCCGCTTTTTGCTGTCGGTAGGGCTCGATTCGAACGCAATGACGGTCTACCGGATCGACCAGCAATCCGGTGCGCTGACCAGCCTCAAACAATATTCGATGGGCCAGCAGCCGAACTGGATCGAGATTGTCGATCTGCGATAGCTGATGCGGCTATCGATCGGCAAGGCGGAGCCCTCAATGCGACTTTCGATGGTCGGATTAAGCTCGGTCGACACGGCCCTCACCTGGATCGATACCGCCATCCGGCGTCTCGGGGAAGAAGACGCGCCATTGCGCGAGGCGATGGGACGCGTTCTGGCCGAGGATATCCGGGCCGAGTGGCCGATCCCAACCCAAGACTCGGCCGTACTTGACGGCTTCGCCGTGTCGGCACACGAAACTCTCGGGGCCAGCGCCTACAATCCGCTCAGCCTTCCGTTAATCGAGGTAGCAGCTGGCGCCGCCCTGCCTGCGGGGACGAACGCGGTCGTGCCACTCGAGCACGGGGAGCCGGACGAGGCTGGTCGCGTCGTCGTGGTAGAGGCTTTGGCGCCCGGTGACAATGTCGATCGCCAGAGCACGGTGGCGGCCGCCGGAGCGCTTCTGATCTCGGCAGGGACCCTGCTCGGGCCGCGCCACATCGGGATTTGCGCCGCTACCGGCCTCACCCAACTTCCGGTGGTCCGGCGCCCACGCGTGCGGGTTATGGTCGCCCGCACGACGCGGTCGAGCACTGTGGATAGCAATGGACCGATGCTATGCGGCCTCGTCGAACGCGATCGTGGCATCGTCTCGCAATATATCGCAGTCGACCGCCGTCGATCCGCGCTTGCGGAGGCCCTTGCGACGGGCGGATCGGACATAGTGCTCCTCGTCGGCGGTACCGGGCCGGGGCACGATGATCAGGCTGCTCCGGCACTTGCTGCGGCAGGCGAACTCGCCATCCATGGTGTAGCGCTGCGTCCAGCAGAAACGGTGGGCCTTGGCCGCAACGCTTCCGGAGTGCCCGTGGTGCTGCTCCCCGGATCACCGGCCGCGTGCCTGTGGAGTTACGAGCTCTTCGCAGGACGCGCGATCCGGCGGCTGGGCGGTCGCAATCCCGAGTTACCCCACCGCTCGTTCATGATGACGACGACGCGCAAGATCGTATCGTTGATAGGAATGACCGAGATTTGCCCGGTACGCTGCCGGCTCGCAGGGACCGCCGAGCCGATTGCCTCATTCGCCGAGATCGGTCTGATGGCCGCTGTCAACGCCGACGGCTTTGTCATCGTCCCCGAGACGAGCGAGGGTTATCCGTCAGGAGCCTCGGTCAACGTATATCGCTATGATGATCGCTGATGTGGTTGCGGACACGAACCCATGAACGACATCTCGACAACGCTGCAGACATTAGCGCGGCAGGAGCAATTTCTGGACGTCGTCGATCGTGACGAGGCTGCCCGCCGCTTTCACACTCATCTGAAACTGCGCCCGGTTGGCAGCGAGACAGTGCCGCTGTCGCGGGCGCTCGGTCGCATCTTGGCACGTGCTAGTGCCGCCGAGGTCGACGTTCCGGGCTTCGATCGCGCAAGCGTCGACGGCTTCGCGGTCCATGCCGATGATACAGCCGGCGCCAGCGAGCGGGCACCGCGGACGCTGACCCTCAACCCCGAAATATTGACCCCCGGAAAGGAGCCGCAACTTCCGGTTACTCCGGGAACAGCCACCTTGATCGCCACCGGGGGCATGGTGCCGCGCGGCGCCGATGCCGTCGTGATGGTCGAACACACCGAGGCCGTCGACTGTGACGGGAATACGATTGTCGAGATCCGCCGACCTGCGGCGGCCGGTCAATTCATCGCCTTTGCTGGCAGCGATCTCGCCCGCGGCGAGACGATGCTGCGCGCCGGCCAGGTGTTGACCTCCCGGGAGATCGGGATGCTGGCGGCAGTCGGCCGCGCTGCGGTCGAGGTATGGCGCAAACCTCGTGTCGCGATCATCTCCACCGGCGACGAGATCATCGCGCCCGGCGATCCGACGCGCGCCGGTGCCGTTTACGATTCGAACGCCGCGATCCTTGCCGCCGCGGTCGAGGAGGCAGGCGGACTTGCGCATCCACTCGGTATCGGGCCCGATGACGAGGAGGTGCTGTCGCGTCTCGTCGGCGGGGGGCTCGCCTCATGCGACATGGTCATCCTCTCGGGCGGCACTTCGAAGGGCGCCGGCGATCTCTGTTATCGCGCTATCGCCGGGTTCCGTGAGCCCGGTATTGTCGTGCACGGCGTCGCGCTGAAGCCGGGCAAGCCATTGTGTCTTGCGGTGACCGGCGGCAAGCCGATCGTCGTGCTGCCCGGCTTTCCCACCTCGGCGATCTTTACCTTCCACGAATTTGTCGCGCCGGTGATCCGAGCCTTCGCCGGGCTCTCGGCCGAGCGCGCGGAATACCTCGCGGCGACCTTGCCGTTGCGTATCTCATCGGAGCGTGGCCGCACGGAATACCTGATGGTCTCTCTGGTCCGTACCGGAGAAGAAGGCGCGCTCGCTGCCTATCCCAATCCCAAGGGTTCGGGCGCGGTCACCGCGTTCAGCCAAGCGGACGGCTTCATCTCGATCGGCCAGCATGTCGAAAGTGTCCCGGCCGGCACGCCGGTCCAGGTGCAGCTGATTGGCCGCGCCCGCCTCGCCGATCTGGTCATTATCGGCAGCCATTGCGTCGGGCTCGATATATTGATCGACCGGCTGCAGGCCGAAAACATTTTGGTCAAATCGCTCAACGTGGGCAGCACCGGCGGGCTGGCGGCGGCCAAGCGTGGCGAGTGCGACCTGGCCGCGATCCATCTGATGGATCCCGAGACCGGCGAATATAACCACCCATTCCTGACGCCAGACCTGGAGTTGGTTCCCGGTTATCGCCGGCTGCAGGGGATCATCTATCGCCAGGGCGACCAGCGCTTCGAGAGCCGTTCGGCAGAAGATGCGATCGCGACGGCAACGACCACTCCGGAATGTCTGATGGTCAACCGCAATGCCGGCAGCGGCACCCGCATCCTGACGGATCGTCTGCTCAACGGCGCCAAGCCGCCGGGATATTGGTCGCAACCCAAATCGCACAATGCCGTCGCTGTTGCAGTGGCACAAGGGCGCGCCGACTGGGGCATGGCGATCGAGAGCGTGGCGCGCCAATACGGGCTGGGGTTCATCCCGGTGCAGGACGAGCATTACGATTTCATCGTGCCGAAGGCGAGGGTCGAGCGAGCCCCGGTCCAGCGGTTCCGGGCATTGCTTAAAGATGTTTCGGTCCGCGAAGCTTTGGCTACGCTTGGTTTTGGGATCTGATCCTGCACCATCAGATATATACCCCGCGCATGCCACCCTCAGGGTAGCGGGTTCCGGCGGCAGCGCCGACCGGGATCGCGGCGGAGATGCGCTCGACATCGGCAGGTGTCAGATGGACGCGCAATGCGCCGAGGTTCTCCTCAAGCCGGGCGATTTGCTTAGTACCCGGGATCGGGATGACGTCCGAACCCTGCACCAGCAGCCACGCGAGCACAAGCTGGGCCGGGGTGCAGCCTTTCTCCTCGGCGATAGCCTCTATGTGTTCTACCAGTTCGCGGTTCTTCTTGAAATTATCGCCCACGAAACGAGGATGGCGGCCGCGCGTGTCGCCCGCCGACAGGTTCGCGAAATCGGGAACGGTCCCCGTTAGTAGACTGCGGCCGAGCGGAGCATAGGCGACAAAGGCGATGCCGAGGTCGCGCGTCAGTTCTCGCGTCTCGGTCGCTTGTTCCCGGTAGAGCAGAGAATATTCGCTCTGCACTGCGGCGATCGGGTGGATGGCGTGGGCACGCCGAATGCGCTCGGGCCGCGCTTCGCAGAGACCGAGATAACGCACTTTGCCCTGCTCGACGAGCCGCGCCATCGCGCCGACCGTCTCTTCGACCGGCACCGCCGGATCGACCCGATGCTGGTAGTAGAGGTCGATGACATCGACTCCGAGCCGTTTCAGGCTCGCCTCGCAGGCCTGCGCGATGTAGGCGGGGCTGCCGTTGACGCCGTTGGCGCCGCCGGGCTGCCGGGTTTGGCCGAATTTGCTGGCAATGACTATGCCATTGCGGCGGCCCTTGAGCGCGCGGCCGAGCAGCTCCTCGTTCTGGCCCCAGCCATACATGTCCGAGCTGTCGAAATGATCGACACCGAGCTCGATCGCGCGATGGATCAGTCGGATCCCCGCCTCGTCGTCGCTCGTGCCGTAGACCCCCGACAGAGACATGCAGCCGAGTCCAATCGCCGAGACCTCGGGTCCGACCCTGCCAAGCCTGCGCCTCTCTATGACAACTGTGCCGCTCATCGCTCTCTCCAGCCGCTAAAGCTTTGTGACAAGGTCTAATAGAGGGGTATGATCGCCGCGGCAACCTAGGCGAGGGAGGAGGATTATGGTGAGTACTCAAGTCTATGCCGGCACGGCGCGATCAATGGGAGCAACGGCCGGCGGTATTTTCCGCCAGGCTGCAGGCGACAACCGGTGGGAGCATCTGACCAACGGCTTGCCGGAAGATGCCGATGTCCACGCGATCACTGTTCATCCGGAAAACACCGATGTGGTTTATGTCGGCAGCACGAAGGGCGCCTATCGCAGCACCGACCGTGGCAACCGTTGGGAAAAGCTCAGTCTGCCCGGCGACGCCGACATCTGGTCGGTCTGCATTCACCCGAAAAACCCGCGCATCGTCTACGCCGGCGCGACGCCCCCGGGTGTCTATCGCAGTGATGATGGCGGCGACACCTGGCGCAAGATGGCCGATCCCGGCCTGCCCGACCGGGTGATCATGGGGTTTGCCTGCCGGGTCATGCGGCTCGACGTCGATCCCAATTCCCCCGATGACGTCTATGCGACGCTCGAAGCCAACGGCGCGATGCGCAGCCGAAACGGCGGCGAGAGTTGGGAAGATTGCACTGCCGATCTGATCCGCTTCTGCGAGGAGCCGAAATACCGCAGCCGGATCGGGAGCCAGACCGAGATCGAGGGCATGCTCGACGGCCATGCGCTGACGTGCAGCGCCGCCGCCCCCGGCACCGTGTTTCTCGCCAACCGCATGGGCCTCTTCCGCAGCAACGACCGCGGCGAGCACTGGCAAGACATGGAGATCAACCGGTTCTCGCCATTGACCTACGGCCGCGACATCCGCGTCTCGCCGCAGGACCCTAAGGTCATGTATGCGTGCCTCAGCCCCGCGGCGCGCAGCACCGACGGCTCGATCTATCGCAGCGAGGATGTCGGCCAGACCTGGAAGCGCTTCGATCACGGAGTGAAGGCCGAGGCGACGATGATGGGCGTCGCGGTGCATCCGCGCGACCCCAACCAGGTATACGGCGTTTCTCGTTTTGGCCAAGTCTTCGGAACGCAAGACGGCGGCAAAACGTGGAACGAGACGCGGCTACCCGAGGGCGTCCGCGACGTCTACGCCGTCGCCTGCGGTTGAGCAAGCGCTGACCCCGTCCTAACCCTCCCCCGCATGCGGGGGAGGGAACTGGGCGGGGCTGAGGGCGAAGGAGTAGGCAATGCCGGATGACGCATCATCGCGCAATCACATGAAACAGAAGCTCGCCGCGGGCGAGCTGGTGCTGTGCATGAATTTGCGTCTGGCGCGCACGGTCGACATTGCGATGGTCGCCAAGGCCGGCGGCTACGATGCGATCTATGTCGACATGCAGCACGCCCCTTATTCGGTTGAGACCACCGCGACGATCTGTGCCGCCGCGCTCGGCATCGACATCACCCCGTTGGTGCGGGTGCCGAGCCATGACGGGCATTGGATGAGCCGGGTGCTCGACGGCGGTGCCCAAGGCGTTATCGTTCCGGATGTCGAGAGCCGTGCGCAGGCTGAGGCGGTCGTGCGCCATTGCCGGTTTCCGCCATTGGGCAGACGCTCGGTCATGGGGCTGGGGCCGGCGTTCGGCTACCGCGCGCTGCCGCTCGGCGAGTTCAATACCCGGCTCAACGCTAACACCGCGGTTATCGTCATGCTCGAGACCGCCGCCGGCATCGACAACGCCGAAGCGATCGCCGAAGTACCCGGGATCGATGTGCTGTTGATCGGCTCGGGCGATCTGACCACCGATTACGGAATTCCCGGCCAGGTCGACCACCCGCGGCTGCGCGAAGCCTATGAGCGCGTCGCCGAGGCCTGCCGGGCGCATGGCAAAGTGCTGGGGGTCGGCGGCATCCGTCACAATGTCGCATTGCAGGGCGAGCTGATCCGCCTCGGCGCACGCTTCGTGATCGCCGGCACCGACGTCAATTACGTGCTCGCCGGCGCGCGCCAGGACACGACGGCATTGCGCGAAATCCCGCTGGGGTGACGAGGATCTTTTCTGCGGCAATCGGTGATCTCCTCGACGAAAGCGTCCTCTCGCTCGGCGAGGGAGCGGCTGTCTTGCGCGGCTTCGCCCGCGATCAGGCGGCGGAGCTGGTGGGGGCGGTGGACGACATCACCGCCGCCGCGCCGTTCCGCAAGATGATCACGCCCGGCGGTTACCGGATGTCGGTGGGGATGACCAATTGCGGCCGCGCCGGCTGGGTGACAGATCGCAAAGGCTATCGCTACTCGCCTTTCGACCCGATGACCGGCCACCCCTGGCCTCCAATCCCACCGTCGTTTCTACGGCTTGCCGGGCGCGCGGCGGCTGCTGCCGGTTACCCTGGCTTCACACCCGACGCGTGCCTCATCAATCTCTATGAAGCCGGGACAAGGCTGTCCTTGCACCGCGACGAGAATGAGCGCGACCTGACGGCACCGATCGTGTCGGTCTCGCTTGGCTTACCGGCTACTTTTTTATTCGGCGGCGATAGCCGCAGCGACCGGCCTCGTCGCGTTTGGCTGGAGAGCGGCGATGTGGTTGTGTGGGGCGGCGCTCTTCGCCTCGTCTATCACGGTGTCGCACCGCTTGCCGAGGGCAAACATCCGCTGACTGGCCAACGCCGTATCAATCTGACCCTGCGCAAGGCGCTCTGAACGTGGAACGACTCACCCCTTTTCGGCAGGTGTGTCCGGCTTTTCGAATAGGGCGAGGCTCTCCATTGCGAGCCCATAGCCCAACAAGTGGTGCATCTGACGGCGCAGATATTCGGTAAAGAGCAACCGCGTATAGCGCAGCAGCAGGATCGGCTTGCGGGTCAGCTCCTCGGCCAATTCCCAGGCGCGGGCCATGAGCTTGTCAGGCGGCAGGACTTCGGCGACGAGACCGAGCCGCAAGGCCTCGGCGGCGTCCAAGGTCTGGCCGGTCATCAGGAAATAGCGGCCGCGGTTCATGCCCAGCAGCAGCGGGTAGACGATGTGCATGCCGTCACCCGGCACCACTTCGGACATGAAGTGTGCCGAATCCTGGAACTGCGCGGTGTCGGCAGCGAGAACGATGTCGCACAGGAGAGGAATCTCCGAATGGCGCCAGGCCGGACCGTTGATCGCGCTGATCACTGGCACTTCGATGTTGAGGAGGTTCATCAGCAGATGCCGGCCTTCCCAATGGATGCGGTCGATCCGTTCGATCGACGGGCGTGACGGGAAAGATGACGTTCCCGGTGTCGCACGCGGTCCGGAGAACTCGGCTCCGGTGCCGGTCAGAATCACTACCTTGTTCTCGCGATCGGCTCCGATGTCATGGAAGGCTTCCGGCAATTCGCCATGCGGCAGGAAGCCCCAACGGAGCGACTGCCCCTCGGTGTGCAAGGTGACCTGCAGGATGCCGTTCCGGCGCTCCATCTGCGCGGTTTGGTATTTACGGGCGTATTCCTCGAACGAGCTCATTGTTAACCTCCTCCCTCCGGTTCGGGCGTTCTACCGCTGACTGCACCGGGGCGCGAGGGTCGAGTGTCTGCAGTCGGGGATTCCTACGCTCGTAGAAGTGTTCTAAGATTGTCCGACATGTTCTTTCTAGGGAGGTTGTCATGCCTGTAATCAAAGCCTTCGATCTCGCTTATGGGCGGTTGCGCTCGCCCGATCTCGACAAGCAAGAAGAGTTTTTGACCGATTTCGGCATGGTGCGTGCTGATCGGACGAAGACCGCTCTCTACATGCGCGGCACGGATGCCCCGCACCACCTCCACGTCACCGAGCTCGGCGAGCCGCGCTATGTCGGGATCGCCGTTCACGCGGCCAGCCTCGACGACCTCGAAAGGGTGTCTCGGGTCGAGGGAGCGTCGAAGATCGAGAACATCGACGAGCCCGGCGGCGGCAAGCGCGTGCGTTTGACCGATCCCGACGGGTACCAGGTTGAAGTCGTCTACGGTATGGAGATGCTCGACCCGATCCCAGTGCCTCGTCCCGCGGTCAATTCCGGCGACAACAAATACCGCCGCAAGGGCGAGCTGTTCCGGATCGAGCGCGGCCCCTCTCACATCAAGCGCCTTGGGCATTTTGTGGTAATGAGCAAGAACTTCGAAAAAACGCTCGGCTGGTATCGCGAGATGCTCGGCTTCCGTTGCTCAGACGAATTCTATGCCGGGGAGAAGAGCAATGTCGTCGGCTCATTCAATCGCCTCGACCGGGGCGACGATTATGTCGACCATCACGCATTCTTCTGCATTCGCGGTGACAAGAGCGGCCTCAATCATCTGTCATACGAGGCCGCCGATATCGACGATGTCATGGTCGGCCACGAGCATCTAGAGAAAAAGGGCTATCAGCACATGTGGGGCATCGGCCGCCATCTGATCGGCAGCCAGCTCTTTGATTACTGGGCCGATCCGTGGGGCCGCGTACATGAGCACTGGGCCGACACCGATGTGCTGAACGCCCACGCCCCGCCCAATCTCCTGGAGCGCGGCGAAGGCGCCGGCGGGCCCTGGGGTCAGCCGATCCCGCAGATCTTCATGGGCCACGCCTCGCCCTGATCGGCTCTCGCGAAGCCACCAGACGTCACCCCTCTCCCCAAGTTCGGGAGAGGGGCTTAGGCAGCCGCCAGATGGCGGACAAGGTCACGGGCGTAGATCGGTAGGTCGGCCGCGCGGCGGATGCAGATCGTGAGCTTGCGGACCGCCCAGTCGTCCGCCAGCTCGATTTTATGGATCGACATGGTCTTGGCATGCCGCTCGGCCGTGGTCGCCGGAACGACGCCGATCCCGACATTGCACTCGACCAGGCGGCACACCGCATCAAAGCCGCGTAATTGCACGCGCAATTTGAGGCGGCGCCCGATCCTTTCAGCCTTCTCGGCGAGAAAGCGCTGGAGTGCGCTCGACCGGTCGAGCCCGACAAAATCGTAATCGAGAACTTCGGCGAAAAGAGCGCGCTCGACGGTTGCCAACGAGTGTGCCGGCGCAGCGACGAGTACGAACCGGTCTGTGCGGAATGGCAGGGTTTCGAGACCCGCCAACTCCACCGTTCCGGCGACGATCCCGACATCCGCAGTGCCGTCGGCAACGGCAGCGACGATCTCGTCACTGAGCCTCTCCTCGAGATCGATATTCACCTGCGGATGGGTGGCCAGGAAATCGCTGAGCGGCTCGGGCAGGAATTCGGTTAGCGCATTGGTGTTGGACATCAGTCGGACCTGCCCCTTGATGCCCTCGGCATACTGCGCCAGTTCGCCGTGCATCCGCTCCGCCTGCTGCAAGAGCAGGCGCGCGTGGTGCACGAGGGTGCGTCCTGCCGGTGTCGGCTGCACCCCTTGGCGCTCGCGGTGCAGTAAGGGAGTGCCGAGCACCGCCTCCATGTTCCGGATGCGCGTGCTCGCCGCGGCAATCGCCAGATGCAAGCGCTCTGCGCCGCGGGTAATGCTGCCTGCCTCGACTATCTGCAGGAACAGCCGCAAGTCGCTCAGATCGAAACGCATTGCGCGATCAGCCTTCGGACTTCACGAAGCGAGGTTACGCCGAATGCCGATTGTGTCAATGTGTGAGGGAGGCCAGATTTCGGTAAATACGAAAGGCGGGCCTTATGACCAAGGCTTATCCAATTGAACAACACACCTATGATGTCGTCGTTGTCGGAGGCGGCGGCGCCGGGCTGCGGGCAACCCTTGGGATGACCGCCGCGGGGCTCAAGGCAGCGTGCATCAGCAAGGTCTTCCCGACCCGCAGCCATACGGTGGCGGCGCAGGGCGGCATCGGCGCTGCGCTCGGCAATATGGGCGAGGACGACTGGCGCTGGCACATGTACGACACGGTCAAAGGATCAGACTGGCTCGGCGACCAGGATGCTATCGAGTATATGTGCCGCAATGCGATGCAGGCCGTCATCGAGCTCGAACATTTCGGCGTGCCGTTCTCGCGCACTGAGGATGGCCTGATCTATCAGCGGCCATTCGGCGGCCACACCGTGCAGTGGGGCAAGGGCCTCGCCAAGCGAGCCTGTGCCGCTGCCGACCGGACTGGCCACGCTATGCTTCACACCCTCTACCAGCAGTGCCTCAAGCACCGTGCCGAGTTCTTTATCGAATACTTTGTGCTCGATCTGATCATGGACGACGGCGCATGCCGCGGTGTGGTCGCATGGCGGCTCGAGGACGGCACTCTGCACGTGTTCCGGGCGCAGATCGTCGTACTGGCAACAGGCGGCGGCGGCCGTGCCTATTTTTCGACGACCCAGGCGCATATCTGCACTGGCGACGGCTATGCAATGGCACTGCGCGCCGGCCTACCGCTGCAGGACATGGAATTCATCCAATTTCACCCCACTGGTATTTATGGCGCCGGCTGCCTGATCACCGAGGGCGCGCGCGGCGAAGGCGGCTATCTGACCAATACTGAAGGCGAGCGTTTTATGGAGCGCTATGCACCGGCCTCGAAAGATCTTGCCGCACGCGACATGGTCGCCCGCGCAATGGAGATCGAGATCCGCGAGGGTCGCGGCTGCGGGCCTCGGGGCGATCACATCCTGCTGCATCTCGAGCACCTCGATCCCAAGGTGCTGCATCAGCGGCTTCCCGGCATCTCTGAAACCGCGAAGATCTTTGCCGGCGTCGATGTCACGCGGCAGCCGATCCCCGTACTGCCCACCGCGCATTACAACATGGGCGGCATCCCGACAAACATGCATGGCGAGGTGCTGAACCCGACCAACGATGATCCCGAACGCACCGTGCCGGGACTGATGGCGGTCGGCGAGGCGGCCTGTGTCTCGGTGCACGGCGCCACCCGGCTCGGCACGAACTCACTGCTCGATCTCATCGTGTTCGGGCGCGCCGCCGCGCAGCGCGCGGCAGAGATCGTCGAGCCGGACACCCGGCACTGCGCTCTGCCACCTCTCGCGACCGACGCCGCAATCTCCCGCTTCGACCGAATGCGCCATGCAGAAGGGCGGCTCAAGACGGGTGAGATCCGCCTCGCAATGCAGCGCGCCATGCAGGATCACTGCGCGGTGTTCCGCACCGCCAGCGTGCTCGAAGAAGGCCTGCGCAAAGTGACGATTGTCCGGGATGCATTAGGCGATCTAGCGCTCGCGGATCGCTCAATGACCTGGAACACCGATTTGGTCGAGGCACTCGAGCTCGACAACCTCATTGGGCAAGCGGGCGTCGTACTCCACTCCGCGCTTTACCGCACGGAGAGCCGCGGCGCGCATGCCCGCGAGGACTATCCGGAGCGCGACGACCGCAACTGGCTGAAGCACACTCTCGCCTGGCTGGATGACGACGGCAATGCGCGCCTAGGCGACCGCCCAGTTCATCTCCATCCGCTGTCGAACGAGGTCCAAGCCTTTCCGCCGGCCGAGCGCGTGTACTGAAGTTGTCGCACTGAGGAATGGGGTTAACGCAGACTCGGCGTGTAACCCCTGCGAGGGTATTCCTCCCAATATTGCCGGAAACCGCGGTGCGAGGCCTCTTGGTGCGGGTGGGCGCGTAGCCTTTCGACATCGATGTCGATGCCGAGACCGGGAGTGGTCGGCAGATCGATCCAGCCGTCCTGCACCGTAAGCGACGCTGTCGCGATTTCACGGCACAGATCCTCGAAGTTCACAAAATACTCAGTGATGCGGAAGTTCGGGATTACTGCCGACAAATGCACGGTCGCGGCGAGGCCGACGAGCGTGCTGTTGAAATTGTGCGGCGACATCACGACCGCCTGCGGCTGCGCCATCGCCGCGATGTCGAGCATCGCAGTGATCCCGCCGACAGCGCAGATGTCCGGGTTCAGGATGTCGGCGGCGCGTTTCGCCAGACATTCGAAGAATGCTTCTTTCGAATAGATCGCCTCGCCGGTGACGATCGGGATCGGCACGGCGCGCCGCACCTCGGCAACCAGATCGATATTCTCCGACAGGCACGGCTCCTCGTACCAGTCGATGCCGAATTCGGCCAGACGGTGGCCGATACGGATTGCGTGCGCCGGCGCAAAGCGCCGGTGCGCCTCGATCAAGAGCTCGAAATCGGGCCCCAGCGCCTGGCGCATCGCCCGCACATAGTCGATCGCGAAATCCTCGTCACGGCGATCGACAAAGCTACGCCACGGGCCGGGGAACGGGTCGAATTTGGCGGCAGTAAAGCCCATCGCCTTGACCTTCAACCCGCGCTCGACGCCCTCCTCGATCGTCGTCCCGCGCGACCAGCCATTGGCGTAGACGCGCACGCGCTCGCGCGAAGCGCCGCCGATCAGATTGTAGACCGGCAGTCCAGCACGCTTGCCGATGATGTCCCAGGAGGCAATCTCGAGCGCGCTCCACGCCGCCATCAGCTCCAGTGAGATGCGGCGGATCGCGAAATCCTCGAACATAATCTGCCCGGTATGTCGGATATTGAACGCGCTGCGTCCGATCACATGCGGGGTCATTGCTTCGATGCAATCCGCGACGACCGTTTCCTTACCATGAGTGACGTAGGCCTCGCCCCAGCCATAGAGCCCGTCCTCGGTCTCGACCCGACAGAAGAGGAGGTCCTTCGAGCTGCCCGTCCCCAAAATGAAGGTTTCGATGCGCGCGATTTTCATGCTCCCTCCTTTGTGCAGACCGAGACCCGACCATCGGAAATCTTGAACCAGAGCTCGATGGGAGTCGAGCCGAGGTGGTTAGCGTGCTAGAAGAAGGTCTCGGTCTAGTACGCGGCCGACCCGCGTCCCTTTCTTTTGCTCAGGAGGCAGGGCAATGAAGACCTTTGTCCGCTGCGGTCAGCTGTTCACAGGACGCGAGGATGATGCCCGCGCCGACGAAATTCTCGTCTTCGACGAGTACGGCCTGCTCGACTATGTCGGCCCCGAGAAAGGGTCGCCGCGGCGTGTTCGCGCTGACAAGGTGCTCGATTATTCCCGCTGCTTTGTCATGCCCGGACTGATCGACGTCCACACCCATCTCGCCTATGGCAATGCCAAGAGCGAGGAGGACATCGACCTCTACAGCCCGCTCGAGTTCCGCACCTTGCGCGGCATGTTCTTCGCGCAGAAAGTCGCCGCCGCCGGCTTTACCGCGATCTGCTCGCCGGGCGATGCGGGTCAGATCAGCCTGTCGATCCGCAACGCGGTCCGCGCCGGACTGTTCGACGGCCCGCGGGTTATGGCGGCGGGACGTTATCTGACCACCCATCAGGGTCTGACCGACTGGTACCCGACCTGGATCGGCGCGCCCGAAACCTCGATCGGTAAGCTCGTCACCACAGCCGCTGAGGCGATCGAAGAGATCCGCCGCCAAGTCAAGGACGGCGTCGATTGTGTCAAGATCGCGCTCGACGGAATTCAGCGGCGGGACAATGGCGAGCTCATCGCCGCCTTTACGCAGGAAGAGACCGATATCATGGTCCGCGAAATCCATCGCCTTGGGAAAAAGGCGGTGGCGCACGCGCGCGGCCGCGAAGCGACGCTTTACGCCGCCCGCTCCGGGGTGGATCTGATCTTCCACTCCAATCACCTCGACGATGAGTGCATCGCGGCAATGCTCGAGACCGGCAGCACGGTCTCCCCGACCCTGACCCACCCGCGCAATACGATCGACTTCACTCAGCCGCACGAGCCGGCCTATCTCAAAGGCCGCCCCGAGCATGCCCAGCGCGAGTACGAAATCGGCTGCGCCAATTGGAAGAAGGCGCGCGCGGCCGGCGTGCCGCTGCTGACCGGCACCGACACGGGCTTTGCGGTGACTCCCTATGGTGAGTGGAATGCCCGCGAGCTCGAACTCTTTGTCGAGGATCTGGGCTTTACGCCTGCCGCGGCCTTGCGCGTGGCGACCGAAGTCAATGCCCGGTTCATGACCGAAGGCGGTCGCATCGGCTCATTGGAGCCGGGCCGGGCCGCCGATTTCATCGCACTCGACGGCTCACCGCTCGCCGACATCCGCGTGCTGCAGGACAAGAGCCGCCTGCGCGCCGTCTATATCGCCGGCAAGGAAATCCGCATCCTCGACCGCCCCTACGACCCGCGCCAGGTTACCGATTTTGCCCTCTCCAACTGGACCGATCTTTACACACAGGCGCGCGTCGGCGAGTTGCGGCGGCAGGCGGTGCCCCAGCTTGCTGCGGCCGAATAAAGCATCCGTCGATCGATCCAGAGCCCCGAACGACAAACCTTGCAATCCAATTGTAACATTAACGTTGCAATTTTCGGGAACGCTCCATTCTTAATCGCGCTTGGCGTTGGGGGTAGGGTATGTCAGCCGATACGTTCGACTACGATCTTCTGGTGATCGGTTCGGGGCCGGCCGGTCAGCGCGCCGCGATCCAGGGCGCAAAGCTCGAGAAGAAGGTGGCCATCGTCGAGCGGAAGACCGTGATTGGCGGCTGCAGCGTCAATCTCGGTACGATTCCGTCGAAAACCTTGCGCGAGGCGGCGCTCGAACTCTGCGGCTATCGCTCGCGAGAATTTTACGGTGCTTCCTACACCGTGAAGCAGCACATCACGATGCAGGATCTGCTGTTCCGTACCAACCGGGTGATCCAGCATGAAATCGACGTCACCCGCCATCAGCTGATGCGCAACGATGTCGAGCTTTTACCTGCCACGGCCTGCTTCACGGCCCCGGACACTATTCGCCTCGACTATGTCGACGGCAGCACCTCCCGCACGGTCAAGGCGCACAAGATCGTCATCGCCGCCGGGACGGAGACCACTCGCGATCCACATATTCCCTTCGACGGGCACAAGATCTTCACGAGCGACGACATCCTCCATCTCGATCGATTGCCGAGACAATTAGCCGTCGTCGGAGCCGGTGTGATCGGCTGCGAATATGCTAGCGTCTTCGCCGCTCTCGGCGTGCGCGTTACCCTCATCGACAAGCGCGACAGGTTATTGCCCTTCGTCGATGAGGAGATCGCCGACGAACTGTGCCACCATCTTCGCGAGAACCGGGCCACCTTGCGTCTGCGGGAGAGCGTCAACAAGCTGGAGATCATCGGCGGCAATGGGCACAGCACCCGGGTCAGACTGCATCTCGACAGCGGTAAGACGATCATCGCCGAAAAGGCGCTCTATTCGGTTGGCCGCACCGGCGCGACCGCCAAGCTGAATTTGGCGGCTGCCGGCCTTCTCCCGGACAATCGGGGGCGCTTGACCGTCGACGAAAATTACCGAACCAAGGTTCCCGATATTTACGCTGTCGGCGACATGATCGGGTTCCCGGCGCTCGCCTCGACGTCGATGGAACAGGGCCGCCTGGCGGTCTGCCACGCCTTCGGGGTCAAGACATGCAGCACGCCGGAGCATTTCCCCTACGGAATATACGCCGTTCCGGAAATTTCAATGGTGGGCAAGAACGAAGAGGAGCTGACCGAGGCGGGTGTCCCCTATGAAGTCGGCAAGGCACGCTACAAGGAAATCGCCCGTGGCCAGATCCTCGGCGACGTCACCGGGCTGCTAAAATTGATCTTTCACGCCGAGACCCGCGAACTCCTCGGCGTCCACATCATCGGCGAGGGGGCGAGCGAACTGATCCACATCGGTCAGGCGGTCTTGTCGTTTGGTGGCAAAATCGATTACTTCATCGACACGGTCTTCAATTATCCGACCCTAGCAGAATGCTACAAAGTAGCAGCATTCGACGGAATCAACCGGCTCGGAATATTGGAGGACGAGCGAACCGAGGTCACCGACCGGTCTGAACGCGATGCGGCGCCGTCGCTTCTCAGCGCATCTGATGGTGGATGAAATCGGTGATCAGGCCGAGCGCCCGTTGCGCGTCCGGCCCCCCAGGGTTGCGGGGAATGAAGGCGTGGGGTTGGCCCTCGAATCTGTGGAACGCGATCGAGCCGCCGGCCTTTGTGTAGTCGGCTGCGAAATTGGCTGCCATTTCGGGCGTCAGGTTGTCGTCGGCGGTGCCCTGCATGATCAGAGCGGGCGGGTTGGCGACAGCTTCGCCGCGTTCGAGGATCAACTGAGGGCTGCCTTCGGCCATCGTTTCTTCGGACGGCCAGAACTGGTGGTGAGCTTCAACTAGCCGGTCGTTCCCACGTTCTTGGACGGCGCGATAGCGAGCCACCGGATCGGCCACCGGCCAGCAGGCGATGGCGAAGGCAAGGCTCGCATCGGTCCCCGGCAGCGGATGTGACGCGTAGCGGGGATCGCGCGGGCGCAGCACATTCAGCAGCAGCAAGTGTCCGCCGGACGAAGTCCCGAGCCCGCCCACAAGCTCTGGCCGCGTAGCGAACCTCTCCGCATCCGCCTTCAAGAAACGGATGCCGAAATTTACGTCGGCCACGGTTTCGGGATAGCGCGCAACCGGCGGCATACGGAAATCGATCGACAGCACGACAATGCCGTGCGCCGCGAGGTGTTCGGCAATCGACGCATTGTTGAACCGGTCCCCGGACGTCCAAGCCCCGCCATGCACCTCCAGCACTGCCGGGAACGGCCCCTGCCCTTCCGGACGGTAAAACCGGGCGAGCAAGGGGACACCGTCGGCGCGGAGGTATTCGAGGTCTTCGGTGTGGATCGGCATTGTCGGTCACACTGGTTGTTCCATCACCGCCTGCGTGGCGAGCGAGCCAGAAGCCTAGCTTCGTGTCGGCGTTCTGCGCAAGGTTCGAAAACTACATCGGCGGCTTGACCCCATCCTTCTCGGCGGTCACCCGGTTCGTCGAGAAGGTGCCATCGGCCTTCTTCTGCGCGGTGAGAATGAAGGCAGCTCCCGGCTTCAGCAAGCTTGCATCACCCGGCCCAAAAGTGACGATGGGGACGTCGGATGCAACGACGATTTCCGACTCGCCGCCCTTGTACGCGACTTTGAGAGCCTGACCTTGTGTAGCGGCGGCGATGCCGGTCACGGTGGCGTTGGTCATCAGGCTGTCGGGCGTGAGATCCCAAGAACGCTCCCCCTCCCCCGTTCCACGCATGGCCTCGGGGAAGATCAGGACCTCGAGCGCGTGTAATTTGCCATCGCCGCCTTTGAGCGAGGCCGCACCGACATAATCGCCGGTCTTGATGTCGGCGAGGTTCTTTTTGACAACGGCGGACACAGTGAAATTCGGGGCAAGGGCGATTGTCAGCTCCGCGCCCTCACGTGACTTGACCGTGAGAGTTTGGCCATCGAACTTCTCGACCGTTCCGCGAATACGGGTGGGCGTGCCCTCGGCGGGGGTGTTTTGGGCCGCCGCCGACAAAGCGAGCAGGCCGCTCAATGCCCCGCCGAAAAGAAACTTTGACCACATAACAGCGCCTCCCTTAGGTGTTCTGCAATTCCTAACACGAGGCGACCATTGTTGCGTCCTCTGACAAACTCACATTGTGGTTACCAGGCCATCCCAGGCTACTGCGGCAGCTGGTAGCCGATTGCGGCTTCGATCTCCAACGTGCGCTGAACCGCCGGGCGGGTCATCATCCGCTCGTAATGCGCATATAAACCTGGGAACTCCCCAGGTGGCGGCTTCACGGAATCGACAAAGCGCCAAAACAGCCGAAAGAGATGGATGTCGGCGACCGAGTACCGGTCGAGCGCCCATTCCCTGCTGCCCAGCCGCCGCTCGGCGAGCGCGAATACTTCCCTCCACCGCTCGATGCCGATCCGGCGCGCCGGGTGGATCGTCGAGGCAATAAACGACATCCACGAGATGGCTTGCGCCTCGGTTTCGAGGTCGCCCTCCGGCCAGAGACCCTTCGCGGGGTAGCGTTTCGCCAGGAAATAAAGGATCGCCGCCACTTCGGTGAGCGGGCGTCCGTCGACGAGCAGGGTCGGGACCTTGCCCTCGGGGTTGAGCGCCAGGTAATGACTGCCACGCGTAAACTTGAGAACAGGGAGAGCCGCCATGAGGTGCGTCCGCACCAAACAGGGCCGTGCAGGCTGCGCACACCACCAGCGTCACTCGAAGCGCCGGACTTTGGTGCCCATGGAACACATGTATCGCGCCGCGGGCCTGCTGTCTGTAGCGTTGCTCACCTTGCCTCTTGGCATCGGCGTCACACCGGCTGCGGCCGCGACGTGCGCGAGCCTAGCTGGCCTGACGCTGCCGGACACGACGATCACCGCCGCCCAGTCGGTTCCGGCTGGAACGGAAGATACCTGGGGACCGGCAACAGCAACCTTGGAGGGCTCATCGTCTACGGCGAGTTGGGCTTCTTCCTTCCTCTCAACTACGCTGTGGCCAATACCGACATGGGTACATCGCCGGCAGCGACTAACCCCCTTGGTGGCCGCGTGCTGACCGGCCATCCCGAGAAGCAGATCGACTTCGGTACGCGATCGACCAATCTGATGACGGTGCGTGCCAAGCAGATCGTCGAAGCCTTCTACGGCGAGCGTCCGAGATACTCGTATTTCTTCGGGTGCTCGACCGGCGGTGGACAAGGCGTACATGAAGCCCTGCAATTCCCCGGCGACTACGACGGGATCGTCGCCGGCTCGCCGCAAATAAACTGGACGCACAATAGTGCGAGCAACACTTGGAACTACCAGGCATTCAATGGTTCGGCGACTATCACCACAGCGCAGGCGACGGCGATCACTGCCGCGGTCGTAAAGCAATGCGCCGGCAAAGACGGCGGCTTAAGCTCGGACAATTTTTTGACGGACCCCCGCGACTGCCATTGGGATCCGGCTGAGCTGCAATGCACGAGCGGAGCAGCCGACGCGGCCACCTGCCTGACGGCGCCGCAGGTTGCGGCGGTGCGAAAGTTTTACGGAGGGCCGATCAACCCGCGCACGGGTGAGCGGATCTACGCGGGGCGCGTGCGCGGAAGCGAAAGCAACAATGGGTACCCCGCGGCAATCGCGCCGTCCTCGCTTGCGTACTGGGTTTTCGGCAATGATTTCGACCAGCTGACTTTCGATTTCGACCGTGACATGGACGCGGTCGATGACGCATTGGCCGCGAGGCTCAATGCAAACACAGCCGATCTCGAAGAATTCAGGTCGCACGGCGGCAAGCTGCTATTTTTCATGGCCTTGCCGATCCCGTTGTGACGACGTTGAACACCATCGCCTATTACGAACGAGTGATTACGAGTGAAACGCACGGGGGCGTGCACAATGTGGGAGAGCGAAACGAAGCTCTGCGTCGCACGCAGGAATTCGCCCGGCTTTTCTTGCGGCCCGGGGTGGCGCATTGCGGCGGTGGTGCTGGGCCGGACACCCCCGATGAGCTTAGCCCACTCGTGCAATGGGTGGAGCAGGGCATTGCACCCGATCAGCTTCTAGCATCCAAGATCGTTAATGGCGTAACGACCTTTACGCGCCCTCTCTGCCCCTACCCGGCACTGCCGCGGTACAGCGGGACGGGCGATCCGACAATGGCTAGCAGTTTCACGTGTGTCGCTGACCTTGATCGCGACGACAACCAACCGCCGGCCCCGAAGTACCTCGATGATGGCGATAATTACCCGATCGTCCCGATTGACGACCACGACACCCGCTGACGAAACGATCCCCGGCCGTCCGGTTGAGACTGAGATGCGGCCCTAGGTATATGTTCGAAGCGGCCATACCAACACCGATTGTCATGGCCGGACCTGATCACACGGCTGTCCGGTTGAGAGAAAATGGTTGTCTGTAGTAAGCCCGGCACAACTCGGTATATGTGCGGCAAAAAGCTCAACCGGACGGCCGTGGATTTGACCCGGCCATCCACAGGACCGCTACAGCGGACATCGGTGTCGCAGAAGGCGTGGATCGCCAGGACAAGCCCGGTGATAACGACGGTGGCGGTGTGCCGAGACTCAAAGGACTCACGCGAGCTCGTCGCGCAGTGCCTCAGCGACTTTAAGATCGGGCGTGTCGAAGCCCGCGGTGAACCAGCCGTAGACCGGCGCGAGGAAGTCTCGGGTCTCGGCTCGCCGGTCTGGCCAAGCGCTTCCCTAAGTTTCCAAAACGGGATTTCGATGCGATAATATCCAGTGAACGGATGATGCCCAATGAAATGGGGCTCGATGAAGCGAAAGAAATCAAGCCAGCGAACACTCGTTGCTTATCTCTGTCACTTCCGGCCCGAGCCAGAAGGAGGGTTCACGGTCACCTGCCCAAAGCTGCCCCCAGTCGTCACTTATGGCGAAACCCTGGAGGAAGCACAGGCGAACGCGCGGGAGGCGATCGAACTGTGTCTGGAGGTGATGCGGGAGGGTGGCCAGCCCGTTCCAAGCCCGGACCGGGATCTCGCCTCACCGATCGATCAGCTGGTGCAGGTTGCCGCCACGGATTCATGAGAGCACTGCCGGCGCTGTCCGGCCGCGCTGTCATTGCGGCGCTGGAGAGGGCTGGTTTCGAGGTCATTCGAACTAAGGGATCGCATCATTTCCTGCGGCATCGTACCGATCCCAGCCGGCAAACAGTCGTGCCGCTGCATCGGAAAGATCTGCCAGCCGGCACACTTCGCGCGATACTTCGGCAAGCGCGCCTAAGCCGGGCCCAGTTCCTCGACCTGCTCTGAGCGAAGGTGGGAATGGGTCAGGCGAGATCGTCGAGCAGCGTTTTCGCCTCTTTCAGATCCGGCGTGTTGAAGCCTTCGGTGAACCAGCCATAGACGGGTGCCAAAAGATCACGGGCCTCGGTGCGGCGGCCCTGGTCGCGGCGGAGCCGGGCGAGGCTGGTGGCGGCGCGCAATTCCCAGAGCTTCGCTTCCTGCTCTCGGGCGATGCTCAGGGCTTTTTGATAAAATTCCTCCGCGGTCTTGGTATGCCCTTGCTGGAGCAGCAGCTGGCCCTTGTGCCTGTTCAGCTCGGCCTCTAGCCAGCGCTCGCCTGTGCGTTCGACAATCTGCAGAGCCTCGTCCAACAGAGTCATGGTCTCTTCAATTTGCCCTGCGATCTGACATGCCGCAGCCTGGAGATCGACGTAATGGGGCACGAACAGCTGCGCTCCAGTTGCTCGGTAAGCCGCCGAACCGGTGCGGAGGAATGCTTGCCCCTCCTCCACGTCGTCATCTTTGACCTTGGCCCAGCCCTGATAGATCATTCCCTGTGAAACGCCATTGGGGAAAACCCTGCTCAGTTCCCACCGCAACCAACTGGTCAGCCCGCTCCGCCAGGGCCGCGTGGTCTCCGACAAGTGAAAGCAGCCTCGTGCCGACCGCCAAGCTCGAAGCCAAGAAGTGCTTACGAGCCAGCCCCTCAGCCTCAACAATTGCCGCGTTGCTCCATGCCAATGCCTCGTCGGGATGGCCGAGGATGAAAAGGGCAGTTCCCAGGTACGCCCGTGAGGTTACGGCGAGGGTTCCGGCCTGATAGATCGCGTGGTGGGAGTTTGGATCATGAAGCGCAACCGCCTCTACAAGCGCGACCGCCTCTTCAAGACGTGACCGGGATGAAGCAAACTCGCCGGAAAACAGCAGGTCGTGACCGGAGCCGAAGAGACCCGAAAAAACGCCGCTGGTATTGTTGCGCTGGCGGCTTAGGCCCAACAATTCCTCGTCCAGGCGCAGCGCCAGATCGAGTTCGCCGCGGTATGCGTGATATTGAGACTGTCCACGGAGAACGTTAAGGAACTCCGAGGGGAAACCTAGCTGCTCGCCCAGCTTTCGTACGCGGGCATAGATGTGGCCCGCTTCGGGCGCGGCGAGGCCTTTGACGGCTCGCAACACCACCCCCAAGTCACTGCAAAATTCGAGCTCCTGTCGCTGGCGTTCGGGGGTGTCCGGCAATAGCGCCAGCTGTTTTAGCGCTTCCTGAAATTGCGCTGCCGCTTCCGCCATCGCGGAGCGAGCAGTCGATCTACGACCCGCCATGCCCCAATAGGCGACGGACTTTTCGACAAGCCCGGCCTCGGCGTAATGCTGTGCGAACAGCTCGGGCTGGCTGTCCGCCATTTCGGGCGATTGGGCTTCGAGCGCCTCGGCGATCCGCGCGTGCAGTTGCTGCCGTGTGCCACGAAGCAGGCTGCCGTGCGCCGCGTCTTGCACCAGCGCGTGCTTGAAACTGTAGACCGAATCGGGCGGCGTACCGCGCTGAAACACCAGCTCGGAGGCGACGAGCCGGCCGAGGGCGGCTCGCAACTCGTCCTCGTAAAGACCGGAAACAATGCGCAGCAGCGTGTAAGGAAACTCGCGTCCAATCGCGGAACCAATCTGCGCCACCCGTTTTACTGAATCCAAGCGATCGAGCCGCGCCATGAGGGAATCATGCAACGTGGTCGGGATTGCCAATGGCGGCAGCGCGCCCTATCGAGCACGTACCGGTCCTGCTGCGCGTGCAGTAAGCCGCTCTCCAAAACGGTCTTGGTCAATTCCTCGACAAATAGCGGCACACCGTCGGTGCGCTCAACGATCTGGTCGACGACCTCGCCGGGCAGCGCCTTGTCGGAGATCTGCGCAACCAAAATGGTCCGGTCGCGCCGGTCCAAACGGTTGAGCGTCAGCATCGTTACCTGCGGTAGACCTGTCCAGGGCGGCTGGAATTCCGGGCGGAAGGTGACGAGCAGCAGGACCGGCAGGGTGCGGAGATGCTCGACAGTGAGGTCGAGCAGTTCGCGCGAGGTCGGGTCGATCCAATGCGCGTCCTCAAAGACCATCACGACCGGCTGCTGGCGCGCCAGACCTTTGAGTTGGCATATCAGCGCCTCCAGTGTTCGCTGCTTTTTCTGGGGCGGACTGAGGTCGGGTAATGGCCGGCGCTCGGAAGCCGGCAACGACTACAGATCGGCGATTAACGCAACATCCTCATCCGGCGGGGCGGCGCGAGCCAGTAAGGACTCGAGCTTCTCCAGCTTGGCCGAGGCCATATCGTCGCGCGCAAACCCAGCTGCCCGCCCAAGCTGATCGATGAAGGGGAACAATGCACTGTCCTGTCGATAGGGCGAGCAGAAATAGCGCAAGCGAATATGCGGCTCCCCTTGGAGGCGCTCCGCCAGTGCCGCAGTGATGCGCGACTTGCCGATGCCGGGTTCGCCCGAGACCAGCACGACCTGGCCGTCGCCGGCTTTGGCACGCGCCCAACGGCGCAGCAACAGGTCGATCTCTTCGTCGCGGCCGACCAGCGGCGTCAGGACCGATCCACGCAACGCCTCGAAGCGGCCCTCAACGACGCTCGGGTGCAGCGCCTGCCAAGCGGACACCGGCACGTCGATGCCCTTAACCTCGACGGTGCCAAGATCGCGGTATTCAAACAGATCACCAACCAGCCGGCGCGTACTGGCGGCGATAACGACCGCATTCGGCTCGGCCAAGCTCTGCAGCCGGGCGGCGAGGTTTGGCGTTTCACCGACGACGGATTGCTCCTGCGCCGAGCCTTCGCCGATCAGATCGCCAACAACGACCAGCCCGGTGGCAATCCCGACGCGCGCTTGCAATGCGACGTATTTGCTATCGAGCCGGCGCACCGCATCGACGACGTCGAGACCCGCACGGATAGCCCGCTCGGCATCGTCCTCATGTGCCGCGGGTAGCCGAAATAAGCCAGGACTCCGTCGCCCATGTATTTCGCGACAAAGCCGTCGAACCCGCGAACGACCTCAGCGACGGCGCGGTGATAGGCGGCGATCACCTCGCGCAAGTCCTCAGGGTCGAGTCGTGCGGAAAGCCCGGTCGATCCCACCAGGTCGCAGAACATTACGGTTAGCTGCCGGCGTTCGGCATCGCTCGAGACCACGGCGGCGCTTGGCGCCGGTGGTGCTTCGGCTGACGGTTGACCATCAACAAGCCGCGCGATGGCGTCGAGCAGACGGCGACGGTGCCCGATCGACGCGACGCCAAGCTCACGCAGATCGTCGGTCGTCAGTCCGCGCAAAACCTCCCTATCAATATCGTTATCGCGGAACGCGGGCACATATTGTTCGAGCCCGAGGCCGCGCAGCCATTCGGCCACATCCATTTAAGTCGCCCGAAGCGGCAAGTCTCGCTTGCCATTACAAGCCCCGACGCGTCGCTCTGTCCAGGACTGCCCGAGAGGTGTCGGCTTCTAGAGTGCAAAGTGGCCGCGGATCGGGTCAATCCAAACGAGAGCGGCAGCATGCGGCCGAAGATGCGGTCGGCGCCGGTTGGCCTGCGATAGTCTGGGCCTTTCCGGGCATCGATCTTTCCTCCACCGATTGCATCGACTGGACGCGGGATTTTCTGCCATGCTGGTGGCGCCCTGTCTGAGGTTTCTTGTTTTGGCCGCCCGTGACGGGGTCCGCTCCCTCGTCCGACCCGGCCCGCTCTACTGCGGCAGCTGGTAGCCGATTGCGGCTTCGATCTCCAACGTGCGCTGAACCGCCGGGCGGGTCATCATCCGCTCGTAATGCGCATATAAACCTGGGAACTCCCCAGGTGGCGGCTTCACGGAATCGACAAAGCGCCAAAACAGCCGAAAGAGATGGATGTCGGCGACCGAGTACCGGTCGAGCGCCCACTCCTGCCCGCCCAGCCGCCGCTCGGCGAGCGCGAATACTTCCCTCCACCGTTCGATGCCGATCCGGCGCGCCGGGTGGATCGTCGAGGCAATAAACGACATCCACGAGATGGCTTGCGCCTCGGTTTCGAGGTCGCCCTCCGGCCAGAGACCCTTCGCGGGGTAGCGTTTCGCCAGGAAATAAAGGATCGCCGCCACCTCGGTGAGCGGGCGCCCGTTGACGAGCAGGGTCGGGACCTTGCCCTCGGGGTTGAGCGCCAGGTATTCGG
>Ga0306925_10000021_pt1 | contig 64602 bp, 118 predicted proteins | sample flu12Cox44000176_FD_203755 | JGI IMG/M metagenome (GOLD analysis project Ga0306925, IMG submission 203755) | Lab enrichment of tropical soil microbial communities from Luquillo Experimental Forest, Puerto Rico - flux8day.12C.oxic.44.000.176 (v2)... | ecosystem: Environmental > Terrestrial >... | reverse complement strand
CGTGGTGCCGTTCGAGGCCGACTTCCCGTGGATACCGGTAGGAGCCTGGAGCGGATACCTAGCCGGGCCTGACTTTTAGAGTGAGGAGCACATGGCCAAGTATAAGTACGAACACTCGGAGGGGGAGGGACTCGGGTCGCATCATGCTGACGGTGACCTGAAGACCCGGGATGCTCAGCCTCCAGAAGTCGCGGCTTCCTTGCGAGCCGCGCTCGAGATCGTCAACCCGACAGACGAGCAGCGCGAGCAGCTAGACGCGTTCCTCGGCCGCTCGATGCACGATCTCGACCTGCATGACGGGACCGAGGTCGAGCTCGAGCCGGAGGACGACGAGAACGGCCTGAAGGTCGTTACATGGACTGATCAGCACGGCGACGAGCGGCGCACGTCAGTCGATCCGGAGTTCTTCGCTAGCCACTTTACGGAGGTGACTGCGTGAGCACGATCTCTGCCGGCCAGATCATGACCTACGGCGAGCAGCAAGCCCTGAATCAGATCTTCCTGAAGACTCAGGGTCCTGTCGCCGGTTCGGTCTATCTGCATCTGTTGACCAACGCGACTTCCGGTTCGGTCGACAACACGTGGACGTTGCTGAACCAGGGCACGGTCTATGGGGCGACCGGCTACTCAGCTCAGACGTTCGCGACCGGTACTGCATCGGTGGCTTCGCCGTCGGTGATCTCGAACTCGGGCACGATCACGTTCGGACCGTTCACGACGGGTACTGGTGCAACGATCAACTGGGGTGGGCTGGGTACCACAACGGTGACGTCAACGGCGAGCTTTGTTGTCGCGTTCCTGCTTACGGCGTCTCGTACTCCTGCGAACGGTGACTCGCTTCAGGCAGCTGCGGCGGCGTTTACATGTCAGGTCTAGGAAAAGCGCCTGGCAGTGTAATTCCGTTCGGTCCTGCGTTCGTAGACGAGAAGGTGTCGCGAGTTCATCCTTGTACTGCCCTACGCGGGGATGGGCTCGGGAGGTGCGGGACGACCCCTACGAGACCTTTTATACGAACATGTAAGTATGGTCACGATCGCGGCGTCTGGCTCTGCTCGACTCACGAGGCGATGTGCTTCATGGCCAATGCCTACTGTCGGGAGTGCGCGGATCGCGGCGGCGTGGTGATGGCGCTGGTAGTAAGGAGGTAATATGCCGCTTGGATATTCTCAGTGGCTGAACTGGGGAGCGCCATGGCAGACCAATGCAGGCACGGCGCTGTCTACGGCGACCACGGCAACTATTAGTCCACAGACTACTGGCCCAAAGGACTTCAGCATCGGCACGCAGTATCTGTACTGGGGCGCTGGTCTGCATATCCTAGCTACTGGCATTCTCACTACTACGGCGACCTCGACTACAGCTACGATCTTTGCCGCGGCTGGGGCCACACCGACTACGCTCTGTACGCCGAACGGGCTGACTACAGGCACGACGGTAGTCACGGGCATTCAGTGGCAGTGGGAGTCGTGGCATACGATTACCAACATCGCCTCGTCCGGTAATACGATCTCTAGCTGGGGCAAGCTGACCCTGTTCAACTCTGGAGCAGCTCTGCCCGCTAACCCGATCGCGTTGACCGTCACGCCGGGCATGGCGCTAGCCGCGCCTAACTCGGCGGGTGACACCCTCGCCGCTGTAGATACCACGGTAGCGATGCCGATCGTGTTGCGAGGTACTCTGGCGGGAGCTAACGCGACTATTCAGTGCAACCGGTTCCTGGTCGAGTCCCTAGCTAGCTGAGGCGCTTGTGGCTGCGGGCACGCCGTATCAGATAGCGTCCATTTCTGCAGGCGCTGCCAACCCTGCGCTCACGGTTGCTACTCCCACTAGCCCCGGCGACGCGATCTTCGTCTACTGCAACACCGGGGGCGCGGCCACTGCCGTTTCCGACACCAAGGGCAACACTTATCTTCAGTCGTTTGAGGATGCCTCTAATGGCATATCGTTCTATTACTCTACCTATAAGGGCTCACCGGGCACCCCGACCGCCGCGCTGACCACCTCCGATACCATCACCGTCACTGTCGCCGGTCCCGGCAACCAGGTTCTCGCCGCCGCCTGCTCCGGACTTGCTCCGCAGGCTGCCAATGCTACTAATCCGACTGGCCTGGCTGGAGCCATCCATGGCACCTCCGCCGCTAGCAGCATGACGATCACTCCCGTTAATGTAGGTGACTTGATCGTTTTCGGCCAGGGGTTTGCAGCTGCGGCTACTAGTACGACTTACACGGGTGGCTTTGCTAAGATCGGTGATGTCCTGCTTACCGGCGGCGGCGTCTCGATGGGCTATCTGGTTGCTACGTCTACATCATTGACTACCTGCTCGTGTACTCTTGGTGTCTCGGTCGGCTGGTATGACGGTGCGGCTAGCTTTGCAGCTGCGGCGGTCACAGTTCCTCCATCGGCTGTAATACGCGCCGGCCCGCCCGCGCTGCGACATCCAGCGACACAGTTCCCACCACGTGGCCCGCTGCAGGTTAGGTATGATGCTAGTGGGCCGCCGCTAGGTTCGGGAGTCGCTCCATGGATCTTTATGGGCGGTCAGGTTGGTGGCTCGGCAACCACGCGGGTGTTCACGACGGGTGCGAATGCGACAAACCCTGGGGACACGCTGTTGCTGATCCTCACGATTAACGTTGCGACAATAACGATCTCCTCGGTTGTTGACTCGGTGGGGAATACGTATATTCAGGATGGGGCAGTAGCTACTACCTCGCCGCTGCTCTTCGCGTTCCGCTGCCCAGGGGCTACTGGTGGTCCTGGGGGTGGGCAGACTGCTGCAGTGCCAGCTGGTACAAGCGTTACTGTTACGTGTACCGCTGCGTCCGGCACGATGTCGGTTAGCGGCTTTGCGGTGCCTGGTAATGCGTGGGGCGCCGTTGACACGATGATGCCCTCAACAGGGTATAACGGTAACGCAGCGTCGATTACACAGTCTATTACTCCTACGAACGATAATGAGCTTGTTGTCTTCGGACAGTCAAACCAGCCAACGGGACTTCCGATCACGATTACGCCCTCTCCGCCGCTGTATTCACAGATGAGTACGCAGCAGCAGCTCATGACCTGGACGTACTCGAGTCCTCAGGCGGGGAGTAGCGGTGTAGCTCAGTCGTATACGTCGCAGCAGACAGCTGCTACGCTTGTACGTGGCTTTGCTTGGACGTTCTTGGTAGCCCCTGTTGGGGTGAGCTGGACTGCGGCTGGGACTGCCTCGAACGCTTCGGCGGCTTCTGGTACTGTTGCCTTGTTGATGGCGACTGCTGGTACGGCAAGCAATGTTTCAGCAGCGTCCGGTACTATTGCTGCAATACTAGCGGCTGCTGGTACAGCGTCCAATGCTTCGGCCGCTTCTGGGACTATTGCTGCAACGCTTGCGGCAGCAGGGATAGCCAGCAATGCGTCCTCAGCGTCAGGGATCATTACTGCGACGCTTGCGGCAGCAGGGATAGCGGTCACTACTAGCTCGGCTTCCGGTCGCCTCTCTCTCCCGAACATCGCTGGAACAGCGACCAGTACTAGTACAGCTTCAGGCACTGTCGGCCTCTTGATGGCGGCTGCTGGAACAGCGATCAGTATTAGTAGTGCCTCTGGTACGATTACTGCGACGCTAGCAGCGGCGGGGACTGCTGCTAATGTTAGTTCGACTTCTGGTGCAGTTACGCTGCTAGCGGCAGCTGCTGGTACTGCTAGCAATGCGTCCTCGGCCTCAGGTGCCGTTACGCTGACTATGGCGGCAACCGGAACCGCTTCGAACGCATCCGCAGCCACTGGGGTATTTGCTGTACCGATAGCCGGGACAGCTAGTAATGCCAGCTCGGCATCTGGTGCTGTTACGCTGACTATGGCCGCGGCTGGTATCGCTAGCAACGTATCCAGTGCGACCGGCTCGGTGACCTTTAGGAACATAGCCGGTATTGCCAGTAACGTCAGTACGGCTTCAGGGGCTATAGTTGCGATTGTCGCGGCCACTGGTACAGCGTCCAACGCGTCTTCGGCGTCCGGGACAGTTACTGCTACGCTAGCGGTAGTAGGTTCGGCCTCCAACGCGTCTGTAGCAACGGGCGCGTTTGGCGGTGTAGCGATAGCCGGCATAGCAAGTAACGTCAGTGTAGCTACTGGCACGATAGCGGCTATTCTTGCAGCTGCTGGTACTGCCGCGAACGTGAGTGCGGCTTCCGGTGCGGTTACGCTGACAGTAGCGTTCGGCGGCACTGCCGCGAATGTTAGTGTGACAGCGACTGCTGTCACTGTAACGCTAGCTACGGCTGGCACTGCTAGCAACGCATCTGTTGCTCAAGGCGTCTTTGGGGCAACGACGATAGCCGGTGCAGCGAGCAATGTGAGTATAGCCTCGGGCACGATTGTAGCGACGCTTACGTTTGCTGGGATAGCGAGCAACGCGTCATCCGCTACAGGCGCGCTTGTCAGTACGCTTGCGGCAGCCGGCGCCGCTGTCACTGCGTCCGCGGCTCAGGGAGCGTTTGGAGCTCAGACGGCTACCGGTACTGCGGCCAATGTATCGGTAGCCAATGGAGCCATAACGGCAACTCTCGTAATCGCGGGAGCGGCGACAAATTCAAGCCAGGCATCAGGTACTGTTGGCCTGCTGGCAGCAACGGCTGGTACTGCAAGTAATGCGTCCTCTGCTTCGGGTACGATTACAGCAACGCTAGCGGTAGCGGGCACAGCATCGAACGTTAGTACGACTGCCGGTGTCTTCGGGGCTCAGCAGATTACCGGTTCCGCTAGTAATGTTAGCATGGCCTCAGGCACAGTTACTTTGGCGGCCGTGGCGTCGGGCACCGCAGCGAATGTGTCGGTGGCTCAAGGCGCGATCGTCGCTACACTGACAGCATCCGGTACTGCGGTTGGCGCTAGTGTGGCCACTGGTGTCATCACGACTAGGCTAGCGATAGCCAGTGCTGCTGTCAGTACCAGTACGGCTACAGGCTCGTTTGGTGCTCAGGCTGTCACGGGGACTGCGGTTAGTGTTAGTTCGGCTGTTGGTACAGTTACCGTTACGCAGGCAGTGGTTGGACTGGCCTCGAGTGTCTCGGTTGCCACCGGAGCGTTTGCAACTGTACCTGGAATGAGCGGGGCTGCGTCGAACGTCAGCACCGCGACCGGAGCGCTTGTCGGTGCTGGGGCTACGACGGCCACGGCAGCCAATGTGTCTTTGGCAATTGGTACGGTTACTGCTAAGATGTCCATCGGCGGTACTGCAGTTACGGTATCGTCGACACCGCTAGCGTTCTTTGGCGGCATGCCGACGCTGATTGGTACTGCAGTCAATGTTAGCATCACGTATGCGGGCGCGTTTGTTGTTAGTGCTTATTTGGCCGCTTTGGAACTTGATGTCGTCCCAGTCATTGTTGGCCGGCTCGATATCATGCCGCAGATTGCCGGGCGACTTGATACTATGCCACAGATAACCGGGCGGCTGGATACGGTGCCCAGTATTGGCGCACGTCCTGATGTGATGCCTGTGGTTGAGGGCAGACTTGATACGCAACCGAAGGTAGCGGAGGTAGTGCCATGACTAGTACAATGAGGATGACCTTGCTCCAGAACAATGACGAGACGGTTCAGCTGCCGTTCATGACTTCGGATGCTGTCTATCCGATTCCAGCAGGGACTGTCGTTGATTTCTGGATCAAGCTGCAGTCGACTACACCTGACGCTGACCCGTCGACGGTACACTTGTCTACGACGACGGGCGAGGTTCAGATCACGGATGCGATGAATGGTATCGCAACCGTAACGATTGGCCATGCCCATCTGGCGGCTTCGGGCCTGTTCTGGTGGCGCTGCGATGCGCTTGTTCAAGGCTCGCGCAAGACTGCGGGCTACGGTCCGCTACAGATCCAACCGGTGTGAATTTTGGAGAATTGTTGTAAAGGCCTGGATGTCCAACTGGTCCTCGTGATATAATAGAATCAGGACTAGAGAATATGTACCAGCTCGCGAACACAAGAGTTACGATCCTCCGCGGATTCGTCTACGACGACGAGGGGGATCTAGTTCAGGGTGGGGTGCCAGTGTACAGTGGCATCTTGGCGTACATTTCGCCACCGGCGCAAAGCCCGTTCCGCCCAATCGTGTTCGGCGCGACCGTCTACGAGCCCTCGTCCGAGACTCCGTCCACGACGCGTGAGATCCCTTGTATCTTGCCAGGCAGTACGGACATCACGAATGAGGATCAGATCTACGACGAGCGCTTTCGCTACACGTACTCAATCGAGCTCATCACGCAGCCCGGCGAGATAGGCGGCATGTTGCAAGACATGCAGCTGACGCTGAAGCGAGTGACAACTACACAGCCCACATAGGTCAACGTAGAGGAGACCAAGTGGCCCGAGTGTACATGGACAATGGGGCCCTCTGGCGTTTGCAGTTCGACGCCGGAGAGTTTCTGGACACTAAGATCGGGCCCTTGATTGCGGAAGATGCCAAACGGTATGCACCTAGGCGTACCGGTTTTCTTGCTGAGTCCATTGGTTGGGAAGTTGACGGTCTAACACTTTACATTTTTGCCTCTGCTCCGTATGCCGCTTACGTTGAGCTAGGCCACCGAGTGTTCCATCCTAGGACTGGCAGGATCGGTCCTGAAGTAGTTGTTCCGCAACCGTTCTTGAGGCCGGCTGTATATAAATATCGCACACCGGAGATGCCTGATCCACCTGCAACGTTCCCGGTCGCGATCAAGAAGCCTTGGACGAGGTACCGTTCAGTCGGATCGCAAAGTCGCAGGGGCATCAGGTGGCCGCTCGAGGCCGCTCGGGAGCACTTGCGGTTCTGGCGGCGTAGGGGAACTGGTAACTAATGGCTCTGCATCCTACCACCGACCTTGTGGCGGTAGCCTGGATATTGAGCATCTCGGATATCCCCGCCGGTAGCTGCGCAACGTCAATGCCGAATCAAGAGAACTGGCCTGTGGGGTCAGACGGCATCTCGCGTTTCATAACAGTCAGGGTTGTTGGCGGGACACCGATGGCGGGTACAGCGCCAGTTGCTCATCCTGTACTCGAGATCAGTACTTGGGCAGTCAAGGTAGGGACGAATAAGCCGCCCTGGCACGCTGCCTCGCAGCTCTGCGAGATTATCCGGATAGCGTCGTACGGTAGGACCCTTGGAGTATTTGGGCGACCGCTTACGTTCAGTCCGGGAGGTCGGCAGTACGCTACCGCGACGGTGACTGGAGTGATGCTTCATACCGAGCCGCGCAGAATGTATGCCGATCCTCGTAACTATGCGCACTATCAGTTTGACGCAGGCATGTTCTGGAAAGAAGCAGGACTTCTGATTCCGTAGGAGGTGACATGGCAAAGGTAACGGTGTCGTTGTTCGGCGACAGGGAGCTCGAGGTCCCCGACGACGAGGTAGCGGTCTTGCGGAGTCAGAACATTCTGACTTCAGTTGACGGCGAACCCGAAGAGGGTGCCTCGTCGGGGATACCTGAAAACGTACTTCCGGCGGCCGAGCTCGTCGCGGCAGGTGAGGCCCCAGCAGAGGAGGAGGCGACGACCGATGGCGGCGAGGCGCCGGCGGACCAGCAGCCGGCGGAATAAGATCAGGATCAACCCCAAGAACAAGGGGGTGTTCACGAGGAAGGCTAAGGCTGCTGGTAGAGGCGTTCAGGCTCATGCGACGGCAGTGCTTGCGGCGCCTAAGGGTCGGTACTCGGCCAAGACGCGCCGGCAGGCGGCCTTCGCAAAGAACTTCGGCGGTGCGTCAAGGCGGCGCGCTCGCGCGAGGAGGAGGTGACATGCCAGCAGTTACTTTGACACCAACGTTTCTGACTCCGAACTCGGGCAACGTTGACTTGACCACGACGATGACGGGGCTCGCGCTAGTCGGAGCAGGCAACAGCCCGATTCAGTTCGCTAACATCCCGGCGGCGCACTTGCTGTTCCTGCAGTGCCCGACCACGACATCGACGGTCACAGTGAACATAGCGACTACCGTGCTTGGGCAGGCGGTGACAGCGTTCACGCCGTTCTCGCCGACCGTCGGCGACATTATTCTCGTCGGACCGTTTAGTTCGGTCCTCGAGACTACGGGAGCGGCACCATCAGGCGGGTTGGTCCAGATCGCTCTAGGCACTCCCGGCAATGTGAAGGCACTCCTGGTCCAGATTCCAGGCGTTTACTAGGAGGTGACAAATGGCAGTTAACCCGTCCAACGTAATCCAGGGTCCGGCGACGATCTACTGGGGCGCGTTTGGCACGACGGAACCAGCGGACACCAACGCTGCGCTGATTGCGGCTCCTGGTGCCGGCTGGACCGACATGGGAGCAACGACCGGCGGTGTGACGGTCTCGATCGAGCACACCTACGGAGTGATCAAGGCGGACCAGCTAGTCGACAACATCGGCGCGCGGCTGACCGGCCGTACGATCACGGTGGCGATGGGCTTGCTGGAGGCGACGCTCCAGAACCTGCTCGTCGCGATGAACCAAGCGGCGAACATCTCGACTCTGGCCGGCGTGACGACCTTCGACCCTGTGACCGCAACATCGGCGACCCAGCCGACGTATACGGCTCTGTTGGTCGACGGTTGGGCGCCTACGCTGGGTACCGGCGCGGCTGCGAGGCGGCGTTTCATCGTGCGGAAGTTGCTCAGCGACGTCAAGGCCAGTGCGAAGTACGATCTGACCACTCAGGTCACTTGGGACTCGACGTTCACGGCGTACTACGTGTCGCCGTCGATCGCCCCGTTCCATATTCAGGACCAGACGAGCTAGGGAGGCCACCGATGGCGGACAACCAAGGGGTGGAACACGTTCCGGCAGCTCTCCAGGGTCGCCCGATCTCGGAGACGGAGTACAAAGTACTCCATCTGCAGAGTGATCAAGAAGGGGAACCTGAGAAGCGCGTACCGCTGTTCTACATCGATGAGGTGGAGTATACCGTAGTCGAGAACCCGTCTCCGACGATCGGGCTACGGTATCTCCACATCCTCGGTACTGAGGGCGAAGGTCAGGCCGCGTACTATCTGCTGAGCAAGATGCTTGGCGAGGCAGGGTACGAGGCACTGATGACCTACGAGAAGTTGACACAGGCGCAGTACGATCAGGTTCTGGACCTGGCAGTTCAGATCTCAACGGGCGGAAAAGAGCGCCCAAAAGTGAGGCCCCGGCCTGGCTACAACGGTCCGCGCAGATAGCCTGGATCGATACGCACTTGGAGGATGTATGCAGCGACATGAGTGCGTTTCACGGGGTCAGGGACATCCGGAAGCTAGACGGACCGGCGTTCTTCAAGTTGGCGTATCGGTTGGACTCGTATCAAGGCGCCGTAGCTGCAGCGGCTGCCAGAGAGGCAGGGGAAGGCCCTGTGATTGATCAGGAACTGTATCAGCAGCAGCAGCGACAGGTACCGCCGTTGCCTATGCCAGATCCTGATGCGCCGGCTTTGACTGCGGAGCAATTGGAGGCGATGTTCCCGGCAGCTCCGCAAATCGGTCAGGAGGTAGGCTTGTTCGAGATCACGAAGGTGACCGATGGCGGTTGAGGGCTTCAAGATTGCGGATGCGTATGCTGAAGTCCATATTGATGAGGATTCACTCAACCGCGACCTAACGATGCTCGAGACCCGGCTGAGGGCGATCCGCGATCGGGCGATTAAGGTCGGTATCGACACTTCGGAGATCGATCCCGAGCTACTGCTGATTCAGGAAAAGATCAACTCGATGGTTGCTCGGCTGCATGTCGAGCCGGACATTGATATTGATGCGACTAAGGCAACGCTGGACAGACTGCTCAGGGACATTACTAGATCGCGCACTCAGCTGAACATCATTCCGGATACCGCCGAGATCCGGAGGTCGATGAAGGAGCTGGAGGCCCGGCTGAGGGGGCTTAGAGGCAAGGTCGATATCGGCCTTGACGCGAAGAAGATCGGAGCCGAGCTAGAGAAGATCAGGGCTGAGTTTGCTCTTATTCATGACAAGAGCATTAGTATTGGGCTTGAGACTGGTAAGATACCCGATCAGTTGATGAAGATTCGGGCAGAGATTGAGCTGCTCAGTGAAGCCTATGTGCTTAAGCCTCACTTGAACACAGAGGAGCTTAGGCGAGGGCTTACTGAAGTCCGTGGCATGATTGCTGGCGTTCAGAAGGACTTCAACGTTGAGTTCAAAATGGAGGGCATTGATCGCGCCATTGCTGAGATGCAAGGCGCGAACTTCCAGCTCGACCGGCTCAAGAAGAGCATGGCGGAGTATATTGCGATTAGCTCCCTATCGGGAGTTGGTGCCGGTAACCGCCGTTGGTGGCTGAATTGGGTTCACTGGATCATCGCGGGTGGTGCAGAGCTAGCAGCCGTTGTCGTTCCCGCGACTATTGCGCTAGGCTCGGCGGCTGCAGTTGTCGCTCAGGGAGCGCAGCAGGCCGAGCAGCATATGGTGGCCCTATGGACCGCTACTGAAGCCACTAACAAGTACATGCATATGACCACGGGTCAGGCGCTCGGGATGCGTGCTGCTTTGCAGCAGGCGCAGGATGCGGCAGACCCGAAGGTTTATCAGGCGATGGGTGGCGCGATTGATATTGCGAAGCACCACCTGCTGGACATGGCGGGCGCCGGTGTGCAGATGGTCACCATGTTCGACCACTTTATTGCGCACTTCCAGTACAGTCTGGCTACAGGTATGGGCCAGAATATCCATGGGCTGCTTGATCAGATGGTGCCGGATGCTGTTAAGCTAGGCATAGTCTTCGCTAACCTCGGGCATGCCTTGGTCAACTTTGCTGCCGCGATGCCTGGTCTAGCTGGTGTTCTGCTGAACTTCTTGGTTGCGATCACATCGTTGATTGAAAAGATCTCCGAACTGCCTCCTTGGCTGATTACTACCTTTATGCTCTTTGAGGAGGTCTGGCGCTGGGGCGGAGCGGCTGCGACAGTCCTGGCTCGGCTATCTGGAGCGTTGGCCGAACTCGGGACTTTGGGCGTTCCGCTCCTTGCGCGCTTTGGGACGATCTTCAGTTCCGTCTTGAAGTTCATCCCGATGACGCTAGCTGGTATTGCCGTTAACCTGGGTGCAACGATTCAGAAGTTTAGCCTGTTTGGGAGCGCTAGTGTTAAGGCTGGAGAGGCGGTCGGTAAGCTAGGATTCAGTCTTGTTAGTTTCGCCGAGTTCCTGAGTACCGGCTGGGGGCTAGCTATAGCGGGCGCCGTTGTTGCGCTTATCGGACTCTACTTTTGGATGAGCCGCTTCAAGAGCGTAACACAGGACTTCATTGATGCCTCGAACAGGGCTGTCGAGGCCGCTAATAGTATGCATGTCCTGAATGTGATTACTGCCCAGATGGGGCAGACGCTTGCTAGGACTGCTCAAGCAACGAGGGATCATGCTGACGCCGTGCAGCGGCAGAGCCATTATGTCAATGACGGCACCAGGGGCTTTCTTGCGTACTCAGACCGTGTAAGGATCACGCAGGCTAACATCGACGCGTTGCATCAGCATCAGGACGGCTTGACCCAGTCGATGAAGAATGTGCTGTACGGTGCAGCGGAGTTGTCGAGTCAGTATAGGACATCGTTTTTTGGAGCTCTTGTACTGGCTACCAATGCGGGCGTTAAGCTTCAGGACGGCATCCTCGGACAGGGTCAAGCGGCGCGGATTGCGCGGTTCCAGATAGCGGACTATGTTGCCGGCCTGCGGGCTATGGGCCAACCGCTTGGTGCCGTCGGCAATGACATGTCCGCATTGGCGATCCAGAGCGGGTTGGCTTCAACTAAGGTATCGCAACTGAATCAGGCCTGGGATGAGTTTCTAGCCAACGTGACGGGGGGTACGAACGCGTTCTCAGGCTTTGTGCTTGCAATACAGGGCATGGGAATTACGGCGCTAAAGACTTCGGCTAGCATGCAAGGAACCGTGTCGTCGATTGACTTGCATAAGAGAGCAGCAACGAGCGCGACTACCGCAACAACGGGGTTCGCCAACTCGTTGACGGCTGCAGGCCAGAAGGGGGCACAGACTTGGCAGCAGTTCAATGCGGCTATTACTGGTCCTGGTCAGCAGATGCTGGACTGGTTCAGGACAGCGGGGGCCGAGGGCCAGATCACTAGCGACAAACTGACGTACGCAGTCCGTGCTATCATCTCGCAGATGCTCCCGCTGGCCCAGCATTCGAAGGTAGCAACAGCCGAACTGAGCGCAATGGCTCAGGAGGCTGGCGGGCCGTTTACGAGCAACTTCAAGACGCTGAAGGAATGGGTCGATCAGGGCGGCCATTCGATGAGCGGCCTCCGGAAGATTGTCGATCAGACGACAATCAGGATGGCCAATATGGCTGATGTCGCATCGAAGCTTGGCAATGTAATGCAGCAGCAGATCATCTCGTCGATGGATGCTGCTCAATTGAAGGCCTCAGGCTTGACAGATGCGGTCAATAACCTTACGAACTACATTAACGCTAACGGTGTAGCTGGCCTGAAGCAGTCGGGTGTTTACAGGACGGTTAGGGATATCCTGATTCGGTTGACAGGCAGCACGTCGGAGGCGGACTCAATTATTCAGGCATACACGGGGCATATCGATGCTGGCAAGACAGCCTTGCAAAAGGAGCACGACGCTCTTAAGGCCAGCCGGGACATGCAGAATGAGTACAACGACGCTGTGCAGAAGGGTAACCAGCCGCAGAAGAACCTGATTCAGAACCTTGCGAACATTGGTCGACAGGCGGGTATCGGCACTGATAAGATTGCGGCCCTGATTCATAAGATCACAGGCATCCCGACTAAGGTCATCTTGAGCATCATAGAGCACGGCACTGGTCACTTCTCGATCGTGGGGAACCTACCTGGTGGCGGTCTGCACTATGGCATTGGCGGCCAGAAGTATGGCGGTCAAGGCCCTGGTGTCACTGGGGCTGCAAAGGGCATGCTGGTCCCGGGTTACGGCGGAGGCGATAGACACCTAGCGTTGGTTGAAGGTGGCGAGGCAATCGTTCCGAAAGAAGTCGTGCCTCACGTTGCGGCTGTCTTGAAGCGGCATGGAGTGCCTGGCTTCCAGGGCGGCGGGTTCATTCAGAGTGGTATCGATCCGGGACAGTCGACTGTTACCTACGATGAGCGGTTCCGTAGCCAGGTAACCCAGTCGATGGAACGAGCGATGACTACGGCTATGAAGGCCGCGATGTCAGCTGCTCGGCGCGAGATGATGGGAGGCGGTCCAAGGGGCCCAGCTACTCATGCGGCGATGCCCTATCTGGAGAACCTGTGGATTGCTGCTGGCGGACCTCCTGGCGTAGCGCATCTCATGGCAGCCATTGCTATGGCCGAGTCCGGCGGTAACTCCAGAGCGTACAACCCCTCGGGTGCTTCTGGTCTGTGGCAGATCCTGGGTGTACCGTTCCCGGGCAACCCGTTTGACCCATTCACTAATGCGCGGATGGCTGTAGCTAAGTATGAGTCGCAGGGACTGGGTGCATGGGTTACTTATACCTCTGGTGCGTATAGGGCGTACTACGCTAAGGGGACTTCTGGAGCCGCTCCTGGCTGGGGCGTTGTCGGTGAGCTAGGCCCCGAGTTGGTGCGGTTCCACGGCGGCGAGCCAGTTGTACCAATGTACGCAAGGGGCACTCCAGGTATTAGCGAGGTAGTACATGACCTGATGCGCGACCGTCATGTTTTTACTGACATCAGGGACTTGCTAAGGAACATCCATAAGCACTTTACGGGCGCGCGTCAGCGACACCTTGATCACCTCGTTGCGCAGCAAGAGAAGCACCTGAGGCATATCGCCGGTACGGTAGACAGGACGGTTGCGGCAGCTAGGACGTATCGTACAAGTGTCGCTCAAGGCCTAAGCGGCTATGCGGATGTTTCAGGGCTGCTTGTTGGCGGCGCGTATACCGCTCAGGGATATGTGAGCGGCGGCGCGTTCCTCAATATGCAGTTGCAGCAAAGATTGCAGAGCCTGCGTAAGTTTACGAGGTCGATTAAGGCTCTAGGCAAGGCCGGCGTTAGTAGAGGTCTGATCAAGCAGATCGTGGCTATGGGTCCTGATGCCGGCCAGCAGATAGCCGACGAGATTCTCGCTATGGGCCATCGGCAGATTAAGGAACTGCTAGCGACTGAAGAGGCAGTCGGAGCTGCAGAGCAGGGGCTTGCGGGACAAGCAGCTGCGTCCGCTTACGGTAGCACAAGCTTGAACTTGGCGGCGGGCTTTAGGAGGCAGCGGCGAGAGATCGAGCGTGAGGTTGATCACTGGGCGCGCAGGTTTGGTCAGGAGGCGGCCCGCTGGTTCCACGTACCGCGTCATGCTACTGGCGGGACAATCCCGATGGGCAGCTCTGGGATTGTTGGTGAGGCTGGTCTGCCTGAGCTTGTGTCGGTCGGCCCTGGCGGGGCTGTCGTTACTCCGGGTGTGAGTATCAGGGGCGCTGGAGGGATGACGGTCATCAATCAGTACTATGGTACGCAGTATCCAACACCGGAGATGCAGCGTCGGATGAATATGGATATGGCGTTGGCCTTTGGAGTTGCTCCGTGACAACACCGGCAAGCGTTGACATCGGTTACTGGACAGGCTCGTTTACTCATTGGCCGTCGATGGGCCCGCAGGCAGGACAGCCGATACAGGTCAGCATCGGTACCGGTCCTGATGCGAACGGTATTGCTTGGCTCTGGGAAAAGATTGACGGTTGGGACAGCCCTGACGTGTCGGGCGGCGTGATACAGCGTGGAGCCGATCATGGTGGGTGGCCAGCATTGCAGACTTACGCGCCGCGGGCAATGACGGTAACTGTCAGAGCATCGGCTCCTACTCAGTACCTGCGCGATGTTGCTAGAGCTATATTGCAACGAGTCATTCCCGTTAACGAGCTTTGCCTCATGCAGTACAACGAGCCTATCCCGAAGCAGATGTGGGTGCGACGGAGCGGGCGCATTCCCGAGGCGTATGATAACCTCCTTGAGGTGGACTTCTCATGCGTCTTGATTGCTCCGGATCCACGCAAGTACAACGTAGTGTTGAGTGTCTCACCAATGACGGCTTGGCTGTCTCAGAGCTATATGTCGATTGGGACGACGGGGGCACCGACGACGATTCCGTTTACGCTCCCGAATAACCCTGCACCGCCTGCGAGCATGTGCGCCAACGCGGGCAACTTTGAGACTCGACCTGTGATAACGATTAACGGCCCACATCACGCTCCTGGCATTCAGCTACAGAGCACGGGACAGATAGTGTCCTGGTCTCAGGTCAACTTGGCTGCAGGGGACCTTATGGTGATTGACTGTGACTCTCGCATGGCTTGGGTGAATCCTGGCAATGTAACCCTAGACGTTCCTTTGCAGATACCTGGATCGATTAGTGGCTACGTAGCTGCGGATGTTACGTCGTCCTGGTTCCCGCTGCACCCAGGTTTGGACAATGTTCTTCTAATGAGCGGCACTAGCGTGATTAGCGATGCTGGTACTATGGTCGTGAGGTCGCGCGACGCGTGGATATAAGGAGCAAGCATGGCAACTAGCGTGAGCTTGGGCTACTGCGGTTGGCTGGCGGGTACTACGTGGTCGGATACGATCGGGCGCAATATGACGGCCGGTCTTACGGCCCTTGGGGCGTCCCGAGGCGGCGTGCTTGCCAACGTTGGGAATGCGCTACAGGTTCTAGCGTCTAGCGGCTTGAGTGCTACCTGCAACCCTGGGGCGGCGGTCATTCCTGCTGCGACAGTCGCGGCCGGCCCTTACATTCCGGTGAACAGTGCAGTCCAGACGTTGACTCACAATGCGGCGGATCCAACGAACCCGCGTATCGACCGCTGGGTTGTTCAGGTAGTCGATAACGGTAACTCGACGTCATTTGGACAGATCATTATCGTCCAGGGTACTGCGGCAGCTTCGCCTTCGCCACCTGCGGTGCCAGTAGCTGGGTTGTCGCTAGCTCAGATTCGCATCAACGCGGGTGTGTCGTCGTTCGCTCAGGTCAACATTACCGACGAGCGGATCTTCACGGCTTGTTCTGGCGGTATCATGCTCTGTCCGAATATGGCGAACCTGCCTGTTGGCTGGCCAGGCCTTATCGGGTACGACCTGACGAACAGCCGACTGTTTGCGCTAACCGCAACGGGCGCCCAGCCGCTTCACGTGCTGGGAGCTCCTCCGGCGCTGGCAATCAGTGCGTCAAACAAGAGTGCGCCGAGCGGTTCAGAGACAACGTTGTTGTCAGTTAACTTTACCGCTGATGGCCTGTCCGACTATGAGCTTATCGGAAGGTTTGGAGACGCTTATAATTCGGTCGGGCGTGACTGGATGCATCTTCGGCTGTATGTAGACTCGACGATGGTTCAGGACAATCAGGTCTTCGCTTTTCAGCCGGCTCAGACCGATGGTAACTATCATTACGGGACCCAAAACGTGATTCATGTCACGAGCGGCCTGAAGGGAACTACGCCGGCAGCGGGAACTCATACTGTACAGCTGCGTGTAGCGCTACATGTGAATACTGCAACGATCTCTGGCGCTAGTTTCATGCCGATCGAGCTGTCTGTGAAGCAGGCGACCCTATAATGGCCCTGGATATACTGCCGTATCTGATCGCCAGCGATGCTGTCGGAGCGGGTGCTACTACTCTTGTCATGACCGTGGGCGACGGTGGCGGATGGCCTGTATTGCCTGGCGACGTCGTTATTATAGCTGGAGGTACTGGCGCTGCACAACCTACCGGGATTACTGATACACAGGGGCATACCTATACGAAAATCTCTGGGTCGGCTACCAGCCCGGCGGTGACGTTGTGGAAGACTGTTGCTAACAATGGACTCAAAGCAGCGGGCCCAGGAGTGACGGCTGATCAGATCACCATTACGTATACTGGTACTGGGCAAGCGAAGCAGTGGATCGCTGTCGGTATGCAGAGCATGGCCTTGCCGGAAGATGTGGCTGTAACTATTCAAGGTACTGGTACTAGTGCAGCGCCGTCGCTAACTTCGGGAGTGCCTAGCCAAGCCGGAGAGATGTTTGTCGCGATCGTCACTACGCAGAACGCGGCAGGAACTTTTACATGGGATTCGGGCTGGCAGGTAGTTGCGTCAAACATAACTTCCGGAGCCAATGCTTCAGCATCGATGGCTACGAGGCTCGGTACCGCAGCCGCAGCGGTTACAGCTTCCGGTACTACTGCGGCCTCTGCGGCTTGGAATGTGATCATTGTCGGTATCAAGCCAGCCGTCGTGTCTAATAAGGGTATTGTTGGCGCGTCTATCTTTAGCGGTGCTTATCCGGGTCTGGGGTACACTAACTATCAGGCCAAGACTGCATTTGATGGGTTTGTAAGTAGGGTCTCAGCTAATCGAGGATGTAAGCGGTACCTTAACGAGAACGAGTACGAGTCCGCTGCCAACCCGGCTCAAAGCGTTGTTGATTATATGGTCAACCACGACATCTTCTGTGTCGTTTGTGTAAAGCCTACACGAGCGGTCGGTGGCGGGGTATCCTCGAGCCTGACTAGCCTGCGGACTATGATTACGTACTGGAAGAATAATGGCATTGCTCCTCACGTGTGCATGGGCAATGAGTCAAATATCAACGGACAGCATGGTCCGTTTGGAGACGGTACCAGCAAGACTTGGACCGACGCTAGCGGTACCTCCATACCCAGTCCGTACGGTACGCCGACTGGGGCGCAGGCAGCTCAGAACTATATTGACTGGTTTAACTATCACGGTCCTACGATTACCTCTTCCGGCTTGCAGTGTCAGTACAATCCGGCGATTTCGTCCTCTAGCTCGGCCCTGACATTCATTCCGCCACGGCTTCAGAGTGACGGGCGGCCGTTGTGTACCGGCATTTCAATAGACTATTACTACTCCGGCGACTACGCAGTCAACGGTATTACTCTGGCCAGTATACTTAGTTCGTGCAACAGCACATCTCCACCATTCCCGGCGGGTATCGGTGAGATGGGCGGTACGGATGGTAGCACGCGACCGATTCAGGACGACCCTGCCGGTACTGCCTCCTGGATTGATAACCAGGTTCGTATTCCGATGACCAATCAGCTGACCGCCGGCGCGCAGGCCAACCTGCCCGTTATGTGGTATGCTAACGGTACTGGGAACACGATTGACGGTACTACGGATTCGCGAGTCGTTGCGGCGTATCAGCGACTGTTCGATGCGCTTGATCCGTCCGTTGGCGGCGGTCCGACGACATGGATGGCTTTCGCTACGTCTTCAACTGTCAGTGTCGCTTCTGGTCACTTCATTACGGTATTCACCTTGAGTAGCGCCTTGGTTGACTCTAGTGCAGCGAGCGGTACTCTGTATCCGCCTGGGAGCACGCTCCTACCGCCGTCGGCTCCGCCTCCGCCACTAGCAATGCCTATGCCGTCTCCGTATCCTCTGCGGGCGCCTGGTAATGTCTATCGATTCGTAACAACAGATACGGTAACAGGTCGTGTACTGGCTGACTCTTTGCCTATTACGGGCTTGACAGCGCAGAGCCAGATTAACTCAGTAGGCTCGTTTAGTGGCAACTTGACTCTGCCTACTGCCGGCCCCGGCAGCCGGATGGTAGCTACCTGGATGAAGGCCGTTCAGCCATGGCGGAGTATTCTATGGGTATTTCAAAATGGCTTCCCGATCTGGAATGGGCCTATCGTAGCCTGGAATCATCAGTCGGTGTCGGACGGTACGCTACCGCTTCAGGCTGCCAGCATGGAGGAGTTCTTCAAGCATCGGCAGGTTGATACGAACCTTGTGTTCAATAACCTGGACATATTTGAGATCTTCCGACAGGAACTGTTGTTTGCATTGAGCAAGACACCTAACGGGAATATCGCAGGAACGGGCCGCTATGCGAATCAGTCGGGTATAGTAGATGTGGTACAGTACTCTGGCATTGTCGGTTCCGTAGTTGAGGCGGATAGCCTCAAGAAGGTCTACGATTGCTGGAACGATCTGGTTACGACTTACGGTCTTGAGTATACCCTAGCACCGGCAATTACTAGTGCCGGATCGCTGTTCACGCAGGTACGGCTGGGGCTACCGTTGCTAGGCAGAAAGTTTGTCGACACGCAGTTTCAGATTACCTTCCCTAGTCGAGGCTTGATTGACTATGCGTTTCCATGGACCCCACAGTCGGCAGTCAACCGCGAGGTCGTTACTGGTTCAGGCAGCGGCAGTAACCCAGTCAACTATCAGGTAGCATCCACCGGGGTGGTTGATGGTATGCCGCTCTTGGAGGATTCGCAATCGTTTAGCGGCACAGTAACGTCACAAGCTCAGATACAGAAGTACTCAGACTCACTTGTTGTGGACTTTGCGCCGAGTGCGTTTATCAATCCGACTTTCCTAGTGGGTGATGATGCAGTGCCGCAAGTGAGGCATGTACAGCTTGGCGATGAGGTGCGTACCGGCCTGACGTCGCCCTTGCATCCTTCGGGGCCGCAGGGTCGGCCAGGCTATATGGGCGCGTTCCGCTTGACAGGCTGGACTTTGAACTTCCCAGCAGGGAGTCAACCGGAGCAGACGATGTATACGCTAGGCGCAGGGACTGCCCCTACGTTGCAGGGAGGGTGAGTGAGCAACTATCCACAGCCGCTTGAGAAACGACTTATGCAGACGATTCGGCAGCTGGAGCAGCGAGTTAAGCGCCTGGAACACATTGCTGCCGACCCTGTTGCGATCGGTTCCCAATTGGCTCGCACGACGATTCAGTCACCGAACTATCTTCAGGGCGCTGCGGGCTGGAGCCTCAACGCCGACGGGACCGGTGAGTTTACAGGTATGGTCACTGCCGGTCTCCGTATCACTATTGGCACGGTCGCGCCGAGTGGGGCGAATGTCGGCGACCTGTGGTATGATGGCAATAATAACTTCCTGCTGACTCAGTGGAACGGCACTGACTGGATTCCATACCAGTTCGGCACTAATGCCATTATGGCTGGTAGTGTTACAGCTAATCTGGTCGCTGCTAATGCGATCGTTGCCGGGATGATTGCAGCGGGAGCTATTGACGGTTTTACAATCAACGGTGCTCAGATCAACGGACAGCAGATCAACGCTACGGATATTATTATCTCCGGTACAAACGGCGGCCTGTTTACTTACGGCTCCGGCGGTACGACTGTTGAGACGCACTCCGGTTCCGGAAGCAGTCCCGTCACCGGAACCTGGATTGCGCCTAACAATGTTACGACGGTTACCGTTGAGCTCTGGGGCGGGGCAGGTGGTGGAGGCGGGAACGGAGGAGCGAACTTTTTCATTTCTGGGGCGGCCGGAGGCGGCGGGCAGTATGTTAAGTATCAGCTTACCGTCGTGCCTGGCAACTCGTATAGCTGGTCTATTGGCGGTCACGGTAACGGCGGTAGTGGCGCAGGTGTAGACGGTGGGGACGGCGGCGTTACGTGGTTCAGTAGTTCTACTACGGCCAAAGCGGACGGAGGCAATCACGGTCAGTCTGGCAATACGGGTGCTGCTGGCGGCTCTGGCGGGACCGCAACGCCTCCGGGTAGTCCTATTGACGTTCAGAATGGTGGCCGCGGTGGTAATGGTATAGCTAACGGACCGGCAGGAGGCGGCGGTGGCGGCGGTTCTGGTGGTCCGGGTGTACCAGGGAATGCCGGCAACCCTGGCCGCAACTCTGGTAGTACAGGTGGTAGCGGCTACGGAGCGGGAGCGTCAGCGGTGCCTGGCGGCGGCCCGGGAGGCCGCGGTGGAGGCGCTAACCTAAGCCCGTTCGCTGGCCAGAGCCCGGCCGTTGGGCCCGCCGGTGGAGGTGGGGGCGGGGGCGGCGACGGGGGCGGCTCCCGAGCAGGCGCTAATGGCTGGTCAGGCAAGATGGTCCTGACCTATACGCCTTCGTCAACTTCCATCATGGCAAGCATCGCCGGGGCTCCTGGGACCGATCCGCTAAGTGCTGAGGCTTTCCCTGCTGGGATTATGACCGACGGTATTAACGCGCCGATTGTAGCTGTGGATCCAATTAATGGCGGGCCAGAGTCTTGGCATCCTATTACTTTGGACTCGGGGTGGACCACTGTTGCGAGCAACACGGTGCCCCAGTACAAGCTGATGCCTGATAAGACAGTCATGATTGAGGGCTATTGTAGCCACGCAGCATTTTCAGCGGCCCTTAACCTCAACGGTAGTACTCCGTTGCCTACTCCCTACCGGCCTGCTACTAACTATCACCAGGCGGCGTATACCGATGTCTCGGGCCAGGCTATCGGCGTTCGTGTTACCCCCGCTGGCGTGATTAGCGTTGAGCAGGTCGGCGGTAGCTCGACTATTCTGAAGTTCAGTATCAGGTATGACCCAAGCATTTAGGAGGGCTGATGATCGGCGGGATTACTCAGCAACAGGTACTAGGAAACGTTCAGCAGGGGCTTATGCAGCTACGGGCCGCCCTCGCGGCGATCAAGAACCTGTATGGCTATACGTCTGCTCTGTCGCAGGCTGACCTAGTGAGCATCGGGTTCTCTCAAGCGGACGCTAATGCGATTCTGTCAGCGGTAGCTGATGCCAATGCCTTTGTCGAGATGTACGAGAAGGGCACGATGCCGACGAGTTACGGCTATACGGCGCCGGCTACACCTTATGTCTTCTCGAACAGCCAGCGGAACGTGATCGGGCCGCAGTGAGTGACCGGAACAATTGGCAGCCAAGAGACTCTGACGTCGCCAGGCTGAAGGACCGCATGACGTCGCTAGAGGTTGAACTATCGAACCGAATTGCGGCAGTAGAAAGGACCATGGAAGATCGATGGACGCGCGAGGAGAGCCTGGAGGCTCGGCAGAACGAGCGTCGGTGGCAGGCGGCGCTAGTGGTAGTATCATGCATAGTGGGACCGCTGATAGTCCTCGGGGTCCTGGCTCTGCTACATCTGGTAACACGGTAAAGTTGCGAGTCATTCAGGTAGCAGTAATTGTGCTCACCGCTATCGGTATTGCGTGCGTTGCTACAATCGGGTTGGCAATTAATGACATCTACAACAAGTTGGATAACGTAACGATCCGACTATGCATCGTTGAGAACTGGCAACGGGATTCGCTACAGGCTATTGCGACACATAATCATGTTAGACTTCCCGCGTTCCCTACGGTACCGTTCTTGCCTAAGCCGTGCCGGGCTAAGCCTGACGGTGTTGGATGAAGCACACCGCTGAGCTTGCTAAGGGAAGGTGGTGGAATTATGTAGCTAAGTGCACATGCGGTCACACGGTTAAGGCGAGTACTGCTGAGGAGGCGGACGAGCAAATGGAAAAGCACATCGTGGAGGCGGATGACAATGACTGATACACTCTGGTCCGACATCTCGGAGTTCCAGGTACCGGTGAACAATTCCTATCCGTATCACTTCCTGTGCATTCGTTCGAACGACGGTAGCTATCAGGACCATCACTTCGTACAGAACATCACGTGGTGTCGGTCAGCCGTCGCGTCCGGACGCATGTGGGGGTTCATGGTCTACTACTTCTACCGGCCAGGCTTTGACGGGGCCGCGTTGCTCAGGAGCCGAGTCGGACATCCTGATCCTCACATGGTCGCGATGATCGACGTCGAGGGCGCCGGTGGACAGGTCTCCGGGAACCAATCCGGAGCGATCAACACGCAGTTCAACGAGCTGGCTAAGTGGCTCGGGAGCGCTAGCCGGGTTGTCGGTTACGGTAATACGAGTGACCTGAACTCGCTCTGGCCTAGCAAGCCGCATGGCATCAAGCTCATCATCGCGGCCTATGGCTCTAACCCGAGCTACCCGGGCAAGTACGCTCACCAGTTCACCGATAAGCAGAAAACGGCGCCGTTTGGGCCGTCTGACTTCAACTCCGCGGATGGTATGAGCGCTTCGGATTTGCAGAAGATGTACGGCTTCACGTCGCCGAAGCCTCCCCCACCGCCGCCACCGTCGAACGTTCATACCTTCGATGGCACTCAGACGATGGGGCAGGTCGCTAAGTCTCGGGGCTACTCAACTACGGCAGCCTGGCTGGCGCATGAGTCCGATCTGGACACGAACGTCGGCGCGGGCCTGATCGGTCTTGATGAGGATGCCCTCTCGAAGATCGTTCCGAAGGCAGGTACGAAGTGGCTGACGAACCCGTGAGTGGGGTCTACGGCCCCTATCGGGCGAAGATCCTCGACTGGCACGACGGCGATACGTGTCATGCGGATCTGGACCTAGGGTTCGGGATCATTCTTGCTGCCTACGACCTAGGCGGCAAGCCGGTCCTCTCGTGTCGTATCTACGGGATCAACGCGCCCGAGTTGGCCAACCCTGACGGGTCAGGTAAGGCAGCTCACGCGTACGCCGAAGGCCTATGTCCTCCCGGCACCCTGGTAACGGTCATGTCGCATTCATGGGACAAGTATGGTGGGCGGTACGACGGCGAGATCACCTTGCCGGACGGCCGCGTGTTCGGTGATGTGATGATCGAGAACGGTATGGCGGTTGCCTACTTTGGAGGGACGAAGACGAACTGAAGAGGCCCCTGAGCCCGGTTTGCAGCGCCGTCCGCCCGCAGCTTCCGGGCTCAGGTCTTCAAACTCCGCAAGGTCTCAGTGCGGATCTCTTTGTCCACGTAGCTATTGTGTGCTAGATAGTACAGAAGATGCCTGCGCGCGTCTGCTGCGTTCCGGGTGGCATGAGTGTGGAAGAGGCCGAGGTGGCACAGTTTGGCGTCGCTAGCCCATGTCTTGATGGCGGACTGCTGCATGACTAGGCGCGTGCTTGAGACGACGCAGAAGTTCTTGACTACGCCTATGTACTCTAGGGAGATCAGTTCTGCTGCCTCGTTGGCCTTATGATGCTCAAAGGACTCACAGATGATGACGTCCGCCTCTATGGAACATAGCAGGTCCCATAGGAGGCCGTGATGCTCAGCCGGGCCTATCTGACCGTACGTCTTGAAGCCTCCGAGCTTCTGCCAGTCAGCCCATCCTGTTGTGTGTCCTGGATCTATGCCTAGTAGCTTCACGGTCTCGTCGCCCATCCCCGATCGATCCATAGCGCGAGCCAATCAGCGGGCGCGACCTCTCGGTCACCTTCGGGTCGTGCCAGTTTGGCTTTCGGGTCGTATAGGAATGCGGCTAGGGAGGAACAGACTACATGACCGGGTACAGTACCCTGCGGTCCCCACTTGAGGTTCCAGATGTTCGCGAGGCCTGGGAATGAGTTAGCTGCGTCGGAGGCGATCGCCTCCCAGTCGTAGGGGGTCCCAAGCATAGCGACTGCGCCGTCGGTTACGATCTTGCGCTGAGCCTCATCCTTGGGCTGCTTGTAGTTGCACATCGTGTGTGACGAGCTCAGGTAGTCCTTAGCGTCTCGCCAGCCGACGCCGCCGGGACGCCCCTCGATACACCACACCGTTCCTTCCTTGTCTATGTGGTGAACGATGGCGACGTGGTTGACCAAGTTCGGGCGATCGCGAAGGGCCGCTCCGAACCTGATCATCCACGATCCCCAACCGGTCGATCGTGTTAGCAGCAGGTCTGCTGGTTTGATGTTCAATGTAGTCATGGTTCGATCTCTCCAATCGCTCCAGAAGGCGACCACTTGCGGAACAGTTCCTCGAAGCATGTGCGCCAGTCAGGGCCGTCGATGATGACCATGTTGCGCATAACCGTTGTGAGCGTCAGGGTCGCGTGGGTCATGATTGCTTGGTACATGATGTGACTAGAGTCGACCAGATCGGCATACTCGTACTCCGCCGTGAGCTCGGCCAGCCTGAGCGTGTTGGATGCGATGAGCCGGCAGGGACGCTCGCCTGGAATGTCAACACCACACATGACCCAGCGCGGCCGCGGAAAGGCCTGGTTGGTATAGACAGGTCTCCGGGCTGGCATCGTGTAGGTTGAGCCTCTGTATACCTCCGGCCTGCCCGTACTGTGTATACGCTCAAGATGCCGACTCATCGTGGCCTGCAAATGAAGTAGTTGGCGCCTCCGTAGGTGCCTCCGTCGATCCAGTCATACCCGAGCTCGTCGATGAGCGCTAGTAGGTCCTCCCGCTTGTAGTAGTCATAGATGGAATGGTCTTCGATGAACATGACTGGCCGGTGCTTGGCGATCAGTTCGCGCATGCCTCGGAGTGCATGAAGATCGGCTCCCTCCACGTCGAGCTTGATAACGTCGATACGCGGCTCGTCCTTGAGTATGACGTCGAGTCGTTCGCCGGGAACTTCTCGGCCGTCCTCGTCTGGTAGCACTCGCATCGATCCATCGCGGGTGGTCTGATTCGGGCTGAACAGGTGCAAGATCTCGTCCTTGTCCCAAGCCGCTACGGGGACGATCTGTACATTGGTAACGTCGTTCAGCTTGATGTTGTCCTGCAGGCGCTTGACGGTCTCTGGGTTGGCCTCAATGGCGATGACCCGCTTGGCGACCCTAGATGCCCTGAGCGAGTAGTGACCAACATGCGCTCCGACGTCAAGGAACACTCCGCCCTTGGGGATGAGGCTGAGCAGTACTTGCTCGACTGAGTCCTCGTGCTGGGGGCCTATGCCGTCGCCGGATGTGATATCGACATCGACCTTCCACCTAAGGCCTGCATTCTCGAAGATCATCGTGCGGCCCCTGAAGATCGCGCTGAGCGCTGGTCTCCAATAGCGCTTCCAGACGCGATCGATGCTATACCGCTGCGCGGACTTGCGGGCCTGGGTCGTGAAGGCGTGCCAGCGTGATTTATCCGTCGCCCACATCTGATACGCCTCTTCGTAGGCGCTCCTGATCTCATCGATGTTCGGAGCGACCCATCTGCCGTTATGTGTCGCGTTCCACTTCCGCTCGCCTGGGACTAGCCAGCCGTTCTCAACCAGTTCTGGCATAGAGGAGCAGTCGGTGACGATCGCGGGCACTCCACACGCTTGGGCCTCGACGATGGGTATGCCGAACCCTTCGCCCCAGCTGCAGTTGGACAAGACATGTAGCGTTCGGTACCACTCCCGCAGGATGTTGTCGCTGATGAGACCCTGCTTGTACATCCACTGATCGACGGCGCCAACTACGTCCTCGATCCCGAGCAAGTGAATAACGTACTCGAGGTTCGTACCTTCGTCGTTGAGCAGTGTATGGACAAGGAGAGCTGTGTTGGGGTGCTCTGCATGAAAGCGCGCGAACGCCTCGAGCTGCTCATACCAGCCTTTGCGTTGAGCATCAAAGTTCGTTGCGTTGATGCCGATGACGAAGACGTCGGCTGGAATGTTTGCTCGTATCCTTGCCATCTCGGTATCCGCCGAGGGCGTCCAGTACGTCGTATCGATACCGTGAGGGACGTACTGAAACTGTTCGAAGCCTGCCTTGCGTAGCATCCGACCGCCGAATCGTGACATCGCGATCGGGTATGCTCGTGAGGCGCGCAGGTGAGCTAGGTCTGCGATCGACATCGGATCGCAGTCGATAGGCGTCCAGAAGGCGCATCGGATGTTCGCCTCGGCAAAGATGGCCGAGTTGATCGTCCACACATCGCGCAGACCGATCAGGAGCTTCGCGTCGCGACGGACGTATAGCTGCGCCAGATCGAAGAAGTCACCTACTGGCCAAACCTTGATGCCGTTCCATTCACGGGGTACTCCTTTGAGGCCTCCCATAGATGCGATCTCGACGTTGTAGCCCTCGTCTCGCATCTTGCTTGTCCAGATCGCCGTCTGTCTCCCGTACCCGGTCTTGTAGTCGGGGTCCGCCGACGCCCAGACGATCAGATCTTCGGTCATGTTGTTTCCTTCGCCCTCCGTGACTTGATCTTCTGTAGTCTGTACCATGTGTCGGTACAGCAGTTGAGGAACTCCTCGAAGTTGCCTACGACGTCACCGATGATGACGTTTGCTTCGGTGTCCTCATCCATGACGTCGAGCGCTACGCGGTAATTGCCAATAGGTTCTTCGGTGTCAGCCACTCAGGCCTCCATAGTTCTACTGCGGTTGGGTACGGCCTAATGCCTTCCTTCCATTCTTCGTACTTGCACATGTCACCCCAGTTGCGTCCTAGGTCAACTCCGACTTTGATTGGAACGTAGGTTCCCATGACTGCTTCGGCTGAAGCGATCATGGTCGATCGGACGGTATCAACAACAAAGTCGAGGTCGTCTTGATGGAACTCCCAGAACAATGCATCGTGTACAAGGTTGCGGCACCAGGCCTTACCCTTGAGCTTTGGTCGGAGCCAGTCGAAGGCTTGTATACAAATATCACTCGCAATGGACTGGGGGTAGAAGGCACAAGCCTCATTCTGTACTTCTTTCTTGTTCTCGTCAGTGATCAGCCAGAACCTGCGTCGTCGTCCGAAGGGGGTGACGAGGTCCTCTCCATTGGTTGCCTGCCACTTGACCTCCTCACGGAATCGGACAATGTTCGGAATGACTCGGAAGAAGTTAGAGAGGCCTCGCTGAGCCTCTTGAACGCTGATGTCAAACTCGTCAGCGATACTTTTAGCCTCACGGCCGTATGCAAGACCGTATACATAGCACTTGACGATATTGCGGACGTCCTTCGGATTTTCGATAGGGCGGCCAGAGCGGGTAGGCTTAATGGTTGGCTCGAGTTCCTTGAAGAGGTCCCGGCTTGGATCGGAGAAGATTTCGCGGAAGTATTCTTCTTGGGCGAGCCAGGTGAGGACCCGGAGCTCGATTTGTCCATAGTCGAACTCTCCTAGTATGTTCTCGGGCTTGACTACCTTGAACTGTCGCTTCAGTTTGTCGCGGCGAGGGATGACCTGCAGTGAGGGACGCTTCTGAGATGTCCTCCCTGTGACTGTAGTGTGAATCATCACAGTTGGGAACACTCGACCTTTCCAGACATGCTTCCGCAGACCGCGCGCGTACGTGCCGTTGTACTTGACCGCTTTGCGATGGTCTAGAAGCGTTTCAAGGAACGCGACCTCCTTGGTCTCCGTCTCGACCTCGAACTCGCCGTCCACAAGTTGACCTGCCAACGTTTGTGTCTTAGGACCTTCCGGATATTCGAATCCCAACAGTCTTGACGAACTCGTCCGCTGACGGCGCTTATCTCGGTACTCCGCAAGCAGGTCTTGCAGAGTATCTGCATCGGTCGTTTCGGATCGAGTGCCATTGGGACGCCGCACGAGAGGCAAAGGAACTCCAAGCTCATGGAACACATCCTTGAGTTGCAATGGCGAGCGTGGGTTGAACTCCGAGCCGATGATCTTGAACATCTTCCGTTCTAGGCGTGCGATCTCGGCGTCGTACTCTCGGATCAGTTGCGCGTTGTATCTGAGGTCGACTCCCATTCCGTTGAGCTCTGTGAAGGCGAGGTTGTTTGCCGTCTCGACCATGAAAGCATGCAGTCGAACCAGTCCCCACTTCTCACCATCAGCGCGTTCCTTGACTGGCTCGGTGAAGTCGTCCGATTCCATGAGGGCCATATTGTGCTCATCGAGCGCGAACGTACCGCATGTATCAAACGCGTTGTACTTATAGAGTACAGGCAGTGGAATGTTAGCGAACGATTTAGCCTTTCCGGTCCCAAGATATTGCTTGATCTCGTCAGCGTAACGTGGATACCCGAGCTTCTCCTCGAGCTGTTGCTTGAGTCCATGATGGCCTGGCCTCTCGTCAAGGATGTATGATTGTAGCATCGTGTCGCGATGGAACACAAACGGGACCTTCTTATGCGTCCCTTGCTTGTCAAACTTTCCATTCTGTGTTATGATCGTGCAGTTGCGGAGGTATAGTCTCAGACACTCAAGGACAGCATCACTGCGGCAAGCGGCCTTGCCTATGACTATGGCTTTGTCGGGAGCGTAGGCGAGCCCGATACACAGTAGACGGTACCGGTAAGGATGATCAAAGGAGGTGTCCTTATCACCAGGCACGGAGGTCTCGATGTCAAGGGATACAGTACGTATTCCCCGTCGTTGCATTTCTCGGAGGCCGCGAATGGCAGTGATAGGGTCTTCCCAAACAACATAGCCTGGTTCCTTCCATGGTGGGGGCGGTAGTACAAGCTTGCCGAAGTCGTTGGCCATGCTGGGAAAGAATGAAGCGTTCCTCAGACAGGCGGCTGGATGATACGAGCTATATATCTGTACCGCGGGAAGGTCTGCTATCTCACGAGCGGCGCCTACTCTCAGGCGGGTGATACTATCTCGTGTTCTAAACAGTCCTTGGGCTGGGACGTTGCCAAGTGCGATGACCTTCTTGACGCCGCGGTCCTTGAGCTCGGCTATCAGCCTCGGCCTGCATGCTTGGACTGCGAGCGAAGGCGGTTTGATGTTCTCCCGGCGGTGGACACAGAGGCAAGCGTTGGTCAGGAATAGCTCGCTCCGTTCGATGTGATAGTACTTTAGGACCTGATCAAGAAGGCGCCCAGAGGCCCCGATGAAGGGCTTGCCCCTGCGTATCTCATTCTGACCTGGGTTCTGTCCGATAACCGCAATATCTGCCTTGGGCGGTCCGTAGCTAGGTACATAGGCGAACTCGTCGTCAAAGAGAGGGCACGCGTGACAGTTCGCTAGTGGGTGCCTCTTAGGTGGCAGGAGCTCGCTCAAGGGCGACCCTCTTCGCTTCAGGGGACGTCATTACGTCCCAGAGATCTTGGTTCAAGACCTCCTCGGCATTGAGGTGAGTCGTGGCAAGGCGCATAGGCTTGCCAAGGAAGTTGAACCTATGTATGTGATATATGTGTGGTGCGCCTAGCGGTATGCTACTGCTGTCTGGGTGGTAGTAGACAGGGCCTTCGATGTAGTGAACTTGACCTTTGGCTGGGCCGTCGACAAACAGTACAGGGGTCTTCATGGGTTATCCCTATACCACTCTATGGCAGCATCCAGGGCAGTGTTGTGCATACTGGAGCCGGGACCCGGACCATAGTAGGCACGGTATATCTGCCTCCTGAGGCCTGTGGGTAGCCGATACCAGTCATCGCGACAGGCGAGTTGATTGGGTACTACTCGTCTGGTGCAGCCGACGGCTGGACACTCATGTGTCATGTCGTGATCGGCGGCCATACTGGACTCACCTCCCGTAGCGGTACCTGATGTCCCTGGTTCGGTAGAGCGGACTCCGTTAGCCACTTTATGTTCCGTCCAAGGAGCTTCAAGTTGAAGCTATCCTCGTCTAGATCAAAGTAGTGCCTCGGTCTCGGTGTGTTGAACTCGGCGACGTCCTGCATGCTTTTGTCGTAGAAGGCTGCCGTAAACGGAGCGCATGTATCGAGGCTACGCACGACTCCTTTACAGGCTGCAATCTCGCCCTCCCAGGCATCGTTATACCCGAGCAGGTGGAACCCGAACCGCTCTGAGTACTCATCGGCAACCAGCATGGCTAGTTGTGCTCGGGCGTGCGGATCACTGCAGGCGCGCGAGAATGCGCGGCCGGCAGCTATGGTCTCGACGAGCGGCATGAACCTCGCTACGTGATCAATGAACTTAGCTGCCTTAGCGATAGTGTCGCCATGTGCTACAGCCATAAAGCTCATCTTCACCGAGCCGTGTGTCGCCTGACAGAACCTGTCCCAGCGCGTGAAGAAGTACTGCATAGCCCTTACGGTCCCAATTGGATCGTTCAGGACGTCCGGAGCGACGAGCTCCTGGACTCCATAGGCTGAGGCTCTGGCGATCAGTTGGTCAGGTGTCAGTGGTTGCTCTTCCCAGACGCCATTGTCCATGATGACGTAGTGGCCAGTATCGCTACCCATGCGCCGATAGTATTGCAGGTAGTTGATGTTCTGCGGCGATGGCAGCATCATCTGGTACCTGAACGACTCGGCATAGTGCATGAGCGACGAGGGCGGTATGAGTGCGATCTCCATTAGCAGTCCTTGTACTCTTGTAGATACATCGCATAGGCGAGGACGGCGAACACTGCCTTGTCGAGGTATGAGTCCATGACTGGCTCGTTGGTTGGCTCCATTCCCGGCTGGTTCAATTCTCGCAGACGGGCTAGCTTTTGCAGTTCGTTGAAATCTGCAGACTGATAGATCCTGAGGCCGAAGTAGCTAGCCGTGAACTCGAAGTTGCTGAACGGTGCCGCCTTGCTCGCATAGTCCGCTCGCTTGCGCTCAGCCGTCTTGATGATCTGGAAGATGGCGTTGTCGAACGGGTCTTTCAGATGTAGCGTAATGGTCTCGCTGCCGTTTGTAGCCTCAGGCATTCGGTGCCTCCCAACTGTCTCGTTCGCGTCGTCTGCGCTGCTGCAGGTAAAGCTCGCGATCCATCTCGCCTGGATCGTAAAGTACTTGTCGGGTCCCCCCGCCGGGAGTGGCAATGGTCTTGACGATATAGCCGTCCTCGTTGCGAGCCTGCTCGGGAAGTCGTTGACGGCGAGCGCGGCGTTCTGCTCTTGCCTGCTCCCATGCAGGGGATCGGTGCTTACGTCGTTTACTCATCCAATGCCTCTCAGTAGCTGGAAGAACTCCGACTTGGCGCCTCGTGAGTCCTCAAGGTAGACGCCTCGCATCGCGGACGTTGTTGTCTCAGTTCCGTGAGCTAGCGCTCCGCGATTCGTCATGCACGAGTGAGTTGCTTCCATAACGATCGCGACGCCAATTGGGTTCAGGATGTCCATGAGCTGATCGGCTAGCGTAGTCGTCAGCTCTTCTTGGTTCGTTAGTGTATGCGCTGCTGCCTGCACGTAGCGCGCGAACTTTGAGAGACCGGCGACCTGGCCGTCAGGGATGTACCCGATATGACAGACACCGGTGAAGGGCGCTACGTGGTGCGCGCAGAGGGATACGAACTTGATGTTCTTATTGATGACCATCTCGCGGGAGTGAGACTTGAAGGTCGTGAAGCGCCAGGTGCTCTCGTCCCCGTTAGTGAGGTCCCGGACCATCTGAGTGAACCGCCGAGGCGTTTCAGCAAAGTGCTCGCTAGTGGGATCGTAGATATCCGGGCAGACCTTTGTAAGGAACGCCGAGAACAGTTGCTCGGGCTCGTACATGCTTAGGATTGCGGGCTCTTCGACCATCAATGCCTCCTCAGTGCTGTTCTGAAGTCCGTTCGTATCGGTTCGGGTAGTGCGTTGAGCGCATGCTCAATGTGCTCCAGAGTGAGCGTACCAGGTTCGTATACCGCCCAGGTCTTTGGTGTCTCGCTGACGCCTATCGAGACAACCTCGGGATACAGCGTTGCCGCGAAGTCATAGAGATGCTTGGCCATGTTCTCGGCGGTCGGGTTGAAGTCAAAGGCTGGTTTGGTGCGCAGCTTGAGAAGGCCTTCCCCAGGCTCTCCTATGACGCGAGCTAGGTTACCGTAGCCTAGCCAGCGGTGGTCTAGGGTATCGTCCAGCCATTGTTTGAAGGTACCTAGCTCGCCATAGTCTATGACGAAGCCTTTGTGGTCCACTTGGTAAGACCCGAGAGTGATCCTGATCACGTAGTTGTGGCCGTGAAAACGCGAGCACTGATGGTCATCAGGCAAGTCAATCAAAGCGTGAGCGGCACTGAAGCTGAAGTCCTTGCTTATAGTGTACACATTCCTCCTTTATTGATCCCACCCTCCGGGCTCTCGTGCATCCCGGCTACCCATAGCCCACGTAGTTAGGTCCTCCTAATGAACAGGGCCCCTGACCGCACCGCCGGCCAGAGGCCCTGTCCGTTAAAGACTGGCTCGAGACGGGGCGACCTTACCTCTGGCGGTACCTTCCCAGTACTCCACGTAAGTCATCCTCACGCTTCATCGCGCCGGACCAAAAGCTCTCGAGCCAGCCCGCTAGTTACGGCAGCAAGGAGTCAGACTGCTGCCTTGGAGCGCCGGTCGACGCCGTCTGCTTGTAGGGCGAGTACCCCTGAGCCTGGATCCAGTAATCCGGGATGTCGGGGAACCGCTCCTTCTGCTTCCGGTTGACTGCCCGCCGGACGTACAGCTCGCGGCTGAGGTAGAACTCCGGCTCGGTCGGGACGTCGAGGTCGCCGTTGCTGTCGAGGCTGTTCTCGTACTCGCCAAGCGCCTTGAGGATGCCGACGATGGTGTACAGAGCGCCCTCCCAGAGGCAGGCGTTGACGAAGTCCTTACGGTTCAGGAAGTCCTTCGACTCGCGGTTGGGAACCTGCGTGTCGGGTGAGTCCTGAACTGTGAACTCGAAGACCAGCATCGGCTTGCCGATGTTCTCTCCATCCGCCGGAGACGACATCGTGACGTCGGTGATGGCCATGTGGTACTTACCAGCCGGCAAAGGCTCCCGGTCGCCTGACCTGGACTCTTGCTCGCTGACGTTCACTTTGATTCCCATGATGAATCTACTCCGTTCTACGGGATCCGTTTCCGTCTTCTGTTTCCGTATCCGTTGACTTGTTGCCCGCCGTGATCATCGGGTACAGGCTTGTCATCTCGGGTGCTTCGATCACCCGAGGTAGCTCTCCCGTCCTGCTCTTTGCGACGTAACCTTCAGTCAGGCCTGTCAGGAGCAGGCGCTTCTCCTCAGTGACTATGCTGGTCCGGCTGCCCTCCTCTCGCTCTGTGAACTGCTTGGTGTAGAGGTAGACGACGTTGGAGAACATGCCGGCAACCTGATTGCCGAGCTTACCGGGTAGGTCAGGCTTGATCCAGTTGACCCCGCGGTTATCCCGAGACTCAGCCTCATGGCAGCACATGATGAAATTGACCGGCAGGTCCCGAAAGCCGCGAACCAGTCGGCGCATCTCTGAGATGCTCTGACCCCATTCACGTTGAGATGGTACATCAGGATTGACCTCTCCGCCACCGGGCCTGCCCTTCACCATCAGGGTGTTCATGATGTCGCGCATGGAGGTCTTCTGCGCCTCCGTGCCCGTATCGATGATCCAGGTCTTGAAGTACGGTCCCGCGGTCGACTTGCACTGAGCCTCTAGGGCATCTCTAACGTCCCAGAACTGATCGAACTTGTCGATCTGCATCCGGACTACATCAGGAGCGACGACTCGCAGTGTCTCTGCCTCCGCTGCGTCGGTTGAGAGATGAATGACTGGACACATTGCAGCTACCTTGCTCGCGCTTGCAGCGAGCGTGGTCTTCCCAGAGCCCGGCTTGCCGTAGATCAGCATCTTGCAGTACGGCTGAAGTTCCCTAACCGGTGCGATGGGGATGCCGGCGAACTCTGTTGGTACGCCTGGCGGGATGACTCGGCCGCTAATTGCTCCTTGCTCGATTGCTGATGCGGCCATCACTTTGCCTCTCCATGTGCCATGAAGTCGGCAATGATGTTCTGAACGTGCTCTCGGAGCATCTCGACCCGCATGGGGAGCAGTTCAGGAGCGGTGAACGCTAGGTCCTTCTCGAACTTAGTGATGGCGGCTTGTAGCTCTTCTTCGAGTGTCATGCGTGGTGGAGATGTCATGCGATACGTTCCTCTCTCAGAATACGTGCCCTAACGAAGTAGGGCTCCAGTTGCTCATAACTGGAGTCTAGGACGTCTTGATAGTGTCCGCCACTTTGGCGTTCAAGACAAGGCTCCTGGAAGGGACAACGTTCGCATTGCATGCGGCCGGAGTTAGGGTAGATCGGAGGGTTGCCAATGTACTGCTCGATAACCTGCGTAGCGAGATCTGCACCTATTGTTGCCAACTGGGCAGTACTCTTGTAGACGGTAAACCACCTGAAGAACTTAGGACCGAATTCAGCTAGCCACTCAAGGTACTCGTCATAAAGTCCAAGTTGGAAAGCAGCCGGGTCCCTCTTGCGTACCACTTGCTTGAAGATGACCGGATCAGTTCGCTGGTTATGAGCGACCGAGAACTTGCGGCCGAAGCGCGGTTGCATTAGCAGTCTAGGCCTCTTGGGGAATCCCTTGTAGACCTGGACGTACTTAAACCCTGCAAAGTTGAGGCCGAGAGCATGAACGAGGGCCCACAGGTAGGTTGCGATCTGACCATCCAGCTCGAGGACGATCTGGTCCTTCAAGAGCATGGCAGTAGTCTTCCAGTCAACAAGCCAGTAGAGGCCATTGTGATCAACTAGCACTGCATCCGGACGAACGCCGTAGTAGAACGGCTTTCCGCAATGAGGGCAGACGAGAGGCGTCCTTGAAAGGGGGTCGAGGATCGGCGCAAAGGCTTCACGCTCAACAGCAATCGGCGTGAAGTTCTTCCGATCCATAGTGCGAGCTACTAGGCGCAGCATACCAGTACCGAGCTCGATGCGCTCCTGATAGTCGACTTCCTCTTCAGGGTCGAGCCGATAGTGCTCCTTGCGATCTAGGTACTCGCGCTGCTGAAGCTCACACGTATCGATGAACGCCTGCTTAGCACGGCGGTACAACTCGAGGAGCGGCCAGTCCCACGTGGCGGGAGAGTACAGAGTCTCCATCCCGACGTGGAAGGCAGTCCCGAACTCAAGAGGAGCGGGACGAATGAGCGGCGAGTAGCCGTCGACATACTGCCACTGATACTGAAGACGACAGCCTCGAAAGGACTTGAGTTGAGATCCGTGCACCTCATGGATCGCACTCAAGTCCATCTATAGGCTCTCTCTCGCTTACGTTATAAGTCTATTATATCGCGAGAGAGTGGGCCTAATCAAGGCCATCACACTTGGTTGACTTTTAGGAATTTGTTGGTGTAACCGGCGGGGAAGTTGTCGGCACAGGCGTTGTTGGCACTGGAGTAGTCGGTACTGGTGTAGTCGGCACCGGTGTGGTCGGAGTCGGAGCAGGCGTCGTAGCCACGCCAGGGATGACCGGCTCTGAGGGACCGACTACTATCGGTGACGGGATGCCTGGAATGACAGGATTCGGATAGTACTGAGGCTGGTAATAGCCACTCTGCCGGACGGGCGTAGGTGAAGGGCTTGGTCCCGGAATGTAAATGTATGGCCCCAGCGGTGGCTGGTGAGGGAACAGCTGCCTGATGACGCTCAGCGTGATAGTGAACGACGCGACCGGCGTTATGATAATGGCAGCAACGGATCCTGTGATCAGAATCCAGGTCGGCGGTTTCTTCCTCTGTTGCCTATGCTTGCTCACGTGGACCGGACGGGATTCGAACCCGCGATACCATGGCGGCTGATCAGTTCCGCTCCTCTTGCTCCGGCCCTCGACCTGGCCCGGCCGCCAGAGGGGGGGAGTCTGGACAGCCGGGCCAGGCGCTAGGTGGTTACTTATGGTGTCAGTACTAGTACTAGAATAGCCAAGACGACTATTACTGCTGTCCAGAATAGTATCCGCCAGATCAAGTGCGCCTCGCGTCGGGTTCCCAGATGAACTTGTGTAGCTGTACGTTGAGGTTCCAGGCGAGGTGATGCTCGAGTATGAACTTGACGATCTGTCTCGGCGGCAGTTGAGCGTCCCAGACTGGGCCGACGTAGACTTGGCCTGGGAAGTCCTTCATGTCATAGAACTCATACAGATGAAGCGCGTGTTCTAGATCGGCCCGGTTGACACAGGTAAACTTAATGGTGTGCCCGCCTGCCTCCCTCATCGCGTGGTAGTTCGCGATTCGAGTCGGATCGGTGGCGTCTTCGCCTGAGCCCGGTAGCTTCCAGTCCATGACGACCTGACAGAGCTCTATGATAGCGTCCGGGTATGGTAGCGTTCCGTTGCTGAACATCTCGACCGGCGTGTGATAGAACGTAAGGGTCTCGATCAGCTCAGTGATATCGTCGGCACGTTGGATCATCGGTTCGCCGCCTGTAAGACAAACGTTTTCAGCTCCAGTCTCACCTGACATCTTTGCGATGTCGGCATAGAGGCTAGCCACGCTCACGAACTTCTGTTCCTTGCGGTACAGCTTCGGCTGGATCGCGAACTGCGTGTCGCAGGGCCACTCGGCACAACGGAGGTTGCATCCAGCAAACCTCACGAACTGAGTAGGGACGCCGGTGCGCGGACCCTCACCTTGTATGCTCGGATAATGTTCGAGGAGCCTTAGGGGCACTCCATACCTCCGGTAGTTTGAATCGTTGATCGTCGACGGTTATGTCTACCTCGCCCGGTTGCCCATCAAGGAGCTGCCGCACAATGCCTGTCACCATGACTAGCACTGCCGGCCCGTAGGACACGTCGAGAGCGACATGCTCAGCCAAGACCTCGAACTCCCGCAGGTCAGGACCGCGGTACTTAATGCTGATGAGCACGGAAGTACTCGCTCCTCTCCAGCTCGCCTTGCCATAGTTCGGCAGTCACGACGAGGTACATAAGCGTGCAGTTGTCCTGACACTCTGCGTCCTTCGCGTGATCATGCAGGACAACAATCTCGCCAGCCCGAGCACGTTCGCGAGCGTGAGCAATTATCCTAGCCACATCGACGCCGTCGGGCATATACAGTTCTCGGTTTACCTGAACCACAGGAGGTACCACCTACGCTTCCGTGCGTGTCGTGCTGGCTGCTGGTATGGGTCTGGTGGCAGGTCTGGAAGAGGCGTGACTGCCGTGTTCCACCTTGTGTCCTCGCGCTGAGCAGCCTCAGCGTCGAGCCGCTCAGGAGCTAGTGACGTCATTGGAACGGGCCGCGGTCGCGGCTCGGGCGGTGGTGGCAGTTCTGCTAGCGGCGGCTCGTGAGGCGCTTCACGGTATCGGAACATTGTCTCCGCCGCGAAGGCGGCCCGCCACTTTGCTAGCTCGGGGTCTGTCTCTGCTAGAGTGCTCTTCAGTATCAGTGGCAGACCTCCGTCATCCGCGAAGGGTGGTGCTGGTACTGCAGGGTTGAGCGCATCGGGTGTTGTGCGAATGCGCGTTGGGAGTACTTCTACAGTACCGTACGATTGCTCGGACATGACCCTCCTTAGGTAGACTTTTTGTTCAATTCTATTATATCACATCCCTTGCTGGAAAAACTAGCCGACCCAGTAGTGACTTTTTAGCCGGCTGTTGCAGTTTCATCTTTAGGCACTACTGTTGTTGGCGCGGTTACTGGCTCAGGTGCCGGCGAGGCGTGACGGCCTGCAGGGCTGACGGGTATGAGGTCTGGTCGTGATGTGTGCGGAGCATAGTACGAGGCGATGGCTGTTATAACTGTAGCGAGGAAGATCGGTAGGTTCTGAACCTGATCCGGCGTCAGGTTGTCCTTTAGCCAGGGGATGATCTCGATGAGCAGAGTCGCCAGATACCCGGCCGCGAACGTCGCTACAGTTCCTGTGTAAGCCTTGGCCTCGATCGGTGCGTTAGCCATTGCTGTTTGGCCCTCCCATGACTTGTCGCGCTTGAGCCACCTTGGCCTCGCGCAGCTTCGCCGTGCTAATGTGAACCGCTTCCTGCGCTGTCTTCGCGTCCGGTACCGCAGGCGCCAGGATGTGAGCGTTCGTGATGTGGTACTGCGTACCGATCAGGGCGCCCTTGACCGTCAGGAGGAATGCGTAGCCGGTCATAATAGCTCCGTTGACCATGAAGGTGCTGTAGTGCACGTCCATGCCGACGACCTCGAGCCCGACTGGGCGCTTAGGAACGTGTGGCGCGATTGCTGCCAGCATGCGCCTGCTTAGCGGCTCGGGATCGGCTAGGTCGACCTCGGGGGTGATGTTGATCGCGCCAGTCATATCAGGCATTAGGCATCTCCAAATGGGGGCTCATCTGTCGCCGAACATCGCTTTCAGGTTGCTCCACTTCCGAATGTTTGTAGCGCGGACACGAAGATCGACCGTATCGCGGGCCATGAAGTCGACGACGTGTACTGCGTTCTTCTGGCCCATGCGATGGAGCCGGTCTTCAGCTTGGGTGTTCTTGCTCGGGTTCCAGGCTCGGTCCGAGAAGGTTACTGTGCTTGCCCTGAACAGGTCGATGCTCTCCCCGCCTGTCTTGATCGTCCCAGCCCATATGTCGTACTGGCCGTTCTGAAAGTCGCGTTGGAGCTCGTCGCGCTTCCAGTCAGGAGTCGCACCCGTCATCTCGGCGACGCGTAGGCCCTCAGCTGTAAGCCGCCTAGTAACTAGCTGTGTATACGAGACGCTGTTACTGAACTGCACGATCGGGTTGATAGCTCCGTTGCGTCCGCGTTGACAGAGGCCTTCGTCCTTGATGAAGTGGAACAGCTCGTCGAGCTTCGATGACGGCTCCGTGATACGGATCTTCTCAACTCCCGGTCGCGGCTCGTACCACTCCAGATGGCCGAGTGAGCACTGCTGCAGCCTTACTAGCTGGGCAATGACTACTGGGACCGAGAGGGGCTCGTCTTCATGCTCACCGATCCATGCCAGCATGTCGCGTACTAGTTGGTCATAGACCTTCTGCTGTGTAGGCGACAGGTCAACGTACATCTGGCTGTAGTACTTCTCGGGCAGGTCGTCGAGAACGTCCTCCTTGAGTCGTCGCATATAGAACGGCTCGATCATTGCATGAAAACGCTTAAGCGCGACCGGATCGAGTTCCTCTGTCGGCTCGCCTCGCCGATCGAGGACCTTTTTCATCCCGTCGACCTTCTTGAACGTCTTCTGGCTCTGACCGATCGTTTCGGTCGTGACTTGACAGACGGCGTTTACGAACGGCCAGTACCCTCGGAACGTTCCCGGGTACAGGAAGTTCAGAGTTGACCATACATCTTCGGGCTTGTCATCAGCAGGCGTCCCAGACATAGACGTCTTGTATGTGGTCTTCAGTTGCTTGACCGCTCTCGTCTGTTGCGTCTTCCGGTTCTTGATGCGATGCGTCTCGTCCAAGAGGATGTGAAAGAAGCGGACCTTCTTGAGCTCTGGCATGAGGCGCATGGCCTCGTAGTGACAGATGAGATGTGAGTGTGTACCGCTTACGGCAGCCCGAACGAACGGATGACGATCCTTCCGGTTGATGATCATGATCTTGGCGTGCGGCATGAACTCCAAGAGGACGTCGCGCCACTTCTCGAACACACTACGTGGGCAGACGATCAGGGTCACCCGGAACCGACCGTTTGTATGTAGGGTATCCGTTCCGGCTCGGAGCGCCTTGTCGATTGCTGAGCCTTCATAGGTCTTACCCAAGCCGCAGTCATCGCCTATAAGGCGTGCGGTAATCTTGGGCGTGCCAAGTTTGTCAACGAGTTGTCTCTGGAACGATCGGAGCTCCACAGTCACGTCATGCGCTCCATCTCTGCAGCTGCGGCCGCCTTGAGGGCGTCTTGAAGCTGCTCTTGTGATGTCGCGTTAGTCATAACTCGTGTCTGACCGTCATTGGTAATGGCGAGCACGATCCAGCCGATCAAGTCCGTCGAATCGATCTCATGGATCTGAGCAACTAGCTCGCCGCAGTCTCGGTTTGTGAGAGACGCCATGCCTCTAGTTCCTCCACCCGAGCCTCGAGCTCTGTTATACGGCTACGCCGACGACGACTAGTCGCCTGCGCGTATAGTTCTTCGGTAGGGCGCATAATGAGCTCCCATTGCGACATGCTGCCACGCCCGCCAGCGGCGATTTGCCGCACGCAGCCCATCGCTACAAGCCGCCGCATTACGGGAGTGTATCTACTCACGCCCAGCCCGAGTTCCTCGAACAGATACGTCAAGTACCCTTTGTATACAGGACCAAGAACACTTGAGGTCATCTGGTCGTAAACTCGTACGCACTGCTTGTAGAGCTCAGTCATTGTTGTTCACCTCCTCCCACGGGAGGGTGGGTGGACGAGCGGCGCGCGAAGTACCAGATCGGAACCGCTCGCCCACGCCTCAGGCCTAACCCCTACCTGCTCGCATGCCCCGTATGCTTTCCGGGAACGTCGGTTGTGCTGGAGACCCGCTCCCGTACTTGCAGCAGTAACCATTGCATGCTTCCCTGTCGGTTATTCGGCTTCCTGCAGCTCCTCGTCGCCGCCGAGTTCCTCCGCTTCGGCCTCCTCGACAGACTCATCGACGATGTCCTGAGCCTGAGCCTCCGGAGTAGCTGGCTTCTGCTGCCCTGGCTGCCGCTTGGGCCGGTTGACCCACCAGTCCTTGAATGAGCCGATGCCGTCCTCGCCCTCGATGCCATCCCAGTGAAGGGCTGGGCGAGTGGTTGCCTGCCCCGTAACCGGATCGACCTGACGCTCTTCGTACCGCTTGCCTTCGCGGTCGAAGTGAGCCACCGGCATGCCGTTCGATGTGGCGTTCCGGCTGAGGATATACAGCTGGGCACTGTTCAGGGTCGACTTGGCAAGCCCCCCGTCGACCAGCATGTGGGTTGCCTCTACTGGAGTGATCCAGCCCTGAGGTACCTTGTGCTTCCGTTGTGGCTTGGGAGCCTCTTGCTCCTGAGTCTGAGTCTGTGTCTCTTCCGTCATGGGTCCGCCCTTTCCGTCGGATCTCGGTTGTCATCTATTTCATTATATAACAGAACCTAGATGAGAAGGTAGGGCATACCCGTTGGAAGGTTATTGGAATTAACCGGGCGGACCAACCGAGAAGTTGCGAGCACAGACCGTACATGTCAGGTATGCCTCGTCCTCGGAGATGAGGAGCTCTTCCATGCCTTCGCAGCGGCAGGTCTTCTGCCATAGCATGGCCGCTACGTCCTGAGCGATCAGGCGCCAGCCAGGAGGCTGGGTGACCTGGTTACCGTTGATAAGAAACGTACCAGGCTCCATTGCCTCATAGATTTTTTGGTCCAACTTGGCCTGTCGGTCGAGGTCTCTGAAGACCCGGTTGTTGAAGATAATGCTGTGCTCGTTGTACAGGTCATACTGCTCGGCGTCCTCGATAAAGAATTCACAGTCGACGGAGCGAGCTGTAGCGAGCTCTTCGGCGGCGTTGATGTACTTCTCGGAGGTGTCAAAACCGGTAGACTCCACCCAGAGGAACTCCTGAGCGAAGACGCACTTGGTACCTGGACCGCAGCCGACCTCGAGGAACGAGGCCATAATGGTATGGTACTCCTCCCATAGCCTTCTGGCCATAGTGAGGAGCTGTCCGAACTTGCCGAGCGGGTATGGCCGGTAGCGCCAGACGTCGCCTTCTGGCTCTTGATCGGTCCAGGTGGCCTCCATGGCTATGAGCTCTTGCATAGCAACGCTGGCCCTGTTAAACTTGGCTTGGTTCTGGTCACATGCGTTCCAGAGCCACTCCATTGACTGGCCTGAAATATCGGCAGGGAAGGGCTTTGGGTCAGAGGGCATTGTTACTCCGGAGAGGTAAGGTAAGGGTCGGTTTCTTCAGGCATGGGAGGGAGCTGAACGTCTTCGTAAGCGGGATTGTTGTCTGCAGAGAACTTGGAGACCATCGTGCCTATGCCGATGACCTCATGCGTCGGGTGACGCTCTATATGTCTGATCGCTGTTGTGTTGGTATCGATATGGTACATACTGTAGTCTGCACAGGTAAGGCAGTACCAATAGTATGACCTCCTGAGTCGCTCCTCATTGATGCTAGGTTTGACCACGCATTACCTCCTGAACCCTGCTGGGACCTTGTCGTCAAGCATGTGGGAATTCTTTCTCGTGTGGGAATTCTTTCTCGTGTTCTGGTCTCTCTGCTACCTCATCTGCATAGGCCAGTATGAATGCGTCCTCTTCTGCAGTGACATCGTCGTACCATCGCTTGCCAAGCATATGCAATGCGTCTCCGACGGCCTCATACCAGTCGTTGTCCATCAGTGTTTTCCTATGATCCGAGCCGCTCGCTCACGACGGCTGCGTTTGGACATCTTGCCCCAGTTGGCGATCAGGCCGGTCATGTTCACGCGGTCGAAGTGATACTTCATGCGTCTGCCTATAGCCCTTCGGGCGTTCACGAGTATCCAGGTCGCCCCAATGGCGATGCCTAGCACTTTAATTGCGTGATGATGAGTATACAAGGCGTATGCGCTCGCGACGACGACGGTCCCTGATACGACTGACATACCAGTCAGGAAGTTGTACGTCGCGAGGGTCCTCCTTGCGGCTTCTCGGTGACCCATATCGCCTCCTTATGTCAGTAATGATTAACGCCGCTCCCGCTCTGGTCCTGACTCTGATCTGTGAGCTGTCAAAGCAGCCCATGACCTTCGGTCCGAGTTCGATGAGCATTGTCTCATACACATGATTATCATCGGCATCGTCGGACATGCTAGAACCTCCATGGTTCTATATCTATTATATCATAGGCACAGGTAGGTTTTCTAGTTGACCCCCTTGGAGAGTTTTTGATGGCCTGTTCCAGGCCAGCACCAGTGGCAGAGGATTGCACCATCAGGCGGTGGGTCTACTGTCTTATGCCAGCGTTCGTGAATGGGTATATTGCATACCGTCCATTCAGGATTCTGGATCTTGTGCCAGCGGTGATTCCGATTCGGTGCACTCGCGGCGGGGATGCGCTCTACGTACTGTGGTTGTCGTCTCCTCCAGATGGGCACGGAGGCTCCTTCCTTTCCTCTGCTGGCGGCGAGATTTCATGTGTCAGGCGTAGGCTTGCATCCTCCGTTCACATCCCCTGCAGATGCGTCTGCCTCGTTGGTCGTTAGTCATGATGTACTTGCTGCTGTAGGACCATCCGAATGGATAGCCGCACCAGAGCTGAATGTCATAGCCGAACTGGCTCTGATGCGGGTACCAGCGTATGTGTGATAGCTCAGGCCTCAGCACGTGATATACCTGCGCGGTTGGCCAAGTTGACAACACATACATGACGTGCCACTTGCTTGGCAGATCTATGTGCGCTGGCCTTCTCTTGTGCCCGTTGGCTGCTTGCCGCCGGTGATAGAAGTCGTCGCCTGAACCAGAGTGCGGTACGTCGTCAAGGTACCTTCCTGTAGGCGTCTGCGGAAGCAACATCGCGGCCATGGGGTCTGAACGCATACAGTTCAGGACCCCACGGGCTGTTGCGATGGGCAGTGCACCAGTATCGTCGAGATGGTTTCTGGCCCTGACAAGGAACTCGAAGTCGCCTCGGTATGCCTTCAGGAACCTTACGGCTAGTAGATAGAGATTCTCGGACTCGCGGACGTCGCGATCCGTGTACCTCGCATCAAGCAGCATCGAACTGGAAGGTCACGAAGTCGCCAGTCACGCTGACTGAGACGTCGAGGCCATGGTTCTTAGCGTGCTTCCGTAGCAGGACTGCCATGGAGTCAGGCATAGATCCGAAGTCGATGCCGTACTCGATCGTGTGCTCTTGGCCATCCGTCCAGGTACTCCAGGGGTACTTGGGCGGACGGCCTAGAGGAGCCTGTCGGCTCAGTGTATGTTCGGTCATGGTAATTCCTTTCGGTTATGGGTCGCTCACTTCTTGTTGCTACCCGGACGGTGCATGTCGTGCCCTCGGCCCCTGTCGTTCGACGGGTTGTTCGGCGCTTGAGGGTTCTTGCCATGCTCGTCGTATGCATCCTGGCGACGTTCGAGCCGCTTCAGCTGCTTCCGACGTTTGATACCGCCTATGGGTTCTCACCTCCCTTCAGTTGCCTCCTCTCTGGCTATCTTGTCCATTGCCCAGCAGGTCTTGCCGAACATGAAGGCCTCACAGTCGCAAGAGTACCTACCCCTGACCCGAGTCACGGTATGCACGTGTCCTTTGCGAGTCCTCGACGGTACCTTCCAGACCTTCTCTGCCCAGTGAACGACGACTCGCTCCGGTATCTTAGCCAGGACAGGATGAGCCTCGGGATGGTTCTCTAGCCACTTCCTGAAGAGGTCGGGCCATTCCCTTTGCAGGAAACCGATAAGCTGCCAGATCTCTTCCTGACCGTGAGCTATGTTGACGATCTGTGGTGGGTTTCCTAGCCCTGTCTCTAGACCGGTCGGTCCCTTACGCCAGGCTCGCCCGTACTGGATATTCATGTCTCGAACTCGGTCATGTCCTGCTGTTACCCCTTTCTGCCATGCCCGTTAGGATTCGCGCCGCGGCATCGCCTCCGACTTCCCCCTTGAGGGCGCCTACGACGTCCTGGTCCTGTCGGATTGCGGTCTCCCAGCACTCGCCGCACGCGCCTGCGTATTGATGCTTCTTGCCAAGGCGCCGCCTGCGAGTGTGCTGACGAGCGTCGCATATCGTTGCCGCCTTGCGCGCCAGCGGGTGGGATGCGGTGAACCAGTCTGCCTCCCAGAAGACGGTTGCCGGCTTCTTGCCTTCCTTCTTGCGCCGCTGCTGACGGTGCGCTCGGACCGCCTTAACGGCATCATTGACAGTGACCGATCCTCGTATGACCCGCTCCTGAGACTTGAAGTCCAGCTCGAGAAGCGCCATATAGTGGTTGACGGTCGCATCCGTGATGCCTTGAGCCTGGGCGATCTGTTGCTGTGTCATGCCGTACTCGTCACGCAACTTGCCGTACCCTATGGCTCGCTCGATCGGGTTGAGGTCCTGCCGGTGTGTGTTCTCGACTAGGCCTACCAGCAGTGAATGCTGCCCTGGCTGCATGCCTTCGGGCGTTTCGAGAACCCTGCAAGGTGCCTCGGTCATGTTAGTCCCGAGCCGCATTGCGGTCCATCGACGCTCGCCGGCTTCCAGCATGTACTTCCCGCTAGCGATCGGCCTTACAAGCAGGGACTGAAGTAGCCCCAGCTCCTGGATCGACTTGGCTAGCTCCGTAACATCGCCCACTTCCCTGCGAGGGTTGTGCGGATTCCTGACGATCCGATCCAGGTGGATCATCGTCTCGTGTACTTCTGTCATTGCGCTCCTTACGTGTAGTTATGTCCCGACCTGATGTCGGAGACACGTCTAGGCGTGTTGTGCCGTGCGGGCTTTATCCGCTCCGGCTTCGGCGTCGACCTTTTGTCACTGACGAGGCCGCCCAGTATGCCATCGTCCGCCGAGGTTCTGTCGTGCTCCTTTTTACGGACCTCATCCAGGATGTCAGACGGAACATTCCTGTAGGGGTCGTCTTCGCGTCTCATTGAGCACCTCCATAGCTAACTGTTGCGCTGCCATCGCTGATCGTGATGTCAATCGGCAGCACCGGACCGGTACCTTTCCATAGGTCACGTCGAGCCATACCTCCGGTCTCCAAACCGCAGATGCGCAGGGCTGTAATGCCCTTCGCCGCGTCGTGAACGTAAAGCACTCCACGCTCTCTATCGACCTCAAGTACGGCCATGATATTACCGTTCGCCTTCGCGTCAGCAGCGACAATGTTGTAGTCAATCTGCTTTGTTGCCATTCGTCACCTCCTCGATCTCGTCATCACGCTCTGTTATCCACGCCTTGTGGTACTCAATGAGCTCGTCCCAGATCATGTCGTCGTCGCCTGCCGCGACGGCCTTCCTGAGCAAGTCTGCAGCGCCAATGCCGGTACCGTCGTAGTAGCACGGCAGGCCGTCCAGGAAGACACACGGACCGTGCGGGCCATACTCTCTGTCATAGTCCGCTAGCGGCTGCGGCGTATGCCTTCCGATGTCGATACCGAAGTAGATCTCGTCGCCGATGCGACTGTAGAGGTCCAGGTAGACTCCCTGCCTGAATATGTCTATATCCGGCATCAGCATGATCACTAGCGAGATCGCGCCGTGATGGTCTCCCACAACCCAGATAACCTGATGGACTTTGTCTCCGCCTGAGCCTTTGAAGTCGGTGTGCATGCGGTTGCAGCGAAGGCCTCTCCGCGTGAACGTCGACTTCAAAGGCGTCAGGTCGATCTGTGCCCCGGTGGGCAATTGCTACTCCTCCTCGATCAGCGTGGTCCGCTCGCCGCTGGCGATCTGCGCGGCGAGCAGCTTGCCGTAGGCATAGCCCCGGTCGGTGCGCTCGGTGACGAGGAAGGACGTGGCGCCGCAGGGGCTGGCATCCAGGTGGCGCAGCGGCAGCGCGGCGGAGCCTTCGTCTAGCATGACCCGCTTGCCGTGGGCACAGGTGATCTTCTCCAGCCTCACTGCTACTACTCCTCCTTCATCTGCCGGATGAATGCTTGCCAGGCCTCCTTGCTGAATTCCAGCTCGGGCCCGTGGGGGTCCTTCTCGTCGCGGACGCCCATTGAGCTAGGCCGCCTCTGTGCCCCTACACAGTTGCCCGACGGGTTGGAATAACTTGACTTGTACCAGTCCATCTGGTTACCTCCTTTCAGAACCAGGCTCAGGTCTCCGCAAGAAGGGTGATCAATGGCTGAACCCCAGGCTGCCTCTCGGTCAGCCTTAGCGGACTCCTGAGCCTGGCGCTCACTGGAGGTGTCTCCATTCCTCGGCTATGACGTCCCAGATGTACTCGTTGCCGTGCGGGTCCTCGATGTAGGTGTCCTCACGCCCGACGTACTCCGCGGCGTACTCGTCCTTGACTTCCTCCTCAGTGCCTTCGAACAGTGAGTCAGGTTTGTCGCCCCAGATCTTCCATGCAGGCGGTCCTGGTGCCACACGCACTCCTTCCAGCTCGCCTTCGAGCATCTCGTTCGGGAGCCATGCCTCGCGGTGCGGCTCTTGTGTCACTTCAGATCCACCTCCACGGGCTGGTTAACCGTCTCGTAGACGATGCGGTGTAGGCGGCTGACCTTGTCGCTCATGAGTGCGTTGTACCTGCGTGTCGCGCGCTCGGTATCCGACATCAGCTCAGGGATGTCGATTCCCTTCGGCTTCTCGATGAAGCTGTGCCCATAGTGCGACAACGCCTGCTCGATGACCTCGAGATCGTCGTCCTCGAATATGAGCCGCATGTCAGCCCATCCCCGCCGGAGTGAACCAGCCTCTAAAGTCAAGGGTGAACTGCCCTTTGTCGGTGAGGGAGAACATCATGCGGAACTCCTCACCGCTGCCAGTCTTGATCACGAGGTACTTGTTGTCCGCCTCGTAGTGCATGGTGCCCCGGTCGTACTTCGTGTGACTCACATCATCGAGCTCGAGCTCCGCCATGAACTCCTCAGGTGTCTCAGCGGCGTCGTACAGCGTCGCAGCCTCACTGAGTGCCTCTGCGAGCTTATGCAGGACTCCCCCAGTGACGGGAAGGCGGGTTCCCTTACCAGCCCTGAGTGCGCTGCGCTCTTCATCTTTCATTGTTAACTTCCTTCTTTCTGTACCCGCGTGCTCTACACACGCGTGCCGGTGTAATGCCGTCCGTCACGAAGCTCCTGCTTGCGGACTCGGAATCGAGCTCCACGGTCCAGGTAGTCCGTAACGGTTTTGTGATCTGGGATGACCTCGACCAACAGGTCTCGTGCTCCGTTGAGCATGTTCGAGATCCAGTGATCGACGATGTACTGCGTGGGTTTCTTGCATGCGACGTGAACCAGCCACTTGAAGCGCTCGGTCTGAGCGTACCCTACGGTACGGCGTCCAGCGCCTTTGCTGACTGGACACTTGCATGCAACCGTTGGTCTAGCGACCATTGCGTCGAGATGTGCCCGTTCGACAAACTCGAGCATGAGTTCATCGTCCGTGAGATACGGCTCGGCGTCATCGCCTAGGAGGTTCTGTCGCTCTGCGAGCTCGCGAACGATTCTGTCTGCCCAGTCGTTGTCCCTGATCGATATCAGTATTGTCCTCACTTGTCACCTCCTCCCTTGCGAAGACGTGCTGTCGCTCTAGCATGTCGTAGGCATCTTGCTCTGTCCAGCCATGAGCGACAAGGATCCTGGCCTGCTCTGTGCGAGTGAGCCCTCCGAGCTCATCGTGCAGTATCTCTTTCCAGGCCGACATGTTACCTCCTTTCAAGGTCCGGCTCGAACCTACCATCATGTCGCCCTGACCTGTAGGGCAAAGGTTCGAGCCGGACGTTCAACGGAGGTTACCCGTACGTCTGTACGTTGGTAATAACGCCTGACGAGTCCGAGTAGCCGTAGCCGCCGAGCACGTTCTTACGCGCGCCCGATTCCTGCACAACGGGGTTGCCTGACTTGACGCCCCTCACACTGTCGCGGTCGGGATTGCCGTCCTGGTCGATGAACGATCCCCATGGCCAGATCCACCACTTGCTGCAGGGATTGGAATTGATGTGAGCGGTCGTGGATGTCTGGTTATGCGATACAGTGACGCCCGGCTTGCCGCAGGTACGTGCTGCTACGCCTGATGGCGTCGCGAGCGGTATCCCTGCAGCAGCGAGCGCTATCGCTCCGCTTACGGCTGCTGTACGCAGCTTCATGTAGTTACCTCCTGGCTCGTAGATGTTGTCCCGTACGGTTGAACCAGGTCGCTGCTTGCGCGCGAGCCCGTTCGGGATCGGGTGCGTTGCCTTTCTTGAGAAGCTGCGTGTCGTCGTCAGGATCGTCTCCGATCCCTTGCGAGATCCACCAAACGTACTTGGGTGCCCTCGAATGTGGATCCGGCATGACGCCGCAGTAGAACGGCCCGTACTTGATAAACCAGAACGTAATGTCTGGCATGTGCGGGTCGTCCGTTACCTCAGTCCAGCCAGGCAACGCGATTGCGGACTTCACTATGCCTCCTGTTCTTGTATCGGTCGGATGCAGCCCATCGCCTGTCCTGGGAACCAGTCGAGCGACTCGTCGCCGAGCTCTTGATCGTCCCAACGGATGAGCGGCCCTTCACTGTCGCAGAGTGCGTCGCAGTCGTTCCCGTACGGGCATGTAACCGACTCGCCGGGTGGCGGTTCGTGCATGCCAGCCCAGTGCGCGTTGGCGTCCCTGCCTCGGGCCCATGCAACAATCTTGCCGCGTGTACCGTCGGCTCGCAACTGACTGTGTTGCGACTCGACTACGGCTCCGATCGTGTATGGACCGACGACGTCCTCCATGGTTTCGTGCTCACCGATAGGCTTCGGCTGGATAACTACCCAATCGTCCATTGTGTCACCTCCTTTCAGTACCGGGCTCGGACGGCGCGTTTGTCGGACGTTGACATCCGAGCCCGGGGCTCAAGGTCAGGTGACGGGCTCGACAAGCAGCATCTTCTCGAGCAACTCGTTGGAGTCAGCTCGGATCTGCGGGTCGCTGTTGTTCAGTGCCTGATCGGCAAGCGCCAACCGCAGCACTTCCCTCCCCCGCTCGGTCACTGCAACGTGGTCAAAGCAGTGGTCGCCGACCTCGATGTCGTCAAGCGGCTTGGTTACTGCCATGTACGTTCACTCCCCTTCGGGTCAGTATTGGTTCTTAATTATATTATATAACAGGTCCTAGTTGTAAATCTAGGCCACACCCCCAAGATCTTTTTTTATTTTTGTCCGGCCTAACTCCGTTCAGCAATCCATGCTTGGCTAACTGCGCGCATCGATCCATGCTTGGAGGTCGTCCACTGTTGTGACCGCAACGTCTGGATTGGTGACTTTGACTCTCGTTGTCCGTCGCCGTTGCTTCTTCTTCGCGGGATCAGGGCTCCTCGTCTCCGTCGCTTTGCCGGCCCGGTAGTCAGGATCGGCTTCGAGGTTGCGCGTCAACCCCTCCTCATTAGGACGGACTGGCGTCGCGTTCATCGGATGCTCGGAGTTATAGGAGGCCCGTACCGGATCAGCAGTCTGCCTAAGTGCCCGCCGCTGTCGACTTGACTGCATTGGGGTCACCTTAGGCATCCTCCCTTTGAGAGGCCGCGGTGCTTCGCGCTGAAAGCGCTGCTTCGCGATCCACTCTTCCAGGATGTCCGCCTCGAGCTTCTTACGTGGCGGCGGCACTGGTCTCCTTCCATGAGCGCATGGAGCCATGTCCTCGCACTAACGGAGTCTCAGGTAGCGGTTGCCACTTTGGGCGCGCGATGCCGAGTTTGTCCGGATCGATGACCCAGTAACTGTTGCACGTGATGACTACAAAGCCCATGTAGACGACATGCTTGCCGTCCGCTCGCCCGATCAGCTTATCGCACGTCGGACATTTCATCGTCCGTTTGATGTCCTGTCGGACTTCGGATAGCGCCTGTGTTGCCTTCATGATGTAGACCAGCGTGGCAACCTCAGCCTTGGGAGGTGCCCCTTTAGCCCTGTCTGTTGACATTTTGTTCACCTCCTTGAGCCTCATACTCCTGCTCGATGAGGGCGTCTATCAACGCCGTCATGCTTCGGTAGTTCAGATGTTCGACGAGCCATTCGAGCTTGCGCCGTCGGTCCTTCGACATCCGGTACGTGATTGCTGGCGCGAACTCGCTGTTGTCCGAATCGTCTTGCCGTTGAAGCGGCATCAGATGCCGCCCTTGTCCTCCACGGCCTGGACAACAAGTTCGTGTCCGTCTTTCATCCGGCCGATCAGCGCGATCAGGTCGGCGTAGTGGATGTAGTTGTGCGGTTCCTCTTCGCCGCCGGCCTCAGGATCGATGTACTGAACGTTGTAGCGCAGGTTCATTTCAGAATCCGTTCTCGGATAGGTACTTCTCGACCGCTACGCGGACGATCTCGGAGTTGTAGGTCTCCTTCTCCTGAGCGGCTTTCGAGATCCGCTCGTGAAGCGCAGGGCTTACGGTTACCGACTTGACGTACGGCTGCCCAACGTTGCTCTTCTTGCGGAACGTGTTCTCAGTCTTCTCTGCCATTGTTAGTTCACCTCCTCTTAAAAGTCGTGCATGCAGTATGGACAGAACGGGATGTCGTCACCAAGCGTTCGCACATCTGCGACATAGACAGTCCGCGTCACAGGTAGGATTTCATCGAACGGATGCGGCTTCAATGACTCTTCAGCCATCCTTTGCTGTAGACTATTCCAGGCCATGATGAGTGCTGCATGGCTTGTGTACACATGCTTGCACTCGAAGCACTGGAATGAGCCCTCGGGCGCTGCCTCTAGCGTGTCGTGGATGACGCAGTAGACTGTCACTGCTCCTCCTTGTCAATTAGTGCTAGTAGCCGCGCCTCGCTGAGGTCGCTCGGGTAGTTCCAGAGCTTGCGCTCCTCAGTCGACCAGACTCTGGGGTGGCGTTCGCGCGCAGCCTTGATTAGGTGTCGACGTACTTCTCGGCGCCAGCCTACCCAACTGCGGGCGATTGATATTGCTTCCTCCTCAGTCATGCTCACCTCCTTTCAGGGAGGCCCTCAACTCGCCCCGTAGTTGAGGGCCAACCTGACCGGAGCGAACTAGGTTCGCGTCATCGCGGACTCGGTCGGCCCGCTACGGTCATTCGGCCTCCGGCTGCTCGCCTCCTCCAACGGCGGCCAGGCTCTCTTCTAGTGCGGCTGCGAGGTCCTGCTCGGCCGCCTGGTCGGATGCCGCTGCGGACTCCTGCCGCTGCTTGCGGGCCTGCGCGGCGGTGATGCCCTTCTTCTGGTTTGAGACGTACTCCACGGCGAAGGCCTGAAAGGTGCTTAGCGGGAAGATCTCCCACCGCGGCTTGGCCTTCGTCTTGCCGTCCTTGACCCGCTGGATGTCGACGGGCGACCGGCGGATCTTGAACCGACCGTTGCGGGCGTAGATGTACATCTGCGGTCCGTTCACGATCTTCGGACCGCCGTCGTCCGCCGTGACGCCTGCCTTGGCCAGGAGATCGGTCACGAACTTCGCGCCCTGGAACGGCGTGAACACGTAGGGTCGCAGCTCCTTTGCCGGCTTCGGCTGCTCCTTGGCGGCCTCTGCCAGCATGTTCTCGAGCTCCTGCATGTCCACGACGTCCTCGGCCGGCTCGTCCTCTTCGCCTTCCTCGTCCTCGGACTCTTCGTCCTCGGCGGGTGCCTCGGGCTCGGTGCTCTCGACCTCGGCAGGTGCTTCAGTCTCGAGCTCGGTGCCTGGGGCCTCGGTCTCTTCAACCTGCGCCTGCGGCTCCTGCTCGTCGTTGGTACGACGTGCCATTACAATCCCCTCCTCGGGACTGCCCGTAACGTGGGCAACCGAGAGCGGCGACGGTAGCTCATTACCGTCATTTGGACCGCTCTCGGAAACCCGCGTGCCGGGTGTCTCTGTGCTTGTCATTTTGTCTCACCTCCTTCCCGTCCTTGATTCTATTATACAGCATGCCTGGAGTAAAAACCAGGCTACATCGGGATGATCTTTTTGTCTTGGTTCTGGTTCCGTGTCCGTATTTTTTTGGTGTTAATTAATTATATCACGAACCAGTGGGACCAATCAAGAGGCAATTTTGTGAAAAGCGGGGACCCCTGGATGTCATGTCTCCTTAGTGCCATAGGCCTAGCGCGTACGTGATGATCATGCCGACCGTGAACAGTATGACAAAGCCAATTAGGAACAACCGCACTGGGTTGTCTCGCAATGCACTCACCTCACTAGTTTGTGTATTGTAGGCGCCGTGCCCTTCATGCTGTCGGTGCCTAGGTCTGCCGGATCCTTGATGTACCCGCCGATGTGCGTTATCCGCTTGCCGCAATTGAAGCAGATTTCACGATCGTCGGGCCTCGGGAACGCCTTGTGATGGAGTCCATCGTACTTCTCCAGGTGTCTGTAGTGGCCGCCCACCCACCAACTGCACTGCCAGTCAACGTCTCGGTGCTGGACTTCGCCATCGAGCCTACGCCGCCTTAGTGTCACGACGTGAATCTTGCCATGACTGATGTTCCTCAGTGGCTTCGGCACTCGCCGCCGGTCGTAGTGCACTTGACGCGTTGCTGCTAGTTCTGAACCTAGCATCATCCATACGGCCCAGATTAGGTTGCCGAGTTGGCGCATGCCCTTGCCGCCGGTCTTGTAGAACTCACCTTGGTACTGCTCACCGAGCGGAAGCACGTCCGCGAACATGCCCATTTTCGAGAAGGGACCGTATACGATTACGTGCAAGGCTGGGACTATACCGTGATCGACTGACTCAACTGTAGTCAAGACCCAACTGAGTGAGCGTGGCTGAAACGTCCTTGGGAACGCATCGGGCCACAGGGCATCGAAGAACACGTAGCCAGCCCTGCACGGCATCATCTGCTGTTCGAGCAGTGGGAGACCATCTCTCCTCACGGCCGTGATTCCATGAATCTGATGCACCATGCGCTCGTTAATCTCGTAGAGCTCGGAATCTAGCAGGCCGTTATTTGCGGCTGCTAGTAGCTGCTGCGAGTGATCGGCCGAAATGGTAGCCTGCGACGACGTCAAGGCTAGGAGTGGTTCGTTTTCCTCTCTGACCTTGTCGTATCCGCTCTTGACGAGCGCTTGAACGTATCTGAACTCTTCCATGACTTCATTAGGAGTCCATTCCGTCTTCTGCGGACTCGGTACCGGTGATCGGTGCTGCTTCTTGCGCTTCTTGGACATCGGTTTCTTCACCTCCCTTTAGGTCCTCGAGCTGCTGCTCGAGCTGCCTGATATGTTCAGCATTCGCTGATCGTAGGGCAGCGCTATCGCGTAGCTCACCCTTGAGCTGTCGCAGCCGCCGTTTGAGCTTCTTACGTTCTTCGCCTCGTACAGAATACTGCAGTTTTACCTCGCCCACAAGGCGCGGATCTAGCTCCGTAGCGTTAGACGCCATGGATGGTCGGAAGGACAATCGCCTGTCCGGCGCTCGTGCGCAGACGGCAAGTCCGCGATTGAGCATGTCCACTAGTGCCGTATCGACCTTGAAACTGCTCACTTCAGGATGATCGCCCGTCAGAACTGCCAACTTTGCCTCAGCGGTCGTTAGCTGTACGTGATCATCCGGCCATGGGACGTCCGGTGTTAGCTTCGGATCAGCCATTCATCAGGTCGAGCCAGAACCGATTGAAGTCGTCCTCACCAGACCACTCCTGCCACAGTACCTGCTTGCCGTCGCGCAGTACACGTACTGTAGCTTCCGCTCGCGGGTGCGCCTCACCGAAGGTCTGATCCCAGCCTTCGTCATAGGTCACTTCGAGCTCGATTACGTCACCGTCCTGCAACTCGAATTCCGAATCTGCGATCTTGACGGCCTCTCGCTTCATGTCATCCTGCCACATGCCTTTCACCTCCTTTCCGAGACTGTTGTAGCCTCGGAGCCGCCTTCCGTGGAAGGCGACCCCCAAGCTGCAGTGGTCTTACCGAACGTGCGGCGCGTCCGGTTTATCGGAATCGTCGTCCGGGAAGTCGGTTGGCTCGCCGATCATCGCTCGCACTTGTACGGTTGTCCAGAACGTTGCGTACGCTTCAGGCCGCTTGTAACCGCCGTAGACCTTGATGTACGGCCTTAGCGGCTCGCCGATGCCGACTTCGTAGTAGCCGTTGACGTACTCGATCAGCCCGATCGTCTCCTCGGCGAGGTCGAACTCGCATCCGCTCAGGACGTTGATGACCCATTCCGGATGCAGTTCCTTCCAGTTCCCGTCCTCGACCTCATCGCCGTTGATGACGCTGATTTCCAGTTCTCTCATGTGTCTCCTTTCAGGAACTCTTCGACGGATGCGCGAAAATCGGCCATGCTCTGCGCAGTGGCAATGACGATGTCCGCCATTGTCTTGTCACTATCCGGCTCCATCGGTATCTCCGATAGCGCTGCCATTGCCTCATCGGACTCAAGGATGATGCTGAGTCCGCCGAACGCTTGCTGGTATGTATCTCTTGGATCCGGCGGCTCCACTAGTTTGCCTCGATTCGTAGTTGCTGTTCACGCCACTCCATCCACTTCAGTCCTGGGAGATTGAAGTGAATGATCCTGTTATTGTCCATCGGGAGCATGCCAACTGCGATCGCGTCCGCCAATGCTTGCTTAGCAAACGGATTGCCTGCTACATATCCCGATAGGAACTCTTTCAGCACCTCAGGCGCTACCGGCTCGTCGTCGGGATATCTCGGTGGTTCACTCATCTGGGTATCCCCAACCGTTAGCATGTCGAATGTAGCGGGAATCTTTCGTCTCGGCCATTCGTAGTCCGTCCTCAAACACCAGGTCGACAACTGCTGGGCGGTCGGGCGGATACTCGATCGCAACGACTATCCCTATCCGGCGATGTCTCCAAGGCAACGGAATCTCCTGTACCTTGGTCGCGCCCATCTTGTCGGCGCGCTCCCAACGTTCCTGTAGCCTCTCACGCCAGTGCGGATCGACTTCCTCTTTCCAGTCAGTCATGTTTCACCTCCTTACGTGAGTGTTACTTCCATGACCCAGTACGGCCAGTCCTGTTGAAGGAATCGCCCTAGGTCTTCATACGGCTCGACGTTTTTGCCTTCAGTGAGCGCGTCGATTCCGAATTCGGCTTCGGCCGCGGGACAGGTAAAGTACATCTCGCCGATCATGTAGTCCGGCCATATGCGACTTGCCGGGCTCATCGAGCACCTTGTGTGCCCGTAGGTCTCCAGGATATTCACGAGAAGCCGTACCGCATCATCCGGAAGCTCGGGACTGCGGGCGTGGACCTCCGCTACTGTTCTTGCAGGATCCATGAAGCTCTGCGAGTTGGGCACTAGCGGGCACTCATGTTTGGTACAGTAGTACTTCGCGTTGCGGACGTCATTGAGCCTGAGGCGCATCACACACCGCTCCTTCGCTCATAGGTCACCACCTCGCCGTCCTCCATACGGTACTCGCCTCGCACGACAACAGCGTCCACACGGGCAAGATGATCCGTGATCGGGTCTCCTGCCAGGTTGTCAATCGCCTCGGTGATCAGGTCTTCGCGCGACAGATCGATAACCTGCTGGAAATGCCGAACCAGGTCGGGGTCAACTCCACCCTCATCGGTCCACTCGCACTCGACCGTAAAGATCACACGCAGGAACTTTTGCGGGTACGGCGGTCGTTCGTCCATGTCTTTCACCTCCCGGAATGTGTCTCTAGATACCGCAGAGTCTTCCTGACTCGGGTACGTCCCGAGAACTCCCTCAGGGCACTGAGCGCGATCTCTTCCGAGCAGTCCCAAGCGCTCTTGGCAATCGCCAGCCATAGGTCTTGATTCCACGCATCGGTGAGGAAATCACCTGCGTTCAGTAGCGCCGCCGCTGCCTGCTTGCCGGACGCACGCTCTTGCTCGTCCTTGAATATAATCTGCATGTTTCACCTCCTGTCCTAACGTACCTCGCAATGGACAGTGCCCCAGAGCTGTCCATCACGACCTGCGTTAGGATCTATCGTTCATGAACGCTCCTATCACTGCCAGACAGAGGATCACGGCGAGCGTGATCACGACCGGCGTCGAGAAGAACCCGTTCACGTGAGACGGCAACTGTTGAACAGCTCGTCCGCGAACTGCGGCCGCTTGGTCATGATCGCGTGCTTCGCGGCCTCATCGATCTTGATACGGTGTGTTGAACTGAGCTGGTCAGCGACCTGCTGCGCGTAGCGCACGCCGCTCGGCCAGTAGTCGAACGTGTCGTCGTCGGCCCCGTACGGGCCGTTTGATACCTCCTTCATCAGCGACTCGAGCCCCGCCTCGACGGCTTCGCGCGATCCGCTCCACCAGTAGAAGCTCTCGAACATGAGATCGTAGTCGCCGCCGTTGATGGACACGATAGTGCCCTCAACGACTGCGTCCTTCCAGCCGGGAACTTCGCCTTCAAAGTCGCCCGAGATGGCTGCTCGTAGAACCTCGATCGTGTAGTCCTCGACCGTCAGGCCTGGAACCTCTTGCGGACCGTATTCGTCGTGTCCTGCTGATACGACGAAACTCATCTTGTCATCGTTCATCGATTCTCCCACCATGGTGCGCCTAGTTGCGGCCACTCGTCGTCGTATGCGGCTTGACGTTCCGCGGCTTCGGCCTCAGTAAGGACCTTGCGTATCCCGCCGTGCTCATACGAGTACATACACCCGGAGTGCATGATCTCGTCACCGCCGTTGAACTCACGGACGGGTCCTGCTTCGTCATCCTCCCCCTCTCCGCACCATTCGCACAACTCGGCAATGACTGGTGCTTTGTCGTATTCGGTCAGGTCAGGCTCGTCGGTCATTGCTCCTTCAATCTGTACGCGACATAGTCTGGGTCGTCGGCTCCCATCCCGGGCGCGACTTCCCATTCCCCGATCTCGACCATGCGCTCGGCGTGCCACCCGATGTGCGCGGCTGATAGGCCTTCAGGCACGTCGGGCATGTTACACGTTGCATGCGTCATGTTCGAGAATGGACAGATCTTCTGCCACGCGAGATGGTCAGGATTGGGCCTCTCCGGTTCTGCCATCGTCTTCCTCCAGTGCGAACTTCGTCGCTTGTATGTTGAGCTTGTTTCCGGGCCCCATCGCGAACACGACTTCGCCCTTCTCGAGAAGCCCTAGCAGGGCTCCGTCGACCTTGAAGTTCGGGTTGTCTGCATGGCCCGCGAACAGGATTGCGTCTCTTGCCTCCTCCTCGTTGAGCTGCCTGTAGTCATGCGGCCACGGATGTACCGGTGTTGTTTTCGGATCAGGCTCAGTCATTTGACCTCTCCGGTTCCGTTGTATCGAACGCTCCCCAGATCAGAATCTTGATCCGGTCCTTCTTTTCGCCGATGATGAAGTCCGCGCAGTCCCTTGCTGCTTGCTCCGGGCTCTCGCCTTCATCAAGCACATAGTCCTCAATGGCTGCATCGATCTCAGCAGGGCTTGTCATTGCCGCCGCCAGGATCCGCGCTCCTAGCTCGAGGAGGTGCTTGCGGATTCCGCCTGTCCATGCGGCTTCACCGTATTCGGCCTCGCTGAGGTCGATTTCCTTGCGCAGCAGCTCCTCGCCACTGTGCCCTGGTACCGCCTTCACTGGTATCCTGCCTCGCCTAGTAGGCTACGGATGTCGTCGACGACCTCGGGTCGATCACCGTACAACCGCTTGAGTTCGTTGTACACCTCGAGCGGTTCCATTCTTGACGTGATGCGCGCGACGAGGACTGCGTTATCATCGGTTGCGTCCATCTGACAGCTATCGGCGTCTTCAGGATGCCACTCGTAGCCTTGCTCGCCTAGCTGCTCGCTAATCCGCGTTTCGGCTCGATGTGACGCACTAGTGTAGCCTTCGCTACCCTCGAGCGTCCCGAACGCGTGGAACACCTCGTCCCACTCCTCGTCCTTTGCTGTAACCGTGAACATGCGCTCGTTCATGCTTGTTTCACCTCCCTCGCTCGCTGGCTTCGTAACCGTATTTTATTTGGTTATATTTAATTATATCACGATCCAGGGGGGGCCGTCAAGAGGCAATTAAGTGAAACTCTTGCCCCGTGGTTGCCGGGGGTGTCATGGTCTTGTACCTCCTTAAGTGGACCCCACGGCACACGTGCCCCGCCGTGTACCGCAGCCTTCACTTACTCAGGTGGGATCTCCTTGAGCCGCTGGATGTTCGCGACCCACGCGTCGACCGCCATCTCGGGAACGAACTGATGCAGGACGTCGATCAGGTCCTCCAGGTCGATCTCGAGCAGTGCGTTGACGATCTTGCCCGGATGGAACCCCTCAACGGCTGGTTCGGTCAGCTGGCTTGCATGTACTGGGTAAACCAGCTGCTCGGCACCATTGACGTCACGGTGAAAGCCTTCGCTTTCATCCGCAGTCACGATGGCTGTGATCATCTTTGCCATGTTTCACCTCCCTTCGTTGATTCAAAGGAACGGTCCGTAGACCGCCCTTTCAATCAACGACGCTTGTGCAGCATGGTTGCCTTGATCTCTTCAATGTCGTCGTGTAGTTGCTGACGGAACTCGTCGAGTTGGTCTGCTAGGTACAGGACCGCGTGGGTGAGGCGGATTGGATCATCATGCGCACCGTCCTCTGCCATCTCTTTGTGTATGTTACCCATCTAGTTCATTCTTTCTTTCCGGGTTGTGCTGGATTAAGTTTCGTCTTTTGATGAACGTGTGTACTGGATGGCCTCGTTGACGGCATGGTCTCCGCAGGTGCATCTGACTTCGTACTCGTTGACGAGCCGTCCTTCAGGATCAGTGTACCTAACGTACAAGCCATCATCCGCATAGAAGTTGCCTGTGACTTGAATGATGTCCTCGAGCAACCCGTCCATGTCGTCCTCGTATGTGCCGGCGACTTTCAGGATCATACGGTACGTACGCGATTCGTCTGTCGGCTGCGTCGAAATGTAGTAGCCGGTGGTCTCGTACGCGTAGACCTGTTGCTCGATTGCCTCCTGCCACTCTGTGGCTGACGTCGTCACTGCGCGCGCGGTTACCTCGAATGTGTATGTTCCTGGCAGGATGTCATTGATCTTGCCCATGTTCACCGCCTGAACCATTCTCGCAGTGTTTTGGCCCACCCGTCATTGCGGATATCGTCGCGCATGGCTCGCCAGTCACGGTTCTTAATCAGGTACAGGATTGTGAGCCCCGGCTCCCAGTACATGCTGACGTACGGAGCGATGTCGCTCACCGGCTCGGCGTTGAGCTCCACGCCCAGTTCATGTGCGCACGCCATGGCAAGCTCGAACGCTCGAGTGTGACCCTTGACGTACCACTGCTCGTCGCGTATGCCGAATCCGGCACCTGCTGACTCGCTTAGACCGCCCATGATCCCGCCTAGATCAGGCTCCGGACCGTCTAGCGGATAGCCGGTATCTATACAGTACCGCACGTTACTCCTTGATCAGTATCCTGGTCGTGTAATGCTTCTGCCCGCTGAGCGTACCCTCAGGGTACGCGTCCTCCGGGCACTGACTGAACAGCCACTCCGCGATATCGTCTGGGATCTCGCTCCACTTGAGCTCGATCATGACAACGATTGGCCTCCTGGCTGTGTTGCCTTGCCTGCGATCTGTACTCACGTACACCTTCTTCGCGATAGGTTTGGTCCTAATTATATTATATAACAGGCCCGCTTGGAAAATCTAGCCCATAACTTCGGGTTTTTATTTGTTGTGCGGACAGGCGGCTAGGTGCGGACCTTCATGACACTCGTACAGTGCACTGATCGCGAATCCGAGCCCCTCCTGGAACGCCTGGGGGCCGGGCTCCTGCTGCGCGCCGGCGAACTGATCGGCCCACGCATCGACGAAGCGCCAGCCGTCTTGGTGCATGATGCACTCGACTTCGCGCTCTTGCTCTTCCGGCGTACCGAGCCATGCATACTCGAGCAGGAATGCTCGGATGCCTCCCTCGCTTGCGTCTATCACTTGCTCTCCTTACTTGGCGTACTGTAGCTCACGAGCCCTTCAGACAGTACGTGACGTTGTGGCTGTAGTCGGGCATCGCGGTAAGTGGGCTTTTGCACTTATTCGCTGCCTCGACCGTTGGGTAGCCTGGTATCACTGTGATGACCAGGTACTGAGCGTTGTTGCAGGCTGTCCGGTAGTACTCGAACGTTGTATGACCCTTTGCCAGGCTGGTTGTAATGCAGTCGCCTTGCGCGAACGGTTTTGACACCTTATGGTGCGCTGATTGGCTGGCTCCACAACCGATGGCTAGAACGGCTAGACCTGCAGCTGTAACTTGCTTGACATGGATTCTCATGCTTCACCTCCTTTCAGACTGGGAACTCCTTGGGTATGCCATGTCTGTCTAGCCACTCCTCGACTGCTTCTTCGATCACGTCGTTGACGCCTCGATCTCCGCGCATGGCCTTTGCAATCTCCACACGCTTCCTAGCTAGCCCTGGCAGCCAGACTTCGACTTGCTTGTACCCTTTCTCTTGGAACCGTTGCCGTCGCATTTCGTTACCTGTCGGCATTTGCTCACCTCCTTTCAGTACCGGTCCCGACGTTAGCCTTCGGGACCGGCGCTCAACTGAGGTGACTACGATGAAGTGACTCGGCCGCGCCAATCGAACACGATCATGCTGTCACTACCGACCCACCACCAGCATGGCTCGACGATGCGGGCTGCATGCTTCCTGGTGTAGATCACCATTCCTGCTTCCTTGCACACGCTCGGTGGCGCGCGATGGACGCACAGGACCTTCGCGTCGGGGTTGTTCCACTCGCAGGTGCCTGAGTGGTACTGGGGTGCGTTTACACCCGCTGAGAGCGGGATGAGCAACGCTGCTGCTGACACTGCAAGGATCATGACTTCCTCCTGTTGTTCCTGCGGGATGCCTTTTGCACCCTGCGCCTCGCCCTCGCGACCGACTTCGATCGCTTGGGACCGCTACTGCTGTTCCTACGCTTCGGCATCGTCGTCCCTTCCGTCATAGTGCTGACTGCCGATGGTGTACAGACCGGCTGTGATGTCCCTGACTGAAGCAGTCGGGTCGTTCACGATCTGCATGATGTCGTTGATGCCATACATGGCTTAGATCATCTCCTTGAGTTGATACGGGCTGAACAGTTGCACGACCTCGTCGACGTAGTACACGTTCCCGTAGTTCTCCTCGAAGTGGTCCTCGAAGAGATGCATCTGTGCATCTTCCAGCGGACCGACGTAGTGCTCCGGCTGGATCGCTACGCCTGAGATCGGCTCGCGACGGCGTACGATTGCAACGTACAAGTTCTCATCGGTCATCACTTGACTTCACCGACGATCCAGATCTCGAACGTCTCGTCCTTCTCGGGAATGTCAGGCTTGGCGACGTAGTGCGCCGTGCCTGGACCGCTGCCTCTGGACAGGTAGTGCTTCCATTCGAGCAGCGGTAGCACGTCCTGCTCTTCACGATTGACTGCGGTCTGACACCATTCCTTTGCCCAGTTGACCGCGCGCTCTGTATCGGCATCAACGATCTCCTGCGGCACGGTGCCGACTGGGCTGGCCGGACGATGTTCATCGGCCCAGCAGATTATGACGGTACTCATGACTCCTCCCTCATGTACTGCGTGCCGGTCTTGTCGTCTTCAACGTACCAGCCTAGTGGGAGCTGATCGGCAAAGTCCTGCACCTCAGACTGGAGCAGGAACAGCTTGCCGTCCCTGTCCGTGTGCGTGCTGGACTGCACGTTCCCTGCATCGTCGTACACTCTCACGTACGGCATCAGCTGTCCGCCTTCCTTGCATAGAACCTGATCTTGCTGTTGATTGCGCTGTACAGGACGCCCTTCTTGTTCATGCCTATCGTCGGGTCGATCTCGCTTAGACGCTCTAGCAGGTTGTCTGCTACATGCGCAAGCTCGACGATGGCTTCGTCCTTGTCCGCGATCAGGTTCTTGTAGTCTTGCTCGTTCACCTGACTTCTCTCCTTCCTGAGTTGGACTGCCCAACTCACGGCTGAGCTCGGGTTGTCCCGAGCACAACCGTCAGCTGTCGTCCTTCACGACTAGCGTGATCTCGACCATCCGGTTGCCCAGATGGGCTACGCTGACCTCCAGGCCGTTCTCACGGGCCCACTCCAGCATGTCATGGAACCATTGTAGCTCATGCATGGTCTTCATCACTTGACCTCGATCTCTAGGAACTGTGCTAGCCGCTCTAGCAGTGGTATGTCTTCTGCTGCTTCGGTTCGCCTCGCTTCGGTCTCCAGCTCATCGCCGGCAACGTCTCGCTTGTCGTCGTACACACACTGAAGCGCGGTCTCGAACGTGCACCACCTGCCGGTGTCTGTCATCTGCACGTCACTGATCTCCTCGATCAGGTCTATCATGGCTGACATTGTTTCTCCTCACAACTCGCTGATTGGGATGTCTTTATCGCAGGTCCAGCAGTGCTCGGTCGGATTCTCAACACCGACATACGCTTCCTGCCCTCGCGCGAACAGGTTTGGATGTATGCACTGTTCCTCAACGACTGGTGCCCACGCTGTCTCTTTCAGGATCTGCATGCGGTCCATTGTCTGATCGATTAGCCCGATCGCGGCTTGATAACGACCGTGCTTGATCGCGTGGATCGCATTGCCCAACTCGGTCAGATCGACCTCGATCTGCCTTCGCACTGCTTGCGCAGTGCGCTGCTCTCGCTCTGCACTGTACTCCATCTTACACCGCCCTCCAGAACGGATCTTGATACCCTGCTGGGACTTCGCCCTCGATCACTTCGCTGGTTAGCTCAGGACTCATTGTCCCTCGCCACTCCTCGGGACGCGTTCCTGTCATCGGAATGTCACGCTCGACACCATCTTCACTTACGTGGCTGTACGCGGCTCTCACGTGGTTCTTCGTGAACTCCTCGCCGGACCACCTGTGTGGATGATGCTTGCGCTTACCCTCACGCTTTGGCGGGACCTCGTTGCGCGTTAGCGTTCTGCGCGTGACCCGGTTTGGATCTTCACTCTTGACTAGCGTGACGCTGTCCTTGCCGTCCGTCATCGTTATGGTCTCGTCGTCTTCAATCACTCGCGTCATTGGTACGACTTGACTTGCACGCGACATTGATACGAACCGGATGCTCCCGTCTGGAACTTTGCTTGCCATGGCTTTTCACCTCCTTACTGTGCTGTCTTGGTGGACTTGTTTTATTATTTTATTATGTAATAATTATATCACATGGCTCGGGGGGATTTCAATAGCCTACCCGTGGTAAAGCAGTGGGCCCGATCTTGCCCCATGGCACGCAGAACACCTATGGAATCCGTGGGCCACTCAGGGATCCATGGGCCCATGGCACGCGGTGGCACAAAGGTGGCAACGCTGGCCCCTTGAGGCGCGGAAAAGGCCCGCCCGACTCTCGTCGGACGGGCCCTTCCCTACCCGGTCACCGCTTGTCTGCGGTCTTCTTGACCGCCAGGCGGTTACCCGCCAACTTCTTGGTCACGATCTTGATCCCGCGCTTCCGCGCCCGGATCAGACACGTGGTCTGGAACGTGTCGACCTCGGTCTCGAAGTCCTCGCCCTTGACCAACACCCACGTCCCACCGTCGAACCACTCGGCCCAGGCGTACTTGCTGCCTGACCCGGTGCCGAACTTGACCGTGTTGTCCTGAACCTTGCTCGCCATGACCTTCTCCTTTGGCTTGGCGTCGAACCTTGGACCCTGTGTCCCGGTTCTTAATTATTAATTAATTATATAACAGGGCACGGGTGGATTTCAATGGTTTTTAAGGTGGTCTCTTACCCGCCCTTGATCTACACACTTACGTACTCAGTTCCGGCCCGGCAACGCTGGCCCCCCGGCAACGCTGGCCCATAATTGGCCCCCTGGCCCGCTGGCCCGCCCCAGGAATCCGTGGGCCCCGCGGCATCCGTGGGCCGGCTTCTACTCCCCCCGTATCCGTGGGCCCCGTGGGCCCTCAGCACGCTGGCCCATGAGCCCGCAGGCACGCCCCAGGAATCCGTGGGCCGGAGCTTGGCCCCCTGGCCCTCTGGCCCTCTGGCAGCGCTGGCCCGCCCAAGGAATCCGTGGGCCCTCTGGCCCTCTGGCCGGCTGGCCCCGGCTGGGACGGAAAAGGGCCCTTCCGGGCCCCTTCCTTTATTCCTTGTACGATTGTATCGTCAGTGTCTTT
>Ga0306925_10000019_pt1 | contig 65376 bp, 55 predicted proteins | sample flu12Cox44000176_FD_203755 | JGI IMG/M metagenome (GOLD analysis project Ga0306925, IMG submission 203755) | Lab enrichment of tropical soil microbial communities from Luquillo Experimental Forest, Puerto Rico - flux8day.12C.oxic.44.000.176 (v2)... | ecosystem: Environmental > Terrestrial >... | reverse complement strand
CGGGGCAGCGGTAGTTCACTCGTTCAACTAAGGCAAGAGCACCTTTCGGCGGCCAAAAGGCGCATCTCCAACCGAATGGCCGATCTCCGTGATGCGAGATGGCCGCACGCGCGCATCAGCCTCACGCTTTTCGTCTAAGAGATCGAACTTCTACCAACATGCAGAGAGCCACCCTGCCGCCTTTCGCCACTTTTGAAAGCAGTCGCTACCAGTGGTCAGTGCCAATGGCACCGTATTCCACGGTTGCTGCCCGTCGATGAGTTGTTGCTGATTAATCCAGGTTCCCGGCCAGGGAGCGGTCACCTTGGCGTCGAGCCTTTGGCCGGGCCCTGCCTCGCGTGGCGGTGTCGCGATCACTGGCTCCGGACCGAGCAGCAGCGCGGCCGGTTCTCCGTGTTCGGCCCACCCTGCGGCGGCGACCCAGAATTGGCCGAGCAGCGCCGCGGCATAGGGTGCATAGGGCGTCCCGGGAGGATAAGGGCTATTGAACAGTTTCGGATCTAGCTCGACAGGCGGACCCTGCCACCGGCCAGACGGTGCAGCAACAATATCGGCGCGGTCAGCCGAGTAGACGCCAAATACCTCCGGCACCGCGAGCTCATCGCCGAGCACGAGGGCAACTCGGCCGATTGTCGTCGCAGTCACCGCGAACTTGTCGCCTTGTTTTGCCCAGGCGCGGTCAGCAGCGAGGTGTGTCGCACGATAGCGCGCCACGATCTTACCGGTCGGATCGGCGAGAGCGACGGTGTGGAAAACAGCATCGCCGGCACGCTCTGGATAGCTACCGACGACATAGCCGCCGCCTCTCCGCGCTAGGTCGGCGAGTGCGGTTTCCGACGGCCCGCCCTGTGGTTCGGCCAACCGCTGGTAATCGTCCGCGGAATGGTTGGGACCGTAACGGAATAGCGCCGGTAGGACGGCGATTCCACCTTTCGGCGGCGGACTCCAGATAGTCGAGGCGGCAGTTTTAGCCAAATCGCCGCCCTCAACCTTGATGTTGACGGTGTGGGCCTCTGTTGCGGCGTTGGCATCGGTCGGCGCACGATGAATCGCCAGCAACCCGTAAAGTTCGGGACGGCGGCGTTGCAGCAGCGCAGCACGGACGGAAGCCGATTTGCCAGGGTTGATCTCGGCAGTGACGACGCCGTGCACTCCGGGCGCCAGTACCTCGGGTGGCGCCACCGCCGCTTGGGCCAGCTTTGTACCGTCGGGCGCCCAAATGCTGGAGCCGCCATTGTAGTAGAGCTTTTGCTTGGTTATCGGATTCTCCTCGATGCCGTTGCGGGTCGCGCCAACGACAAATGCGCCGGTGTGAAACGCAAGATATTGCAGATTTGCGACCGTCGAATGATCGCCCTTGGCGAGGTTTCCCGGTGTTCCCGGCATGACGCGGTCGGAAACGCTCGCCCAGGCGATGATATCGACGTCGTGCAGCGCCGCGAGCCGGGCATATTGCCAATAGGTATTATCGTAGCAGATAAGCATGGTGAGCCGCCCGAGTTCGGTATCGAATACCGGGAAGCCGACATTGCCGACCGAAGTCCAGCGTTGGTCCTGGGAGTTGAGGCCGTGTTTGCGATACTTGCCGATATAGCCGTCGGGACCGATCAGAGCGGCGGTGTTGTAGCCAAGCCCACTTGCAGGATCGATCTCGGCGATGCCGACAACAACGTACATGTGATAAGCGCGGGTGACCCTTTCGATCGAGACGGTCGCTTTGCCGGGCACGGCGTCGAGAAATGGTTTCACCATCTCGAAATTATCGAAGATGTAGCCGATGGTTGCGGTCTCCGGCAGCACGGCAAGGCGTACACCCTGCTTTGCGACGGCTTCGATCCCCGCAGTCATCCGCGAAATATTGCCGTCAAGATCGCCCCAGGCCGGGTCGAACACGATGGCCGCGGCTGTGAAGCGGTCTTGCGGGACGGAAGAGACGGGCTGCGCGGCGCAATCCAAAGCAAATCCTGAGATGATCGCCGACAGGATCAACAGAACTGCAGACCGCATTGATCTTGCCTTGACCAGAGGTTCTTGTGCGGTAAAGCGTAGCACACACCGACCTTACTTAGTTAGAGACCCAGCACGCTCCCGATATGCCAGACTATCCGGACTTAGCCGATCAGATCGTGGGTGATCCCCGCGATATCACCGCAGCCGCACAAGGCCATTGCCAGGTCGAATTCCGCCCTCAGCAGCTCCAGCATGTGGCGCACACCGACCTCCCCATCCACAGCCAGACCCCACAATACGGGTCGCCCTATCTGCACCGCGGATGCCCCCAGGGCCAAAGCCTTTACGACGTCCGTCCCACGCCGGATGCCGCCATCGATCAGCACCTCCACTTGCCCGTCCACGGCCTCCACCACCTCGGGCAAGGCGCGAATGGTCGGCCGGGAAGTGTCGAGCTGGCGACCGCCGTGATTGGAGACAATGATGCCGCCGACACCCGATGCGATCGCGTGTTTGGCGTCATCGCCGCGGCAGATCCCTTTTATCAACACCGGCAATTTGGTGATCGAGCGCAACCATTCGACATCACGCCAGGTCAAGTTTTCGTCGAGCAGACGCACAAAATAGGTGGCCAATCCGGAGCCCCCACCCATGCTTGTCACCTCACCCAGCTGAGACGCCACGACGTTGGCAACGGTTAATCCGTCGGGCAAGTAGAACTGGTTGCGCACATCGGCTTCACGCTGTCCGAGCTTGGGTGCGTCCACCGTCAATTCCAGAGCGGTATATCCGGCCGCCTCTGCCCGCTGGACCAAGGACTGGGTGACGCCGCGATCCTTAAATACATACAGCTGAAACCACCGTGGCCCGGCGCTGACCGAGGCGACGTCCTCCATAAGCGTGTTGGACAGCGTGCTCATGACATAGATTACGCCGGCGGCCGCGGCGGCCTGCGCCGTCGCACGTTCCCCCAGCGGGTGCGCCAAGCAATGAAACGCAGTAGGCGCCACCAATACCGGCATGGTCATTTTGTGACCCAGCACCGAGGTGGACGCGTCGCGTGTGCCCACACCCGCCAAAGCCCGATAGCGCAAATAAATCTCGTCATAGGCCCGGTGATTGGCCCGCACCGTGATCTCGTCCATGGCGCCGCTGGCATAATAATCGAAGGTCATCTTGGTCAATCGTGCCTTGGCCAGACGCTCGTAATCGAACAAATTGACGATGGAATGCGTCGCGGTCAGGTTCCTAAGATCGCTTGGCATGTCTGCTCCCTTTTTCTTTGCGTTGGCTCGGACTTCGCGTTGCAATCGGGCGACCAGGCGCCGTCGAACGCGGTGAGATCAAAGGAAAGGCTGGGCGACTGGCTCATCCGCCTCGACGTGATGCCGAGGAATTAGCCGAGGCGTTCCAGCACGGCGTTGAACAGCCGGGTGCGCTGCTCTTCCAGATTGCGAGCCGAATTGCGCACCATCGCCTGCCAATCGGGCCCGAGGAGCAGATGCGTGCCCAATGGCGGCGGCGCGCTGTCGGCGTGGCGGGCTCGCGCTTGGGCTGAGACAAGCGTGGCCTCGGTCGTGTCCTGCCAGGTCAAGACGTGAAACCCGGCGGCTTCGAGCTTTGCCCGCGTCGCTTCCGGCGTCAGCAGGAAGCTGATCCCCGGCTCACGCGCCCATTGCACCGGGAAATGCGGCGGCCCTCCCGGGCCGGCAGCGACCTCCTGCAACGCAAGCCGCCCACCGGGTTTCAGCACCCGCTGCATTTCGCGGTAGAGCCGGTCGCGGTCGGCGATGTTCATCGCCGCGTTCTGTGACCAGACCACGTCGAAGCTCTCCTCATCGAACGGCAGGTCGAGCGCGTTTCCCTGCCGATAATCGACCTTTCCGACGAGCTCAGTCAGCCGCGTCAGCATCTCGGCCACGCGGCAGAATTCAGCCGTCAGATCGACGCCGCTGACCCGGCAGCCGTAGCGCCAAGCGAGATACCGCGATGGACCGCCGAGACCCGAGCCGATATCGAGCACTCTTTCCGTCCCAGTGAAGCCGACGAGCTCCGCGAGCCGGATCGTCGCCGGCCGCTGGCCGCCGTGAAACTCGTCGATCGGTGCCAAGTCGTCCGGGGTCAGATGATCGATGTCCTTGCCGGCCGCTTGCAGTGCCGCGAGGATCACCTCTCCTAGATCACGGCTCGTGTAGTGTGTCTCGACGGGATTGTCCGGCATTTCCTGTCCTTACTCTGTTGGATCTGTCGGCCCTGGCAACCGGCGACGGTCGCGCGCAGAATGTGCCTCCCGCGGCGCAATCATGCTCGCAGCGAGCATCCCTTCGAGACGGCTGACCCGATCGCGAAGATCAGCCAGCTCTTGGCTGATCCGTGTTAAATCGGCCGAGGTGTTGCGGAGGCGCTCGTCGAGGAGAATGACTTGGCGAAGCGCCCTTATTGCGTCGCCGTAGAGGCTCACGCCGCCGCGGTCTCCTTCCGGCGGCGTGCCGGGGCGCCGTGTCTCGACAATCCGGCTAAGATCTCGCTGACCCTGCGGTGGGCCTCGTCGGCAATCCGCAATGTCTCCGGATGGAGCTCGTTGAACGCGTCGATCAATGCGCGCAGCTCAGCCGCTTCCTCCTCGGTGCCCAGTTCGAAGGCCTGAACGGCGCGCCGCACGACCTCCCCGGCGGAAACGCCGAGCGTACGCGCTTTCGCGTCGAGCGAGGCCCGCTCCTCGGGAGACATCAGAACCATCAATCGAGCGGATGCCGGCATGCGCGGTTCCTCTATATCTATATCTATATCTATATCTATATCTATATCTATATCTATATCTATATCTATATCTATATCTATATCTACATCTGCATGAATATGAGATGTCCCACCCCAGCTGCGCAAGTAGGCTCGCCTCCCTACCCCTGCGGAGACTCGCGCAGACCCTCAAGCATTGTCGGCACCTCGACGGCAACGCCCAGTTCCCTTGCGGCAGCAGCGAGACGCCGGTCGAGCGTCACCAGTGCTGCATCGAGACGACGCGCGACCGCGACATGCAGCGCATCCGGCGCACGCAGCGCGAGGTCGAAGCGCCGGACATACGCGCCGGCAAGCCGAATGTCCGCGGCATGGATTTCCGCCGGCGCCGTCGTCGCGGCCCGCCATGCATCGAAATCCGCTAGGCGGGCTGTCGCATCGCTTGCTTGGAGGCGCCCCATCCGCGTCAATCGGGACAGAGCCGATGCGACTTCGGCGGCTGCGAAATCACTGATCAGGAATTCCCGATTATCGCCGCCCAGAAATTCGTAAACGGCTGCGGTGGCAGGCTCGATGATTAGCGTCGGCAGAAGGACGCTCGCATCGAGATAGCGCTCACTCCTCGCCGGACTCATACATGAGATCGAGGATCTCGACCGAAGTCAGGCCGACCCCCGGTCGTGCCCGCGTTCGCTCGCGCAGCCATGCGTGCGTTCCCTTCGCCGGCGCCGCGTTCCGCGAGGCAGGTCTGAGCTCGACGACCGGCTTGCCACGCCGAGTGATGATCACCTCTTCACCGGCGAGCGCCTTATCGATCAGGCTGGGAAGCCGGTTCTTGGCGTCCGCGACGCTGTAAGTGGTCACAGCCAATCTCCTCAATACATGGCTACACAGATAGCCATAATTGCGGGTCGCGTCCAGAAAAGGCATAACTTCGGAAGCCACGGAGGGCCCGAAATGCGCCTGCTGATCGCGATGATGAAGCACGAGACCAACACCTTCTCGCCCGTACCGACGCCGCTCGCGCGGTTCCGGCCACTCTATGGCGAGGCGGCAATCCGCGCTTTTCGCGGCACTGGCACGGGACTTGGCGCCTATCTCGATCTCGCCGAACGTGAAGGGGCTGAGATCGTTGTGCCGATCGCTGCCGGAGCGCCGCCGAGCAGTCCCGTTGACGACTCCGCCTACACGCACATCACCGACACGATTTGTGAGGCGGTGGCCCGCGGCGGGTTTGATGGGATCATGCTCGACCTGCACGGCGCGATGGTCACTGAGAGCCTCGAGGACGGCGAAGGCCAGTTCCTGAAGAGATTGTGGGCAATCGCCCCGGACACCCCGATCGCCGTGTCGCTCGACATGCACGCCAATCTCTATGACGAGATCATCGCCAATGCGACGGTCGTCACTGGGTATCGGACCTATCCGCATATTGACACTTACGAGACCGCCAAGCTCGCCGGTGAGATCCTGCTGCGCACGATCCGCGGCGAGGTGAAGCCGGTCATGGCCTGGGGCAACGAGCCGATGCTGCCGCATGTCATGCGGCAAGGCACCGACGACCATCCGAACAAGGAATTGCAGCATCGCTGCGCCACGATGAGCGCCGAGGGCGCGTTGGCCGCCAGCCTCTTCACCGGCTTCCCACATGCCGACATCACCAATGCCGGATTGAGCGCGGTGGTTGTTACCGATGGCAACCGTAAGCTCGCCGAAGACCTCCGCGACGAGCTATTAGGCCGGGCCTGGGTCGAGCGCGAGGCTTTTGTCTACAATATCGAGCCGTTGCAGCAATCGGTCGCCCGCGCCAGGGCAATGCGGCCGGGCCGAACGGGCGACGGCCCGATCGTATTGCTCGATCATTATGACAATTGTGCCTCTGGCGGCACGATGGACACGACCGTGGTGCTGGCGGAGATCCTGCGGCAGGGGCTCGAGGATGTCGCCGCTTTCGCAATTTACGATCCCGAGGCGGTGCAGCAAGCGATCGCCGCCGGCATCGGCGGCGAGGTGACGTTGTCGATCGGCGGCAAAATGAAGATGCCCGCGATCCCGGCCGAGAGCCCGGCACTGACCGTGACGGGCACGGTCAAGACGATCTCCAACGGCCGCTACCGCAACCGCGGTCCGATGGGCCGCGGCGTGCAGGTGGATATGGGCCCCACTGTGGTGCTCGACACGGGCGCGATCGAGATCGTCCTGATCTCGCGCCATGTCGAGCCTTCCGATCTCAATTGCCTGTCGAGCCTCGGCATCGACCCCCTACAGAAGCGCTATGTGATGCTGAAGAGCCGCATCCATTGGCGCGCCGGCCTCGGCCCAGTGGCGAAGGCCGTCGTCGAATGCGCCGGGGTCGGCGTCTGCACCTCCGATTACAGCCAACTCCAATTCAAGAAAGTCCGACGGCCGATCTATCCTCTCGACTTGCCGAACCGCTAGCAGATACCAGCAAGCGCGGGAGGCAAACGTCAGAGTTTATTCACTAGGCTCGCTCAGCGATGGAGAAACTGTCGAGGTCGAGTGCAGCACGAAAGTCGGCGCTTGCCGCCGCTTTCTCCGGCTCCAATGGAATCCCAGCCGCATCGGCGATCCGGTCGATCGCGTTGAAGAGGCCGACCACGCCCGCCGCATCGACCAGGGCGGTAGCACCTAGTGTCGACGCCAGCGCATTGCGGGTTCGCGACAGCGGATCGTCGTCATCGCCCAGCACGGCTTCAGCAAATGCTACGAGAAGGCGGCCGTGGGGCACGCCGCCATCGCTTTCGGCAGCACCAGTAACCGCCTTCAGCTCGTAAGTTTTATTTTGGGTCTGGCCGCTCGCACGGAGCAGCAGGGCATGGCTGGTAGTTCAATAGAGACATCGGTTGAGCGCTGATACGCGGGCCGCTAACAGCTCGATCTGGGCATGGCTGATCGCGCGATATTCTTGCGCGAAATCGCGCATCGCCGGCCCGGGCAGGTATTGGTTGGTAACCAGATCGAAGAAGCTCCGCACCTCCTCGGGCACCAGGCTCATTGCCTTTAAGATGTTTGCCGGCGGACGATCGGTCGGGTAAATCCCCGCCTCGGAGTCTCCCACGTCGCAAGGCTCGATCCAGGGAACCCACGCTCCTCCTGGTTTGGCGCCCGGCGGCCGGTAGCGCGTCGGTGAGCCCGCCTCGGGGCGCGGCAGCGGTAGCGCTTCCAGGCCCAAGCCCCGCGCCATCGTGTCGATGGCGACAACGTGGGCGACGATGCTTACGATCTCGACATACTGCTCTTCACTGAGCTCCCCCGCGGTGACACCGCGATACCACTGCTCACCGAGGCGGCCGGGATCCGTCCGCACGCGATGCACCACCTCGACCACCGGCTCGGGCAATCGGCCAAGGTCCTCATGCGCGCCTGTGATCGCCAACGGCGATAGCGCCGCCTTTCGCCGCTGGCACAACGTACAAGAAGGTGCATGCCGCGTCTCGGCTGCTATCGCTACCCGCGTGGCTCCATCCCACCAAGTACCCGGGCGCGCGATATGTTGCCAGGCACGAGTGTGCGCCGCCGCCAGATCCTCGCGGATCCGGAGTAGCGAAGGATGATAAGGTTCGGTCATCGGCAGCCCCCGGCCGTCTCGACGGCAAGCTGCTGCCCGGACCGCACGATGTCAACAAGCTTCGCCGTTGTTTCGGCAAAGCCGACGCGGTTAGGTTATCGACGTCGGGGCTGGCGGATAGGAGGAAGATATGGACGGCACTACCCAGCTGCTCGAGGCCGATCGGCGCTACCTCGTGCACCCGCTGCATCATCCCGATGATCACCGGCAGCCGCTGGTGGTCGTCGAGGGTCGTGGAGCAATGCTGCGCGATGTGGAGGGACGCGACTATATCGACGGGCTCTCGGGTCTGTGGAATGTCAATATCGGCCATGGCCGGGGCGAGCTCGCCGATGCGGCGAGCGCGCAGATGCGGCGGATTGCCTTTGCGTCGGCCTATATCGGCGCGACGAACGAGCCGGCGGTCCGCCTTGCAGAAAAGATCGTTTCCCACGCGTACCCGAATTCTGCCGCGGTTTATTTTACGACCGCCGGCGCCGAGTCGAACGAGTCTTCATTCAAATTTGCGCGCTATTACTGGAAGGTCAAAGACCAGCCGCAAAAGACCAAGATCATCTCGCGTATCCACGCCTATCACGGTGTGACGATGGCGGCGATGAGCGCCACCGGCATGGCCGCGTACCACAAGATGTTCGGGCCGCTCGTCCCGGGCTTCATCCAGGTGCCGCCGCCCTATGCTTACCGCTGGGCCGGCAATGAGGAGCCGGGAGTGGGCACCGCCGATGCGGTCGAAAAGGCGATCCTCGCCGAGGGGCCCGATACCGTCGCAGCGGTCATCGCCGAACCGGTCATGGGAGCCGGCGGCGTGATCGTCCCGCCGCCCTCCTATTTCCCGCGGCTTCGCGAAGTCTGCGACCGCCACGATGTCCTGCTGATCGCCGACGAGGTGATCACAGGCTTTGGCCGAACCGGCAGATGGTTCGCGCTCGGCCATTGGGGTGTCGAGCCGGACCTCGTTTCCTTCGCCAAGGGTGTGACGAGCGGCTACTTGCCGTTGGGCGGCGTAATCGCGTCGAAGCGCGTACACGAGGCAATCGAAAGCGCGCCTGGCGACCGTAAATTCATGCATGCGGCGACCTATTCCGGCCATCCCGTCTGTTGTGCCGTGGGCCTGCGCAATGTCGAGATCATCGAAAGCGAAGGGCTGGTCGAGCGCGCTGTCGTCATGGGGCAGCGGCTGCTGGCCGGGCTTGAAGAATTGCGCGATCTCCCGGTCGTCGGCGATGTGCGGGGGCTCGGCATGATGTGCGGTATCGAACTCGTCAGCGACCGCACTACCAAGGCGCCGGCGCTCGGGCTCGGCGCACGTTTCACCCGCGAAGCGCTGACGCGAGGGCTGCTACCCCGCATCCGGGCGGGCAGTGCCGATCCGCCGATCGGCGACACGATCTGCCTGGCGCCGCCATTGAGCACCCCGACCGAAGTGCTCGACCGCATTCCGCAGATCTTGCGTGACGCGCTTGTCGCTGCAACACGGTAAGGCTGGGCGGCCTTTCGCTCTAGCCAGCGCGTGTCTCCGGCTCGACCTGCAGCAGCGGACCAGGCCCGACGGAGATGTCGCCGGTAAAAGGCCGGTCATGTGAGACGATCAGCAACACCGAGACTGCCACACCGGTGGCAAACAGACCCATCGCAATAGCGGAGGTGCGCCGGCTGTCACTGTGCACCATAGCGATCGCAATCAAGGTACAAATCGCCTGCACCGCCATGCACGACCACTTCACCGGATTGACCTGCGACTGGCTGATGATGATCCGCTGACGGCGCGCCTCCAATGCATTTTCGAGCGCGGTCGCGATCTGGCGCTGCGCGACCTCTTGACCCCGGGTTTGGGGCGTTAAAGTCAGGGTCAATTGCATCGCCTCGGCTAGAGCGAGGGGTGTGACGTTCGTCTTGGCGGAATGCCTGGCCATCATCGGCCATTCCGCGATGGTAGTTTCTTCGATGTAGCGGCGGATCAGGGTCCGCATGCGATCTTCGGGCTCTCCGGGAAAGCTGGCTGCCAAGCTGACCACAGAGCCGAGCTCCCCGGCTTCGTGGTTAACGGCTGTTGGCCCGCTCAATGTCATTCCAGACCTGAGCAGCGGTAAACGCAACAAAGAGGCCGAACAGGATGCCGAGCGCCGGCAGCATTCCGGGAGAGATGGCCTTGAACGCGCGCAACCGCTCGCCCACCGCGAGCACGGCGACGACCGTATAGATTGCTGCCGCGATCAGATATGTAGCACCGAACACGACCAATGCCATCCATGGCACGGGCAGGTTATGCAGCCAGTCGCTCATGTTCCGGTCCCTGTCCCCGCAGGCTGGATCCCGAACCGTCGTTGTCCGGTCCGACGCGCCTGCTATAGTGACCAAAATATCGCCAGAAAGGGATTCCCGCGCAGCGTCAACTGTTGCGGAATTTCGGAAACAGAGGAGCTGGCCCGATGGATCTTCGCTACACCGCCGAGAAATTGGCGTTTCGTGACGAGCTTCGCGCCTTCTTCCGCGACAACCTGCCTGGCGACATCCGCGAGCGGATGCGGCTCGGCCATGCGCCCAGCAAAGCGGACACCGTCACTTGGCAGCGCATCCTCAATCGGCGCGGCTGGGCCGCCTATAGCTGGCCCAAGGAATATGGCGGGCCTGGCTGGACGCCGGTGCAACGGATGATCTTTCTCGAGGAGAACCAGCTCGCGCCCGCGCCCGAAGTATCCTCGTTTAATATCACGATGATCGGTCCGGTGCTTGTCCAGTTCGGCACCGAAGAGCAGAAGCAGCGGTTTCTGCCGCGCGCCGCCAATATCGACGATTGGTGGTGCCAGGGCTTTTCCGAGCCGGGCGCCGGGTCGGATCTCGCCTCGCTGAAGACCGCCGCAAAGCGCGACGGCGACGATTATGTTGTCAACGGCCAGAAGATCTGGACCTCGACGGCGCACCATGCCGATTGGTGCTTCGCCCTGGTGCGCACCAACCCGCAGGCCAAGAAGCGGCAGGAGGGGATCTCGTTTCTGCTGATCGACATGAAGACGCCGGGCATCACTGTGCGGCCGATCATCTCGATCGACGGCAGCCATCATCTGAACGAGGTCTTTTTTGATGATGTCCGGGTGCCGATGTCGTTGCGCGTGGGCGAGGAGAATCGCGGCTGGGACGTCGCGAAATTCCTGCTGGGTCATGAGCGCACCGGGATCGCGCGGCTCGGCAAATCGAAGGAGCGGGTCAAATTCGCTCGTGAGGCGGCGCGCGAGATGCGCGCGAACGGCAAGCCGTTGATCGAGGATCCGGGCTTCCGCCAACGCGTTGCGCAGCTCGGCGTCGATATGAAGGCGCTGGAGATCACGCAGATGCGGGTCGTCTCGGCGCATGACAAGAGCCATGACGGCAAGCCCGACGCGCTCTCCTCGGTGCTCAAAGTCAAGGGTACTGAGCTGTTGCAGGCGACGACCGAGCTGGCGATGGATGTCGGTGGTCCGCTTGCCATGCCCGATTGGGCGCAGGAACTGGCCGCGCTCAGCAACGAGCCGGAATTGGGTCCGGAATGGGCGACCGAAGCGACGCGCAGCTATCTCTTCCTTCGCGCCGCCTCGATCTATGGCGGCACCAACGAGATCCAGAAGAACATCCTGACCAAGGCCGTACTGGGGCTCTGATGGATTTCGATCTGACCGAAGAGCAGCGGCTGCTGCGCGATTCTGTCGAGCGCCTGCTCGCCGACCATTACGGCTTCGACCGGCGCCGCTCCTATCTCGCCGAACCCAACGGCTGGAGCCGCGCACTGTGGTCGCAATATGCCGAGCTCGGGCTGTTGGGCCTTCCCTTCGCCGAGAGTTATGGCGGGTTCGGCGGCGGCCCGATCGAGGTGATGCTCGTAATGGAGGCCTTAGGTCGCGTTCTCGCCCTCGAGCCGTATTTAGCGACCGTAGTGCTCACCGGAACTGCATTGCGTCTGGCCGGAAGTGAGGCGCAGAAATCGAGGATCCTGCCGCAAATCGCCGAAGGCCAGATGATCCTCGCCTTTGCCCATGGCGAGCGGCAGGCGCGCTACGATCTGACCGATGTGCTGACGACAGCAAAGCCCAAGGGCAGCGGCTGGCTCCTCGACGGTGCGAAAAGCGTCGTTCTGCACGGCGCCGATGCTGGGCGGCTAGTGGTTAGCGCTCGCACCTCCGGCGAACGCGATGACCCCGAAGGCATCACACTGTTTCTGGTCGACGCGGCGGCGAACGGCGTGGCGCGGCGCTCCTATCCGATGCGCGACGGCACGCGGGCAGCCGAGATTTCACTGAGCGATGTCGAAGTCGGCTCCGAAGACGTGCTCGGCGAAGTGGGCAAAGGATTGCCGGTCATCGATCGCGTTGTCGAGGCCGGCATTGCCGCCACGGCCGCGGAAGCGGTCGGCGCGATGGAAGCAATGCAGGCAATGACGCTCGAATATTTGAAGACCCGGCAGCAATTCGGCCGGCCGATTGGTGAGAACCAGGTCTTGCAGCACCGCGCCGCGGAAATGCTGATGGAGCTCGAACGCGGGCGCAGTATGGCGATGCTGGCAGCGATGATGGTGGAGGAGCCCGACGCCGCCGAGCGCGCCCATAACATTGCGATGGTGAAAGTCGGCGTCGGGCAGGCCAGCAAATTCGTCTCGCAAAACGCCGTCCAACTGCATGGCGGCATCGGTATGACAGAAGAGTATGCGGTCGGGCACTATTTCCGCCGCTGCATGGTCATCGAGCACCTGTTCGGCGACACCGCCCATCACCTGTCACGGCTAGCGGATCAAGTCGAATAACCTGTCAGCGCTTCAGCCTATTCGGCTGCCAATGCGTGCACGTCATCCGCAGCGGGAGGGCTGCCGCTCTCCTCGCCGCCGGCAGCGCGGCGAAAATAAAGATGCACCGCAGTGCCGACGCCCTCGGCGCTCTCGACGGCGGCAAAGCCGCCGAGCCGGCGCGTCGATTGCCACGCGGCGGCGGCCGCAGGTCTGACAGTGGCTTCCGGGTAGAAGATACGCTCCAGCTGCTCCGGGGACAGGCCACAGCCGCTGTCCCTGACGGTGACCCGAACGTAATCACCCGGAACGCTTCCCGGAAACTCGGGCGCCACCGCATGGTCGATAGTATATTGCCGCGTCCCGACGACGAGCTCGTCGCCGCCCCGCATGTCGATGGCGGCCTCGGCGACGAGATCGAGGATCATGGCGGTCAACGCATCGGTATTGATCTCGCAGAGCCCTAGACCAGGGAGCAAGGACAAACGGAAAGCTGCGGTGTCTGGCAGCCTTCTCCGGATGGAGCCTTCGAGGGCTGTGAGCATGGCGTTGGGATCTGTGGGGCGGATATTCGGGCGACCGCCCCCGGTTGATTGGGCGAGCTGCCGCACCGTCTGCCTCGCCTGACAGAACCCTTCATGGGTTATCGCACGAATGCGCACGAGGCTGGGCCGCACCGATGCGAAGAGATCGGTCTGCGCGAGGGGCGACACTAACCACTTGCGAAGCTCGGGGAAATTGGAGGCTTGTGCGGAACCGGGACTCGACCGGCGTTGCCTCCGCCAAAGGCCCACCGCTGCGACGAACAGAGCGAAAGCGGCCACTGCGGAAAGGACCAACAAGGCCAGCCGAGAGGCGAAACCCCGCGTCGCAGCGCCGGGATCATAGAGAAAGGCGTCGAGATCGGCTGAGTGGGAAATCAACCCAATCGCAAGCAGGCCCTGCTGCACCTCGCTCCAACGTTCGGCGGTCGAATGGCCCAATGGGATATCGGGGTACTGAGTGAGTTTTTGCGCGACCTCGTTCTGATAACGAGCGAAGGCAGCCGGATCGGCTGCTGGCACCAGGACCGGGAGCTCGGCTGTGATGCGGGTGGTGATCTCACCCGGATGCTGCAAGGCGTATTCCCAACCCTTGATCGACGCGTCGCGAAAGCGTTGCGCGGTCGCAGGGTCCGCGTTGGCGAAGCGCTGCGACGTGAACAGGCCATCGCCATAAAATTGCGGCCGATAGTCGGCGAGAGAGAGAGACTTCAGCGCAACAGACCGGCCCCGCGCTTGCCATGGCAGCTCCCAGGCCGATCCGACCACTGCGTCGACGCGGTGGTCGAGGAGAGCAGCGACCGCTTGGCCAGGGTCTATCGACAGAGATTTCAGCTTGTCCGCATCGATCCCCTCACTCTGCAGCGTGGTGCGGAACTCAGCATCCAAGATATTGCTCGGCGGCAAGCGTCCGACGGTGGCATTCAGCAGGTCCCGGAGCGAGGCAAAATTGGCATCTGATCGGAAATAGACCGCAGTCCCGCTCTGCTGAAAAATCGGCGCGAGAAGAAGCAGCGGCGCTCCTTGAGCGGCGCGGATCAGCAACTGGGCAGTCCCGGTGCCAAACTGGGCGCGCCGTTCGATGACCTCCCGGACTGCATCGACCGGCGCGGTGCCGCGCACCAAGCCCGGTCTGATCTCGACATCCAGCCCGGCTTCCCGGTAGAAACCGTTCCACAGCGCCGCGTAATAGCCGGCGAACTCGAATTGTGGTTCGCGGTGTAGCTGGAGCACGATTTTGTCGGATGCAATGGCCGCGCCGGGTAGTGCCGTCAGCATCAGCGCAAGGCGCATGCCACGCATCGCCCGTCGCCCGAGCCCCGTCGGGGCCGCAAAGATGCGGTTCCGTTTTGTCATTCAACCCCCCATTTACGCGGCCGGCACCACCCCTACGGCCCAACCGCGAGTGCCGGACCCCGCCTTAGCGGTGTCTCGGCTGCGAGCCTCGGCTCAATCGATATTCCCTGTCTTAATCAGCATAGGGAGCCGTCCAACCTTGCTCAAGCTACTCCCGTCGGCGCGGAGCCGGTAAAGCAAGTTGACGGTTTGTTGACGGCCGAGCGTGAGGTCGCAAAGTTCTGGAGCGCCGAATCGATGCGGCTCTTTTCCGGAGGTCCGATGAATCGACGAAGTCTGCTGCGACGCGCGGCTGCGGCTCTGGCTGTCTCGCCGGTTCTGCCAACGCCGCTGCCGGCGGCTGACTCATCTGCTACCCCCCTTGCCCATCGCATCCGCCCCTCCGATCCGTCCTGGCCGACCCCCGCGAGCTGGGAAAGGCTAAACCAGGAGATCGGGGGCCAGCTCATCAGGCTCGAGTCACCACTGGCAGCTTGCGGTCCCGCATCGGACGGTGCAGCCTGCCAGGAGCTCATCCGGAATTTGCAGAACCCCTATTTTATCGGGGACCAGGCCGGCGGAACGCAGAGCTCCGGATGGGTCGATGCGTGGGGAGCGGCTCCGAGCGTCTATGCCGTCGCCGCCAGAAAGGCGGCTGACGTTGTCGCCGCTGTCAACTTTGCGCGAGAGAACAATCTGCGGCTCGTCGTCAAAGGCGGCGGCCACAGTTATCAGGGCACCTCGAACGCAGCAGACTCGCTGCTGATCTGGACCCGCGCGATGGACGGTATCGTTCTGCATGACGCATTCGTCGGGCAGGGATGCACGGGAACTCAGGCCGCGCAGCCGGCTGTCACGGTCGAAGCAGGCGCCATGTGGATCGATGTTTATGACGCGGTAACCACCAAGGGCGGCCGCTACGTTCAAGGTGGCGGCTGCGTCACTGTCGGGGTCGCCGGCCTCGTTCAGAGCGGCGGCTTTGGAAGCTTCTCAAAGAACTACGGCATGGCAGCGGCGGGGCTATTGGAGGCCGAAATCGTCACTGCCGACGGCGCTGTACGTACGGCCAATGCGTGCACGCATCCGGATTTGTTCTGGGCGATCAAAGGCGGCGGTGGCGGCAGTTTAGGTGTGGTCACCAAGGCCACGCTCGCGACCCGTGAGCTCCCGGCTTTCTTCGGCGGTGCCTTCTTAACCGTTAAAGCGACATCGGACGCCGCGTTTCAGAAGCTGATCGGCCGGTTTGTCAGCTTCTACAATGAAAGCCTTTTCAATCCTCACTGGGGTGAGAGCGTTGCTTTCCGGCCAGACAACACGCTTGCCATTACTATGGTATCACAAGGCCTCGACAAGCAGCAGGCGGAGGATGTGTGGCGGCCCTTCCTTGACTGGGTAGCCGCATCGCCGCGGGATTTGAGTATCCCGTCAGCCCCCATTATTGGAAGCATCCCCGCTCGTAGTTGGTGGGATGCCGATTTCTTACGAAAAAACTTTCCCAGTAGAGTGCACTCCGACGACCGGCCGAGTGCCCCCGAAGGCCACTTCTGGTGGGCCGGCAATCAAAACGAGATAGGGATCTTTTGGCACGGCTACCAATCCATCTGGCTGCCTGCCACACTATTGCTGAAGGATAGCCAACAGGGTCTCTCTGATGCTTTGTTTGCGGCCAGCAGGCATTGGCCGGTAGCGTTGCATTTCAATAAAGGATTGGCGGGAGCGTCGCCCGAAGCGATCACAGCGGCCAGAGAAACCGCAATGAACCCGGCGGTACTGGGCGCTTTCGCTCTCGTGATCATCGCCGGTGGGCGGCGGGCGACCTACTTGGGCATTCCCTGCCATGAACCCGATCTGACACTCGCCCGCAACAACGCTGGTAAGATCGACCAGTCGATGGCCGAGCTGCGGAAGATAGCGCCGAACGCTGGCTCCTACGTTTCGGAAACCAATTTCTTCGAGCCCTCCTAGCAACAATCCTTCTGGGGTTCGAATTATCCACGGTTGCGAGCCGTCAAGTCGAAATATGACCCCACGGGTCTCTTCTTCGTCCATCACGGTGTGGGCAGTGAGGAATGGAGCGCAGACGGCTTCACTCGGCGGCCGAAGCCGGACGCCGGTGATTGACCCGCGTCAAGCGCTGCTACGGGCGGAACAGCGCAAAGCACTTGTCCGAGTTGAACAAGTGTGATTCGACATAATCGATAATCTCAGGCCTGCGGCCGAGCGCGTCCATCGCGCCGGCAAGGCATACCCAGTTCAAAAACTCTTGCTGGCCGGCATCCTCGACCTGCTCGGTGGTGAGATTGCGCCAGCGCGCGAAATTGCCAGAAGCGAGCTCGTCGAACCGCGCCCGGTCGCTTGCGACGTCGGGATAGAGCCAGTGATGTTTTGCCGTCAGGAAGGCGTGCGACCAGCTCGACGACGCGATGAGCGCCACGCGCCACGGGCTTTCTGCGAGAATACGAGCGACGGCCCCGCCGACATCGAAACAGCGCGACGGGTTGGGACCGGGCGGATCAAAGGCGTTCGGGTCGGCAGCTCCAGTCAGATGTGCGGTGCTGCCGCGCTTGGCGATGACCGATGAGCCATAGCAATTGACGTGGAACGGCACCACCGGATACGGGAACCCGCGCCGGTCGTAATCGAGGTAAAGGATCGTGTTGATGAAGGCGTGCGGCAGCCCGAGCTCGTGCCGCATAGCATAGGCGTAGCTGACGTCGAAATCGGCCTTTAGCAGCTCGGATGCGAGCCAGCAGCCGGCCGCGCGGTGTCCATCGACGCGGACGACTTTGTCTGGTCCCTCGCCCCACACATTGCCGAGTTCTGCCCGGCCGGGGCGCCCAAACGGCCGCGAATCGATCGCATCGAGAGCGAAGACGCAAAATGACGGCACCCCGTCTTCGCGGAAGTTTTCGTATTGGTCGTCGCCCCAGATCAGCACGAAGTCGGGCGCAAAGGCATCGAGCGCCTCGCGCGCCTTGCGAAACCCGCCGACGAGGCGGCGCCGATGCTCGGCCGCCGCCCCGCCCTCTTGGTTGGCCGCCAGCTCCTGGCGCAGCGGCTCGGGCCAGCGCGACGGTTCCTTCATCTCCGCCGGAATGCGGTCGCTTTTTAGCGTGCGGGTCAGAAACGAGCTCATATAAGCATCCGGCAGCATCAAGCCGGGGTAATGGGTGACGCCGATGCCGAGAATGTCGCCCATCTTTCCACTCCTCCCGCCGCGTGGCGCGCGTCTTTGACACAGCGATTATAGCAGTTCACGGCACGAGTGACGATCGTCAACCCTTAAATTCGCATCATCATCGCGGCCATGTGGCTGGCCCCGGCGCATATCAAGCCCGCGCCGCCCACTACACGAAAGTGCACGATCTGTTGAGGGGCGCTCTAGAGTGCGCCTGACGGGTTGGATTGCCCGTTGCGGTGAATAGCACGCCAGACACGCTCGGGTGTCGCGGGCATCTCTATGTGGGTCACGCCGAATTCGGATAGGGCATCGACGATCGCGTTGATCACGACGCCGAGTGCCGGGGTCGTCCCGCCTTCGCCGGCGGGGCGGATGCCGAGCGGGTGGGTCGGCGTCGGCACCTCGCTGAGCTCGGTCGTGAAAAAGGGGAGCTTGTCGGCACGCGGCATTGCATAGTCCAGCAGTGAGCCCGACAGCAATTGGCCGGTCTGCTGATCATAGACGCAGTATTCGCTCATTGCCTGGCCGAGGCCGTGCGTTATGCCGCCATGGATCTGGCCGTGCACGATCATCGGGTTGACGGCGCGGCCAACATCGTCGACGGCGCAGTAGCGGATGATCTCGACGACGCCAGTATTCGCATCGACCTCGACTTCGCAGACGTGGCAGCCATAGGGAAAGCTGGCGAGATTGACGGTCTCGTCGCTTTCGGCGGCGAACGGCCCGCGCAGGTCGTCCGGCAAATCGTTGCGCCGCAATGCCTCGGCCGCGACCTTGAATATTCCCAGTGACCTGTCGGTGCCCTTCACCCTGAACTGGCCGTCGACGAATTCGAGATCGCTGGTAGCGGCTTCCAATACGTGGCTGGCGATCTTGAGGCCTTTATCGATGATGTCGCGCGAGGCGTTCAGCATGACGATGCTGGCGAGACGCAATGCACGGCCGGAATGCGAGCCGCCGCCGACCGACACACGATCGGTATCTCCGGTGACAAGCCGAACACTATCGATCGGCACGCCTAGCCATTCACCGATCAATTGAGCAAAGCTGGTCTCATGACCCTGGCCATTCGACACGGTTCCGACAACGACCTCGACCACGCCATCCGGCAAGACTGTGACTTCGGCGCGCTCGCGCGGCGTCCCCGTCGCGGTATCGACGTAATTGCTGATGCCAATGCCGCGGTATTTGCCGCGCTGTTTGGCTTCGGCTCGCCGCGCCGGAAACCCGGCCCAGTCGCCCAACGTGAGTACCTTCTCCATAACCTGGTGATAGGTGCCGCTGTCGTAGACCATGCCGAACGGATTGCGATAAGGCATCGCCGATTCCGGCACTAGGTTGCGCCGTCGTAATTCCAGCCGGTCGAACCCGTGCTGCCGTGCAGCGAGATCGATTAGCCGCTCCATGACAAACATGACCTCGGGGCGTCCGGAGCTGCGATAAGGGCGCGTCGGCAATGTATTGGTAATTGCCGCACGCGCCCGGAAATGCACTGCCGGCATGTGGTAGATGCTCGACATGATCTCGACGCCCTTCGCGAGCGGTCCGTAAGAGATCGGGTAGGCGCCGCTGTTGACGATATTGGAGCCGCGCATTGCTATGAACTTGCCGTCGCGGTCCAGAGCGAGCTCGGCCTCGACTGCCAGATCACGCGCCTGGTAATCGCAGAGAAACGCTTCCTGCCGCTCGCAAGTCCATTTGACCGGGCGGCCGACCCGGCGCGCCGCCCAGGTCACCAAGGCAAACTCCGGATTGAAGGAACCGCGCGTTCCGAAATTTCCGCCGACCTCGTGCATCACCACGCGGGTTTTTTCCTCGGGGACACCGAGGATTTTCGCCAGGTCCTGCTTCGGCCGAACGGCGCCGCCAATCCCGGCGTAGAGCGTGTAACGCCCGGTATCTCGATCATAGGTGCCCGTCGCGGCGCGCGGCTCCATCGGGACCCCGACAATCCGCGGTATCCAGGTCTCGAACCTGACCACATGAGCGGCTTTCGCAAACGCCGCTTCGGTCGCGACGCGGTCGCCGACCTCGGCGTCGATGCTGGTATTCGAGGAGGCATCGCCGCGCGCGAGAGGCGCGCCGGGTTCGACCGCCCGCAGAGAATGCGTCACCGCCGGCAGCGGCCGATAATCGACGGCTACGAGTTCGGCGGCGTCTTTTGCGGCAGCGAGAGTTGTCGCAACAATCATTGCAACAATCTCACCACAATGGTGCGCCTCGTTCACCGTCATTGGGAAATGCGGCGGGATGAACGGCGCAGAGCCGTCCTTATTGACGAGCGTAATGTCAGCGGGGTGCCTTGTCCCGACCGAATGGGGTATCGCCTGCAGCCCGTCTTCCAGCAGATCCCGGCCGGTCAGAACGGCAAGCACGCCAGGGGCGGCAGCCGCTTCGCTGGTATCGATCGAGCCAATGATCGCATGGGCATGCGGGGAGCGGACCATCACTGCATAGGTCTGGCCCGCGAAATTGAAATCGTCGCTGTAGCAACCCTTTCCGGTCAACAGCCGGAAATCCTCCCGGCGTCGAACCGGCTGCCCGATCCCGGTGTTATTGGCACTTGCCTGCATCAATTCCTCTCTGAAAGCGGCGTGTCCTAGCAACCCTGCCGGGTTGCATGGAAATTGATCGACCCCATATGGTCAGATATAGATGACCATGGATAAAGATTATGGACAACAGATACGTCGCCGCAACGGATTTCAAGGCCAATTGTCTGCGCCTGATGGATGAAGTGGCGCAGCAACGGAGGCCAATCATCATCACAAAGCGGGGAAAGCCGGTCGCCAAGCTGGTGCCAGTGGAGCAGGAACCGATAGACCTCTTCGGGTACATGGCGGGAACGGCCAAGATTTGCGGCGACATAATCGGTCCGATCGAGGATGCGGGATGGACCGGCGATGCCGAGAACGTCTGAGCCGCGCCCATTGCTGCTGGACACTCATGTATGGATCTGGTTCATGCTGGCCAATGTCGAATTAGAGGTCGGCGGTCGGACGGCAATCAACCGGGCCGCTGCTTCGGGTCAACTCAGGATCGCAGCGATATCGGTCTGGGAGGCCGCGTTGTTGGCATCGCGCGGCCGCGTTGTCCTGGGGCAGCCACTGGCTCAGTGGATGGAAGAAGCCGTATCCGCCCCGGGCCTGTCAATTGAACCGCTGCTGCCGCAAATCGCGGTCGAGGCGTACTCTCTTCCGGACAGTTTTCATCGGGATCCGGCTGACCGGCTGATCGTCGCTACCGCCCGCGTTACCAGCGCTGCCTTGATGACCCGCGACCGGCAGATTCTCGACTACGCCGCCCGCGGCCACCTAACGGCGATTGCTGCGTAAAAAATATCACCGGGGCAGGAGGCTCGTACCCATCAGGAATTCGTCGATCGCGCGGGCGCATTGACGGCCTTCGCGGATCGCCCAGACGACGAGCGACTGGCCGCGCCGCATGTCGCCGGCTGCGAAGATTTTGGGGGCCGAGGTGCGGTAATCGAAAGTATTGGCGCGGACATTGGTGCGCGGGTCGAGCTCGACACCGGATTGCTCCAGCATCCCGGGCCGGCGGGGACCCAAAAACCCCATCGCCAACAGCACGAGGTCGGCCTTGAGGGTAAAGACACTCTCCGGGATTTCTTGCATTACGGAACGGCCGTCGGGGGTCCTCAGCCAGTCGACACGCACGCATTCGAGCGCCGTGACGCGGCAATCCTCACCGATGGCGCGCTTTGTCAACACCGACCAATCGCGCTCGCAGCCTTCCTCCTGAGAAGAGGAGGTGCGCAGTTTCAGAGGCCAATCGGGCCAGGTCAGCCCCTTGTTCTCGTGCTTCGGCGGCTTGGGCAGGATTTCGAGCTGGGTAATCGACAGCGCCCCTTGGCGCACTGAGGTGCCGATGCAGTCGGAGCCAGTGTCGCCGCCGCCGATCACGATGACGTGCTTGCCGTGCGCGGTGATCGTCCCATGGGGCGCGGCTTGATCCTCACTGTCGCCGGCGTTGCGCTTGTTCTGCTGCGGCAGAAAATCCATTGCGAAATGGATGCCGTCGAGCTCACGGCCGGTAACCTCGAGGTCGCGCGGCGCCTCGGCGCCGCCGGTCATCGCAATCGCGTCGAACTCGTCAAGCAAGGATGCCATTGACACATCGACGCCGATCTCGACCTCGGTACGGAACGTGACACCCTCCGCTTCCATCTGGTCGACACGGCGGTCGATCAGCCACTTGTCCATCTTGAAGTCGGGGATGCCGTAGCGCAGCAGACCGCCGATGCGATCGCTCTTTTCGAAAACTGTCACCCAATGCCCGGCGCGCACCAGTTGTTGTGCGCACGCAAGGCCTGCTGGACCGGAACCAACGACCGCAACCTGCTTGCCGGTCCGCCGTGCCGGCACGGCCGGCTCGATCCACCCTTCTTGCCAGCCGCGGTCGACGATCGCGCATTCGATCGTTTTTATCGTGACCGGGTTGTCGTCGATGTTGAGCGTGCAAGCGGCCTCGCACGGCGCCGGGCAAACGCGGCCGGTGAATTCCGGGAAGTTGTTGGTCGAGTGCAGGGTTCGCAGCGCCGCCCGCCATTGCTCGCGGTAGACGAGATTGTTCCAGTCCGGGATCAGATTGTTGACTGGGCATCCTTCGTGACAGAACGGAATGCCGCAATCCATGCAGCGCGCCGCCTGTTTGCGGTTCTCGCCATCGGGCAGCGGCTTGACGAATTCCTTCCAGCTGCGGCTGCGAATTTCCGGTTTGTCGTAGCCCCGATCTTGGCGCTCGATCTCGAGAAACCCGGTCGGCCTACCCACGAGGGTCGGTCCTTAAGGCGTGCGGCCTCGTCATTCCGCGGCTTCCGTGCGGGCGGCGAGCCGCTCGGCCTGCAGTTCGAGTAGTGCACGCCGATAATCCGTGGGCACGATCTTCACAAACGAGGCAACCGTATTGTCCCAGTCTTCGAGGAGGTCGCGCGCCCGCGCGCTGCCGGTGAACAGGTGATGGCGCTCGAGCAGGATGCGCAGCCTCGCGGCGTCGAAGCGCAGCGGGTCGCCCATGCCATTGTCTTGCACGCTCGGCGCCCGCTGCCGTGGCCGGTCGTCGGGTTCCGCATCGCCGTCGGGCTCGGACTCGGCGATCGGTTCGAGCTCGACCCCGCTGCGGTTGCACAGACTGCCGAAGCGGCCTTTCGGGTCCCAGACATAGGCAATGCCGCCCGACATGCCGGCGGCGAAATTGCGCCCGGTATCGCCGATGACGACGACGACTCCGCCGGTCATGTACTCGCAGCCGTGGTCGCCGGTGCCTTCGACGACGGCGACCGCACCCGAATTTCGCACCGCGAAGCGTTCGCCCGCCACCCCTTCGAAATAGGCTTCGCCGCCGATCGCCCCGTAGAGGACGGTGTTGCCGATGATGATGTTCTCGGTCGGCTCGCGTTGCGCTTCGGTCGGCTGGCGGACAATCAGGCGTCCGCCTGACAGACCCTTGCCGGTATAGTCGTTGGCGTCGCCATAGAGCTCGAGTGTGACGCCGTGCGCGAGGAAGGCCCCAAAGCTCTGCCCGGCATTGCCGCGGAAGGTCGCCCAGATCGTATCTTGCGGCAGACCGGCATGGCCATAGCGGCGGGCGACCTCGCCCGACAGCATCGCGCCGACGGTGCGGTGGACATTCCTGATCGCGCGGCCGATACGCACCGGCTCGCGGTTATCGAGTGCCGGCTGTGACTGGGCGATCAGCTCGTTGTCGAGAGCCTTGTCCAGATGGTGCTGCTGCCGCTCGCAATTGTAGATCGCAACCCCAGGCTGCGCCGGCTCCGCGTACAGCAGCCGCGAGAGGTCGATCCCCTTGGCCTTCCAATGCTCAATCGCGCGGACCATATCGATCTTGTCGACCCGGCCGATCATCTCGTCGAAGGTGCGGAAGCCGAGCTTCGCCATCAGCTCGCGCACCTCCTCGGCAACAAAGAAGAAATAATTGATGACGTGCTCGGGCTGGCCGGTGAAGCGCTTACGCAAGACCGGATCCTGGGTCGCGATGCCTACCGGGCAGGTGTTGAGATGGCATTTGCGCATCATGATGCACCCGGCGGCGATCAATGGCGCCGTCGCAAAGCCAAACTCATCGGCGCCGAGCATCGCGCCCACAACCACATCGCGCCCAGTTCTAAGCCCGCCGTCCACCTGCACCGCGATGCGGCCCCGTAGCCCGTTGCGCACCAATGTCTGCTGCGTCTCAGCCAGCCCGATCTCCCAGGGTGAACCGGCATGGGTCAACGAGGTCAGCGGGCTCGCGCCGGTGCCGCCCTCGAACCCGGCGATCGTGACATGGTCGGCCCGCGCCTTGCTGACCCCAGCAGCTACCGTGCCGACGCCGACCTCGGAGACGAGTTTTACGGAAATGCGTGCCCGCGGATTGGCATTCTTCAGATCGTGGATCAGTTGCGCCAGATCCTCGATCGAATAGATGTCGTGATGCGGCGGCGGCGAAATGAGGCCGACACCTGGCGTCGAATAGCGCACGCCGGCGATGATCTTGTCGACCTTGCGGCCGGGCAATTGGCCGCCCTCGCCGGGCTTGGCGCCCTGCGCCATCTTGATCTGCAGGTCGTCCGCATTGACCAGATACTCGGTCGTAACGCCGAACCGGCCCGAGGCCACCTGCTTGATCGCCGAGCGCATCGAATCGCCGTTGTCGAGCGGCTTGAAGCGTTGCGCCTCCTCGCCGCCCTCGCCGGTGTTGGACTTGCCGCCGATGCGGTTCATCGCAATCGCGAGCGTCGTATGCGCCTCACGGCTGATCGAGCCAAAGCTCATTGCGCCCGTGGCAAAGCGCCTGACGATTTCGCTCGCCGGCTCGACCTCGTCGAGGGACACCGGCTCGTTGGCGAAATTGAACGTCATCAACCCGCGGATCGTTAAGAGCCGCTCGCTCTGATCATTGATCGTCGCAGCAAAAGCCCGGTACTCGGCAAGCGAGTTACCGCGTACCGCGTGTTGCAGCCTGGCGACTGACTGAGATGTCCAGGCGTGATCCTCGCCGCGCAGGCGAAAGCCGTAATCTCCACCGGCGTCGAGCATCCCGTCGTAGATCGGGTTCTCACCAAAGGCATGCTTGTGCCGCTCGATCGCTTCTTGGGCGATCTCCTTCAGGCCGACACCCTCGATCGTGGTTGCGGTCCCGGTGAAGTATTTCTCGACAAAATCACTGGCGAGGCCCACGGCGTCGAAGATTTGCGCCCCACAATAGGACTGGTAGGTCGAGATCCCCATCTTGGAAATTACCTTGAGGATCCCCTTGCCGACCGCCTTGATATAGTTTTTTTGTGCCTGCTCGGCGTCGAGCGGCAAATCGCTGTCGACACGGATCTGCTCGAGGGTGGCAAAGGCGAGATAAGGATTGATCGCCTCTGCCCCGTATCCGGCAAGCGCGCAGAAATGGTGAACCTCGCAGGCCTCGCCGGTTTCGACGACGATCCCTGTGCTGGTACGCAGACCCTGGCGGATCAGGTGATGATGCACCGCTGAGGTCGCGAGCAATGCCGGGATCGGGACCCGCTCGGCCGAGGTCGCGCGGTCGGAGAGGATCAGGATATTGTGCCCGGCGAGCACCGCCTCGGTCGCCTCGCGGCAGAGCCGGTCGAGCGCCGGCGCCGTCCCGTCGGCACCCTCCGAAGCCGGCCAGGTCGCATCGAGAGTGTCGGTGCGGAAGGCGCTGACCAGGGTCTCGATCGCATGGATCTTTTTTAAATCGCCGTCGGTCAGGATAGGCTGCGAAACTTCGAGTCGGTAATGCGTGCCGGCCTCGTGCCCCAACAGGTTCGGCCGCGGTCCGATCATCGACACCAGCGACATCACCAATTCCTCACGGATCGGATCGATCGGCGGGTTGGTGACCTGCGCGAAATTCTGCTTGAAGTAGTTGTAGAGCACCTTCGGTTTGTCGGAGAGCGCGGCGATCGGTGTATCGGTGCCCATCGAGCCGACGGGGTCGTCTGCGTCGCGCGCCATCGGTTCGAGAAAGAACTGGATATCCTCCTGGGTGTAGCCGAAGGCCTGTTGCAGGTTGAGATGTGTCGTTGGGTCGTTGCGCAGCAGCGGTACTGCTGCGCGAGCGAACCCCTCTCGGTGCTCCTCTGCAAGATCGGGCAATTCGGCCAGCTTGAACTGGGTCGCTTCGAGCCAGGTCTCGTAAGGATGCTGGGCGGCGAGCTGGCGCTTGATCTCGTCGTCGTCGACGATCCGCCCCTCCTCGAGGTCGATCAGCAGCATCTTGCCCGGCTGGAGCCGCCACTTGCGGACGATCTTCTCCTCGGGGACCGGCAGCACCCCGGCCTCAGAGGCCATGATCAAGTGATCGTCGTCGGTGACGATGTAACGCGCCGGTCGCAGGCCGTTGCGGTCAAGTGTCGCGCCGATCTGACGGCCATCGGTGAAGGCGATCGCCGCCGGCCCGTCCCACGGCTCCATCAGCGCTGCATGGTATTCGTAGAACGCCCGCCGCTGCGGATCCATCAGCGGGTTGCCGGCCCAGGCCTCGGGGATCAGCATCATCATCGCATGCGCAAGCGAATAGCCGCCGCCGATGACGAGCAGCTCGAGCGCGTTGTCAATGCAGGCGGTGTCGGATTGGCCCGGCCCGATCAACGGCACCATTTTGGCGAGATCGGCGCCGAGCAGTTCCGAGGTCATCGCCTGGCGGCGCGCCGCCATCCAATTGACGTTGCCGCGAACCGTGTTGATCTCGCCGTTATGGCACAGGAAGCGGTAGGGATGGGCGAGCCGCCATGACGGGAAGGTATTGGTCGAAAAGCGCTGATGCACCAAGGCCAATGCCGAAACCGTCAGCGGATTGCCCAAATCCTCGTAGAAATTTCCGACCTGCGGGGCCAGCAGCAGGCCCTTGTAGACCACGGTGCGGGTCGAGAAGGACGGCATATAGAGGTGCCGCAGTTCCGGCAGCCCGTGATATTCGGCGAGCGCCGCAACCGTGTTCAGAACCTGTTTGCGAATGGTCAGGATCTTGCGCTCGAAGGCATCCTGATTGGCGACCTCCGAGCTGTGTGCGATAATCGCCTGACTGATCCACGGCATCGTCTCGATGACCCGAGCGCCGAGCCCCGTCGTGTCGGTCGGCACGTCGCGCCAGCCGATCAGCGACTGTCCCTCGGCCCGGACGAATTGCGCGACATGCTCGATTGCGATGGCGCGCGCCCGCTCTTCCCACGGCAGAAAGCACATCGCGACCGCATAATGGCCGGGCTCGGGAAGCGCCAGCCCTTGCCGCCTCGCCCAATCGCGCAACAGGCCATCCGGCATCTGAATGAGGCAACCGGCCCCATCGCCGACCAGCGGGTCGGCTCCGACCGCCCCGCGATGGTCGAGATTGACCAGGATCTGCAAACCGCGCGCGATGATGTCGTGCGATTTTCGTCCCTTGATATTGGCGACGAAACCGATACCGCACGAATCATGCTCGTTGCGCGGGTCGTAGAGGCCCTGTCTCGCAGGCAATCCCATCGCGTATGCTCATCACCTGACGCTGTTGGCGCGAATTTCTCCGGCGCGCCGCCTCGCGACGGCGCGCGGATGCCATAGTATGCACAAGATTGGTCGGGACGCGAATCGCTTTAACGATCAGGACGATGCTGCATCAAGCGCTTAACGGCCGACAGCTGCCTCTCGACCAAATGCCCGTCCGGGTGGTCGGCTTCAGGAGAAAGCGGGCGCTTTCGAGAACGCCGCCTTGTTCCTCGTGCGGACCGGTAAACCTCAGATATATTTTGTCCCCATCGACGACATCTGTGTGAACCGGTCCGCACGCCATCAATAGAAGGAAGGGGCCATGGCAAAGGGATGTTTCGTAGTGCGGGCCGAGGTGCCCGATATTGCTGACCGGGCGGCGTTCGATCACTGGTACGCGACCGATCACTTGCCTTGGGCGATCAAGACATTTGGGGCGCAGCGCGGCTGGCGTTGTTGGTGCCGGACCGATCCGGCGGTCCACTACGCGTTTTACGAGTTCGCCGATGTCGCAGAGGCGCAGGCGCTGATCGGCTCCGAGAAGATCCAGCCGCTGGTCGCAGATTTCGATCGCGTGTGGGGCAACCGGGTGTCGCGGGGGCGCGAAATCCTCGAAATCGTCCAGGAGATGACGTTATAGCCGCCCGGCAATGGAGGCTGGCGTTCCTGTTTGCGTTTGCACTTATGATTTCCCTGGGCCGTGGTCTTGCAGAGAGTATTGATTTTACGCTCGAGACGTCGAACGCGACGATCGAGTCACGGGATAGCGAGCGGCTGCGCATCGTGTTTGCCAATGAGGGGCGGCCGGCGCTGCTGTGGAGGCCGGTACGGGGTGTTTGGGACTGGTCGGCAACGAGCAAGCTTATTATCCCGGCGGCCAACCCGGGCGACGAAGCATTGACCCTCGTGCTGCGTCTGGAAAGCACTGGAGGGCAGTCGTTGAACGGCCAAATATCGATTGCGCCACGCAGCGCCGGGAATCTCACGACTTGGATCGACGCGCCCTCGCCGCGAGCGATGGGTATGGTCGCGAGCCCGTCCCTGAAGGCAGCGGGGCTCGAGCCGAGTTCATTGCCAGTTACCGCGACTTGGGGTTCGGTCGACGCCTCCCAAATCACGTCTGTCCGCCTCGGGATCCCGCGTCCGGCGGTCGCCCAGCGTCTGATCGTCGGCAACCCCCACGTCGAGCCGCCGAGCGAGGAAGACAGAAGGGCCTATGATGGGATCGTCGATGGTTTTGGCCAGCTTCGTCCGGGCAGCTGGCCGGAAAAAATCAGCTCAACCGAAATGCTTCGCGCTCGGGGCGCAGAAGAAGCAAAACTGCTGGCGCAGTGGCGCACCGAGACTCCCAAACGCGATCATTTTGGCGGGCTCTCGGCGGACGGCAGCTTTCGCGCGACGGGATTTTTCCGGACCGAGCGGCGTGACGGCAGATGGTGGCTCGTTACTCCCGAAGGAAATCCATTCTTCTCTATCGGCATGGATGTCGTCGGGGCGTCAGAGCCGACTTACGTCGAACGTCGCGAGTTCATGTTCCGGGACCTGCCGCCGTCGGAAGGTGAACTTGCGGGGCATTGGAGCGAGCGCGACGACCGCCGCGGTATGGGCGCCCAGCGCGGCCGCTCGTTCGATCACGGTCATGCCTTCGATTTTTGCACTGCCAATCTCGAGCGCAAATTCGGCGCCGATTGGCGTGCGCGCTGGCGCGAGGAGGCAGTGGCGCGGCTCGAGGCCTGGGGCTTCAACACGATCGGCAATTGGAGCGACCCCGATCTATGGGCAATGCACCGCCTCTCCTACACGGTGCCGCTCTCGCCCGAAGGAGAATATGCCAAAGTAAGCTCGGGCGAGGACTGGTGGGGACCGATGCCCGACCCCTTCGATCCACGTTTTGCCTATGCTGCCGACAAGATGGCGCGCAACGCCGCTGCGCGGTTTCGCAGCGATCCTTATCTGATCGGGTACTTTGTCGACAACGAGCTGGCCTGGGGGCGAGGTTCGCCGGCAAACCCGCGGGAGTATTATGCGCTCGCCATCAATACCCTTGGCGCCGGACCGGAGAGCCCGGCGAAATCGGCGTTTGTCGCATACCTCGCGGAGACCTATCACAAGCCGGAACAACTGGAGCAGGCCTGGGGCATAAGGCTCGCCAGCTGGGACGCGCTCCGTGATGCGGGGTTGGCGTTGCCGCCGTCGACTCTCGGCAACCCAGTGGTCATTCGCGATCTGGCGGCGTTTAGCAGGCGGTTTGCTGACGCCTATTTCCGCGCGGTGGCCGAGGCCTTGCACCGGTACGATCCTGACCATCTCTATCTCGGGAGCCGCTTCGCTTGGCAGACCAACGAGGCGGTCGAGGCGTGCGCCCGCTGGTGCGATGTCGTCAGCTTCAATCGCTACATACGGACGATTGCCGATGATCCCGACGAATGGGCCCGTTTTCACGAGCTTGGCAAGCCCGCTCTGATCGGCGAGTTCCACTTTGGCTCGGTCGATCGCGGGCTGTTCTGGGAGGGGATCATCGGTGCCGGCAGCGAAAGCGAGCGCGGCCACGCTTATGCCCGCTATCTGCGGGCCGTCACCGACAATCCAGATTTTGTCGGTGCCCACTGGTTCCAATATGTCGATGAGCCGCTGACCGGCCGGACCCTCGACGGCGAGAATGCACATATTGGTTTTGTCACAGTCGCCGACTTGCCCTATGAGGGTCTCGTCTCGGCCGCACGGACCGCTAACCTCGCGGTACTGCGCGCGCTCCAGCGTAACAGCAAATAAGCAAAGGCTTATTGCTCGTGGAACTCTTTACCACGGCCGACAAGCCTCTGTTGAGGCAAATAAACCCCTTTGCTGTCGTCATCAATGACTCGGCCGATAACCTTCGCGCGACGGCCGCGGCTTTGCAAAATGGCGAGGACGACATCACGGTCTTTTTCGCTGACGAGAACGCAGAAGCCGATCCCCATATTGTAGACCTGGTACATCTCCGCGCTACTGACGCCGCCGTGGATTTGGATCAACCGGAAGATCGGTGGCACTGGCGGCAAGTCATCGATCGTGAAGCCGACTTTCGCATTGACCCTGGGCAGATTGAGCAATCCGTCGCCGGTGATGTTGATTAAGGCCTTCACGGTCGGCACGTTGTCGATAATGTCGAGAACCTCCGGGACGTAGATCAAAGTCGGACGGAGGAGCTCTTCCCCGAGAGGAATGCCGAGTTCGGGGAAGACGTGATCGACCGATAACCGACCTTGCTTGAAGAAGACGTACCGTGCCAGGGTCAATCCGTTGCTGTGAATGCCGCTACTTTCGAGCCCGATAATGATGTCACCCGGCACCAGATCACGGCCGGTGATGATCTTGTCGAGCGGCACCAGACCCACCGCCGTTCCGACCAGGTCGAAACCGCGCATCACGTCCTTGAGTGGCGAAATTTCGCCGCCGGAGATCGAAATACCGGCCTGCTTGGCACCGGCTGCGAGGCCGATCGCTATTCCGCCGAGCATGTCTGCATTGGATTCCTCGACTCCGATATAATCGACCAGCGAGATCGGTCGTGCGCCGACACACAGCACGTCGTTAACATTCATCGCGACGCAATCGATCCCGATCGTGTCGTAACGGCGCATCATCTGCGCAATGATCGACTTTGACCCGACCCCGTCGGTGCAGATCGCCAGACCGATGCCACCAATATCGATCACATTGGCAAAATAGCCGATATCCAGTTGGACGGTGCCGATCCCGCCGGGTACCGGCCAGGTCTCCTTGATACGCTCGATAATCTTGTGAAGGCCGGACTGGGTCTCCCCGGTGTCGACGCCGGCGGTCTTGTAAAGATTGTTCTCGGACTTCATAGCGCTGCTCCGCCGGCAGTTCTGGTATGCGCGGTTAGACGCGTAACCTTATCCCGCGTACACTGACCAATAACAACGACGGAGGATCATCCATGACCACACCGGAACTGCGCCCGCTTGGCGAAGCACTCGGCACCGAGGCTCTCGGCGTCGACGTGTCGAAGCTCGACGACGCGACTTTCGCCTGGATCCACGAGGCTTTTGCCGCGCATCCGGTGCTGGTCTTCCGCAACCAGCAGCTCGGCGCCGGGGATATCGCCGCTTTCGGACGCCGGTTCGGGACGCCGCGCATCCATTCGCTCGTGAGTTACCGGCATCAAGAGCATCCCGAAGTGTCGTGGCTGCGCAACGTCGACGCGGACGGCAACATCGACTGGTACGGGGTCAAGCGCGCGACCGACTGGCACACCGACTCGACCTATGAGGAGGTGCCGCCGCTGCTCGCTATGTTGCACGCGCTGGAAATTCCCGCGACCAAGGGCGGCACGATGTTCGCCGATATGTGCGCCGCCTACGACGCGCTGCCTCAGGCCATGAAGGACCGCCTTTCCGGCCTCGTCGGGCTGCACGGCCGCACCGACGGCCCCGCAGGTGCGCGGCTCTACGATCCCGAAGAGGAGATGCGACGCACCGACAAGAAATATGTCGAGCAGCCTCGCCCAGCGGTGATCAATCATCCCGTCACCGGCCGCCCGATCCTGTTCGTGAACCCGATGCATACGCATGGCTTCCAGGGAATGGAACGCGAGGAGGCTTGGCAGCTGATCGAGGAGCTGGCGGCGCACGCGACCCAGGAGCGCTTCACCTACTACCATTCCTGGCAGGTCGGCGATCTCCTGATCTGGGACGAGCGCGCCACGATGCACCGCGGCGCCGGCGACTATCACCCCGAGGAGCGCCGCATCATGCTGCGCACGATCGTCTACCCCAACTGATCAGCGGTTGCTGGCCGGGCGGGGTTGGGAAAGATGCGGCGCGTCCAGGCCGACCCCGACCAGATGACCGAATAGGGTCGTGAGCTGCCGGCGATCGGCTTCGGGCAAGGGCGGCCTGAGGATCGAGGTGATATTCGTGCGCAGATGCTCGGGGTCGCCAGTGCCGAACAGCACGACATCGACACCCGGTTCGTGGCGCACGAAGCGATAAGCGGCATCGGGCACAGTGCTGGCGCCACCTTCATGGATCAGAAATCCCAGCGGATCCGGCGTCTCGGCAAGCCATTGCGGGACCTCTCCCGCCGCCGCCAGATCGCGCATCGTGGCCGCCAGCCGTTGGGGCTGCGAGAAGATGTTGCGCACGGCGAACATCATGAGGGTGCCGACCCGGTTGGCTCGGGCGAGCGGAAAGACATGCTCACGGGCGTTCTGGTGCATCATGTGAAACCCGACCATGACCACGTCCCAGACCCCATCCTGCGCCGCTCGTTGCACCGTCTGATGCTGGGGATCGTGCGGCGCGGTCTCGGTAATTCCGAGATAACGAAACTTGCCCTTCGCCTTCTCTCTCAGCAGCACTGGCGCCAGATCGTTTAGCGCGTGGTCATAGGCGCCCGGCGGGACGCCATGGAGCTGATAGACATCGATGTAATCGGTATCGAGCTGGCGCAGCGAATTGTCGAGGCTGGCTACAATATTCTCTGGCGTCGACCGGGGGTTGCTGAAACTGAACGGCGCCTTGCTGGCGATGACCGCCTCCTGCCGCCGCACCGACTTGATCGCCTTGCCGAGTATTGGCTCTGTGCCATAAGCCGCGGCGGTATCAAAAAAATTGACCCCAAGCTCCAGCGCCTGGTGAATTATCGCTATGGCATCCGCCTCGGTCTTGCCCTGCGCCAGCCCGAGCTGGCTGAATCCGCCGCAGCCGAGCCCGGCAACGCTGACCCGCATCCCGGTTCTGCCGAGCGTCACATAATCCATAATTCCGCCTGCTTTGCTCGTTCTGACGACGTCAGCCTACGCAAGATCTGCGCCATGCACATGGCGCATGTCCCCACCCGGGGATTGTCGCGTGATGCAAAAATACGCAATGTTGCGCAGCAGCATCTTTGCCGCGGACCAGGAGATCACAAGAAGATGAGGATCGATCAAGCCGTCAACATCGAAGACCTGCACCGCATGGCCAAACGACGGCTGCCGAAGATCGCGTTCGACTTCATCGAAGGCGGGCTAGAGGACGAGCGCGGGCTCGAAACCAATACTTCGGCCTTTCACAAGCACAAATTGCTGCCGCGTTATCTCGTCGATGTATCGAATCGCGACCAGACAAAGACGATCTTCGGCCAGACCTTCGCAAGCCCGTTCGGCATCTCGCCGACCGGCGGCGCGAGCCTGTTCCGCGACCACGCCGACCTGATGCTGGCCGAAGCCGCGCGCGACGCGAATATCCCCTATATTATGTCGGGCGCCAGCAACGAGACGATCGAGGCGGCGGCCAAGATCGCGCCAAAGAACCACTGGTATCAGCTCTACGCAGCGCGCGACCACGCGGTCAACGCCGATTTGATCAAGCGCACCGCCGATGCCGGGCTCGGCGCGCTGGTATTGACTGTCGACACCCCGGTAGGCTCGAAGCGCGAACGCAACATCCGCAACGGCTTCGCCAATATCCGCGGCGGGCTGTTTCAGGCGCTGAGCCTCAAGCCTTCGATCCTTGCCGAAGCACTGACCCATCCCGGATGGATTATCGAATATCTCAAACGCGGCGGCGGCACGCCGCTGCTGGGCAACTGGCAGCCCTACGCACCGACGGGCTCGAATGCGGAAGAGGTGTACAAGCACTCCAGTTCGCTGCGCCCATTTAATGCACAGACCTGGCGCGATCTGGAGACCTACCGCAAGCTGTTTCCGCGCGCCCTTGTCGTAAAGGGCATCATGAGCCCGGCCGACGCATTGCGGGCGCTCGACGTCGGTTGCGACGGGATCCTCGTATCCAATCATGGCGGGCGTCAGCTCGACCAGGCGCCAGGCTCGCTCGACGTATTGCCGGCGATCAAGGCCGCGGTCGGCGACAAGTTGACCTTGCTGCTCGACAGCGGGGTTCGCCGTGGCGCTGACATCCTGATCGCGCTGTGTCTCGGCGCCGATTTCTGCTTTATGGGGCGCCCCACCCTATACGGAGCCGCCGCCGGGGGGCTGCCCGGCGTAAAAAAGGCCATCGACATCTTCGTCAACGAGATCGACCTCGTCATGGGCCAGATCGGCTGCCCGAGCCTCGACCAGCTCGGCCCCGACTTCCTGTGGCGCGATGACTGGGCGCGCAACGTGTGAGTGGCGCGTCCCCCCATTTCATCCCGGCGAAAGAGCCCGTGAAAGAATCGGAGCAAAGGGCTGCACGGCGGTCGTGCGTCCTTCCAGACGCGCCTTTGCGGCGCTCCTCAGGACGAGGTATACCTTTGATGGCATTAAGAAAATCCCTCATCCTGAGGAGGCTGCGAAGCGGCCGTCTCGAAGGACGCACCGCCACCCGTCCAGCCGAACTTCAATTCTTTCACAGGTTCGAAAGCTGCGATCCATGACCCGCAAGCTGTTGAATTTTTACTTTGTTGCGTCGATCATGCCCTGGTGGAAACGGCGGTGCCGCGGAGAAATGGATCCCGGCTTTCACCGGGATGACGTCCAGTTGCCACCGCGTTACGAAGAGAATACGGGTCCATGAACTTTGATCAAGCGGTCAATATCGAAGACCTGCATCGGATCGCTAAGCGCAAATTGCCGAAGATCATCTTCGATTACATCGAGGGCGGGGTCGAAGACGAACGCGGTCTCGCGCGCAACGAGGCGGCTTTTCACAAGCATCGGCTGCTGCCTCGTTACCTGGTCGACGTTTCCAAACGCGACCAGTCCGCGACGGTGTTCGGCCGCACCTATTCGAGCCCGTTCGGGATCTCGCCCACCGGTGGTGTCGGCCTCTACCGGCGCGAAGGAGAGCTGATGCTGGCCGAAGCCGCGGCGGCGGTGAACATTCCGTACATCATGTCCGGCGGCAGCAACGCCTCTATCGAGGAAGCGGCGCGGGTCGCCCCGAACAATGTCTGGTTCCAGCTCTATGCAGCCAAGGACGCCGACATTACAGACGCGCTGATCGGGCGTGCCCGCGATGCGGGGGTCGGCGCCCTGGTGCTGACCGTTGACGTGCCGGTGCACCCAAAGCGCGAACGCAACTACCGTAACGGCTTTTCCCGCATCCGCGGCGGCGGCGTCATGGAGTCGCTGAAGCTGAAGCCGTCGATCCTGTTGGAGGCGATCACTCATCCGGCCTGGGTTATCGAATATGTGCGGCTCGGCGGCGCGCCGACCCTAGGGAATTGGGCACCTCACGCCGGCAATGGCGCGAGCACGGAGGATGTCATCGCCTTCGGCCGCGGACAGACCCCGGCCGCGGCGCAGACCTGGCGTGACCTCGAACGCTACCGGCGCCTCTTCCCGCGCGCCCTCGTCGTCAAGGGCATCCTGAACCCGGCCGACGCGGTTCGCGCCGCGGAGATCGGGGTCGACGGCATTATCGTCTCGAACCATGGCGGCCGCCAGCTCGACCAGGCGCCAGCCTCGATCGAAGCGTTGCCGGCGATCAGGGCCGCGGTCGGCGACAAGGTGACTGTGATGCTCGACAGCGGCGTGCGCCGCGGCGCAGACATCCTGATCGCGTTTTGCCTGGGCGCCCAGTTCGTGTTTTTCGGCCGCCCGACGCTCTACGGCGCCGTCGCCGGCGGGCTGCCCGGCGTCAAGAAGGCGATCGACATCTTCCGCGGCGAGATCGATCTCGTTATGGGCCAGATCGGCTGCCCGAGCCTCGACCAGCTCGGCCCCGATTTCTTGTGGCGCGACGACTGGACCCAGAACCGCTGAAGCGAGCTACACTGCCGGCGCTCCTTCGAGCGATATCGAGCGCTTGGCGAGCGTGCTGTCCATCTCCTCGAAGGTGCGCCCCTTGGTCTCGAAGCCGATGAACCAGAACGCGATGGCGCCGAGAATCCACCAGGACCCAAAGTAGAGGAAGGCTGGTCCGAGCGCATCCAACGTCGCCTTCGGGCTGATGTAATCGGACGAGCCAGCGATCAGCGCCAGCCCGAGCGGGCCGATGATCTTGCCCATATTGCCGATACCGTACCCGAGGCCCATTCCGCTCGTGCGCAGCCGCGTCGGCCACACCTCCGCCATATAAGGTCCGACGATCGAGTAATTGCCGCTACCGAAGAAGGCTGTCACTAGGATCATGACGAAGAACATCGACGCGGCGCCTACCCAAACATTGACCATATACCCCGCGATCGATATGGCCACGGCCGCGCACGAGCAGCATAGGACGCCCGAGACGCGGCGCCCCAACGGCTCAATGATCGCCATGACAAAGAACCGCCCAATAATTGCAATAAGGCTCACCCAGATCACCAAATACGACGCCTCTGCCGGGGTGATCTTGAGAACCAAAACGAACAGTGTCGTCTGCCACAGCAGCAGCCCGGCCCCGCCGGTTTGCGTAAGACCGGTGAGACAGGCGGCTGCGACACTGCGCGGATATTTGAACAGTTCCCGCCACCGCACCTTCTCCGGTTCCGCGACGGTGGACGGTAAATCGATCTCCCTCGGATCGATTTGCAGTGCCCAGGCGAGTGATTTGCGCGCATCCTCGTGCCGCCCCATGCGGATCAGCCAGCGCGGCGATTCCGGCACCCAGTAACGAACCATCAAGACCAATACCACCGGGACGAGACCGATCAGAAAAAGGCCGCGCCAGCCAATCACCGGTGCGAGAAGCCACCCGGCCACGCCGCCCAGTAAGTTGCCCGCCGGCAACAGGGTGGTCGTCAACACGCTGACCCAGCCGCGCTTGTGGGCTGGCATAAATTCCTGCACGAGCGGCATATCGACGGTAATGAGGCCAGCATTGCCGACGCCAACAAAGAACCGCATCACGCCAAGAAAGAGCCAGCCGGCTACCCAGCCGTCCTGACCGGGCGTGAAATACATGATCCCCGTCGCCAATGCGACGTTGAGCGCGGTCGCGATGAACACCTTGCGGCGGCCGATCTTGTCGGCGACCCAGCCCCAGAAGAAGGCGCCCGGAACGGCTCCAATGCCGGAAGACAAGAGGATTACGGCCCCTTGCCAATAGGTCAGCTGCCATTCCTTGGTGATGAATGCGAGGACGTAGCCGATCAGAAAAAAGTCGAAGAAATCGAGCAGATCAGCGAGGTTCGCAGTGGCAATCAGCTTCCACTGGTTCGCCGTCAGCTTTTTCTGCTGCTCCAGTCGCTCGAGCATTGTCGCCTCCCGCAGTCATCGAGACTGCGAGCGGTGCGGCTGCAGCAAAGACCGCGACGTCGATCTCCTACGCCGGATTCCTGGCGCTCGGTTTCACTAGAGACCGACGGTCGCGGCCTGCAGCGGCACCCCTCGCCACCGTACTGACGTGTCGCTCCTGTCCATCATCGGCGGCGGTTCTCCGCTCTTCCGATTACTTCGGCCGTTGTTGCTAGCCTTGTAGTCTGTGTAGATCAGCTATGCTGAACGGTCAAGCTCTTCAGTCGCCGGCAGATGACGTCACTTGCCCAGCCAAAGCGGCGGCCGGCTGGTCGAGCGCGTTGTCGATCTCATCGAAGGTGCGCCCCCTCGGTTCGTACCCGAACACCCAGAAGCCAATCAGACCAAGCACGTACCATGAGGCGAAATAGACAAAGGCCGGCCCGAGCATGACAAGATTGGGTGCCGCCGGCTTGATGACGTCACCGGCGCCCATGATCAGCGCCAGGCCAAGCGGACCGATGAATTTGCCCCAATTGCCGGTGCCATAGCTGATGCCCATACCACTGGCGCGCAGCCGCTCCGGCCAGATCTCGGCCATATAGGGTCCGACGACCGAGTAATTGGCACTGCCAAAAAAGGTTTGTGCGATAAACAAAATGTAAAACACAGACCAGCCGCCGATATAGACGTCGTAGAGATACCCCTGCATCACCATCAGCGTGCCGCCGCATACCATACACAGCGTGGCCGAACCACGCCGGCCGAGCGGCTCGATCAACGTCGTGATGAAAAACCGGCCGGCGATCGCCGACACGCTGACCCAGATCATCAGGAACGCCGCGTCGGCCGGGGAGATCTGCAGAACCACCACGAGCAAGGTCGCGCCCCATAGACCGAGCGAAGCCCCACCGGTCTGTGTGAGGCCGGTCAGCATCCCGGAAGCAACCAGCCTCGGATATTTGAACAGTTCGAGCCAACGGGTCTTTTCGACCGGCTCCAGATCGGCCGGCAAGGTGATCTCTTGCGGATCGACCATCAATGCCCAAGCGAGCGACCTGCGGGCCTCCTCTATGCGGCCCATCCGCATCAGCCAGCGCGGTGATTCCGGGACCCAGTAACGGATCATGAATACGAGCACGAGCGGCACCAGGCCGACCAGAAACAGACCCCGCCAGCCGACGAGCGGCAACAGCTGCCAGCCGACAAATCCGGCCAGCAGGCTGCCGGCCGGCAGCATCGTCGTAACCAGCGCGCTGACCCAGCCGCGTTTGTAGGCGGGGATGAACTCTTGCACGAGAGGTAGGTCGATCGTGTAGATGCCGGCATTGCCGACGCCGACAAAGACACGCATGATTACGAGAAAGAGCCAGCCCGGGATGAACCCGTCCGGCCCCGGCGTGAGCACCATCAGACCGGTGGCCAGCGAGATCGTGATCGACGATGCGATGAACAGCGTGCGCCGGCCGAGCCGGTCGCCGAGCCAACCGCATAAGTAGGCGCCAGGCGGGGCGCCGATGCCTGACGCCATCAGGATCGCGCCGCCTTGCCAATAGGTCAGCGACCACTCCTTGGTCAGAGCCGCGGTGACATAGCCGATCAGAAAGAGATCGAAGAAGTCCAGCAGATCGGCCAAGTTGGCTGTGCAAATCAGCTTCCACTGATTCGCCGTCAGTTTTTTCTGACGCTCTAAAAGTTCTATCATCGCATCCTCCCGTGGGTGCCGTGATCGCCCTACGTCGCGGCGAAAACAGATTTTCTTCTTCTTATCGGCGGCCGTGGCCCGGACGGTTCCGCAACCGCGCAGGACAGTACCTGCAACCGGTCCGCCCTGGCAACGGGTTGAAAGCCTTAACTGGGCGAGCGCTGCAGGATCGCCACGGTGGCGTCGGCGGCGTACCCGGTGGCAACCCGCACATCAACGACACAGACTTTGCCGGCGCGTACCGCGGCGACGGCCTCGCGGATCGCCGACACCAGCTGCTTCGGGTCCTCTATCGGGCCGATGCCGATGCAACCCTGGCCGCGCGCCATCGTGGCGAGATCGATATCGGGACCCCTGATCGCCTGCCCGATCCAGCGGTTCTCGACCGGCCGGCCGCGCTGGCGGGCGACCCGCTCCTGGTGCAGCTCGTCATTGAAGAATGAGCGGTTGTTGGCGACGACGATCAGCAGCGGGATGTCGTTACGCACCGCCGTCCATAGTGCAGTGACCCCCATTAGGAAATCGCCGTCGCCGAGCACCGCGACCGGCAACCGCCCGCTGCCGGTGTCGCGCAGGGCCAGTGCCGCGCCGACCGACATGCCCGGCCCCGAGCCGATGCCGCCGCCGCCATCGGTGCCGAGATAGTCGAGCGGGTGGCGGAATTCCCACAGCCCGTCGGCCCAGGAAAGCGGCAGCCTGAGCATCGAGACCGGGCTATCGCCGAGCGCGGCTTTGAACGCCGTCGCGATGTGCGGCACTTGGATGATCGAGGCGTCCTCGAGCGCCGAGAGGGGCGGCGGCGCGGGCCGCAACGCCGGCTCAGGTATGGGGGGCGGGTCCGGCCGCAATTCCTTGACCGCGGCGAGCAGGGGTGACACGGCAGCGTCGGGCTCGGCCAGCAGATAGAGGTCGGCCGGCGGCAAGCCCTGGTAATCCATGCTCCAGCCGTTATGGACGTACTGGTCGATCGACACTTGGATGATTTTCGCAGTGACCGGCTTGCCGCCATGGGCGGTCTGCAAAGTGCCGGCGAGATCGACCCAGTCGAGGCTCAGGATCACATCCGAATTGACGATCAGTTCGGGGCCGCTGCCATGCAGCGGATGGTCGGTCGGGAACGTCGCGCCGGTTTTGCGGTCCGTCATCACCCGGGCGCCGATCGCCTCGGCAAGTGCGACGCGGCGCTGCCAGGCTCCAGGATCGCGCGATCCGCGGCCGGCCAGAATCAGGGGCCGCCGGGCGCCCGCCAATAGCTCCGCCGCCTGCCGCACGATCGGCATGGGCGGCCCGGGCGGCATCGGCGGCGCGAAGCGGGCGATCGCCGGCGGCGGAGGCAAGGCCCCTATCTCGTCTTCCTGCAATTCGAGATTGAGATTGATGTAGACCGGGCCGCGCGGCGCAGTCTGCGCGATCATATTGGCGCGCAGGATCGCCTCTTGTGCTGCGCCGATCGAGGCCGGCTGGTCATCCCATTTGGTGTAGTTGCGGATGAGCGCCCCCTGATCGCGCACAGTATGGATCCACTCTATCCACGGCCGGCGACGCACGGCATCGACCGCCCCGGTAGCGCCGAGCACGATCAGCGGCACGCGATCACACCATGCGTTGAAAATCGCCATTGTCGCATGCATCAAGCCGACATTCGCGTGCACGATGGCCGCGAGCGGCCGCCCGGTCACCTTGGCCCAGCCATGAGCGAGCGCCACCGCACTCTCTTCGTGCAGGCACAACAGCATGCGCGGCCGGGTATTGCCGAGGTAGTTGACAATACTGTCGTGCAAGCCGCGGTAGCTCGATCCGGGGTTCAGTGCAACATAGGGGATGTCGAGCTCGCGCAGCATCGCCGCGATCGCATCGCTGCCCCACACCCGCGCCGAGGGCGGGCTCGGCACCGGCCGGTCGATCTCGTTGCCGGCAGCCTCGATTGGCTTTGCAGACGCGTCATCCATGATTTCCTCCCTCGAATGGGCGTGCCACGGGATTACGCCGCATTCGTGTGACAGGGACAAGAGCGCTGGCCAATTGTCTCACCATGCAAGACGGCGCTAGGATCGTTTGCATACAGCCGGGAGAACGAAAATGGGTAAGAAGATCGCGATCGTCGGCATCGGAGCGGTCGGCGGTTATACCGGCGCGCATATGGCGCGGGCCGGCAAAGACGTGACCTTCATCGACATGTGGCCGGCGCATGTCGAAGAAATGAAGAAGAACGGCTTGCGCATCACTCACCACGAGGGCGAGGAGCCGTTCACGGTCAAGGTGCGGGCGTTGCATTTGACCCAGGCGCAGCATCTGAGCAAGGAGGCGCCGATCGACATCGCCTTTGTCTGCACCAAATCCTACGACACCCAATGGGCGGCGATGCTGATCAAGCAGTATCTGGCGCCTGGCGGCTACATCGTCTCACTGCAGAATTGCATGAACGAAGAGACGATCGCCGGCGTCGTCGGCTGGGGCAAGACGATGGGCTGTATCGCCAGCAACATCAGCGTCGGCCTGGTTGAGCCGGGTCATGTCCATCGCGGCGGGGTCAAGGGCGGCGCCACACACACCGTCTACCGCACCGGCGAGGTGCACGGCACGATCACCGAGCGCGCGCATGAGGTGTGCCGGCTCGTCTCCCATGCCGACAGCGCCAAGGTCACCGACAATCTCTGGGGCGAGCGTTGGTCGAAGCTCGTTGCCAATACAATGGCGAACGGAGTCTCGGCCTGCACCGGCCTCTCTGGCTCACAGATCGCGCAGAACGAGGCGATCCGCCATTTCCAGGCGCGGCTCGGCAGTGAAGCGATCCGCATCGGCCAGGCGCGCGGCTACAGGCTCGAAGAGATCGACCATCTGCCGCCGGAGACGATCGCTCGCGCCGGCGAGGGCGACCTTGCGGCGCTGAAGATTTACGACGAGCGGCGGCTGTCGCGGGTCGGGCGCGGCTCGCCCGATCAGCGGCCGTCGATGGGCCAGGACATGATGAAGGGCCGGCGCACCGAGATCGAGTTCCTCAACGGCTTCGTGGTTCGCGAAGGCGAGCAGGTCGGCATCGCCGCCCGCGCCAACGAGCGCCTCGTCGATATCGTCAAACGCGTTGAGCGCGGCGAACTGAAGCAGGACCCCCGCCACATCACCGAGCTGCGGCTGAACTAGACGCTTGGCTCATTGTCGTCGTTCCCGCGAAAGCGGGAATCCAGGAAGGCAAGGACAGCGGCGGTTGCCCCTGGGCCCCCGCTTCCGGGGGGCGACGACGGCTCGGTGGGCTCAAACAGTCGGTTTGATGTTCTGATTGAGCCGGAACAGGTTCGTCGGGTCGTATTTGTTCTTCAACGCGACGAGCCGCTCGTAGCCGTGTGTGTAGGCGGCCTTGATCCTCGTCGTGCCTTCCTCCGCGTCGAGGTGGTTGACATAGACTTGGCCGCTCGCAAAGGGCTCGACGGCGGTCCAGAACTCGCGGGTCCATTGGACGTGACCGGCTGATTCAGCGGGGTCCGCCCACTGCGAGATTACATCGTAGTCCCACTGGTCATCACGCAGCCCGAACGCCGTAGCATCGCGATCCATCCGGGTCGCGGCGCCATGCACATGGAAGAACAGGACGTTCGACATCGGGGAGAGAAACTTCGCCGAGCGCGCGATCATGATGTCGAGCATGTCGTCGCCAAGCTCTTTTAGGAAGCTCGATTTCCAGTAGCGCTGCACGCCACCATAGGGGAAGGCCGCATCGAACAGCATGTTCAGCGCGACATACACATCGGCGCGATCGTATCGGCCAGCGGCGGCCCGAATTTCCGGAGTGGCGCAACGACCTTTTCGCCGGAAGCGAGATCGCCCGTATAGGCGGCGACGATGACGGCAATGGGCTCACCATCGGCCGAGGTCATCAGTGCCGCCGCTGCGACCATCTCGTCAGGGCAGCTGCGGCAGAAATCGCGGTAGAAGCGCAAGACCTCTTTCGCCTTGCGCATCGGGTGGACGACCATACCGGCGAGCACCGGGCCGAGGGGATGCACCCGATACTCGAATGAGGTGACGACGCCGAAATTGCCGCCGCCTCCGCGCAGGCCCCAGAAGAGCTCGGGGTGCTGATCGGCACTCGCGGTCAGGAACTCACCGTCCGCCGTGACGATGTCGGCCGAAAGCAGGTTGTCGCAGCTGAGGCCATGCTTGCCCCCCAACCAGCCGAGGCCGCCGCCCAAGGTCAGTCCGGCAATGCCGGTCGTCGAGACGACACCGCCGGTGCTGGCTAAACCAAAGGCTTGCGTTTCGCGGTTGTACTCGCCCCAGGTGAGTCCCGCCTCCGCGCGGGCGGTGCGCTTGACCGGATCGACCCGTACGCTCTTCATCGGCGAGAGATCGATCATCAGGCCGCCTTCGCAGACAGCGTTGCCGGTGATGTTGTGACCGCCGCCTCTGACGGACACCAGCAACTCGTGGGTGCGGGCAAAGCGCACCGCGACAATGACATCGGCAACCCCCGCGCACCGCGCGATCAGTGCCGGGCGCCGGTCGATCATGCCGTTCCAGACTTTGCGAGCCTCGTCATAACCTCCGTCGTCGGGGCCCAGCAGCCCGCCCCGCAGACCGTCCGCAAAATCCTGCACCGCCGCCTCTTCGAGGATCTTATCGTTGCCTTCCGTGGTGATGACACGCAGATCTGTCATGACGTTCTCCTCCGCGTACCGTATTCATGGGCCGCAGTTTCAGACCGCTGTCGCGGACTGCTTCTCGATCGTTCTGGAGAGGCGGCCGTAGACGCGGCGTGCATTGCCTTCGAAAATCTTTGCTTTTTCCTCTGCCGACAGCGGCAGCTGGTCGACGTAGCGCTTGGTGTCGTCGTAGTAGTGACCCGTCTCGGGATCGATGCCGCGAACCGCGCCGATCATTTCGGACGCGAACAGGATGTTGTCGGCCGGGATCACCTTCGCGAGTAATTCCTGGCCGGGCAAGTGATAGACGCAAGTATCGAAAAATATGTTGTTCAAAATGAGATCCGACAGCTTTCCGAGCTTGGCGTCCTGCGCCAAACCACGGTAGCGCCCCCAGTGATAGGGCACCGCACCGCCGCCATGCGGAATGATGAACTTGATGGTCGGGAAATCCTTGAACACGGATGACGTCATTAATTGGTTGAAGCCGACGGTGTCGCCGTTGAGGTAGTGCGAGCCCGTCGTGTGATACGCCGGGTTGCAAGCGGCGCTCACATGGACCATGGCGGGAATGTCGTACTCGACCATCTTCTCATAGACGGGATACCAGTAGCGATCGGACAGCGGTGGGTCCTGCCAATGCCCGCCGGACGGATCGGGGTTCAGATTGACGCCCACGAACCCGTATTCATTCACGCAGCGGTCGATCTCGGGGAGGCAGTTCCGCGGCGAGACGCGCGCGCTCTGCGGCAACATCGCTACACCGACGAAGTTCTTCGGGAACAGCGAGCAGACGCGGTAGATCAGCTCGTTGCAGGCGGTCGCCCAGGCTTCACTGGTCGTTGCATCGCCGAGATGGTGGCCCATGCCGGCGGCGCGCGGCGAGAAGATCGTGAGATCAGTGCCGCGCTCGCGCTGTACTTTGAGCTGGCCGCCCGCAATCGTCTCGCGGATCTCGTCGTTGGTTATCGCCGGGCGCGGCGGCGCCGGTTTGCCGGCGGCGTGAGCCTCGATCTGCTGCGTGCGCCATCCCTCGTGCTGGCGGGGGGCGGTGGTGTAGTGGCCGTGGCAGTCGATGATCATGAGACTCGCCTCACCTTTCTGTCCCGCCTTCTTATAGCGGGAAAGCTCAGCCGGCGGCGAGCGGGTCGGCGGTCGGGATCGAGATAGCGCCACCACGGTCGGAGGTGAGAAGCGGCGAGGGGGCTTTGCGGCCGAAGGCTTCGATGCGCGGGATGTCGGCCTCCTCGACCGGCGTCATCCGCGGCTTGCGCGCCAGCGCCGCCTCGATGAAGGGCGCCAACTCGTGCAGCTTTTGGGCTGTACGAACCTGCTCACGCTCCTTGAATTCCGGCATCACCTGTGAGGCGAAAATTTCCAGCGACTCGCAGATATGCTCATGCCGATTGGCGCCGCTCTGCTGAATGAACATAACCTGGTCGATGCCGGCTTTCTCGTAACGTGCGAGATGCTCGCGCAATTGGTCGGGAGTGCCGATGCCGCCGCGGCCGGCATTGTCGGGCAGCCGGTCCTTCACCTGCAGGAAGCGCTCCCACAGCTCGGCCCGGCCAGGCCGATGCTCGCCAAAAAGCGCGTAATAGCCGAGCGAATAGCCAAAAAACCGGAACCCGTCGAGCCCGCGGCGGATTGCTTCGGCTTCGTCGGCGTGACAGGACATGCCTGTGACGATCGCGATGTTCGGATTGACGCGATGGCCGATCGGAACGCATTCGGGCGATTTGATGATGCCGTAATATTCCTCGACCCACTTTGCCGCCTGCTCCGGTTCGAGAAAGGCGAAGGTGAGGGCGCCCAGCCCGTTGCGCGCGGCAAGATGGATCGTCTCACGGCGCGAGCACGCCACCCACATCGGCGGATGCGGCTTCTGCACCGGTTTCGGCACGATGTTACGGCACGGCATGTCGAACCAGCGGCCCTTGAACCCCGGATATGGCTGCGTCGCCAACATGTTGGCGGCTTGTTCGGTCGCCTCCTCCCACATCGTTCTTTTGTCGTCCGGGTCGATCCCAAACCCGCCCATCTCGACGGCGGTGGCCGACTCGCCGGTTCCCAATTCGACGCGGCCGTTCGAGACCAGGTCGAGTGTTGCAATCCGTTCGGCCACCCGCGCCGGGTGGTTGTATTTGGGCGCCATCAACGTGATGCCGTGACCGAGGCGGATGTGCTTCGTACGCTGTGAGCAGGCCGCAAGGAACACCTCGGGCGCCGAGGAGTGGGAATATTCTTCGAGAAAATGGTGCTCGACCTCCCAGACGTAATCAATGCCGAGCCGGTCGGCGAGCTCGATCTGGTCGAGCGCCTGCTGGTAGAGCTGCAGCTCGGAATCTTCCTTCCAAGGCTGCGGCAGCTGGTGCTCGTAGAAAAGCCCGAACTTCATCGCCTGGTCTCCTCCCTCGGCTATCCGTTGCCCCCGCGCAAGCGGGGGCCCAGGGCAACTGCTGCGGCCTGGCCGCCCTAGATTTCCCGCTTTGACGGGAATGACGTTGTTATCTAAGCGCGATTGAATGCCGGCATCACGTCCCGGGCGAACCAGCTGAGCTGCTCCTTGAACTCGTCGGGCGGAAGCCCCTCCGCCCAATGGATCATGAAATCCTCGAGCCCCGGATATTTCGCCTCGATCGATTTGATGCCGTCGATGACGTGTGACGGCGGCCCGCAGAACCACGCCTTTTGTCTTACGCCATCGGCGAGCGAGGGCACCCGCGACGGAGCTCCAGGTGTGCCCCAGGTGCGGCCTTGCTCATCGGCATAGCGCACAAAGCCGAACGGCGCGAACCATTTGTAGCGCTCGTCATGCGAGGGCTCGATCCGGCGCATCGCTTCTTCCTGGCTGTCGGCGAGATACAGCCCGGCGCCCCAGATCATGTCCTCGCCGAGCTGTTTCGGGCGTCCGTGCCGGGCGCAGGCGGCGTGATAGGCGCGCACCACGTCGTCGAGGATCTTCTCGCCATTTAAGGTCACCATCGCCTTGAGGCCTTTTTGCGCCATCAGGTCGATCGTCTTGCCGCTGGCGATCGGCATCCACAGCTCGACCGGCAGATGCTTGGGCCGCGGCACCACCGTAATTTCTTCGAGCTGATAGCCGCGATACGGGACCCGCGGCGGGCACTCGAAATACTTGCCCTTGAAGGAAAACGCCTCCTCGTTGAAGCACTTCAGCAGAAGGTCGAGCCCCTCATCGAAAATGGCCCGATTGGCATCGGTGTCGAGGAGCGGTGCGCCCAAGGTCTCCATTTCGCGCGTGTGATAACCGCGCCCGACACCCATGATGACCCGGCCGTCGGTGACGATATCGGCCATCGCATAATCCTCGGCGAGGCGGATCGGATGCCACATCGGCAGGATGTTGAACGCGCAGCCGAATTTGAGGCGCTTGGTCTGTGTGGCGAGCCAGAGCCCGAGCTGGATCAGGTTGGGGAGGCATTCATAACCTTCCCGCTGGAAATGATGCTCGGCGGTCCAGAAGCAGTAATAGCCGAGCTCGTCCATGAGTTGCGCGACATCGCGCGCGGTCGAGAACACCTCGCTCAGGCGCGCGTTCGAATACCGGCGGTCGTTCGCCGGCGTGCCCTCGAGCCCGATATTGTCGAGCGCGATCTGGCCGACGTAGAGCGCATGAAACCGTTTGATCATGTCGTTACGAATCCTCTCTCATCCAGCGCAGGAGCGACGCGGCAACCTCGTCGGGTTTGTCGAGCTCGGCCAAATGGCCGGCGCCAGGGATGGTAGTGATCTCGGTGGGGCCGGCAATCGCTGCCGCAAAGCGATCGGCGTAACTGCGCGGCACGATCCGATCTTGCTCGCCCCAGATCAGCAGGGTCGGCGCCGCGATCAGCGGCAGGCGTTTTTCGAGCCGCGTATTGCCGAGCGGCCAGAAGGCGCGCGCCGCGGCCTCATTGGCCCGCGTCTGCTCGATCGGCCAATCAGGCGAGTTGGCACCTTCCGGCTCGGCTTTGAGCTGGTTCCAGCGCTCCGGGTCGGCGCAGAGCAGCGCCGGCACCTCGGGAGGCCGCTGGGCCCACGGGTCGGTCATCAGGTCCTTTTCGTCGAACAAGCCCCAGGGTGCGATCAGCGCCAGCCGGTGCACCGTATTCGGCCAGATCGCCGCGATTTCGGCGGCAAAGGATCCGCCAACCGAGCTGCCGACGAGATCAGCGCCCTCTAACCCCGCCTTCTGAAGCAGCTGGCGCACCGCCAGCACCCAGTCGAGATGGCTGTCGAGCACGGTGTGGCCGCGGTCACCGCCCGGGAAACCCGGCAATGACGGCACGATCACCGTGCGCTCGCGCGCCAGCGCATCAAGGAACGGAATCCACCGCGGCAACCCGCCAAAGCCGGCGAGAAAGCCGAGCTTCGGGCCCTCGCCCTTCTTCCACACGCGGCAGGAAAAGCCGTTGATTTCGACCGACAGCGCCTCTGCTTCGCTCACAACCGCCCCCTGATGCACACGCCGTCATCCCCGCGAAAGCGGGGATCCAGGAGCAACCGACACGGCATCCCACATCCCTGGGCCCCCGCTTTCGCGGGGGCGACGAGCAGGAATCTCATCACCTCTCCCTATTCACTCCGCGGCCATCGCGGCTGGCCGGAACGGGGTTAATGTCGCGCGCGCGTCGCGCGCCATCGGCTGCGGCCACCAGCGGTCTTCCCATTCGGAGAACAGATCGGTCAGCTGCGGCATGACCTTCTCGGCGAAGAGCTTGGTGTTGTACATCGCCAGGTCTTTGCCCATGTTGCCGAATTGCATCAGCAGCATCAGATGGCCGACATTGAGATTGGTCGCGACTTCCCGCAGCTGCGCGGCGACCTCGTCCGACGACCCGATGATCACATAGCCCTTCTCGACGATCGCGTCCATTTCGCGGGCCAAAGTGTCGAACCGGCGCATCCGAGCGACCTGCGCGACCTGACCGACGACCCCGGCTCGCTGCGTTGCCTCGCTAGTATAGCCAGGCGCGCCGGCGAAACGCGGATCGACGTGGAGGCAGCGGCCATAGAAATACTCAGCCGGCTCGCGATAGAGGCGGTATGCCTCCTCCCGGGTCTCGGCGACGCCGACGAATTGCAGAAAGCCGGCGCGATACGGGTTTCGGTCCTTGCCGAGCCGGTCCATCTCCTTCCAGAAGCCGTCCATCGTCGCCTGGCCAGCCTGGTAGCCGAAATAGGACAGGTAGGCGTAAACATGGTCGGTTTCGGCGCACCAGCGCCAAGTCTCGACCGAGCCGCCGCCGGGGATCCAGATCGGCGGATGCGGCTTCTGCACCGGCCGCGGCCAGATGTTGACATAGCGCTGCTGGTTGAACCGGCCGTTGAACGCGAAAGTGTCCAGCTCGGTCCATGCCCGCAGCACCAGGTCATGGGCCTCGTAATACCGCTCGCGCAGCATGCTCGGGTTCTGGCCATAGGCAAAGCAAGTGTCCATCGGGGTGCCGACGGGAAATCCGGCGATCAGCCGCCCACCTGAAATTACGTCGATCATCGCGAATTCTTCGGCGACCCGGGTCGGCGGGTTGTAGAGCGCCAGCGAGTTGCCCATCACGCACAGCGCCACATCGCTGGTGCGCCGTGCCAGCCCGGAGGCAATCAAATTGGGCGACGGCATCAGCCCGTAGCCGTTCGAGTGGTGTTCGTTGACGCAGACCGCATCAAACCCGCATTCGGCGGCGAATTCGAGCTCATCCATGAAGTCGTTGTACATGTCATGGGCGCGCCGCGGGTCGAACAGCGAGGAGTGAATATCGACCCATACCGAGGGGTTCTTCTCTCGAAAGTCGTCGGGCAACTCGGTATAGGGCATCAGGTGAAACCACATCAGCTTCATGGCTCTATGTCCTCGGGGGCGATCACCGCAGACTGACCGGGAGCGGAGTGCGCGTCAAGCCCGAACCAAACGCTTGGTAGGTAGAACGCGAAATTGCAGTGCGTAATGTGTGATAGTTAAAATAGGAGCGGCTCGGGAGGTTGGCGCGAAGAGCTTTGAAGGAAAGATTGCCGTTGTCACTGGCGGCGCCGGCATGGGGCGTGAGCTGGCGCTTCAACTGGTAGCTATGGGCTGCGACGTCGCGCTCTGCGATATGTTTCCCGAGACGATGGCCGAAACCAAGCGGCTTTGCCTGTCGCAGGCGCGGCAAGGCGCGCGCGTGTCGACGTTCCTCGCCGATGTCTCGATAGAAGATCAAGTGCTGGCATTCGCCGAGGCCGTTACGCGTGATCTCGACACCGATCATATCGATCTTCTGTTTAACAATGCCGGAATTGGCGGCGGCGGAAGCTTTGTCGATGGCAGCCGCGCGGAATGGGAGAAGACTTTCAGCATCTGCTGGCATGGTGTCTATTATTGCACGCGGGCTTTCCTGCCGTTGCTGAGGAACGCGGAAGAAGGCCACATCGTCAACACCAGCAGCGTGAACGGCTTCTGGGCTTCGTTGGGTCCGGCCCGTCCGCACACCGCATACAGCGCAGCAAAGTTCGCGGTAAAGGGCTTTAGCGAAGCTCTGATGACCGACCTCTCATTAAATGCGCCACACATCAAGTGTTCAGTCGTCATGCCCGGACGCATCGGCACCGACATCAGCGGGAATTCACGGAAAATTCTCAGAGGCAGCGAGGCGGCGATCGACATATCGGCGATGCGCAAATGTTCGCGGCGCAGGGCATCGACGTCACTGGCTATTCCGACGATCAGATCCGGGCACGAGTGGCGGAAATGGAAAAACGCATCCGTGAGGGCGCGCCCACGACTGCTGCCGAAGCAGCCACCATCATCCTTGATGGCGTAAAGGCAGAGAAGTGGCGCATCCTCGTCGGCAAGGATGCTGAATTTCTCGACGATCGGGTCCGCGCTGCGCCCGAGGATGCCTATAGCCCGGCTGTCTATGAGGCGTTAAGTAAAATCACTGGCGGGCGTCCGCGGCGGCGCCCTCGTCATCATTTGGCCGCCGCCGATGTCCACGGTCTCCGTCTCGATGCCGGCACCCAGCGCCAGATAGAGCCACGCGATCACGACCACGCCGGCGAGGTCGGCCAGCGCAACCTCGCGGTCGTGACGCGACAGTGAGTAAAGCAGCTCCCCGGCAAAGCCGGAAATCAGCACTAACCCATGACCCCCCTGTTGCTGATATGAAGGTGGGCGAACTGGCCGTAGCTGTCCTTTAGGTCGAGCTCGATGGGACCAGCGCACCTTGTCGTTCCGCTACCGATCTCCGCGATGCGGTACTCGAAACCGTCCGGCAGGTCGATGCGAACCCGATGTTCGGCGCCGGTGACCGGATTGCGGATCGGCTCGCCTGACATCTGGAGGAGACCGGGTATCTCAAGATGCGCTCGCCGCGCTTCGACGTCGACGTCAAACGTGATTGGCTTGAACAGCGTCTCCAGTTTCGTCGGGCACATCGCGCCAAGCACCCACCAGATCGTAGCCATCTCTTCGGTCTCCCGGCCCGACAGGATCGTCTCGAGCGCATCGCGCTGCCGGGCATCGGCCCTTTCATCGATGACCAGCTGCATCGTACCGTTGCCCTCGTGAAGCGCCCCAGGAGTGGCAGCAAGTAGTGCCGCCCGCAAGCCATCGAGCCGGACCTCGGCGAAATGGCCTTCGTCAATCTGAATACCGAACACGCCGCGGCAATTGCCATGGGTAGGCAGCGCGTTGAACTGGCACGGGCAGCCGTACGAGCAGTTACAGTTGGCGAACTCCGAGCCTTTGATGACCCATTCCGTCGATGCCATGTTCTCCTCCCTATTTTATTGGGAGGAAGGTATCGCGGCGCGCGATGTAGGTCGAGAACATTGGCGCCGTGTTGCAAATCGGAGAAAATGTCATGAGTGACGAACTGCCGACCGCCGCCCGCGTGAGCGATCCCGGTATCCGCGCGCTCTATCGGCTGGAGAACCGATGGCAGGCCTGGCTCGATGTCGAGGCGGCGCTCGCCAAGGCGCAGCAGGAGCTGGGGATCATCCCGAAGGGCGCCGCCGAGGCGATCGGGCGTGCCGCGCACCTCGAATTGCTTGACCGTGCGCGCATCGACGAAGGGTTCGCCCGCACGGGCCATACGATCGTACCGTTGGTTTGGGAACTGAGCCGTGTCACCGGCGAACCTCATGGCGGCTGGGTGCATTGGGGCGCGACGACGCAGAACATTACGCAGACCGGCGACTTGCTGGTACTGCGCCAGGCGCACCGGATCTTATTGGGGTTGATCGGTCAGGCGCTATCGGCGATGGCCGATCTCGCCGAGCGCGGCGCCGAGATGCCGATCGCCGGGCGCACGCACGGGCAACACGCGCTGCCCGCGACCTTCGGCTACAAGCCGGCGGTGTGGATCGACGAGATGATCCGCCACGTCGAACGCTTGCGCCAGGCCGCGCCCCGCCTCTTCGTGGCGATGCTGGGTGGCGGCGCCGGCACCTTTGCTTCGCTCGGTGCGCAAGGCCCGGCGGTGCAGGCGGGCATGGGGAAACACCTCGGCATGCTGCCGATGCGCGTGCCGTCGCGCACCCTGGGCGATCACCTTGCCGAGAACATCTGTCTCTTCGGCCTCTTGGCCGCAACCTGTAGCAAAATCGCGCGCGAAATCTACACTCTGATGAAGACCGAGTTTGGCGAAGTCGAGGAGCCGGTGCCGCCTGGCACGGTTGGCAGCTCGACAATGCCGCAAAAGCGCAATCCGAAGCTCTGCCAAGACATCATCGCCGCCGCGGCCGAGGTCCGCGCCAGCGTGCCCTTGGCATTGGAGGCGATGCAGACCGAGCACGAGGCCGACCGCACGACGAGCCTGATCATGGAGGCCGCCGAAGCGCGCGCCGCGATCGCCTTGGGCGACGGATTGAGCCGTCTCGTCGAGGTCCTAAAGGGCTTGCGGCTCGATCCTGCCCGCATGCGCCAGAACCTCGATCTCGGCGGCGGGCTGATCATGGCGGAAGCGGTCATGCTCAATCTCGGCGCTACGATCGGCCGCCAGCACGCGCACGACGTCGTCTACGACGCTGCGCAGGCGGCCTTTGTCGAAACCCGGTCGTTCGCCGAGCTCTTGGCGGCCGACCCTCGCGTGACGGCGCATCTCGATGCAAAGGCGATCGCGGCGCTGCTCGACCCGACCGCCTATACGGGCCTCTGCGCCGAGATGGCGCGCGACGCCGCCATTCGCGCCCGCACCACCGCTGCCGAGACCGCCCGGCAAGAGGTCTAGAACGCGGCGAGCCGTTCCTGGAAGATCTTGCGATCCCCGCTCGCCGTCCGGCGGAACCCACTAGGCGACACGCCGGCGGCCCGATGGAAGGTGCGCACGAAATTGGAGAGGTCGGCGAACCCGACATCGAAGGCGATGTCGGTCACCGATTGTGTGCTGTCGGCCAACCGGCGCGCCGCATGGCGCAAACGCGAGCGGACGAGGTATTGGTGCGGGGTCACGCCGAGAACTTCTTTGAAGAGCCGCAGAAAATGGAACGAGCTGAGCCCGGCCACAGCGGCCGCGCCGTCGAGATCGATCGGCTCATGCGAGTTCGCGTCGATCCACAGAGCCGTTTCGACCATGCGCTGACGATCCCGCGCCGCCACCGCGAGCGGATTTTGTTTCCGCCCGCCGACGATTTCGGCAGAGCGGGCGGTGAACAGCATTCCGAGTTCATCGAGCCCGAGGGTGCGGCGGCCTTCGGCTGCGGCCTGCGCCAACTCTCCCAATACCATCAGCTCGGCAAGCGGCGGTATGCCGCCGGTCAGCCAGAACTCCTTAGCGATGCCGAGCGCGTCGACGAGGCTTGGCGACAGGTCGAACGACAGACACTCGTCGCCGCAGCAATACTCGTGCGTACACATGTACTCGTCGCCAGGGTTGCCGACGAGGATCGAACCCGCCACGAGCTCGAACGACTGGCCGCGAGCGTGATAGCCGAAGCTGCCCTTGCGCACATAAGACACGGTAAAGCGGTCATGCAACTCGGCGAACGGCTTGTCGGCCGGTCCGGCATTGCACCGGTAATCGAAGACCGAGATCGATCCGCCCTGCAGCAGCAGACTAGCCATCGGAAAATCTCCTGCCTCTCGGGCCGGACAGCATGTACGGGTCGGCGAAGCTTGTTAACTTCCTTCGGTGGGCAAGCCGTCGGCGATTAATATGTGGCGCAGATTGGGCCTTGGGGAATGACGGCATGACCGCGCAGCAAATTCTCACCGTCTACATCGACTATAAGAGTCCTTACGCCTATCTCGCCAAGGACTTCGTCTACGAGCTGGAGCGGGATTTCTCTGTCCGCGTCGATTGGCTTCCTTATACGCTCGACATTCCGAGCTTTCTCGGGTCCGCCCGGCTCGACGACAATGGCCGGGTGATCGAAGAAGAGCGCAATGCCCATCAATGGCGCCGGGTGCGCTACAGCTACATGGATTGCCGCCGCCAAGCCCGCAAGCGCGGGCTCGTTATCCGCGGCCCGCTAAAGATCTGGGATTCAACAATCGCCTCGTGCGGCATGCTTTACGCCAAATCTCACGGCGATGTGGTGTTCCGCCGTTATCACGATACCGTGTTCGAGCGCTTCTGGAAGCGTGAGCTCGATATCGAGGAACCCGATGTCGTCGGCGCCGTGTTGGCGGAAGCGGGCGCGGATATTGCGAAATTTCCCGCCTATCTCGCGGGGCAAGGGCGAAAAGAGCTCGAAAATATCTGCCGTGCTGCGGAAGCTATAGGGGTATTTGGCGTACCGACCTTTGTTCTCGACGGTGAGCTATTTTGGGGCCGAGAGCATTTGCCCGACATCCGCGAAATACTTCGGCCAACGGCGTAAGAGGTCCGCCTATCGGGGCACTCGCTCGGAACTGCAGAAATAGACGATCGCGCTCGCCGTGGCGAGCAGCACGACCGCCTGACCTCCCAACCGCGGCACGGCGAAACTCATGATAACGCAAAATATGCCGTATCCGCCGAGAAACGCCGACAACAGTCGCAGCGCAAGTCGGGACAAAGCGAAGCCCAGCATCGAAAACCACCTCTATAGTAAGCAATGATACATTCAACTGTTCACGACGGGCAACGCATCTTGCATCTGTAAACAGTTGCGGATAATCAGCCAGCCCACGACGATGTCGGCTGCAAAAGCGAGCAGCAGCGGCGCGGTGGTCACACCAAACATCGTGATCAATGCGTCGACCACGACAAACCACCCAAGTACGCTCCAGAGCCGCCGCAATTAACTCTCCCCATCCGATCTACTAAAGTTATACTCGGATTCGGTTGGTTTTTCCCGCACATTGATAGTTAAATTCCCTAAAAAGCGAGCGAAAGCTTCATGATCCCCATGCGGGAAGCAAAAGTTGGCGATAAGCTGGCTTGGCGCCGTTTGAGACGGCAGTAGACTGCTCAGCCGAGGTAGGAGCCGCCGTTGACGTGCAAAGTCTGGCCGGTCACGAATCCCGCATTGTCCGAGGCCAGAAACACGGCTGCTCGGGCGATTTCCTCCGGACGAGCCATGCGCCCGAGCGGAATCGCGCGCGCCGCTTCAACGAGTTCCTCCTCGCTGCTGCCGTAACGCGGCTGGGCCGTATCCGTCAGCCCGGGCGCGATTGCATTGACCCTGATCCGGTACGGCGCCAGTTCCACCGCCATCGCCCGCGTCATCGACAAGACACCGCCCTTGCTTGCAACGTAATGCACGCCCCGCGGAGAACTGCGGAATGCCGCGCCCGAGGTCAGGTTGATGATCACTCCGGGCCTTTTGGCGCTCACCATCTCCTTTGCAATGGCCTGCGCACAAAAACACGCGCCCTTCAGGTTGACGTCCAGAACATAGTCCCAGTCGCCCTCGGTCATCTCAAGAAATGGCACGCGCGGGAACACGCCGGCATTGTTGATCAGAACGTCGATCGGCCCGAGCTCTTGCTCGACGCCCGAGACCATTGCCCGCGTTTGTTCGATCCGTGCGATGTCCGCCTTGACCAGCATGACGCGGCGTCCGTGGCCGCGGACTTCATCGCCAGCGCGTTCCGCGGCAGCCTCGTCATCCAGCCAATTGATCGCGACATCGGCGCCGGCCGCGGCGAACTCCACCGCCATGGCGCGACCGATTCCCTGCTGCGCGCCCGTGACCAGGACGATCTTGCCGGCGCATTCCATGCTTTAGCCTCCAGTAGCCCCGCACCCGCAATGGGAGGGTAAGGGCTTCTCCGCCGCTCAGCCCGCAACCAATGCCGGGCGGCGGCCGCGGAATGGGGTCGCCTTCTCGAAAGCGTCAGCGACGCGGAGCAAAGTCGGTTCCTGAAACGGCTTGCCGACAAGCTGAATAGCTACCGGTAAGTCCCCGGCCCCAAAGCCGGCGCATACCGAAATTGCCGGGTAGCCGGCCACATTGAAGGGCATCGTAAAGTTGGGGGCGGCGAAGAGATCCCATTTCGGCACGGCGTCGATCTTTGCCGCCTCCGCCGGTTGGGTCGCGGTCAGCACCACGTCAAGCCCCTTCACCGCCGCTTGCAATTCGGCGCGCAGCTCACGGCGCCGCCGCACCGCCTGGACATAATCCACCCCGGAGACGAAAGCGCCGAGCATCAGCCGGCCGCGCACCCGCTCGCTGAAATCGCCCAGCCGGGTGCGCGCCCATTCCTCGTACGCCGCAGCCCGCTCGGTGATCGAAATGAGCGACCCGCAAGCCAGCCAATCCTGCAGGGGTGACAGCTGCACTTCGCGGATCTCTGCGCCGAGATCGCGCAACGTGGCGATCGCCGCGGTGATGCCGCGTTGCGTGCCCTCGCTGACCTTATGGTCGGTCTCGTGGAAATGGTGGATGACGCCGATCCGCAGCCCGGTGATCCCGCTGCCGAGCTGGGCAGTATAGTTCGGGATGAGGCGCGAGGCGCTCGCCGGATCGCGCGGGTCGTGACCGGCCAGGGCCTGCAACATCAGCGCGCAGTCCTCGGCGGTCCAAGCCATTGGGCCGATATGGTCGAGGCTGAACGCCGCGGGCGCGACACCGGCGCGGCTGACAACACCGTAGGTCGGCTTGATGCCGGCGATGCCGCACAAGGCGGCAGGCCCGCGGATCGAGCCGCCGGTGTCGGTGCCGATCCCGCCGAGGATCAGCCCCGCCGCCACGCCAGAGCCGGTACCGCTGCTGCTGCCCGCGGTGAAGTGCTCGGTATTCCACGGGTTGCGCGCCGGCGGCGCGGGCAGATCGAAGGACGGGCCACCATCGGCGAATTCATGAGTAGTCGTCTTGCCCATCAGCACCGTCCCAGCCGCGGCGAGCTTCTCGGCGCAGGTGGCATCGGTATCTGGGATATTGTCCTGCAGCAGCTTCGACTGGCAGGTTGTCGGAATGCCTTTGGTGTCCACGATGTCCTTGAGGCCGATCGGGATGCCGTGTAGCGGCCCTTTTGGCCCGTACCTCATGATCGCGGTCTCGGCGGCGCGCGCCTCGGTCAATGCCCGCTCCTCGGTCAGGCGGACAAAGGCGTGCAGCTGTCCGTCGAGAGCATGGACGCGCTCGAGGCAGGCGCGGGTCAGCTCGACCGGGGAGAGGCGCTTTTCCGCAATCAGCCGGGCGGCCTCGGCAATCGTTGGAATTGCTTCGGTCATGCCAGGTCTTCTTCGGTGAAGTTGTAGACGTGGGCCAGCTCGGCCATATGTCCCCGCGGCTTCCGTACTCGCTCGGCCATCTCGGCGATGCCGGCATAGACCGTCATCAGCTCGGCCTTTTGCTCATCGGTCAGGCGAAGCCCGGCCCGCGCGAGCAGAAATTCGAAGGCCTCGTCTTTGATTTCGGGCATCAGCCGGTTCTCCTTGTTGCGACTAACAACGATAGCAGACCCGGGTTAGGCGGCGAGCTGCAATTTTTGGCGCACCATATCGGCAGCCCGTTCGCCGATCATGATCGTCGCGGCGTTCGTGTTGCCGGAGACGACAGTCGGCATGATCGAAGCATCGGCGACCCGCAGGCGCTCGACCCCGTGCACGCGGAGCTCCGGATCGACAACCGCCATGGCGTCACTTCCCATTTTGCAGGTGCTGGTCGGATGGTAAACCGTGCCACCGCGCTGGCGGGCGAAATCCAGCAGCTGCTCATCTGTCTGCACGGTGGCGCCAGGCAGAAATTCCGACTCGATAAAGTGCTGCAGATGCGGGTTCGCCAATAGCCGGCGGCAGAGCTTGAGCCCGGCGACGATCGTGCGCTGGTCGGTCTCGGTCGCTAGGTAATTCGGATAAACGGCGGGCGGGTCGGCAGCGGCGGCCGATTTCAATTTGATCTGGCCGCGGCTTTCCGGACGCAGCTGATAGGCGATCATGGTAAATCCCGAGAACGGGTGCAATCCGTCTTGCGGGCGATCGGCGCTGAACGGTGTGATCGAGCATTTGATGTCGGGCGAGGCGAGCTCGGGGCGGGTGCGCGCGAACAGCGCGGCCGGCGAGGTCGCCATCGCCAGTGGCCCGGTTTTGAACATCATGTATTGCAGCCCGACTGTCAGCTTACGGACATTGCTCTGCATCACATCGTTGACGGTGATCGGCAATCGGCATTTGAGCTTGATCGGCGCCGAATAGTGGTCTTGCAGGCTCTGCCCGACGCCCGGCAAATGATGGACCACCGGAATACCGAGCTCGCTCAGATGCTCTTGCGGGCCAATGCCGGACAGCATCAACAACTGCGGCGAGTTGACGGCGCCGCCGCACAAAATCACTTCGCTCCCCGCACAGCCAGTAATAACCCGACCGTCCTGCCGGAATGTGACGCCAGTGGCGCGACGGCCGTCGAAGTCGATCTTCTCGGTCAGCGCACCGGTCATGACCTGCAGATTGGGCCGCTGCATCGCCGGGCGCAGATAGCCGACCGCGGTCGAGCAACGCCGGCCGTTGCGCGTCGTCGTCTGGTGGTAGCCGACGCCTTCCTGGCTAGCGCCGTTGAAATCGTCATTGCGTACGAAACCCAACTCGATCGCACTCTGGATAAAGGCCTCGCAGATCGGGTGCCGATCGGGGACATCTGAGACGCAGAGCGGCCCGTCGGTCCCGTGAAAGGCGTCGGCGCCGCGCGTCTGATGCTCGGCGCTTTTGAAGTAGGGCAGCACGTCCTCGAACGACCAGCCAGTATTGCCGAGCTGTCGCCAATGCTCGAAATCCTCGGCTTGGCCGCGGATGTAGACCATGCCGTTGATCGAGGAAGAGCCTCCGAGCACCTTGCCACGCGGCCAGAACACGCGGCGATTGCTGGCCCCCGGATCAGGCTCGGTCTCGTAGCACCAATTCACCGAAGGATCGGCAAAGGTCTTGCCAAAGCCAAGCGGGATATGGATCCAGCGGTTGCTGTCCTCGCCGCCTGCCTCGAGGAGCAACACGCGGGCGGCCGGGTCCTCGCTGAGCCGCGCCGCAACAGCGCACCCGGCCGATCCTGCCCCGACCACGACGAAATCGGCCTCGATCTGGTTCTGTGATGTATTCATCTCTCAGTCTCTCTTTCCGAGAAACACCTGTAGCATAGTAGCCCCTCTCCCGCACCGCGGGAGAGGGGCTTGATTTGAGAGGACATACCGGAATGACCCAAACCGTTGCTCGCCTGCTGGCGCAAAGCCTCGAAGCGCATGATGTGGACCAGATCTATTGCGTGCCCGGGGAGAGCTATGTCGGGCTGACGAGCGCACTAATCGAACGCAACTCTATCCGCGTCATCGTCTGCCGCCACGAGGGCGGTGCTGGTTATATGGCGGTGGCGGACGGCCGGCTGCGGGATCGTGCCGGGGTGGCGATGGTGTCGCGCGGGCCCGGGCTGTCGAACGCGATGGTCTCGCTGCACTCGGCCTATCACGACGCGACGCCGGTTGTAATGCTGGTCGGGCAGGTCGAGCGCAAGGATTTCGGCCGGCTGGCATTACAGGAGCAGAACTATTCGCGCCTATTGTCCGACATCACGAAGCTGGTGATCGAAGTCAATGAGCCTGAACAGGCTTCGGAGGCGATTGCCCGCGCCTTTCATGCGGCGGAGAGCGGGACCCCGGGTCCCGTCGCGGTTATCCTGCCCGAGGACATCTTCGACGAGGAGACCGACGCCGAACTCGACCCGGCGCGGCCGCGCGTCGTCTCCGCGCCGCGGCCCAATGACCTCGACCGGTTGGCACTGATGCTCGAAGCGGCTCAGCGGCCGCTGGTCTTGGTGGGCGGCGCGCTATTGGCGGATGCGGTGCATGACAACACCGTCTTCGCCGATCTCAACCGGTTCTCCGAGGAATGGGTACTCCCGATCAATCCGACGCATCGCCGCCCGCAACTGTTCGACGCGACGCACCCGAATTTCGGCGGTTACATGGGAATCCGCGTGCCGCCAGCATTAATCGGCGAGATGAAGCGCGCCGATCTGATGGTGGCGCTGGGCGAGCGAATGACCGATACGGTCAGCCAATCCTACAGCTTCCCGACGGCACCGCAGCCGCAACTGTCCTTTGTCCACATCTGGCCGGACCCCAATGAAGTGGGTCGCGTCTGGCGGCCTGATCTCGGCATTCCCTGCAACCCGCACGAGGTCATCAAGGCCCTCTTGCGGCGCGGTGCGCCCGCCGACGCCGGCAAGCGCCGCGGCTGGGTCGACGGACTGCACACCATCCACCGTCAGCTCCTCTCCAAGGAATGGGAACCGACCAGTGATGGCGTCAATTTCGCGGCGATCGTCTGCGAGGTCGACAAGCATCTGGCACCGGACGCCACCGTCACGACCGACGCCGGCAATTTCGGCAGCTTTGTCCATCGCTATATCGGCTTTCGGCAAGGGCAGATCTTTCTCGCCTCGGTAGTAGGCGCCATGGGCTCGGGCATGCCAATGGCCGTCGCTGCGGCGTTGCGCCGGCCTGGCAAACAGGTGATCGCCTTTCTCGGCGACGGCGGGGCGCTGATGACGGGCAATGAGATCGCCACCGCCTGCCAATACGGTGCCAACCCGATCATGATCATCTCCGACAACGGCATGTACGGCACGATCGGCATGCATTCCTATGTCCGCTACCCTGAGCGCCCGTTCATGGCCGGCACCAGACTGACCAATCCGGATTTCGCTCAATGGGGCCGGTCGTTCGGCGCTGAGGGCGTTACGATCCGCCACGAAACCGAGGTCGCCGACGGCATCGCGCGTGCATTCGCGGTGAAGACGAAGCCTGTGGTTGTTCACTGCCTGACCTCGGCGATCCAGATGAGCGCCTGGCGCCGCTACACCCGTTCGGCAGCGCTGCCTTAGCCAAATGTCGGATGGCGCGATCCGGACGGTCGCCGTTATTGGATGCGGGATCGGTCGCACTCACATCGCCGAAGGCTACAGGAAGCACCCCGATAAGTTTCGGGTGCTCGCCTTGTGCGATGTCGACGAGCGGCGGCTCGCCAAGTTGGGAGATGAATTCTCAGTTCAACGACGAACTACAGCCTTCGATGAAGTGCTGAACATGGATGATGTCGACATTGTCGACATCTGCACGCCGCCGGCCCTCCACGTCGCGCAGATCCTTGCGGCACTCGCGATCGGCAAAGAAGTCGTCTGCGAGAAACCCTTAGCCGGCTCGCTCGCCGAAGTCGACAACGTCATTGCCGCTGAACAGCAGGCAACGGGACGTGTCATGCCCGTCTTTCAGTACCGCTTTGGCAACGGGTTGCAAAAGGCCAAGCGCATCATCGATATGGGCATTGCCGGCAGGCCCTATCTCGCTACCGTCGAGACAGCTTGGCGGCGCACGCCAGAGTATTACCAGACCCCGTGGCGAGGGCGGTTGGAGACCGAGCGCGGCGGCGTAATGCTGACGCACGCGATCCATTTGCACGACTTGATGACATATTTGATGGGTCCGGTCGCTTCGGTATTTGCGCGCACCGCGACGCGGGTCAATCCGATCGAGGTCGAGGACTGCGCGGTTGCGAGCCTTGTCATGCAGGGCGGCGCTCTCGCCTCGCTTTCTGCGACTCTCGGCTCACACAAGGAGATCAGCCGGCTGCGCTTGTGCTTCGAGCATGTGACGTTTGAAAGCGCGCTGGCGCCCTATTCACCCGGTGACGACCCGTGGGAGACCCTGCCGGCATCGCGCGAAGCCGCCGATCGCATTGCCGACGTACTGGCCGGCCATCTCTTCGTGCCGTCGCGGTTCGAGGGTTTGATGGGCGCCTACCACGCCGCGCTCACGACCGGCAGCATGCTCCCGGTGACCCTCGCCGACGCCCGCCGGTCACTGGAACTCGTCACCGCGCTCTATCATTCTGCGGTAACCGGTACTGCAGTCAGCCTGCCGATCGGGAGGGACCACCCGTCATATAGCGGCTGGTATTCTGGCGCAGGCGGGAATTGCCCTCACCCCGACCCTCTCCCCGCAAGCGGGGCGAGCGGGCGGTCCGCGCCAGCGGGAGGGTGAGGGATTGCGGAAAGCCGTCACGTGGTCCGAAATCAGCTACACTGCCGCCTCAAGAGGAGGTGGCATGGACGATACGGGTCGCAGGCCGGACGAAGCTGCCCGCGCTTTCTGGTCATGGCTCGCATTCTGGGTCCAGTTTCTGATACTCGGGCTCCTGGTAGTGGTCGGAGCGTTTGCCGCCAGCCGTCCCGAACGGCCCGGCGATTACACCTGCGGCATCCTGCTCAGTCTCGCGGCGATTGCGCTGGCCTTTCTGCGGCTCAAGCATCACTTCGATGGTGGCGACGCCGACTGGGGCAATTTCCTGCTCGTCGACAATCTATGGAACCTCGGGCTCGCGATCCCGCTATTCGCCGTCATCGGGCTCGCCGGTTTGTTTATCGCCCATGCCTGGGAGAGCGGCGCCATGCACGCGGCGGGTCTTGCGTTGTTCATCGCCAGTGGGGTGATCGTTTTTCTCGACATCAAGCGAGTCTTCGACCGTATGGATGATGAGCCGCATTGAGATGTCGACGGTGCTCTCCATCCAGTCTTGGGTCGCCTGCGGCAATGTCGGCAATACGGCCGCCTTGTTCCCGCTGCAACGCCTAGGTTTCGAAACCTGGTCGCTCAACACCGTCGCGTTCTCGAACCATACGGGCTACGGGAAATGGCGCGGCGATACCGTTCCGGCAGCCGAGATCGCGAGTTTGTTCGAGGGGATTGCGGAATTGGGCATCCTGTCGCGCTGCGATGCGGTGTTGTCGGGCTATCTCGGGGAGCCCGATGCCGGTGCGGTGTTGCTCGATATCGTCGCGCGGATCAAAGAGGCGAACCCGCGGGCTCTCTTTGCCTGCGACCCGGTCATGGGCGATATCGGGCCTGGTTGGTATGTTCGTGCCGGTGTCCCGGAATTCTACCGCGATCGTGCGATCGCGGTAGCGGACATCGTCACGCCGAACCGTTTCGAGCTCGAATGGCTGACCGGCCGCCGCATCGGCACCCTTGCGGAAGCGAGCGCAGCTGCTGCGGCCTTGCAGAAACAGGGGCCCGGCATCGTGCTCGTTACCAGCCTCGAACCGGCCTCTGACCGTGTCGCGGTCGTCGCAGCAGGACCCGGTGGCGTCTGGGGGGCGGAGACCCCACGCCTGCCGATCGAAGCGACGGGCTGTGGCGACGCCGTGGCCGCGCTGTTCCTCGGCTGGCTGCTCAAAGGAAAACCGCTGCCTGAGGCGCTTGCCGCGACAATTGCCGCGATTTACGGAGTCATCGAAGCGACCATGCGCTCGGCGGATGGCGAATTGGCGCTGGTCGCCGCACAGGACGAGCTCGTCTCACCCACCAGATCGGTTACGCTCAAGCAATTATAGGGAGCAGCGACGCGATGGAAACGCCAGGCAAGATCGCCGTCATCACCGGAGCCGGCAGCGGTATCGGCCGCGCATCGGCTCTCGCCCTAATTGAGGCGGAGTTCGCGGTGGTGCTCGCCGGCCGCCGCCGCGAGATGCTCGAGGAAACCGCCGCCTTAGCTAAAGCGCCACCGCCCCGCATATTGGTCGTGCCGACCGACGTTTCCGATCCGGCGGCGGTCGCCATGCTGTTCGATGCAGTCAGACGGACCTACGGACGCATCGACCTGTTGTTCAACAATGCCGGCATCAGCACCCGCGGCATTCCATTCGAAGACCTGACCTATGAGCAATGGACGAATGTCGTCGCCGTCAACCTGACCGGCTCGTTCCTGTGCGCGCAGCACGCTTTCCGCATGATGAAGGAGCAGCAGCCGCAAGGCGGGCGCATCATCAACAACGGCTCGGTTTCGGCCCATGTGCCGCGACGCCACTCCACCCCCTATGTCGCGACCAAGCACGCGTTGACCGGGCTGACCCGGTCCTTGGCGCTCGACGGGCGCAACTACAACATCGCCTGCGGCCAGATCGACATCGGCAACGCCGCCACCACCCGCAACGAGGACACTGCGCGCGGCCGGTTACAGGCCACCGGCAGGGTCGAGGCCGAGCCCCGCATGGATGTCGAGCATGTGGCGCGCGGCGTCGTCTACATGGCCACCTTGCCGCTTGAGGCAAACGTCCAGTTCATGACCGTGATGGCGACGAAGATGCCCTATATCGGCCGCGGCTGAGCACATCGATTCGCATTCCAGCTTAGTGCTGCAGTCGCGCCGAGCTGCACCGGCGGCGTAGGCTTGGCAAAATCTGGCAATTTCAGCGCCGAATAAAACCTGAATTGCCTAGAAAATAGTCAGTATTGCCCACTCCGCGTGGCGAGCGTTGACATGCGTGGAAATCCAGAAGTAGCACGGGAACTAATGGGCAGTCGCGCAACTAAGCGGTTTATCGCGTGGGTCCAGAGGTGGTACGGCGTTTGCTTCGCGCTTGTGTGGGAATACCTAGCGGCTGCGGTCCGTGAGGTGCCAAGCTCAATCACGCGTGCATGATGCCGCGGAATAATAGTTCGAGGGGCCTTTCGCGATGAAGAAGATCAACAATAATCTCCTCCCAGCGCCGCCTTCGCTTGGGTCCTACTCGGCATCGGGTCCGCAGGGGCCGACGAGGCCGCTCCAGCTCCGCAAACCGGCGAGCAGCCGCCCGCGGCCGAGCAGCCGGCAGCGCCGACGGCGCTGACGACACCGACTCTGACCGGACCAATCGCCGGCAACCCGAATCCGATCAACTTCGACCTCGGACCGCTCGGCCCGGTGTATTTGACAACTGTCGTCAGCGGTCTTGGGCTATGGCAGAACAATGTTGCTCCTGGCGACCAACATTCGCTCGCCAGTTTGACCAACGGCCAGTTCATCTTTCAAAAGACCGACGGACTCTTCCAGTACTATGTTCAGGCGGGAGCCTATACGATACCGTCCCTCGGTACACCCTATGTCAATACACAGAAGGCAACCGGTGATTTCTTCACCGCTTTGCCGGTCGCGAACCTGAAGATCGCACCGAATGACGCGTTCAATATCCAAGGCGGCAAATTGCCCAC
>Ga0306925_10000014_pt1 | contig 72817 bp, 54 predicted proteins | sample flu12Cox44000176_FD_203755 | JGI IMG/M metagenome (GOLD analysis project Ga0306925, IMG submission 203755) | Lab enrichment of tropical soil microbial communities from Luquillo Experimental Forest, Puerto Rico - flux8day.12C.oxic.44.000.176 (v2)... | ecosystem: Environmental > Terrestrial >... | reverse complement strand
GAAATTTTCCGACGAATTGCGTTTGTGATGTCCATAGCGGATCGCATAGACCTCGTGGACGTCGTCGCTCATCGCGTTCTCCGTTTATGCGTTACGCGTCTTCGGATGCGTCGGCGCGCAGCCATCACTCGCGCGGGGTTCGCACCTCGACGCCGGCGCGCCGCTCGACCGGCTGCACCACCGTGGTGAGATCCTTATCGGGACCGATCTCGTCGCAGGCGCGTTGCAACATGCGGGTGACGGTCTCCGCGACCTCCATCGGCACGCTCAGCGCCTTGCCCTCGGCCAGGCACAGTTTGAGATCCTTGGTCATCAGTCCGGTCGTGAACCCGAGATTGAACAAGCGTGGCAGCACCACGCGTCCGAACTTGTCTTCGGTCGCCGTGTTGCGGCCCGTGCCGGAATTGATCACGTCGAGCATGATGCGTGGATCGAGCCCCGCCTTGACCCCCATGACCATGGCCTCCGAGGTCGCGGTCATCGCGGCGGCGGAGAGAAAATTGTTGCAAAGCTTCATCGTTTGCCCCGCACCCGGCCGCTCGCTGATGAAGAACATTTTGCCGATCGCGGAGAACAGCGGCTCGATCGCCGCGACTTGCGCGCGCGGTCCGGAGACCATCACTGCCAGTGTTCCCTTCGCCGCGCCGGTGACGCCGCCGCTGACCGGCGCATCGATCTGAACGATGTTACGCGCGCTCAGCTTTTCGAAGATGCGCTTGGCCATGACGGCGCCGGTGGTGGAGAGATCGATGAAGCGCCGCACACGTCCCCCCTCGATCACGCCATTCGGGCCCGTTGCAACTTCGAGCACGATGTCGGGGGTCGGCAAGCTCGCCATGACAGTATCGACCTGATCGGCGATCGTCCGCGGTGACGTAGCGGCGCGCGCGCCGAGTGCGGTGAGCCGATCGATGGCTTCGCGCCGCGTGTCGAACACGACGACCCCATGGCCGGCCTCGATCAGGCGGCGCGCCATATGGAACCCCATCTGGCCCAACCCGATGAAACCGATCTCCATGGCGCGCCTCCTGCGTGACAGATGTTACGTAGCTGACCTTCATGGCGGAATTCCTTTGCTGCCGCCACAGAGACTTGAGTTGCCGGCGTTCTCGGCGCATTCTTGCGCCTGCCGTATGGCAATGTCTTCCCGGCAACGGTCGCAGGGGAGGCACGGCCGAGAGCGGTTGTGTGATGCGTAAGCCGGTTGAGAGCGCGCGATGCCGAGTCTCGAGGCGTTCGACCAGGAGTTTGGACGCGACGGCGCTCCGCGTCCGCAGCGGCGCAAGCGAATCCTGCGGCTTTCGACCATCGTCGCGTTTCTGCTGGGCGCCGGCGTCGTCTGCGCGCTCGCATTGGCGTGGCCGGAGACCGTCGGCTTGTTGCGCGCCGAGCTTCCGCCGGGACTGATGGCATCGCTGCCGCTCCCGCGGGACCCAGCGGAAGAGCAAAACGAGCAGATGCTTGCCGAGATGGACGCGCTCAAGCAAGAAGTCCGCGAGCTCACTGAGGCGCAGCACGAAGCCGCCACGACCATTGCCGGACTGAAGGCAGCCGAGCAGGAGTCGAAAAATCGCGCTGCGCCCGCCGGCTGGTACTCCGATGCGGCCGTGCTGAACTATCCGATCGCAAGCCGTCCCGGTACGGCCAGCGCGGCAGCGTCCGCGCAACGCGCGGCGATCGCCCGCCCGCGGCCCGCTCCGCTGCCCAAACGCGAAAGCGTGGCACCCTCGCCGGCACCGGAGCCGCAGTAGCTTCTAGTGTCCCGATTCCGAAGTTCGCACACGCTCGCGGCAGTCTTGATGCGAACTTCGGAATCAAAGGGACACTAGCAACGTTATGATTCTAGTGCCGCTTTTGAACCCGAAGTTCGCAAATGCCCTTGCCGCCCGACCGTGCGAACTTCGGGGTTCGCGGCACTAGAAAAGTTTGAGTTGCCGATCCTGCGGCTTTGCTCGCGGGAGCTGACTGTTCTGTTGCTTCAGCAATTCCGCTTCGAGATCGCGCAGGAACGGCGAAGGAGGAAGCGTGCGCAAGCTCCCGCGCCAATGGCGCTGGCGCGCGCGGCTGAGGATGAGGCGGTCCTTGGCCCGCGTCATTCCGACGTAAAAGAGACGGCGCTCTTCCGCGACCACTGCGTCATCCGCTTCGTTCCAGCGAAGCGGCAGCAGGCCGTCCTCGAGCCCGACGATGAACACGACCGGGAATTCGAGTCCCTTCGCCGCGTGCAACGTCAACAGCGAGACACGGTCGGCGCGCGCATCCCAGAATTCCGCTTCGGTCGACAGCGCCGCCGCGTCCAAGAAGCGCGCCCAATCGTTGCTGCAGGAATGAGCAAGCGCGACGAGGCGCTGCAAGGCTGTTGCCGCAATCGCGCCGCCGCCCTGTCGCGCGAGACGCTCGGCCGCGCTGCGCAGCGCGTCGGACAATGGGCCGCTCGGCGCCTCCCCGAGCTCGTGCATCAGGGCACGTACCGCGGGGTCCTCAGCGAGCGCCGCATGCGAGCTCCTCTTGTACGGAATGCCGGAGCGATTGAACGCTTCGCACAGCGCTGCCGATTGGACATCGGTGCGGTAGAGCACGGCAAAATCGCCGAAGGAGACATTCCGTTCGCCGCTCCCGTTCGCGCGGCCGCTGTCGATCGAGAAGAAGCTGTGGCCGCCGATCATGCGTTCGATTGCTTTTACGACCGATTCGGCTTCGGCGGCTTGCGTGGGCGCGGTCTCGATGCTGATGCGCTCATGCATGTCACGAACGATCTCACCGATTGCCCTGTCGTGAGCGGCGATGACCTGAGCGGACGCGGCGACGATGGTGCCGGTTGAGCGGTAATTGCGCTTCAGCGCGATGATGTTGGCGGTGGGAAAATCGCGCTTGAAGCGGTCGAAGCAGCCGGCGTCGGCGCCGCGGAAGCCATAGATGGCCTGGTTCGGATCACCGATAACGCAAAGGCTGGCGTTCGGCGGGGCAAGCAACGTGAGCAAACGATACTGCTGCTCATCCACATCCTGAAATTCGTCGACGGAAATCCAGCAGAAGCGTTTCTGATAAAGCGCGGCGAGTTCGGCGTTGTCCGTCAGCATCCGCACTGAACGGCCGATGAGGTCATCGAAATCGATGAAGCCGCGCAGCGCGAGCGCGCGCTCATACGTTGCCATGGTTTCCGCCAGATCGGCGGGGATCGGTCCTGGCGCGCGCTTTGCTTTGGAGATGGCGCGCAATCGCCACTCGGCCTTGGCGCTCGTCAGATCGAACGCCTCCGCGAGCAGCGCAATGCGCTCCGCTTCATCCGCAATGCGAAAACCCCGATCGATTCCGGAAGTGCCAGTATGCTCGCGCAGAATCGCGAGGCCGAGAGAATGAAAGGTGTGGATCGCGACCCGATCCGCGCTGCCGGGGATCAAACGCACGAGCCGCTCGCGCATCTCGGCTGCGGCGCGGCGCGTGAACGTGACGGCAAGGCAATTCTCGGCGGCGGCACCGCGCCCGGCGATCAGATGCGCGATGCGATGGGTCAGCATGCGAGTCTTGCCGGATCCGGGACCGGCGATCACCAAAATCGGTCCCTCGACCGTTTCCGCTGCTGCACGCTGATCGTCGTCAAGCTCAGTGAGAATGCCTTGGGCCTTGTCACCAGTCTGTCCGCGGCCTGAACGCACATCGGAACGCGTGCGCTTCACGCCGATGTCCTCTTTCCGCTCATTCCCGCGCAGGCTGGGATCCGCCCGTCCGGCGTCCGCAACCTGGGTCCCCGCTCCCCCGGGGACGAGCGGAACTCGTCGCGATGTCGGCGTCTCAAATAGCCAGGAGCCGCCGCTCAAGCACTCGAGCTCGCCGTCGTCGAACAGGTGAATCGTGCCGTATTCGCCATCGTAGCCGGCCTCGCGGATCACCTGCCCGCTGCGCAGCCGGGTGACCGCCTCGGCGAGAAGCGAAGAACCCGCGTGGGCGATGTCGTCGACCGGCACTGACTGCAAGATGGAGAGTTCGGGGCCGAGCTTGGCAAGCGCCTGATCGTAACTGCGCTCGACCGCGCGCGATGCGACGCCGCTGTCGGTGAGCTCGGAGAGAATTTCCGGGAGCGGCACCAGGTTCGACACGTCGCCCGCGCTCGGCGGCGGTTTTGCTTCGGCTTCGCTGCGATCGGCGAGCATTTCGACCCGGTGCTCGACGCCGATGGTGAGGGGCTCTCCGCATACCGGGCAGCGCCCGCCGTGTGCCAGCGTTTCTTTCGGAGAGAGCCTCACCTCACATTTGCGATGGCCGTCGAGGTGGTACTTGCCTTCGTCAGGAAAGAACTCGACCGTGCCGATGTAGCCCTTGCCGGTTTCAAGCGCCTGCTTGATGGCGAAGTAGTCGAGCTCGCAATCGAAGGTGGTCGCCTCGCGCCCAAGCTTGCCCGGTGAATGGGCGTCGGAATTGGAGGTGAGGCGATAACGATCGAGGAACGACACCCGCCAATTCATCGGCGGATCGGACGAAAGCCCCGTCTCGACCGCAAAGATATGATCGGCAAGGTCGCCGTAGCACTCGGCGATCGAATCAAAGCCGGACTGCGATCCGAGCGCGGCGAACCACGGGGTCCAAATATGCGCCGGCACCAGATAGGCGTGAGGCCCGCTTTCCAGCGTGATCTCGAGCAAGTTGCGCGAGTCGAGTCCCAGAATAGGGCGGCCATCGGAGGCGATATTGCCGATGCGCGCCAGCCGTTCCGAGATGCGGTCGACCGCGGCGAAATCGGGCGCATAGATGAGGTGATGAATTTTTCGGGTGCGTTCGCCTTTCTTGTAGATCGTCGAGATCTCGACCTCGAGCATGAATCGGACGGGAGATCGGCACGAGGGCGGCAGCGTCTGCGCGATTGCCCGCTCGATATCATCACGAAGGCGATAGAGGCCGGGCTCGGTCGCGACCAGCTTGTCTTTGAGCTCGGCGCGCCAGGCGGGATGCGTGAAGTCGCCGGTACCAACGACGCTGATGCCTTTGCGGGCCGCCCAGGCGGCGAGGTGTTCGAGGTCGAGATCCCGGCTGGTCGCGCGCGAATATTTCGAATGAACGTGCAGGTCCGCGTGGAAGCGCATGCGTGCCACGCCTGTTGATGCCCCGCGGGGGGGGCCGGATGGGTCCGCGGGGGCAGGCACATTCGGCGGCGATTCGCTGCGGGAAGGAAAGGGCTCCTGTGGAAATCTATGGGTCTAAATCTATGGGTCTCTTGCGCGCCTACGTCTTGGGGCGGCGGGCGGGCCCCTTCGCGCAGACCTGTTCTTTCCTGATGTTTGCGGCCGCTGTTTTTTCTTCCTGTTGTTTACAGGAAAAACGCCGCCTTCCGGCCTGTAAACAACAGGCCGAAAAACAGCGGGCGCCTATTTCTTTCGCCGCTTCCCTGTCCTGATACATCTTGCTCGCGCATCCCCATGGGTACTGATCGATGATCCTGCCGATCGCCGTCGCCTCGCTCGGCGTCACATCGCCCGCGCTCACCGCGGCGACCAGCGCCGCCAATGCGGAAAGCGCGTCATCGCGGTCCGCCAGCGGCGGCAGGTCGCACTCGACGGCTGCGCTGCGGCGCGGCGGCGCGAGGCGGTCCATGCACAGCTTGATCGCTGCCATGTCGCCCTCTTTCGCGAGCGCGATGACCTTGCGCGTGATCGCCTCGGCTTCGCCCTCGAGCAGGCTCTGCAAGAGCACGGTCGACTTGTTGCGCGAGCCGGGCGGGCGGCCCGCGGGATTGCCGCTCTGGCCTTTTTGGAATCGCATCATTGTCTCCTTTGGTTGCGACCGAGCGTGCGCCGGCGCAGGCAGCTTCGCGTCTGCGCGCATGAAAAAAGCCCGCGGCGGTTTCCCACCGGGGCTTCGGCACACTTTTCGATCGTGCCTGAAGTATACCCGAATCGTGTTACATGTCAAGTTACATTTTGTGTGAACGGCAAAATTTTCGCCCCGGGCGCGGAAGAAAGTTGCCCCGCGCCTGTAAACAACAGGAGAAATACAGGAGCGTGATCACCACGGAAGTCTGAGCGGGATTGCATCTTCCCGCGCCGCATCGGCCGCATACCCCAGGTCTAACAACGCCGTCGCGTTCAACGTCCTGACAGCCCTGTAGAATTTCTGGCAGCTTCAGCGCGGCCGGCTTTTCGCCGGCCGCGGCGTTCGGTGCGCCAGCTGCAGCTCACTCTTCCTTATAGCCGTATTCCGGCACGTTGCCGGTGCTGCCGTAATACTTGTACGGCAGGAACTTGCCGGACATCGAAATCTTGACGCGATCGCCCTTTGGGTTGGGCAACCGCTCGATCTGCATGTCGAAATCGATCGCCGACATGATGCCGTCGCCGAATTCCTCCTCGATCAGCGCTTTCCAAGCCGGGCCGTTGACCATCACCAGCTCGTAGAAGCGATAGATCAGCGGATCGGTGGGCGGCATCGGGACATCGGCGCCGCGCATCGGCACTTCGTTGAGCAACGCCGTTTCCGCTTTCGAGAGGCCGAACAGATCGGCGGCCTTCGCGGCCTGCGGTCTGGTCAATTTCATCTGCCCAAGCAGCGCGCCGACCAGCAGGACTGGCGAATAGCCGCCGACCTGTTGGTGGATGTACTTCCAGCTCCATCCCTTCTCGCGTTTGATATCGAGAATTTTTTCCGTCAGATCGGCACGCGTCATCGATGTCTCCTTGCTCGCTCGGCTGATGGTTTCATGCCCGGCTTTGCCGCAGCGCTGCCAGTGCAGGCGTCGCGGACTCTGGCGCTTGTGCAGCGACGATCGGTTCCGGCGCGCCCGGCCGCACCATTGGAACGTGGCGACGATCGAAATGCTTGCCGTTCGTTTCCGCGGCGAAACTACGGCTCCGGCTGACCAGGAAATCGATGATGTGGTTGCGCACGCCGTAATAGAGCGGATGGCGGTGAACGTCTTTTCGCTCGCGGTTCTTCGGCAACGGATTTTCCACGATCTCCGCGAGCACGGCGTCCGGACCGTTGGTCATCAACACGACGCGGTCGGCGAGATAGATCGCCTCGTCGACGTCGTGGGTGATCATGAACACGGTCTGGCCGGTTTCCAGGCAGACGCGGCGCACCTCGTCCTGCAACGTGCCGCGCGTGAGCGCATCGAGCGCGGAGAACGGCTCGTCCATCAGCATGATTTTCGGCTCGATCGAAAGCGCACGCGCGATGCCGACCCGTTGCTTCATGCCGCCGGAGAGCTCTGCCGGCCGCTTGCGCTCGGCGCCGGTCAACCCGACCAAATCGATGAATTTCTGCGCGTGCGCATGAATCGCGTTTTTGCCGAGCGAGCGATATTTGGAGGCAACCGCATAGCTGACATTGCCCATGACGGTGAGCCAGGGCAGCAGCGCGTGGCCCTGAAAGATCACGGCGCGGTCGAGGCTCGGCCCCTCGATACCCTGGTTGTCGACGATGACGGCGCCAGACGACGGCGGCTCGAGCCCGGCGAGAATATTGAGTACGGTCGTCTTGCCGCAGCCGGAATGACCAATGATGCAAACGAATTCACCGCGCGCCATCGCGAGCCAAAGGTCCGCGAACACAGTCGTGCTGCCGCCGTCCGGCGCGGGAAAGCGCTTGCTGATGCCCTCGATGGAGATGAATTTGTCGGCGCCCGACACGGGTCACTCCGGAAACGTGACCAGGCGCGTCGCCCGCGCCAGCAATTGATCGAGCACCATGCCGACGACGCCGATCACCAGAATGGCGGTGATGACGTTGGTGATCGAGAGGTTGTTCCACTCGTTCCACACGAAATAGCCGATTCCGGTGCCGCCGACGAGCATCTCGGCGGCGACGATGACCAGCCAGGCGATGCCGATGGAAATCCGCATCCCCGTGAGAATCGTCGGCGCGGCCGCCGGCAGGATGATGGTAAAGGCGCGGCGAAACACGCCCACTTCGAGCGTGCGGGCGACGTCGAGCCATTCGCGCCGCACCGCGGCGACACCGAAGGCGGTATTGATCAGCATCGGCCAGAGCGAGCAGATGAAAATCACGAAGATCGACGACAGGCTCGAATCCTTGATCGTATAGAGCGCGAGCGGCATCCAGGCGAGCGGCGAAATCGGCTTGAGCACCTGAATGAATGGATCGAGCGCCCGGCTCATCAGCGGCGACATGCCGATGAGAAAGCCGATCGGGATCGCGACCGCGACCGCCATCAGATAACCGGTCATCACCCGCGCGATGGAGAATGCGAGCTGGATGCCGATCCCCTTGTCGTTCGAGCCGCGGTCGTAGAACGGATTGCGCAGGTGCTCCCAGATCTTTGCCGCCACCTCGCCGGGGCCGGGCATCGCCGACTTGCCCTGGCTGGCGGCGGCGCCGACCAGCTTGGCGTATTCCGGGTCCATGCTCACGGCCGGTCCGCTGCCGGCGGTGGCGAGGTGCCACACGCCCACGAACAAGCCGAACAGCAGCAGCGATACCAGCGCCGCGCGCAACGTGATTGCCATGTCCGTCTCCCGGCGAAACGGCGTCTATCGTTCGTCATGCCCGCGCTTGTCGCAGGCAGTCACCTTTGCTTGTTTGAAACACTGCACGACCGCGACAAGCCCGGCCATTACGGCGCCTTGCTCACGCACGCTTGATGGCGAAGCTGCGCACGTACTCGTCGGGCTTTGCCGGATCGAACTCCTTCCCCATGACCTTGAAGGTCTTCGAACTGCTTGCCGGGGGAGTAAGTCCAACCTCCTTCATCAGCTTGGCCGCGTCGGTGGCGAGATAGACCTGCTCGGCTACCGCCTTGTAGTCGACATCGCCCTTGATCTGTCCCCAGCGCTTCATTTGCGTGAGGATCCAGATCGCGAACGACTGCCAGGGGAACGGATCGAAATCGATGCGGTTGGGATCGCGTTTGATGCCGCCGAGTCCGTCCGCATAGGTCCCTGTGAGTATCTGCTCGAGCACGGTCTCGGGCTGATTGAGATAGTTTGCCGGCGCGATCGCGGCGGCGATTTGCTTGCGGTTCTCCGGCTTGTGCGCGAACGCGGTGGCGTCGATTATCGATTTGAGCAACGCCGCGTAGGTATTCGGCATGGTAGCGATGAATTCCTTCGATGCGGCGAAGGCGCAGCAGGGATGGCCGTCCCAAAGTTGCTTCGACAGAATATGGATGAAGCCTACGCCGTCGTAGACCGCGCGCTGGTTGAACGGGTCCGGCCCGAGATAGCCATCGATGTTGTCGGCGCGCAGGTTTGCCACCATCTCCGGCGGCGGCACCGCGCGAATTTGGATGTCGGTGTCGGGATCGAGGCCGTGCTCGGCGACATAGTAGCGCAGCAGATAATTGTGCATCGAATAGTCGAACGGCACCGCGAATTTAAAGCCCTTCCATTGCTTCGGGTCGTTCTTGTCCTTGTGTTTGATCGATAGCGTAATCGCCTGGCCGTTGATGTTCTCTACCGCGGGCATGGTGTAGGGAATCGGGTTCGAGCCGGCGCCCAGCGTGATCGCCAGCGGCATTGGCGAGAGCATGTGCGCCGCGTCGTATTCCTTGTTCAGCGTCTTGTCGCGGATCACCGCCCAGCCGGCGGTCTTGATCACCTCCACATTGAGGCCGTGCTTGCTGTAGAAGCCCATCGGATGCGCCATGATGATGGGCGTCGCGCAAGTGATCGGGATGAAGCCGACCTTGAGATCCTTCTTCTCGAGAGCGCCGCCTTGCGCGAATGCGTCGGTCGCAGTTTTGAGCGGAAACAATTGCGAGAGCGCGGCAAGCGCGGTCGTTGCACCGACTGATTTCAGAAATGCGCGGCGCGCGTTGTCTCTCGGAAACATCGCGCGTATGACGGCGGAAGCCACGACACCGCGATAGCGCTCCTGTTCGCTCTCGAGCGCCGCGCACTGCAAGGCCAGTTGCGCTTGAGCGTCGTGCTCTGGCTGGGTTGCATGTCGTCCGCAGCTGCAGCCCGAACGATTGAGCCGGCGTTGCGGATCAAATGGGTTATCGAAGGTGGACATGCGGGCATGCTCCATCGCGATGGCGGTGAAGCCCACCGACATCTGCCCGACGAGTTAGCAATGGACATGCCAAGCGATACCGCACGCTCAGGATGCGATTGTCATGTGCCGTCGCAGCGGTTTGCCCGAATCTTGGGCAAATGCCGAAGTTTCGAGCAGGACGAAATCGCAAAGGTGCTTGGCGGCGGTCCGCAATGCCGACATAGGCCAATTTGCGTGACGAACCGCGTGGCTGCCGTTTGGGCGCGGCTCGTGAAATCTATGCGACGGTGCGTCTGCCCGTCGCGTATCCCGACGCAGCCCAGCTCACCGATTTCGCATCTGCGCCAACTCGTTAGATGCAGTTCGGCTTGCGCACCGGTTCTGGCACGACCTTTGCGGAAACGCGGCGGGGCATCGGTTTGCACCGGGAGGTTGGCATGAAGCGTCGCGAATTCCTGAAATCGATGACTGCGCTCGCCGCGGGCGGCGCCCTGCCGGCACCGGCAATCTGGTCGCCCGCGCGGGCGCAAGCGCGCCAGGAGACGCTGCTCATCGTCTCGGAAAGCGGCCCCAACAATATCGACATCCACGGGGTCGGCACCAACGTGCCAGGCTACGAAGTGTCCTGGAATTGTTATGACCGGCTCATCAGCCACGAGATGAAGACGCTGGCCAATGGGGTGCAATATTACGAGCGCGACAAGTTCAAGATGGAGCTCGCCGACGATATGAAGGTCGGCGACATGTCGGTCACCTTCACCCTCAAGAAGAATGCAACCTTCCACGACGGCACCCCGGTCACCGCCAAGGACGTGAAATGGTCACTCGATCGCGCCGTCACGGTCGGCGGCTTTCCAACGTTTCAGATGGGAGCCGGATCGCTGACCAAGCCCGAGCAGTTCGTGGTGGTGGACGATCGAACCATCCGCGTCGACTTCCTGCGCAAGGATCGCCTGACCTTGCCCGACCTCGCGGTGATCGTGCCCTGCGTGCTCAATTCGGAGCTGGTCAAGAAGCACGCCAGCGAAAAAGATCCGTGGGGTCTCGAATATACGAAGCAGAACAGCGCCGGGAGCGGTGCGTACCGGGTGGTAAGTTGGAACGCGGGCACCGAGGTCGTCTTCGAACGCAACGACAAATGGGCCGGGGGCGCATTACCGAAAGTGCGCCGCATCATCTGGCGCATGGTACCGTCTGCCGGCAACCGGCGCGCGCTGCTCGAGCGCGGCGACGCAGACATTTCCTACGACCTGCCGAACAAGGATTTCGTCGAGCTCAAGGACAGCGGCAAGCTCAACATTGTGTCCACGCCGTACTCAAACGGAATTCAATACATCGGCATGAACGTAAAGAATCCGCCCTTCGACAATTTGAAGGTACGCCAAGCGGTCGCCTACGCACTTCCGTATCAAAAAATCATGGATGCCGTGTTGTTCGGCTTGGCCAAGCCGATGTTCGGCGCCGCGCCAGGCGCAGCGACTGAGGTCATCTGGCCGCAGCCCCACCATTACAATACCGAGATCGGCAAGGCGAAAGCGCTGCTCGTCGAGGCCGGATATCCCAACGGGTTCGAGACCACCCTTTCCTTCGATCTCGGCTTTGCCGGTGTCAACGAGCCGATCTGCGTGCTCACTCAGGAAAGCCTCGCCCAGATCGGGATAAAATGCACGATCAACAAGATTCCCGGCGCGACCTGGCGCACCGAGCTCAACAAGAAGGTATTGCCGCTCTACACCAACGTGTTCTCGGGTTGGCTCGATTATCCCGAATACTTCTTCATCTGGTGCTATCACGGCAAGAATTCGATCTTCAACACGATGAGCTATCAATCGAAGGAGATGGACGGATTCATCGATGCGGCTGTGACCGCCGCCGCGGAAGGCGATAAGACCTCCTATGCGAAAAATGTCAGAGAATTTGTCGATCTCGCCTTTGTCGACATTCCGCGCATTCCACTCTATCAGCCCTATGTAAACGTCGCGATGCAGAAGAACGTGTCGGGATACCAATACTGGTTTCACCGGCGGCTTGATTATCGCGCGTTGGCGAAGGGCTAAGTGCTGAAAGGCATGTCCGGCGCGCAGGCCCGGTCAGGCAGATCCTATCTCGGTATCTACACGATCCGGCATAAAGCCAAAGAGGCGCCATGCTGCGCATGATCTGCAAGCGCATGCTGATCGCCGTACCGAGCCTGATCGGCGTGGTAATCATCACGTTCCTGCTGACGCGCGCGCTGCCCGGCGATCCCGCGGCTTACTTCGCCGGACCTGCCGCGACGAAAGAGGCGATCGAGCAGATCCGGACAAAACTCGGCCTCGACCAGCCGCTCTATCGGCAATTCGTGCGCTACGTGAGCGATCTCGCCCGCGGCGATCTCGGCAATTCGCTCACCACCGGACAGCCGGTGGGCTACGAGATCAGGACGCGTCTTCCCGCCTCGGCTGAGCTCACCTTGCTCGGGCTTCTCCTCTCGATGCTGATCGCCGTGCCGCTCGGCATTCTCGCGGCGACGCGCCCCAATTCGCTGATCGATCATGCCTGTCGCGTGATCGCGACGGCCGGCGTGTCGTTGCCGGTATTCTTCACCGGGCTGATCCTGGTGTACGTGTTCTATTATCTGCTCGGCTGGGCGCCGCCGCCGCTGGGGCGGCTCGACGTGTTCTTCAGTCCGCCGCCACATATCACCGGCTTTTATCTCGTCGATAGCATGATCGCGGGCGACGGCGAGTTGTTCCTCGCCAGCCTCAAGCAGCTGATCCTGCCCGCGTTGACGCTGGGCATCTTCTCGCTCGCGCCGATCGCAAGGATGACGCGCGCTTCTATGCTCGCGGTACTTGCCTCCGACTTCGTGCGCACCGCGCGCGCGAGCGGACTTGCGCCGTTCACCGTCGTCATCACGTACGCATTCCGCAACGCCATGTTGCCGGTCGTGACCACGCTCGGCATGGTGTTCTCGTTTCTGCTCGGCGCCAACGTGCTGGTGGAGAAAGTGTTTGCCTGGCCCGGCATCGGGTCGTTCGCGGTGGAGGCGTTGATCGCATCGGATTTCGCGCCGCTGCAGGGCTTCGTGCTCACCATGGCGGTGATGTACGTGGCGCTCAATCTTATGATCGATATTCTCTATGGCGCGATCGACCCGCGCGTGCGGATCGAGGCATGACCAATCTGGCGCTGCCGCGGGAAGACGGGGCGCCGAGCAGCGGGCTCGGGGCGGCGCTGCGCCATGCCCGCTACATCCTGCGTGACAACGCGGTCACCGGCTTTGCGTTCGCGCTGTTCGTTTTGATCGTGCTTGCGGCATTGTTCGGACCCTATCTCGTTCCTTACGACCCGTTGGCGAGCGACACCGCGGCCGCGCTGAAGCCGCCGTCGCTCGCGCACTGGTTCGGGACCGATCAGCTCGGCCGCGATGTGTTCAGCCGCGTAATCGTGGCGACGCGGCTCGATTTCCTCATCGCCGTCACCTCGGTCGCGCTGGTCTTCTTCATGGGCGGGCTTGCCGGGGTTGCTGCCGGGTTCTTCGGCGGCTGGACCGATCGGATCGTCGGCCGCGTCGCCGATACCGTCATGGCGTTCCCGCTGTTCGTTCTCGCAATGGGCATCGTCGCGGCGCTCGGCAATACCGTGCAGAACATCATTCTGGCGACCGCGATCGTGAATTTCCCGCTCTATGCGCGCGTCGCCCGCGCCGAGGCCAATGTGCGCCGCGAAGCGGGCTTCGTGCAGGCGGCGCGGCTCTCCGGCAACGGCGAGGTTCGTATCCTGCTCGGGCAGATCCTGCCCAACATCATGCCGATCATGGTGGTGCAGATGTCGCTGACCATGGGCTACGCGATCCTCAATGCCGCCGGTCTCTCCTTCATCGGCCTCGGCGTGCGCCCGCCCACCGCGGAATGGGGCATCATGGTCGCTGAGGGCGCGGCGTTCATGGTTTCCGGCGAATGGTGGATCGCATTCTTTCCCGGTGCAGCGCTGATGATCGCGGTGTTCTGCTTCAATCTACTGGGCGATGGCCTGCGCGACATCGTCGACCCGCAACGGCGGACGTGAGGTTGGCGATGGTGGAAGCCGTGCCGCTGCTCGACGTGCGCGACCTCACAGTCGAATTTTCTACCCGGCGTGGTGTCGTACGTGCGGTGGAGCGTGTCGACGTCAGCATTGCCAAGGGCGAGACAGTCGGCATCGTCGGCGAATCCGGCTCCGGCAAATCGGTGACCTCCTATGCGGTGATGCGGATTCTCGATCGTGCGGGAAAAATCGTCGAAGGCGCGGTGCATTTCACCGGCCTCGACCTGAGCGCGGCCAGCGAGGATGAAATGCGCGACCTGCGCGGCCGCGAAATATCGATGATCTTTCAGAACCCGCGCGCCGCGCTCAACCCGATCCGCAAGGTCGGCCGGCAGATCGAAGACGTGCTCAAACAGCACGCGCAGGTGGATTCCGCGGCACTCGCTGACAAAGCCGTGGAAATGCTCGATCAGGTGCGCATCGCCCGGCCGCGCGAGCGCTATCATTCCTATCCATTCGAGCTTTCCGGCGGCATGTGCCAGCGCGTGGTCATCGCGCTGGCGCTCGCCTGCCGTCCGCAGCTGCTCATCGCCGACGAGCCGACCACCGGCCTCGATGTCACCACCCAGAAGGCGGTGATGGACCTCATCGTCGAGCTTACGCGTCAGCGTGGCATGTCGACGATCCTCATCACCCACGATCTCGGCCTCGCCGCCACCTATTGCGACCGCTTGGTGGTGATGGAGAAGGGCCGCGTGGTGGAGACCGCGAGCTCACGCGAGATTTTTATCGCGCCGGCGCATCCCTACACCCGCAAGCTGATGCGTGCGACGCCGCGTCCTGGCGCGTCGTTGCGCGACCTGCTGCCAGAGGATAATCCCGCCGCCGCGCGCATGGCTGATTTGGAAGTCGCAACCAATGGCAAAGCAGGGATGCCGTTGCTCGTCGTGGACAAGCTGGTGAAGGAATACCCGCGCAAGGGCCGCGGTCTGGGCAGCTTCTTTCAACGCAAGCCCACGCCCGAACCAGACACCTTCCGCGCGGTCGACGGCATCAGCTTCGCGGTGAACCGCGGCGAGAGCGTCGGACTCGTAGGCGAATCCGGCTGCGGCAAATCGACGACTTCGACAATGATCATGCGCCTCATCGAGATGACCGAAGGCGTCATCACTTTCGACGGCGAGGACATCGGCGCCATCTCGCCGCAGCGGTTCGCCCGGCTGCCGCTGCGCAAGCGCATCCAGATGGTGTTCCAGGATCCGACCGACAGCCTCAATCCGCGCTTCACCGCCGTGCGCGCGATCGCCGATCCGATTTTGCGCCTCGGCGACGCAATGGAACGCAAGGCGGTGCGAGCACGCTGCGAGGCCCTTGCGCGCCAGGTCGGCTTGCCCGTCGATCTTCTCGACCGGTTTCCCCATCAGCTTTCCGGCGGTCAGAAGGCGCGCGTGGGCATCGCCCGGGCGATCGCGCTTAACCCCGATCTGATCGTTCTCGACGAACCCACCGCGGCGCTTGACGTGTCGGTGCAGGCGGTCGTGCTCAATCTGTTGCAGGAGCTCAAACAATCCCTGGGAATGAGCTATCTGTTCGTGTCCCACGATCTCAACGTGGTGCGGCTGCTCTGCGATCGCGTTATCGTCATGCGGGCAGGCCGCATCGTCGAGCAGGGGCCCACCGAGCACGTGCTGGTTTCTCCGCAGGCGCAATATACGCGCGACCTCATTGCCGCCATTCCGCATCCGAGATTCGGGCGCTGATCATAGCGATCGGACCCGCGGCCCGCCGACGATGGAAGAGAGAAAGGCAACTGGTGCGTGGCCGCCACGCCGTTGCGGTTCGTAATCACGCAGTTTCTTTCTCCCGCTGCACGAACGCGCGCCAACCGCCGAACGCGGAGATGTCGCGCGCGCCGGCCGTGGCCTGCGCCTCCACCAAAAATCCTTTCACGCTGCGGCCATCGCTCAGCGTGAGCGTGCCGATTGCGAGCGGCGGCGGCACCGCGGCAACGAAGCGACCGAATTCGTCGACCGCCATCGCCCAGATTTCCACCTCGATGGCAGCGCCGCCATCATGTGCGACGCGCAGCAATCCCGGTTTCGCCGGTGCGCTGCCGATCAGAGCGAACAGCCGATAATGCGGTGCCGTGGCAGTCGTTTCCAGAAGCCGCGCGCCGCGCGATCTTAGCTCGCGATTGAGCGGCATGCCCGAGAGGTGCGCACCAACTACCGCAATCGCCACTTCTCCTGCATGCGGCACGTTCGGCACAGCCGCGAGCGGCGGCTGCGGCCGCCTGGTCGCGCCGAGCGGCAGCCCCGTGTCGGCATGAAACACGCGACCGATGGAAGCGAGGAATGCATCTTCACCCGCAGGCGCCATAAGCGTAATGCCAAACGGCGTCCCGTCCGGGCGCATCGACGCCGGCACCGCGAGCGCGCAGAGTTCGAGCAGATTGGCAAAGTTGGTATAGGTGCCGAGCCGGCTGTTGAGCGCGATTGGATCGGCAAGCACCGCGTCGATCGTGTAGACGGCCGGCACGGTGGGAAGCGCGAGCGCATCGAGCTCGCGGAACGTTTCCTTGCAGACCCGGCGCAGCTCCTCGAGTTCATAGAATGCCGCAAATGTATCGATTGCGCTTGCGTCCGAGCCGCCGAGAATGATCTCGCGGGTCACGGGATGCATGGCTTCCGGCGCCGACGCGATCACGGAACGGGCCGCCAGATACCGTTCCGCCACCCACGGCCCTTCATAAAGCAGACGTGCGGCCCGATAGAACGGCTCGAAGTCGATCTCGACGATCGCGGCGCCGAGACGCGCCAGCCGGCTTAGCGCCACCTCATAAACCGCTTGCGAAGCGGCATCGCCGAAGAAAAGGCGCTGCGCCGACTTCGGGACACCGAGCCGCGCGTTCGGCATGGCGCCGATGTGCCCAGGCGGACGCTCGCGCGAGTAAGGATCGGCCACATCGAGACCCGCCAGTAGCGACAGCGCGGCAAAAGCATCGTCGACTGTGAGCGCCAGCACCGATACGCAGTCGACCGTGCGGCACGCCGGTACCACGCCGGCGTTGGAGATCAGGCCAAGGCTCGGCTTGAGACCCACGATATTGGTGAGTGCCGCCGGGACCCGGCCGGAGCCGGCCGTGTCGGTGCCGAGCGCGAGCGGAACGAGGCCGGCGGCAACCGCGACCGCCGAGCCTGAGCTCGAGCCGCCCGGGATCAGCGCCGGATTGAACGGATTGCGCGGAATGCCGTAGGGCGTGTGCACACCGACCAGGCCGGTCGCAAACTGGTCGAGATTGGTCTTGCCAATGACGATGGCGCCGGCAGTTCTGAGGCGGGCGACGCAGGTCGCGTCGGCCGTCGCCTGATAACCAAAAGCCGGGCATGCAGCCGTGGTCGGCAATCCCTTGACGTCGATATTGTCCTTCACGACGAGGGGAACACCATAGAGCGAGCGATCACTCGTTCCCGATGCGGCGAGCGCCTTGGCTTCGGCGAGAGTGTCAGCCTCCTCACGCAGCGTGATGAACACGGCCGGATCGGCGTGGGCGCGGATGCGCGCGTAGCATGCCGCGATGGTGCTTTCGGGATTCGCCGCCCCTGACCGGTGTGCGGCGACGAGCGCGGCGACCGTGCCGTCCCCCGCAGCGCGATTTGTTTGGTCATTCACGACAGGAGCCCGCCCGTCACACAACGCTCTGATGCCGCTCGATGCAGGTACGCAGGACTTCGTCTGGGTCGCGCTTCCACCAGGTCTTGGCGGAAAGAATTTCCACCTCGCAATGGCCGCGATAGCCGGCCGCTTCGACGGTGGTGCGGATTGCACGCAAATCGATGATGCCGTCGCCCATCATGCCGCGGTCGAGCAAGAGATCGGTGGTCGGCACGAGCCAGTCATTGACGTGGTATGCGAGAATTCTTCCGGCGGCGCGGGCGATTTGCTCATGGAGCTGCGGATCCCACCAAACATGGTAAACGTCGATCGCCACCCCGGTGCCCTCGCCCAATTCATCGCAGAGGTCGTTCGCCTGCGCCAGGGTATTCAGGCAGGCGCGATCGGCCGCGTACATGGGATGCAGCGGTTCGATCGCGAGCGGCACGTTTGCCGCCCGCGCATGGGGAAGCAGCGCGGCCAGGCCCTCACGAACCTGTTGGCGTGCGCCAAAAATATCGCGTGAGCCCTTGGGAAGGCCGCCGACCACAAGTACGAGGCACCGCGCGCCGATTGCGGCCGCCTCATCCACCGCGCGTTTGTTGTCGTCGAGCGCGGCCCGCCGTCCGGCTTCGTCGGCGGCGGGAAACATTCCGCCACGGCAAAGGCCGGTGACCGTCATCCCGTGATCGCGGATGAGCTTTGCCGCGCGCGGCAGGCCGCAGGCTTGCACGATGTCGCGCCAGGGCGAGATCGCGGAAATGCCGGCCCGGGTGCAGCCTTCGACCAGCTGCTCGAGCGACCATGGCTTGACGGTCATCGAATTGATCGAGAGCAGCGAGCGATCGTTTGCGAGGTCGCGCATCAGGTGGCGACGCCCCGCGCAGCCATGACGACGCGCATTCGCGCAACGGCCTGTTCCGGATCCACCAACAGCCCCGCTGCATCGGCGAGGCGGAACAGCTCGGCGAGATGCAATGTCGAGCGGGTGCTCTCCTGGCCGCCCACCAACGTGAAATGGTCCTGCAGGCCGTTGAGATAGGCCATGAACACTACGCCCGTCTTGTAGAACCGCGTCGGCGCCTTGAAGATCTGGCGCGACAGCGGCACCGTCGGCGCCAGAATGTCGTGAAATGTCTTACCGTCACCGCGGGTCAATGCGCCGAGCGCGGCGGCTGCCGCCGGCGCAATCGCATCGAAAATGCCGAGCAGCGCGTCGGAATAGCCCTGCGCATCACCGGCGATGAGCTCCGCGTAGTTGAAATCATCGCCGGTATACATGCGCACGCCTTTCGGTAGGCGGCGCCGCATGGCGATCTCCTTGTCCTTGTCGAGCAGCGAGATCTTGATCCCGTCGACTCTGCCGACATCGGCGGCAATCACCTCGATGGCGACGTCCATCGCCTTGCCGTGATCGGAATCGCCCCAATAGCCCGCGAGCGCAGGATCGAACATCTCGCCCAGCCAATGGATGATCACCGGCTCCCGTACCTGACCGAGAATGCGCCCGTAGACTTTTAAGTAGTCGCGGCTGCTGCGAGCGGCCTGCACCAGCGCCCGGCTCGCCATGAGCACGATGCGTCCGCCGAACTTTTCGATCGCCGCGCACTGCTCCTCGTAAGCGCGGATGACCGCGTCGATCGTCACATGGGCGTCCGCCTCGAGGTGATCCGTGCCCGCGCCGCAGGCGATGAGCGCGCCGGGAAAATCTTTTGCCGCATCGAGGCTGCGGCGAATCAGTTCGAGCGACGCCGGCCAATCCATGCCCATGCCGCGCTGCGCCGTGTCCATCGCCTCGGCCACACCGAGTCCGAGCGACCACAAATGTCGGCGAAAGCCGATCGTGCGTTCCCAGTCGATGGCTGCGTCGAGCCAGGGATCGACCTCGGCGAGCGGATCGGCGACGACGTGCGCCGCCGCATAGGCGATGCGATTGAACGGCGGTTTGGCGGCCGGAAATTGCCGCGGCGGCTTGGTGCTGTAAGGCACGAGCTTGCCGCCGGCGACGGGAAGGTTCAGAGTTGGCACGCGTGCCTCGCTAATTCATTCTTTCGCGTCCATCACAGCTTGAGCGGCGGGATATCGATCCAGCGTCGCTGCTGCCAGCTCCTGAGGCCGGCTTCGGCGAGCTGCACGCCTTTGGCGCCTTCCACCAGCGTCCACTTGAACGGCGCGCCATCGTAGAGATGGCGGATGAACATTTCCCACTCCGCCTTGAAGCCATTGTCGTAACTGCCGCTGTCGGGCACCTCGCTCCAGGTCTCGAAAAATCTGATCGCCTGCGGCACGTCTGGGTTCCAAATTGGCCGCGGTGTGTTGATGCGCGCCTGACTCCAGCATTTCTGCAACCCGGCAACCGCGGATCCGTGGGTCCCGTCCACGTGAAAGGTGACGAGATCGTCGCGCCGCACGCGTGTGCACCAGGAGCTGTTGATGTGCGCGATCACCCCTCCTTCCAGCTGGAACGTCGCATAGGCGGCGTCGTCGACGTCGACGTCGTAAGCCTTGCCGTCCTCGTCCCAACGTTTCGGGATGTGGGTTGCGCCGAGACAGGAAACGCTTTTCACCTCGCCGAACAGATTGTCGAGGACGTAGCGCCAGTGGCAGAGCATGTCGAGAATGATGCCGCCGCCTTCCTGCTTGCGGTAATTCCAGGACGGACGTTGCGTCGGCTGCCAGTCGCCTTCGAACACCCAATAACCGAATTCCCCGCGCACGGCGAGCATGCGGCCGAAGAAGCCGGCATCGATCAGCATCATGAGCTTGATGAGGCCGGGCAGAAACAGTTTGTCCTGCACCACGCCGTGCCTGATGCCGGCCTTGTTCGCGGCTCGGGCGATGTCGAGCGCATCGTCGAGACTCTCGGCGATCGGCTTCTCGCAATAGATGTCTTTACCGGCGGCGATCGCCCTGCGGATGAGATCGGCGCGTAGTTTGGTCGTGGCGGCGTCGAAGAAGAGCGTGTCGTCGCGATTTCCGAGCGCGGCATCGAGGTCGGTGGTCCAGCGCGCAATCCCGCTTGCCTTTGCCAATTGCTCGAGCTTGGCCTCACTGCGGCCAACCAGGATCGGATCCGGCATCACCCGATCGCCATTCTTGAGAACAACGCCGCCCTGAGCGCGGATAGCGACGATCGAACGGATCAGATGCTGATTCATCCCCATGCGGCCGGTGACGCCGTTCATGATGATGCCGAGACGATGCTGCGCCATTGGTTCGCGACCTCGCGATCGAGCGTTTCGTTTATTCCATTCCCAACAGCCGATAAATCCGCCGCGTGTATTCTCCAAACAGTTCGTTCGTTTTCATTTCGAGCGTGCGCGGATGCGGCAATTCGACGCGAAAATTGTCCGCCATCCGCGCCGGGCCCGCGGTGAGCACGATCACGCGAGTACCGAGAAACACCGCTTCGGTGATGCCATGGGTGACGAAGATGATTGTTTTTTTGGCTTCCTCCCAGATACGCAACAGCTCGAGATTCATCTTCTCCCGGGTAAGCGCATCGAGCGCCCCGAACGGCTCGTCCATCAGGATCAGCTTGGGATCATGAATCAGGGCGCGCGCGATCGCCGCCCGCTGCTGCATGCCGCCCGAAAGCTCGTAGGGATATTTGTGCTCGCTGCCGCGCAGGCCCACCAGCGCCAGCAGGTCGCACGCGCGGCTGCGGCTCGCATTCATTGGCAATCCAAGGATTTCCGCCGGCAACAGGACATTGTCGATGACGCGCCGCCATTTCAGCAACAGTGGTTGCTGAAACACCATGCCGATATCGCGCGAGGGATCGAACGGCTGCGCGCGCGACCCAATCGTCAGTTCGCCAGAATCATGAGCATGGAGCCCGGCGAGAACTTTGAGCAGCGTGGTCTTGCCGCAGCCGGATGGACCGACCAGCGAGACAAGCTCGCCGGGCTCGACGTCGAAGCTCGCCTCGGAAATCGCCAGAAAATCCGCCCCGCGCGTGCGGTAGACCTTCCGCACGCGCGCGAGATGGATGAAGGGTTCGCCCATGCGAGGTTACGCGAGGCGCGCGTCGCGCACCACCAAGATGCGCTCGAGCGCCAACACCATCGCATAGAGCACCATTCCGATCAGCGTGATCAGGATTACCGCCATGAACATCGCGGCAGTGTCGAGAGTCACCTGCACCTGCAGCATGAGATAGCCGAGACCGCGATCGGAGCCGAGGAACTCGCCCACGATGGCGCCCGCCACGGCGAGGATCGCCGCGACCTTCATGCCGGAAAAGATATAGGGCAGGGCGCCGGGAAGCTGAATCTTGGTGAACACCTGCCAGCGTGACCCCTTGAGGGTGCGCACGAGATCAAGGAGATCCGGCTCGACCTCGCGCAGCCCGCGTGCGGTGGTCAATACGATAGGAAAGAAGCAGATCGCGAACGCCATGAGCGCGTTGGGGCCGATGCCGTATTTGAACCAGACTATGATGAGCGGCCCGAGCGCCACTTTGGGAATCATGTTGAGGCTCACCAGCAGCGGCATCACGCCCATTTCCAACCAGCGAAACCAGGAGAACAGCAGAGCCGCCGCGATACCGATCGCAAGGGCCAGGATATACCCGCCGAAGATCTCAGCGCTGGTTACCGCGATGTTCTCGAACCATCGGTAGTTCGGGACGAGCAGCGCCTGAACGGTATCGTAAGGCGAGGGCATGACGAATTTCGGTACCTCGCCCAGCCTGACGAAAAGGTACCAGGCAATCACCAGCGCGAGGTGACTGAGGATCGCGAGCGCATAACGATGCACGGTCTGCAGACTGGCTCCCAACGTCTCCTCCCTCCCACCACTTTGCCCAAGACATGGTAAGCAACGGATGACCCCGAGCCAATTGCCTCCAGTATCCCGATTCCGAAGTTCGCCCGCGCTAGCGGCAGTCTCGATGCGAACTTCGGAATCAAAAGGGACACTAGCAACGTTAAGATTCTAGTGCCGCTTTTGAACCGAAGTTCGCAAACGCTTTTGCGGCACGGTGTGTGCGAACTTCGGGTTCGCGGCACTAGCTGCGTGAACGCGTGTTGGCGACGCGTCAACTTTCGATTGGCTGCGATTGACAGGCCGAGGAAGCTCCTCTTATCGTCGTTGCCAAAGGAATAATTCACTGCGCGTCAACATGATGCGCCAACGATTGGAGCTCGGCATGAGCATCACGAAAGTTACGCTGAGGGCGCTCGCCGTTTTTACGCTCGGCGTCACACCGGCCGCCGCGCAAAAGATCACGTTCACGCTCAACTGGGTCGCCGGCGGCGATCATGCGCCCTACTTCTATGCGCAGAAGATGGGCGCGTACAAACAGGCCGGGCTCGATGTCGATTTCGAGACCGGTCGCGGCTCCGCGGCGTCGGCGCAGAAGGTGGGCGCCGGACAGTCACAGCTCGGCCTGTCCGATATGGCAGGCGTGCTGCTGTTCCGGGGCAAGGGTGCCGATCTCGTCGGCGTCATGAACATCTACGCCAATTCGCCGCAGGGCCTTTACTGGCTCAAGAGCTCCGGCATTCAAGGCGTCAAGGATCTCGCAGGCAAGAAGATCGGCAACCCGGCGGGGGACGGCGCGCGCACCATGTGGCCGGCACTGGCCAAAAAGGTCGGCATCGATCCCAACTCGGTGACCTGGGTCAACATCGACGCGAACGCGAAACTCAGCGCGCTCAAAGCACGGACCACCGACGCGACCACGTCGTTCTTCAATCTGCATCACGTGTTCGCGCGCGAGCTAGGAAGCGACATGGGTTTCCTGGCGTGGAAGGACGCAGGCGTGAATCCCTACGGCAATTCGATCATCGCGAACGGCGCATGGCTCAAAGCCAATCGCGAAAAGGCGGACAAGTTCGTGAAGATCACGCAGAAGGCGTTCGCCGATTGCGTGAAGACGCCAGAGCCCTGCGTCAACGCGCTGGTCGAGGCGAACGGCGCGCTGCTCTATCAGAACGAGCTCGACAACTGGCATCTGGTCACCATGCTGATGAGCGACGAAGTATCGCGCAGCGTCGCGCTCGGCTGGCACGATGACAAACGCATGGCCGACGATTACCGGCTCGTCGACGAATATCTGAAGATGGAAAAGCCGTACGACGTCAGGACCGCCTACACGAACGAGTTCCTGGACAAGAACGTCAAGATGCCGCCGATCCATCCGCCCAAGCTGTTCTGATCTTTGCTCACGAGCGCAGCTCTGCGAGCGAGACGCCCGCACGAGATCGTCAGCCAAATTCCGGCCCGACGACGGCGAAAGTGCGCGCAGCATCATCGAAACGGCTGGACGTTCTATAAAGCATGCGGGTGAACGGCCGCACCGCATTGAAGCCAGATGCGTCGAGAAAGCTGTGCACCTGCGTCTTGGCGTCGGCGAGATCGATGAACACCGGTCCTTCCAACGCGGCGAGTGCGCGCTCGAGCAGCGCGCAGGCGACCGCTTCGTCCTCGGCGATGAGGGGACCGATGTGTTGCGCAAGCCGTCCGTCGCGGCCGAGCAGAAAGCCGGCGACGTTGCCGTCGCGCTCAGCCATGAGTTCGGCCGCGGGCAAACGCCCACGTAGGCCGGCAAGCACAGCGCCGCGTTCTGCGCCAAACGCCGCGGCATCGTAGGCCAATACCTTGCGCCAATCGGCGTCGCTGATTGGGCGGACTACGCAAGTCGCCTGTGGTCGTGGTGTTGCGGGCGCGCGTTGGCGCTCGCGGCGGATCAGGCGATGAAACCCCCAGGAATCCTCGAAGCCGAGCCGCCGATAGACCGCGCTACCATCGGGCGTCGCATCGAGCACGGGAGTAAGCCGCGCTGTTGCAAGCTCGTCCATCGCTTGGCGCAGCAGTGCGGTCGCCACGCCACGGCGGCGATACTCGCCTCCCACCAGGACCATACTGATCCAGGCGAAGCGGCCGCCATATGAGAGGGCCGCGGTCGTCGCGACAATGCGGCCCGCCGCGGTGTGCGCGACATGAAGGCGGCCATACTCAATGAACACACGCCAACCGGCGGCGAGTTGGTTCCAATTGGCTTCTGTCACCAGCGCACTGAGATCGCTCAGCTCGGAAGGGGAAAGCGACGCCTTGGCCGCAAATCGCAATTCAGAAGTTGCCATCGCGGACGTCGTAATGGGTTTCCTTTCCGAGGCTCGGCATTCCACGGCTGACCCAATCGGCGGTCCAATCGACGAGCTTGGCCAAGGACACGCTCGGATGGCCGAACAGCCGAGTAGCCTCGGCCGTGTTGACGAGCCACGCTTCAGCCGCCTCGCTGCCAGTGAGCACCGGCCGCTTGCCCAATCGTTCGCCGAAGCGTTCCGCCAGCCAGCGCACACTCACGGTTTCCGTGCCGCTGACGTTGAGGGGGCTTGAGGGCACGGTGCAGCGACCGAATGCGCGCAGCACCATGGTATTGGCGTCACCCTGCCAGATCACGTTGACATGGCCGGTCATCAGATTGATCGGTTTACCCGCGAGCACGCGCGAAGCGACGTCATGCAGCACACCATAGCGCATATCGATCGCGTAATTGAGACGAATGATGCGGCCAGGGGTGCCGCGCGTGCGCGAGAAAAACTGGAACATAGCCTCGCGCGCAACGCAGGAATTGGCATAAGCGCCGGGCGGCGGGACTGCCGGCGTCGTCTCGGTGGCGCCGCCGTGACGCACATCGACATAGGGATACACGCAGCCCGTCGAATACGCGACGATGCGCGAGCCGGCGAACGCTTCGGCGACCAGTGCGGGAACATGCGCGTTCATCGCCCAGGTCAAATCCTCCTGACCGGTCGAGCCGAACTTGCGGCCTGCCATGAACACCACGTTGGCAAGCTTGGGCAGCGCGTCGATCTGCTTGCGGTCGAGGAGATCAGCCGCAATGCATTCGATCCCCCAGGCCTCGAGCTTCTCGCGCACGCCCCGTTCGCTAAAGCGCGCAACGCCGATCACGCGTTTTGCCGGTGCTGCGCGCTGCGCGAGTCGCGCCAGGGACGGGCCGATCTTGCCGCCCACGCCGAGAATGATGAGGTCGCCGGGAATTTTTGTGAGCTCGGCGGAAACGATCGCCGACGGTGCGGTCATGAAGTCTTCGAGGTGATCGACGTCGCGGAACCGATCGGGCAGATCAACGGATCGTTGAGTCATCTGGCGAAAGCTCTTGCGATCAGGTGCGATGCCGCGGCTGCCGTCGATGATAAACGGTGTTAGTTTGTGAAGCACTCCGTTTCGCGGGGCTCAGAAAAAAGGAATTGCTCATGCGCCACATCGATGCGTTCTGCCATTTTTTCCCGCCGCGCCTGTTCGAAAAGATGTCGCAGACCACCGGTGGCACCAAGGATATCGGCAAGCGGGTGCGTGGCGTACGCACGATCTATGATCTCGATGCTCGCTTGCGCATGATGGACGAATTCGACGACTACGCCGAAATCCTTTCGCTTGGTCTGCCGCCGATCGATGCCATGGCGGGCCCTGAGCAATCCCCGGAATTCGCCCGGATCGCAAATGATGGGCTTGCCGAGCTCTGCTCAAAATATCCCGACCGCTTTGCTGGCTATGTCGGCGCGCTGCCGATGAACGCGCCCGATGCTGCCGCGAGAGAAGCGGAGCGGATTCTACTGCACGGAAACGCCAATGGGCTGCAGCTGCATACCAACGTCAACGGCGCCTGTCTCGATGAGCCGCGCTTCTTCCCGATCTTCGAAATCGCCGCCAAATCCGGCAAGCCGATTCTGTTGCATCCGGCGCGCACTGCCGATGTCGCCGACTTTCCGGCCGAAACGAAGTCGAAATACGAGATCTGGGTGATTCTGGGCTGGCCGTACGAAACCAGCTGCACCATGGCGCGCCTGATCTTCTCCGGCTTGACCACGCGGCTGCCGCAGCTGAAATTTCTCATTCATCACCTCGGCGCGATGATCCCGTTCTTTGACGCCCGCCTCGACACAGGGTGGGCCACTTTGGGCAGCCGGACCTCGGATGCGGACTACAGGGCCGTGCTGAAAAACTTAGGCAAGCCGTTGCTGGATTGCTTCAAGGATTTCTACGCCGACACGGCGCTGTGCGGCGGCCGCATCGGCACGGTTTGCGGCCTTGCGTTCTATGGTGTCGATCACGTGCTGTTTGCTTCCGATGCGCCGTTCGGTGCCGAAGGCGGCGCAAGCTACATCCGCGGGACGATGAGTGTCATCCGGTCTCTCGATATCCCGACGGTGGACAAGGAGAAGATTTGCTATCGCAACGCGCAGGTGCTGTTCAAACTGTGAGACTGTGGTCGCCCTCGCCTCGTGAACGCGAGGCATAGCGGCAGCGGCTTTACTAGTCCTTTCCGGCATGGGCTCCGGTTGCGCGCACGCCCAGATCGGCGTCGCGGTCACCGAACCCAAATTCGATAGTTCAGGCCGGCGCGGATGATGCTCTCCTGCACATTGATCGAGATCGGCCCGCCGCCGCAGGCGACGTTGCAGCTAAACCCGTTGAGGTCCGCGTAGAGATATTCGACTTTCGCCCGCCATGGACCCCAAAGCACGAATTCGACGCCGGCTCCAGCGGTCCAACCGAGATTGTTTTTGCCCTCGGTGCCGAACGGCCCGCCCGTGATGTCCGCGGTCAGCCGCGCGATCGCGACGCCGACCGTTGCGTAGGGCATTATCGTATCGAACGCGTAGCCGAAGCGCAGGCGAGCGGTTGCCAGCCACGGCTCATTGACCTCGCAGTTCGGCGCGCAGGAAAAGGGCGGGACGGTGCCTCTGATGCTGCTCCAGGCGAGATCGGCTTCCAGGCCCAGCACCAGGGGCTCCCGGGTTTGCAGGTTGTACCCCAACGTGCCGCCCACGAGGGCGCCGGAGACGCTGGACGTACCGCTCGTCACATCCGGCGTCGAGGTCCACGGCGCCCGGCCGAAGCCGCCACCCGCATTGATGCCGACGTAGGCTCCGGTCCAGTCGTAAAGCTTGACCGCAGGGAATGCGGGCGGCGGCGCGAAGACGTCGGGTATCACCGCGGGCTCGCGTCGGGCAGGAAATGCCGGCGGCGCAGTGAATACGTCGGGCACGACGACCGGCTCCCTATCCGCCGCACATGCCGGGCCCGCGGCCGCAAACGCGACCAGCGCGGCAGTTCCGATCAGCAGCACTCTCATCACACGCCCCCGACTTTCTTCACGCCTCTTTAGTAGAAGTTGTAAGGATCGATCAGCTTCACCGCCTCCGGATCGAGCAGCGTCGCCGCCTGTCCGGTGCCGACATCGAGAATTTTCTCCACCGGCGGCTCGACCCGGTTCCACCAGCCGCCGCCGAGCGCCTGGAACAACGCGGCCGTGTCGGCGAGACGGTTGGCGCGCGCCTGCACCACGGCGATCAGCGCATTGAGATAGGTCGATTGCGCGGTGAGCAGCAGCAGCACGTTGGCGTTACCGAGTTCCACCTGCTGGCGGGCAAGATCGAAGCTCACTTTGGCCGCGCGCTCGAAATCGCGCGCCGCTTTCAGCGCATCCGCGTCGTTTTGCAGCGCGCGCAGCGCATCGGCGACATTTTGCACCGCGCCGATCACCGTCCCCTTATAGGCCCACGCCGCCTGATCGTACGCGGCCTCGGCGGCACGCCGCTGGTGCAGCAAGGTGCCGCCGTCGAAGATCGTATGCGTGATGTTGCCGGACAACAGCCAGAATGCGTTGAAGGGAGAGATCAGACCAGCGAGCGCGGTGTTGATATAACCGCCGTTCGCGCCGATGGTGAAGTTCGGCAGCATGTTGGCGGTGGCAACACCCACCTGGGCACTTGCCGAGTGCAATGTTTCCTGCGCAGCGCGCACGTCGGGGCGTTGCTCGACCAGTTGGGATGGCAGGCTCACCGGCAGATCCTGCGGCAACTGCAGGTCCGCGAGCTTGAACATTTCGCGCGGCTCCTCGCTCGGATAGCCACCGACCAGCGCGGCGAGAAGGTCGCGTTGGACGGCCAGCGCCTTGCGCAGCGGCGGCAGCGTCGCCTCGACCTGGGCGAGCGCCGCTTCCTGAGCCGCCACGTCGCTGCGGTTGGCGTAGCCGGTTTCCAGCTGCTTGCGCAGGGTGTCGAGCATCTTCCTGTTGGCGGCGATGAGTTGGTTGGTGGCATCGATCTGCCCGCGCAGCGCAGCCTCGGTTATGGCGGCGACCGCAACGTTTGCGGTGAGTGTGATATAGGCGGCTTCGACTTGATAGCGTTGGTTGTCGGATAGTGCCTGCAGTGATTCGGCCGTGCGCCGATTGAGGCCCCAGACATCGAACGTGTAGGAGACCATCACCTGGGCCGTGTAAAGATCGAAAGGATTTTGGCTAGAATTAAGGACGGGCGTTATGACTCCGGCAGTTAGCTGGCGCGTCGGGTTGAAGTTGGCCTGGGCGAGCGGGAAGAACTTGCCTTGCTGCGCGTAGACGGCCTCCTTCGCGACGCGCAGCGCCGACATCGTCGACTGCAGGTTGGGATTGTTTCTTAGCGCCCGCTCGATCAGCGCGTTGAGCGCGGGCGAACGAAACAGGCGCCACCACTGCTGCGGGATATCGCCACCCGGCGCGAAACGTTGCGGGCGACCGGTCGGGGCATCGGTGGAAGAGGTGCGGGCCGGCAGCGGCTCCTTCGTATAACGGCCCACGGGCGGCGCCGCCGGGTGCAGGAAATCGGGTCCTACCGCAATGCAACTGGCGAGCGACGTCGCCGCCGCCACCGAGGCGGCGAGTCTGAAGAAACGCCTCATGGACAGACACATACGGCGACGCCTTACGGACAAAACGGCTGGGCTGGCCCGCTCCCGGAACTCCCCGATAAGAGCGCCTTAATCTAGTTCGGATTGCGGTTGTGGCTGTGACGCCCCTGCCACACTATCGAATTTTCAAAGGCGTGATCGAACTGTGATCTGTCACAGTCGCATTCGAAGCCGCGATCAAGCGGGGATTATTGTTAATCGTGTGCCTGCGATTAGTGACAGTAGACCCTTAGATCGGATGGTGGCCATCGTCACTACGTTAGTGGCGAGTTGGATGCGGTCCGCCAATGCGATCCACCAGGAAGCGCACGTCTGTGGCCTTGAACGCTGTCGCCGCGATTTTGGTCGCCGCGGTGATCGGGCATTTGTTCGGCTATTCGGCAGATTGGCTCGAATCGCAGCTCGGCACGCCTAGCAGAGAGGCTAAAGCGCAGGCGGTCGACTCCTCAAGATCCGGGAGCCGACCTGGCGGCGATCCGCCGCTCGCCGATAGTGTCAATCTGTCCGATTCGCAGCTGGCCTCGGTGAAAGTCGAACCGGTCGAGGAGCGCGAATTTCCCATCGAGAAGCGGGCGGTCGGTAGCATCGATTTCAACGAAGAAATGTCGGTGCAGGTGTTCACCCCGTATCCGGGGAGGATCATCGGCCTGTTCGCCAAGCTCGGCGATGACGTCACGAAGGGCCAGACCCTGTTCACCATCGACAGCCCCGACCTGCTGCAGGCGGAATCGACCCTGATCGCTGCGGCGGGGGTCCTGGAGTTCACCACCCGCAACCTGGCGCGCCTCAAGGCGCTCTATGCGACGCGGGCGGTCTCGCAAAAGGACATGGAGCAGGCGAGCTCCGATCAACAGACCGCGGAAGGCGCGCTGCGCGCCGCGCGCGACGCGGTGCGCCTGTTCGGCAAGACCGACGCGGAGATCGACCGCATTATCGCCGAGCGCATGGCCGATCCCACCCTGGTGGTGCCGAGCCCGATCAGCGGCCGGATCACGGCGCGCAACGCGGCGCCGGGCCTTTACGTGCAGCCGGGCAATCCTCCCGCTCCTTACACCGTTTCCGACATTTCGACGATGTGGATGCTGGCCAACGTGCCTGAGACCGATAGCCCGGCCTTCAAAGTGGGCCAGGAGGTCAAGGTCAAAGTCACCGCGTTTCCCGACCATGACTTCGACGGGAAGATCACCACCATCGGGTCGATTGTTGACCCCAGCACCCGTCGCGTCCTGGTGCGTTCCGAGGTCGGCAATCCGCGCGATGAATTGCGCTCCGGCATGTTTGCGAACTTCATCATCCGTACCGGCGATCCGGTCCGTTCCACTGCGGTTCCGGCCGATGGGGTGGTCCGGCAAGGCGATGGCACCTTTGTCGTATGGGTCACCGCTGACCGTCGCCGTTTCACCCGCAGGCCTGTGAAGATCGGCCTTCAGCATGAAGGCTATCGCCAGATCCTTGAGGGCGTGCAGCCGGGCGAGTTGGTCGCCACCGAGGGAGCGCTGTTCCTGAGCAACGCTCTGGCCACGGCATCCCGCTGACCGGTTGCAGCATCGAGGCGGATCGAGGGATAGCCGATGCTCAGAGGCCTGCTCGCGTTCGGACTGACCCGCCGTCCGATCATCCTCTTGTGCTTGCTCGTCTTCATCGGCGGAGGGCTGATTGCCTTCACGAAGCTCAACATCGAAGCCTATCCGAATCCGGCGCCGGTGATCCTCGAAATAACGGCTCAAGCTCCCGGCCTCTCGGCCGAGGAGATGGAGCGTTACTACACGATCCCGATGGAGGTCGGGCTTGCGCCCACGCCGGGAATCGATCTCATTCGCTCGACCTCGTTCTACGGGCTGTCGTTCGTGCGCGTCGTGTTCAAATACGGCGTCGATTATTATTTCGCTTACACGCAGGCAGCGCTCAGCCTCCAACAACGAGTCAATCTTCCGAACAACGTGCAGCCCACGATCCAAGGCTCGAGCCTGGTCGGGGAGATCTACCGCTACCAGGTGGTCGGTCCGCCCAATTTCGGATTGACCAATCTGCGCACGGTTCAGGACTGGATCATTCAGCGTCGCATGTTGACCGTGGAGGGCGTCATCCAGGTGGTCACCTGGGGCGGTACCACCAAGGAATACGAGGTCGAGGTCGACCTGCACAAGCTCGACGCTTACAACGTCACGTTACCGCAGGTTCTGGCTGCGATCGGGAATGCCAACAGCAACGTGGGCGGCCGCACGATCAACTTCGGCCAACAATCCGTAAACATCCGCGGCGTCGGCCTCATCGACAGCGGCGGTGCGTCCGATTTGACGCAAGGCTATCGGGTCTCGGACATCGAGAACATCGTGCTCGCGCAATCGAACGGGACTCCCGTGCAAGTCAAGCACGTGGCGAAGGTCTATGTCGGGTACATGCCGCGGCTCGGCAAAGCCGGCCGGGACTATCAGGACGACGTGGTCACCGGCATAGTAGTCATGAATCGGACTCTGCATACCAACGAAGTGCTGGCGCGTGTCGAAGACGCTGTCGAAAAGATGAACCGCGACGGCACCCTGCCGCCCGGGGTGCAACTCGTTCCGTATTACGACCGTGGCACGCTTGTGGCGGTCACCACCAACACCGTCCTGCACAACCTCATCTTTGGATGCCTGCTGGTTTTTTTCGTTCAATGGGTCTTCCTTGGCGATCTGCGCAGTGCGATCATCGTCGGCGTCAACATTCCGTTTGCGCTGTTTTTCAGCATTATAATTCTGGTGCTGCTCGGGCAAGATGCCAATCTGCTGTCGGTCGGCGCCGTGGACTTTGGCATCATCGTCGATTCCGCGGTGATTCTGGTCGAAAACATATTTCGCAATTTCCAGGCATCCTCCGACGAACGCCGACAGCTCCTGCAGCAGCTCGCGGAAGGGCGTTTCGGTCCCGATCCCACGCGCATGACGGATAGCGCGAACGCCTGGAGCGATCGGCTGCGCATGATTTTTGCCAGCGCGCTGCAGGTCGATAAGGCGGTGTTTTTCTCCGCTCTCATCACGGTGGCGGCATTCGTCCCGCTGTTCACGATGCAGGGCGTCGAAGGCCAGATCTTCAATCCGATGGCACGCACCTACGGCTATGCCTTGATCGGTGCGCTGATGGCGACGTTCACGATCACGCCGGTGCTGGCCTCCTATCTGCTGCCGGAGCACGTGCGCGAGGTCGAAACTATCGCGGTGCGCGCCCTGCGCAGGATCTATACGCCGCTCCTGCGCTGGTCGCTTTCGCACCGCAAGACCATGGTCGCGATTGGCGCCGGGTTCTTGGTTTTTGTCGGCTTGCTGGTTCCGCGTCTCGGCACCGAGTTTCTGCCGCATCTGGAGGAAGGCAACCTGTGGATCCGCGTGACCATGCCCCCGACGATATCGCTCGAGGCGGGCATGCCGATTGTGAACCGGCTGCGCGCGATCTTGCTGCGCCATCCGGAAGTCATCACCGTCGTCTCGCAGCATGGTCGGCCTGACGACGGCAGCGACGCCGCGGGTTTCAACAACTTGGAGCTGTTCGCGCCGCTAAAGCCATTCGAGCAATGGCCTGCGGGACTGACGAAGGAAGATCTCATCAAACAGCTGCAAGACGAGTTTTCCAACGAGTTTGCCGGGCTCGGCTTGAATTTCTCGCAATACATTCAGGACAACATCGAGGAGCAGCTCTCGGGCGTGAAGGGCGCCAACTCGGTCAAGGTGATCGGTTCCGATTTGGCCGTGCTGGAAAAGTTCGCCGATCAAGTCATGCGCGAAATGGCCCAGGTCAGAGGCGTTGCCGATCTCGGGATTTTTCCGGTCCTCGGCCAACCCAATTTGAACATCAAGGTCGATCGCGAGCGAGCGGCCCGCTACGGGCTCAACGTTGGTGACGTCAACAACGTCGTCCAAGCGGCACTCGGCGGCGCACCGGCGACGACGGTGCTCGAGGCGGATCGGCAATTCAACGTTACCGTCAGGCTTGCGCCTGAATATCGTGACCAAATCGACACTGTGCGCGCGATCAAGGTCGGGTTCCAGACCCCAGCCGGCACCAACGCCTATATTCCATTGAGCGAGCTTGCCGATATTTCCCTCGATACCGGCGCATCCTACATTTATCATGAGAAGCGCGAGCGCTACATGCCGGTGAAGTTCAGCGTGCGCGACCGCGATCTCGGCAGTACCGTGGCGGAAGCGCAGCAGCGGATCGCGCAGAACGTCAAGCTTCCCGATGGCTATCGCATTGCCTGGGCCGGCGAGTTCGAATCTCTACAGCAAGCAAAGGCACGCCTGGCGATCATCGTCCCGATCAGCCTCGCACTGATCCTGATGCTGCTCTACGGGCTGTTCAATTCCCTGCGCGACACCTTGATGGCGCTGGTCGGCATTCCCTTTGCCGCCGGCGGCGGCGTTTTGGCGCTCTATTTCTCTGGCCTCGATTTCAGCATCTCCGCGGCCGTCGGCTTCGTCTCGCTGTTCGGCGTGTCGGTCATGAACGGAATCTTGATCACGACCTATTACAACGAAGTCAGGGAAACCGGGGTAAGCCCAGTCGACGCGATGGCGCATGCCGCCGAGCAGCGGATGCGGCCGATGTTGATGACAGCGCTGTCGGCTTGCATCGGGCTTTTGCCGGCAGCGGTCTCGACCGGCATCGGCAGTCAGGTACAGCGCCCGCTTGCCGCGGTTGTGGTCGGCGGCATGTTCATTGGACCGATCATCCTGCTGGTAGTCGTGCCTGCGCTGCAAACGTTGCTGACCAGCGGGGAGGGCGCAAGGACAGGCGAGCCAATCCCGACTTCGCCTCCCCGGGCGTGAGCAGAGATCGAGCCGCTGCTGCAGTAAGCGGGAAAAACCTACGGTTTGATCAAACCACCGGCCGCCGCCTTGATCGCGGCCTCAGTGCGCGTTGCTGCGCGCAGCTTGATCCGCGCATTATCGATATGAAAATCCACGGTACGCTTGGTCAGCCGCAGTTTGCGCGCAATTTCGGCGGAAGTCTTCCCGCGCGCCACCCAGGTCAATGCCACGATTTCAGGATCGTTCAGCTTGACGAGGGTCGGCCAGACCCGGGTGCGCGCCACTCCCGCCAACCGGGCATTAAGGATGGTGGCAAGCAAATCGAAATCGATCGGTTTGGTGACGTAATCGTCGGCTCCCAGACGGCGGCCCTTGAGCTCGTGTTCACGATCGAACGCCGCCGCGAGGAACACAAATGGTACCTGACCAAGCGGGGGGTAATCTCATTCAAGCGTTCGAGCACTTCGAAACCGGACATGATCGGTACGCCGACCTCGCACAAAACGAGGTCGGGCTTGTCTTTTAGGATGGCGACGAACCCCTCAGAGCCATTGTGGGCGACACTCACCTCAAACCCACGATTAACCAGTTCTTGGGCGATTTGGACCGCGGTCTTCCGGTCGTGTTCGATGCATAGGATTTTCTTACATGCTTTTGCCAAGCTCGCCCCCTCCAAGCAGATGGCTCGGTACTCACGTCAAATCGCCACCATCATTGAAAAAGTAGCGTGCTGTGGCCGACGATAAACTGTGATGCGTCGCACAATAAACTGTGATTAATCCATCCCTGGGATTAATAGCAGTGGATTCGCGACTTAGCAGTCGCCATCGTCACCGTGCTGTCGATGGTCGTGCGGCCGCAGAGAGAGGGGTTCCATGCGCCCAGCCGATCCTGAACCGGGGTGCACCGCTAAAGCGCATACCTAGCTATTGTTGATCCCTCCCAAAGGGAGAGAATGGCTTGAAACTGACTCACTATCTGTTGGCCGTGATAATGCTCGGGGCTTGCACGACGCAAGTTTGCTTAGCCAAGACTTCCAGGCCCAAGGCGAACGGCAGTGCCGGCGCTGCCCTGAATGCGGCCGGCCATCAAAGTTCTGTCGCGAATGGCCCGGCAGTTTCCGCCAAGAGCGCAAACGGCGGGAAGGGCGAGGCGGGCAATCCGATTGAGCTGGCCGTTCCGGAGCCACGGCGTGCGCCGACCAACTCCAAGCCGATGGACTGGAAAAAGATCGGCATTGTCGGCGTCCCGCCGACGATGTCTCAGAGCCGAGGAGTGCCCGCGCTGCCGGGGTTCTCCCACCGCCAAAATTCCGGGCCAGGGACAGGTGTAGGCACGCACACAATCGCGCCGGTATCGCCGGGGCTAACCGCAGCCGGTCCCGGTGGCAGTGCGGGGGCGAGGACGGCCCTCGGCGCCACCGTGTCCACCCCTCAGGTTGGGGCGACCGGGGTGAATGTTGGCCGGCAAGGCGCTGCGATAGCGCCAGCGGGGCGCGGCCAAGTTCCAATGGCCGCTGGCAGTCTTGCAAGAAACGCGGTCGCCGCGCCAGCAGTCGGCAATAGCGTAACGGCCGCCGCACGGATCAACGGACCTGTTCTCGGCCGTCCAATGGCGGCCTCGGCACTCCCGCCCGCTACTACCGTCATTAATCGTGCCGTCATCAATGGCAGCACCATCGCTCGCCCGGCCTCTGGCCCGGCTACGGTTGGCGGCCGTGCGACGAACGCTGCCACAGCCATTAATGGTACCGGTCTGCGGCCCAAACACCCGTAACGAAGCGCGACCATCGCGACCGCTGTTTTGGGGCCGGGGCGCGGTCCAAACCCGCGAGCAATGTGGAAAATCGCCGGTGACCGGCGATAACGGCATTCCGGTCGGCGCTTTTGACCTTACATCTAAGTTCGGTGCGGCATACGATTCGTTTGCTTCGGGCGTCGAGAGGTTCGGGCGACCGGGCGCTCACGTCGAGACAAGGCAGCGCAGCCATGGCCAGCAACCCCGACGAGTCAGTTTCCACGGCGGGAGAGCCCCCCTGACGCGAAACCGGCTCCCGAGATTCCGCTTCGCCTGCGGGTGGCCGGAAATGTCCTGCGTGCGCTGTTCATTGGTACGCTGCTGGTGGTGATTGCTCGCGTTAGCCTTCCGCAAAGCGAGAGCATTTGGTCCGCATACGAGACACCGGGCGACCTCATCAGAATGGCGCTGGGGTTCGGAGTCGGGCTCTGGATTCTCTTACATCTTTTCATGCCGCCCCGTGACGCCGAGGGATATCGAACTTGGATATACCTCGGCCTCCTCATTGCGCCTTTCGCAGTGGCGCTCGCCGTTTGGATCTGGTGATAGCGGGGGGCGCTATGGCTCGATCAGGCGGCCGGCGGCCGCTTTAACGACCGCTTGCGTGCGGGTTGCCGCGCCCAGCTTGGTTCGGGCGTTGTCCAGGTGAAAGTCAATGGTCCGCTTGGTGAGGCCGAGAATCTGCGCAATCTCGGCCGAGGTCTTGCCGCGCGCCACCCAGGTCAGTGTCTCCACCTCGCGGTCGTTGAGCTGCACGAGCTTGGGCCAGATTTCGGAACGGGCGACGCCGGCGAGCCGCGCGCTGATGATGGTCACCAGCAGATCGAAGTCGATCGGCTTGGTTACGTAATCGTCAGCCCCGAGTTGGCGCCCCTTCAGCTCGTTTTCCCGGTCGGTCAGCGCGGTGAGAAACACGAACGGCATCTTGCTGAAGCGAGGCTCCAGCGACGTCAGCCGCTCGAGCACCTCGAAGCCGGACATCGCCGGCATGCTGATATCGGACAGCACCAGGTCGGGCATGTTCCTGAGGATAGCGGCAAGGCCCTCGCGCCCGTCGTGGGCGACACTGACGTCGAAGCCGCGCTCGATCAGCTCTTCCGCGATCAACGCCGCGGTCTCGCGGTCGTCTTCAATGCAGAGGATTTTCTTGCGTGTTTCCGGCATCCAGCTAAACCAAGTCGGTGTTCGAGAGACGCCCTAAACTACAACCCCTTTGCGAACCAGGGCGGATCGGGTCTTCATCCCTCCACTATATAGCCTGTTATACGCAGAAAATTCACCAATTCTGGTCTTCTGTCCGACTTGCGCCTACTATGCGCAGCGCCTTCATAGCTGACGGTCTACCTATGCGGCAGCCGCGTTCGATCCGAGCCCAGCTGGCTTTGGTCTTTCTGTTCTTCTTCTTGCTGGTCGTCGTCCTCGGCTCGTTCAGCATCTCGCGGCTGAGCCACTTCAACCGACTGTCGGCGGACGTCGCCGAGCTGTGGCTGCCCAACACGCGGGTTCTCGGCGATCTCAACAATTTCACCTCGGATTTCCGCGGCATCGAGGGCAGCAATCTCCTTTCCTCGGATGCGTCTGAGATCGCCGCCACCGAGAAGGAAATGGAGCAGTTGGACCGCTCGATTGCCCACGCCGAGCGCAGTTACGAGCAGCTGCGCCATGACGCGGCGGAGAATGCGCTCTACGCCCAGTTCCAGGAGCGCTGGAACGATTATCGTAAAACCGTCAACCAGATGCTGGCGTTGTCGCGCAGCAATCGCACGGCCGAGGCGATCGCTATTTACCGAAGCAGCTCGCGTGCGGCGTACAACGCGGCGAGCGACACGCTCGGGCAGCTCACCGACCGCGCGGTTGCCAACGCGCAGGAGGCGAGCGAGCGCTTGGCCGCTGCCTATCGACAGGCGTTCTGGCTGATCGGCTTGGCGATCGTGATCGCCGGTCTCATGGTTGCGGGCGCGCTCGTTTACATCAGCCGATCGATCTCCGCTCCGCTGCTCGAGCTCGCCGATCGCATGCATCGGCTCGCCGTCAACGACACGGACATCGATATTCGCGGGACCGAGCGTCGCGACGAGATCGGTGAAATGGCTCGCGCAGCGGTCGTGTTCCGTAACAATGCCATCGAGCTGATGCGCAGCCAGCGGGTCCTGGCGCAGCAGGCTGCAATGCTCGAAGAACAACTGGCCCAGGAGCAACGATTGGCGCTGCTACAGCGCAATTTCGTCTCGATGGCCTCGCACGAGTTCCGCACCCCCCTTACCATCATCGACGGCCACGCCCAACGGCTGATCAAGATGAAAGACCGTTTGGCAAACGAAGAGATCAACGAGCGCGCGGCAAAGATTCGCAGCGCGGTGTTGCGGATGACGCATCTGATCGACAACCTGTTGAATTCTTCTCGCCTGATCGATGGGGGCGTGGAGCCCTATTTCCATCCCGCCGATATCGACATTGCGGCCCTCCTGCACGAAGTCAGCCAGTTGCATCGCGAGATGGTGCCGCGCTCGCACATTGTCGAGCAATTCGGCGCCGCGCCGCTGCGAATGACCGGTGACCCGAAATTGCTGTTTCAGGTGTTCAGCAATCTCCTCTCCAACGCGATCAAGTACTCGCCGGACGGAGGTCCCATTGAGATCAGCGCCGCAATGGAGTCCGATGAGGTCGTGGTGAACATCGCAGACCGAGGAATCGGAATTCCCGAGCAAGACCGGGATCGTCTGTTCGAGCGCTATCATCGTGGCAGCAATGTCTCCGGCATCGTGGGCACGGGCGTGGGACTTTATCTGGTCAAGATGGTGGTTGATCTGCATGGCGGCGGCATTGAGGTCGAGAGCAAGGAAGGCGAGGGGTCCCGCTTCACGGTAAGGCTGCCGATGTCACCCCCGAGAAAAACCGAGCCGCTTCACGAGGATCAGGCGGCATCACCAGCTGCGGCGCAACGGGCTGAGCAGCCCGTCGAGTGAAAGCCCCAGCCGAGCGCGGGACGGCGACATGAAGATGAAAATTGCCCTGCTCGCTGCCGTTATTGGTACGGCATGGATATCGGTCTGCCAAGGCGAGCCGGATTACCTCCCTGCAGTTCGGCCGCTGGTCTATTTCGATCCGGGGGATCCGGCCTTCCTGCCGCGCCGATTCCGCAATCATTGCAGCTTCGACGTTACCTACGGCCGCAATTACTGTTCAGATCGTTGCGGATCCGATTACCAGTTCTATTACTGCTCGCGATGGTCATCTGGCTGCTGCCATATCGGCGTTGGTTACTGCGACCCTGCGGGACTGCTGCGCTGTCGGCCGTGAGGCGGGTGCCGAGCCGAACATGGCGAACTTCGTCTACCGCCGACACTTCACCGTGGAATGGGGCCATTGCGATCCGGCCGGCATCGTCTTCAATAGCCGTTTCTTTGAATTCTTTGACTGGAACGCCTGGCTCATGATCGAGGCGGCGCTCGGAGTGCGGCCGAACGAACTCGCCGCCCATTTCGGCATCGCTGGGATTCCGCTGATTGAGGCCAAGGCGCGCTTTCTGCGCCCTGCCAAGTTCAACGACGTGGCGGAACTTGCCTCCGAGATCGGCGGTTTCGGCCGCTCGAGCTTCAAGGTGCAGCACCGCCTGTTTATTGACGACCAACTCGCCGTCGAAGGCAGCGAGACGCGGGTGTGGGCGGGAACCGATCCAAGCGATCCGACGAAATTGAGAGGCGTGCCGATCCCGATGGACGTGATCGAGCAGTTTCGGGCCGAACCTTAAGGATAAAGCAGCACTCTAACTGCGGACTTGCGCCCGCGCAGTGCACCACTCATTTGAAGGGAGTCCCGAATATTGCTATTGGGACGGGACATGGCGCGCATTCTGGAGCTTGTTCTCAACGGCCGCCGCCGGATCGATGCGGTGCCGGACAATCTGTTGCTGCTGGATTATTTGCGGGAAGTGGTCGGGCTGACCGGAACCAAAACCGGTTGCGACGGAGGTGAATGCGGCGCCTGCACGGTGCTCGTCGATGATCGGCCGCGACTTTCGTGCCTTACGCTGGCGGCGACGGTGGCGGGCCGACGCGTAGACACGGTTGAATCTCTTGGCCAGGACGGCCGCCTTTCCGCAGTGCAACGTGGCTTCCACGAAAAACTCGGCTCGCAATGCGGGTATTGCACGCCCGGTTTTATCATGGCGTCCGCCGGCCTATTGCGACGCAACCCGCACCCGAGCGAAGAAGAAATTTGCGCGGCTCTCGGCAGCAACATTTGCCGTTGCACTGGATATGTCAAAATCATCGAGGCCGTGAAGTACGCGGCCGAGCTCCATGCGGCGGGCGTGGCACCGTGAACGAAATCGTGCCGGCGCACAACATTGGCAGCTACGTGCCGATGGTCGACGGCCCGGATAAGGTATCCGGACGGGCCAAGTACACCGCCGATCTGATTGCGCCGGAACTTCTGGCCGGGCGCATCTTCCGCAGCCCCTACTCGCACGGCGAAATCCTCGAGGTCGATGTTTCCGCAGCGTCGCGTTTGCCCGGCGTGAAGGCAATCGTCACAGGAGCCGATTGCGACAAAACCTTCGGGGTACTGCCCATTGCCCGCAGCGAGCATCCGCTCGCGCGCGACAAGGTGCGTTATCGAGGCGAGCCGGTGGCGGCGGTTGCGGCGGTCGATGATGTCACTGCGAAGCGGGCAATCAGCCTGATTCGGCTCCGGGTGCGGGAACTGCCCGCCGCTCATACGATCGCCGAGGCGCTGACGCCGGGCACAAGCATCATTCACGCGCATCGGCCCGGGAACATCGAGCGCGACGTTTTCTTCGAGCTGGGCAGCGTGGAGCAGGGCTTCGCCGAGGCCGCTCTCGTTCGCGAGAGACGCTACAGCTGCGCCGAGGTCTGCCAGAACCAGATGGAGATGCATGCCGCGCTTGCCGAATACGACACCGAGCGCGACCGCATGACCGTGCATGCCAGCACCCAGGTCCCCTACTACGTGCATCTGATGCTGGCGCAGATTCTCGATATGGACATGTCGCGCATCCGCGTGATCAAGCCGCATGTGGGCGGCGGCTTCGGCTGCCGCACGGAAGCGCTCAACGTCGAGCTGATCGCGGCGCTGCTTGCGCGCAAGGCGCATGGCAGGGTGCGCTTGGTGATCAACCGCGAGGAGACGTTCATCACGCACCGCGGAAGGCCGGAAACCGACATCCGGCTCAAGCTCGGGATGCGCAATGATGGGCGCATCACTGCGGTGGAATGCGAATGCTACCAGCGCGGCGGCGCCCATTCCGGCTACGGCGTCGTCACCATCTTGTATTCGGGCTCGATGCTCTATGCCATCTACGACCTGCACAATGTGCGCTATATCGGAAAACGTGTGCTCACCAACACGCCGCCATGCGGCGCGTTTCGCGGCCATGGCACCGTCGACGTGCGGTTCGCCTTCGAGAGCCTGCTTGATGAGATGGCGCAGGAGCTCGGGCTCGATCCGCTCGACCTGCGCCGCGCGAACTATCTCTCCGCGCCGACCTTCACCGACAACGATCTGATGGTGAACAGCTATGGCCTGCCGCAATGCGTGGACTGGGTCGAAGCCGCAAGCGGTTGGCGGACGCGCAAAGGCAAGCTGGCAAAAGGCAAGGGACTGGGTTTTGCCTGCTCACATTACATCAGCGGCGCTTCCAAGCCGGTGAATTGGACCGGCGAGCCGCACGCAACCGTCAAGATCAAGCTGGATTTCGACGGGTCCATCGTCGTGCTGTCCGGGGCCGCGGACATCGGCCAGGGCTCGTCGACCCTGCTGGTTCAGACCGTGGGCGAAGTGCTCGGCCTTGATCTCTCGCGTATCCGCGTCGTCACCGGCGACAGCGAGGTGGTGCCGAAGGACAACGGCTCCTATTCGTCGCGCGTCACTTTCATGGTCGGCAATGCCGCCATCGACGCGGCGCAGAACTTGAAGCGTATTCTGGTGGCAGCCGCCGCGCACAAGCTCGATGCCAAACCGGAAGAAATCGAATGTCTGGGCGAGCTCTACCGCGCTGGCGCCCAGGACAAGGGGCTCACCTTCAACGAGGTCGTGACCGAGGCGCTCAGGGATACCGGCACCATCACGGTTACTGGCAACTACTCGACGATTCCGGAATCCCATGGCGGCAAGAAGTATCGCGGCGCCGCGATCGGCGGCACCATGGGTTACAGCTATTCCGCGCAAGTGGTCGAGGTCAGCGTTGACGAGGAGACCGGCGTCGTGAACGTCGACAAGGTCTGGGTCGCCCATGACTGCGGCAAGGCGCTCAATCGGCTGACGGTGGAAGGCCAGGTGCAGGGCTCGGTCTGGATGGGCATGGGCCAGGCGATGAGCGAAGAAACCGCCTATCACCAGGGGCTGCTGATCACCGGCAACATGCTCGACTACCGCGTGCCCACCATTGCGGATTCGCCGCCCATCGAAGTCGGGATCGTGGAGAGCAACGATCCGCATGGTCCATTCGGCGCCAAGGAGGCGGGCGAAGGCTCGCTCGCGGCGTTCCTCCCGGCGCTGACCAATGCCATCGCCGATGCGATCGGGATCCGCTTCAACGATCTGCCGGTGACACCCGACCGCGTGTTCACGGCACTGGAGAAACGCCGGCGGGCAGGCACCGTGCCCGGCTGATGGACGCGCTTCCCGAACTCCGGCTCATTCGCCCCACGACTCTGGACGAGGCCATCGCCGCGCGCGCTCGGCATCCCGAGAGCCGGCTGCTCGGCGGCGGCACCGATCTTGTCGTCAACATCCGGCGCGGCATTGTCGCCTCGCCGGTGCTCATAGAGGTCAACCAGATCCACGAGCTGCGCACGATCAAGGCCGATGCGCACACGCTTGAAATCGGCGCCGCAGTCACGCTCGCGGAGCTTGCGGCGCATGCGCAGGTACGCGCGCATTATCCCGTGGTCGCGCAGGCGGCGGACTTCATCGCCGGACCCACCCACCGCAACATGGGCACAGTGGGTGGCAATCTCTGCCTCGATACGCGCTGCCTGTTCTACAACCAAAGCGAATGGTGGCGCGCCGCCAATCATCATTGCCTCAAGACGACAGGCGAAATTTGCCATGTTGCGCCGAAGAGCCGTGGTGTCTGCTTCGCGAGCTTCAGCGGCGATCTCGCGCCGGCGTTGCTGACGCTCGGCGCCGACGTTGATCTGGCTGGTCCCCAGGGGCGGCGCACGATCCCACTCGCACGCCTGTATATCGGCTATGCGCGTCAGGACCAGCCAATCAGCGGAACGATGGGGGATGGCAAGTATTATCTGTCATTGCGGCCGGGTGAGCTGGTTGCAGCCGTGCGCGCGAAAAACGCTCCCGGCCTGCGTTCGGCCTACGACAAGATCCGCATCCGGCGCTCGATCGAATATCCCGTGACCGGTGTTGCCGTGGCGCTGCGACGGGAAGGCGATACGCTCACGGATCTGCGTGTCGCCTTCACGGGAACCAACCCGCGGCCAGTGCTGCTCGCCGGCGCCGACAAGCTTTGCGGCGGCGCACTCGATGAGCACGTGTTCGAGGGGCTCGATGCGCTGGTGCGCGACCAGATCATGTCGATGAAGACGACGTTCACCCCCGGACATTATCGGCGCCGGGTCGCTGGCGTGTTGGCGCGGCGTCTCGTGCGGCGGCTATTCGTGGCGTTGGAATAAGCGGCCTGACAGTTCCGGTTGAGCCTGCCGGCCTAAGCGCGAGGATGATCTGAGGCGTCCGGCAAGCTTCGGGCTTTTGACAGGAGATACTTCTCGTAACGCAGGATCAATGTCGGCACTGCCAACACGATCAATGCTGCGGTAAGGCCGAGGAAAACCGTGGCGGGCGAAGCAAAGCTCGCAAATGCTTCACCAAACGAATAAGCAGCGAGGCCATAGCATACGATCCAGGCGGCCGCCGCGGTCCCACTGGCGAAATAGAAATTGTGCTGCGCCATCGCGTTGGTACCGGCAAGTACCGCCGCCATATTGCGAAGAAACGGCAGAAAGCGCGCAACGAAAACGAATCTGCCGCCGTACTTCGCGAACAGCCATTGGCCGATTCGTATGCGACCTTCCGTGAATCCGAAGTGATTCCCGTATCTGTCCAGCAGCACGCGCCCATACCTTCTGCCGATCCAGAAGCCGACGATCTCTCCCAAAATCGCTGCAGAAATGCCGGCGGCGATCAAATACCAGATGTTGATGCCCTGTGTTCTGGCGGCGAAAAAGCCGGCCGCAATCAACGCCGCCTCGGCGGGCAACGGAATCCCGACGCTCTCGAGCGCAATGAAGGCGGCGACCACCCAGATTCCGTAGACTGAGATGAACTCGGTCACGACTGCCCCCGCTCGAAGAGCCAGATGCCTCCGGACCGATTGCGGCAGAGGCAAGCTCCGCAAAGCTGCTCAAGCTCATGATATTGCGACGAGCGTGGCGTACACGTGCCGTCAGGTTCCACGCTGTACGAATTTTCTCGGCTGTGACTGCCGCGCCACATCGTTCAGGAGCCAGAAAGTTTGGCAGCGCGGCCGCAGATCCTATCGAGATAGCGGGTCGCCGACGGTTGCTCGGCCTGAGATTCTACGAGCTGGTGAGGCTAAGCGTGGTCGGCACCGTGCCGGGACTAAGGCTCATTCCTGGCCGGAATCAGGCGCGGCCGTTCACGATCGTCGGGCCGGACCGAGAGAAGCGCCTGGTAGGCGTCGACCAATCGGGTGCCATACTGGGCATTCGAGGCTGCCGGTTCCAGGCGCCGGCCGGTGGTCAGCAATGCTTTGCGAATTGCCTCCGCCGTCAACTCGGGCCGCTGCTGGATCATTAAGGCGACTATTCCGGCCACGTACGGGGCGGCAAAGGACGTCCCGGAGGAAACGCGCAGGGACCCATTCGGAGCGAGCAGCAGGAGATCGACCCCGGGCGCCGCCAACCCGATGTGCGGACCGCGATTGGCAAACGCGGGAACGACGTCATCGTTGTCGACTGCGGTCACGGCAATCACGTGCGGATCGGCGGCCGGAAACAGCACGGTGGAGCTCGGCCCCTTGTTACCGGCCGCCGCAACGAGAACCACGCCCTTGTCGTGAGCGGCCGCCAGATTGCGCGCCAGGGCCGGGTCCGGTGGACCGGTGAAGCTCATATTGATGACGCGCGCACCCTGCGCCACCGCCCAGTTGAGCCCAGCGATGATGGAGAACGTCGTGCCCTCGCCGGCGCGCGAGAAAGCCCGCACTGCAAGCAAGCGTGCGCCGGGCGCGGCGCCATGCAAATGACCGTGGGCGCCGATCACGCCGGCGACGGCGGTCCCATGCACGTCGACGTTAAATTCCTTGCCCAGCGCGTCGAAATCTCCTGCAAAGACTCCGGCGAGCTCGGGATGCCGCTGTTCGATGCCGGTATCGATCACGGCGACGAGGACCTTGTCGCCATTGGCGAGCTCGTGCGCTTGCGGCAGGCGCAGCTTGGTCAATGCGTATTCCGCCGGGTCGACGATGGCGCGACCGGTTGTTGGCGGGTCCTGCGCCAGCGAGAACACGTAATTCGGCTGAGCCGAGATCACGTCGGCATCGGCTTCGAGTTCGCGGATGAGAGCGGGCACCGAGCGCCGGTCGGGAATGCGCCAGCGAACGGACATGGTCCCTGCCAGGCGATGCGGGAATGCCTCCAGGCGTTCAAGGCGATGCCGGCGCGTCAGCGCAGCAATAATCTCGCTCGAAAGCGTGCTGGCGATTTCGATCGTCACTTCGTTGCGAACGAACCGCCGCTCATTGGGCGGAGGAACACCGGTGCCGGGACGTTTGGTGATCGCGACGAGCGGGCCAACGATGCGCGGCGGTTGACGGAATGATTTGACGTGCTCCTTGTGCCGGCTCGATCTGGCCTGCTTGTTTCCTTTCGGCTCCCGGTGGAGCGTCTTGGCCGGCGACTTCGTCCGACCGAGCTGCGGCCGCGTCACATGGAAGTGAATCGCGATCGGCTTTGCCGCCGCATGTGGACCGGAGCTGCCGCGGGCCGATGCGCCCCCAGGCATCAGCGACGCGCAACCGAGCGCGAGGAGCGCGACGGCGGCGAACAACGCGGTGCGGGTCAACATCGGCACTCCCATCCGGGTATCGCAGTGCCGCCAACGCTCGCAAGAGCAACCGGCGATCGACTAGTTTGAGCCGAACCGACTGGGAAACCCTCGGCTCTGCGGCGTGGCAAATCAAGGCCACAATTCGGGCGTCGGCAGACGACCCTCTCCCCGCAGAGCGGCGAGGAGAGGGAGGGTAACGCGATCACACAAGACGTTCTCGACGATCGCCGCTCAGCGCGGGATCGGACGCGGGGTCGGGCCCTCGGCCTGAGCCTTCAGTTGCTCGGGCGTAGCCAGCGCCTCTTCCTTGGTGCAGACATCCGTGAACAGGACGGCGCCGTCGGGCAGATACTGCTTGGTCAGGCAGTTGCAGTTATCGGTGCGCTGAACCGGCGCCGCGAGGGGAGCGGCAATGCTCTCTACGACCGCCGTCTCCGGCTCGACATCGACCACGTAGTTCGGGCCGACATACCACCAAGGATAATAGCAGTGATGATGGTAGCACCCGTGCTTGTGCGGCCAGTGCTTGGCGAACTTGGGGCTCGGTTTGAGGCCTGACTTGAGACTCGACTTGATCGGCATCTTATGGAGACCGGTCTTGATCGGAAGATGGGCTACCGCGCGGTGGACGACCGGGCCATGGCCCACAGAGCGGCTCATGGCGAAGCTATGCGAGAAGCCGCCTGCGTGCCCAAATCCGCCCCCACCGCCCCCACGGGCGGCGGCGCTGGTGGGAGTGAGCGCCGTGGCGCTGAGGCCTGCGACGGCCGCGAGAGCGATTATCGAAGTACGGCTAAACATGGTGTTTCTCCTCCAGGTCAGGATGTTTCATCCGCCTGGTAGGTCGGTGGCTTCGATCCGCAGGTTCAGGCGACCCGCCTGTAATTTGTCCCAGTGGGGGAGGGGTGATGCGCGAAGTTCGGCTCGGCGTCCCGCGCGGGGACGGCGGTTATTGCGGGAAAGACTGGGCCGGCGCCGGGTCAGGATCGGCCGGGCCGGGCCGGAAGTCAGCCAGGGGCACATCGATCTCGCACCGCAGCCCCTGTGACGCGTATTCGATGCGGGCCCCGCCAAATGTACCCTTTAGCAGAGCGCTGCCGAAGCCCTGACGTTCCGGGGCGGCGATGATCGGACCGCCTCGCTCCTGCCATTGGAATTTCAGTACGTGGTCTTTGCCGTTCGGCACGACCCTCCAGGAGATGTCCACCTCGCCACCGGGCTGGGAGAGCGCTCCGTGCTTCACGGCGTTGGTCGCCAGCTCGTGCACAGCCAAGGAAAAGTTCTGCGCTTGTTGGGGAGCTAAGATGACGTCGGCCCCCTCGATCTTGGTGCGGGCGGCAAACGGCTCCAGCTCGGATCGCATGACATCGGCCAAGCCAATACCGTTCCAATTCGATTTGATCAGTTGGTGATGCGTTCGCGCCAGGGCGTGAAGTCGAGCCTCAAACGTCGCCCTTGCCTGGTCCAGCGGGACATCGCCGGAGAGGCTTCGATGCGCGATTGCCTGAATGACTGAGAGCAGATTGTTGCTGCGGTGCTCGAGCTCGCGTGTGAGCGTCTTCTCGATCTCGGCGGCGTGTTTTTGCTCGCTCACATCGCGCAAATAGGCCGTGTACAGCACCTGTCCGCTCTGCAAAGGCGTCGCGGATATGGCCAGCTCGGAAGCAAACTCGGTGCCGCCGGAACGCACGGCCGGCATTTCGATCCGATGACCAAGCGGCGGACGGCGGCCCGCTCGCAGCAAATCGCGCAGCCCGCCCCGATACGCGTGACGCAGGCGGTCCGGGATAATCGTCTCCACCACGCTCTTGCCCATCACATCGTCGCGCCGATAACCGAACAGCCTCTCGGCGGCCGGATTGAAATCGATGATGCGTCCGTTCTGATCCGTGGCAATGATAGCATCGAGCGCGGATTCCAGAATTGCTGTCTTGCGCGACTCGCTTTCGCGCAAGGCCTCTTCTGCCCGTTTGCGTTCGGTGATGTCGCGCATCACCATGGCGTAGCAAAGCAGCTGGTCGGTCGCGGGATGGCGAACTCCAAATACGTTTATTAGAACGTCGAGCGATTCGCGGCTTCGCACATTGCGCAGTTGCGCCTCACCCACCCAATTCATTTGCCCGCTTCGCACGGCGGGGAAGATCTCATCGCGCAGCTTGCGCGACCATTCTTCCGGATGAACGGCGGCAATCGGGGTACCGGGAGCCTCGATGGGATCGAGGCCCACGAGCCGGCATCCGGCACGGTTGATGTAAATCACCTTGCCGTCCAGGCTTGCCATGCCGATGAAATCGTCGGATTGCTCGACCAGCGAGACGAATTTTTGCCGTTCCTCTTCCGCCCGCTTGCGCGCGGTAATGTCGACCGCGGCACCGAACATGCGAACGGGCCGGCCGGCGGATCGCATGACGAAGCCGTTTGAGAATATCCAAACCAGCTGTCCATCCGGCCGGATGAGGCGATACTCCAATTCGTAGAGCGCGTCTTCTTTCAGTGTGCGCTCGATCGTTGTGGCGACATAGTCGCGATCCTCGGGATGTATCAAAGCGAGGAAGCTTTTCGAGGTGGGGGTGAACTCTTCGCGCTTTACGCCGAAGATCGCGTACAGCGAATCGGTCCAGCTCAAGCGGTTGGTCAGTACATCCCGTTCCCAAAGCCCGACCTTTCCGGTCTGCGTCGCCAGTCGTAACCGTTCTTCGTTCCTGCGCAGTCCTTCTTCGATGGCGAGGCGCACCTGCGACGCCTCGGCAAAGGCGGCAGCGAGCTTGTCATATTCCAGCACGCCGGTGGATTGCGCGGTGACCGGCTTTCCCTCGCCCAACGCGATCGCCGCCCGCTGCAGCAACCGCACACCCGCGCCGAACCGGCGCGCGACCAGCCATGCCAAGACCAGGCTCACCGCGATGCATAGGGCGGCCCCGGACAACAGCAGCCAGCGTGTTCGCCAAAGGGGCGCATCGAGCACACCCTTGCGTATTCCCACGGCGACCGACCAGCCTTGGCTCGTTGCGGTATAGGCGGCGACCAGATGCTCGCCACCGGTGGTGATTTTTTCGACGATACCTTCGGATGCGCGCTGCATCGACTCGCGCCAGCCCTCGCCCGTGGGGGTTCCCGCGCGCCTGCCCGCGGGATCGATTAGGCCGGCGACAAGGATGCCGTGGCGATCGATGACGGCGGCGAACCAGTCCGCTGGATAGTTTTGCCCCAGCAACACTTCGCGTAGCCGTTCCGGATCAACCGACACGTGAAGAAAGTAGCGGAGCTTGCCGTCGCGCATGATCGGCACAACGGCCGAGATGATGGGACGCTGAGCGAGCGGCGCGGTGAATACATCCGATACCTGCGGGTGACCGGTCGCTATCACCCGCTGCTCGACATCCAGGAGAGGACGGTGAGGAAGCGGCGCGTCCGGTGGCAGTAGCGTATTGAGAAGCTGTTGTCCGTTCGGATCGAGCAGGACGAAGGACGAATCCGGCAGCGATGTCAGCGCCTCTTTCGCTTGCCGCCAGAAGCCCGGCAGATCGTCGTGCAGCAGAAGGCTGGAATGCGCCAGCGTCGCTGCGACGGCGATTTGCTTGTCCAACTCGCGATTGACCGAATCCGCAAGCGATCGTGCGTTGCTGATGAGGGTGAGTTCGATCGCCTTGCGCTCGGTTGCAGCCATCCGCTCGCTGATGAAATAGGCGAGGCCAACCAGCGGGATCGCAACAACGAGCGCCAACAAAATCAGGTAATGCCAAACCGAGAGCGGCGATCGCGGCCCAGCGCGCGTGGGCACCGCCGGTGTGGCCGGTGTCGTATCCACGTGTGACGTTAACCTCACGAAAACCTTAACCTTTTCGGAACCGACAGTAGCAACGCGGCGAAGGTGGGGGAAGGCGCCGGGCCGGGCATTCGCTCCGAAGCATTAACGGGCTGCCGCCGGCGGTTCCGCCATACCAGCCTTTCGCGTCTTTGGGTTGCGGCGCGCTGCCGCAGCTACTCGGCGGCAGCTGGCTGAGGCTGCTTGGCCGTTTGGCGCTTGCGCGCCGCGCGGCGTTCCTCGAACCGACGCACCAGGACGAAGAATGAGGGCACGAACAGAACCGCCAAGCAGGTGGACGCCAGCATGCCGCTGAACACCGCGATACCGATCGACCTGCGGGCATTGGCGCCGGCGCCGGTTGCCAATACCAGCGGCACCACGCCCAAGATGAAGGCAAACGAGGTCATCAAGATTGGACGGAACCGCACGCGCGCCGCCTCGACCGCAGCCTCGATGATCGGCTTACCGTCGAGGATGCGCCGTTCGCGCGCGACTTCGACAATCAGAATGGCGTTCTTGGCCGAAAGTGCGATCAGCAGCACCAGGCCGATTTGGGTATAGAGATTGTTGTCGATGCCCAGTCCCTTGAGGGCGGCGACCGGCCCCGCGAGCGACAGCGGTACGGCCAGCAGCACGGCAGCCGGCATGAACCAGCTTTCGTATTGTCCGGCCAGCACCAGATAGACCAGCAGCATCGCCAGCGCGAAGATGTAATAGATCTGATGCCCGACCAGCTTTTCTTGGTAGGACATCGCGGTCCATTCGTCGCCGGTCCCGGGCGGCAGCTGCTTGGCGGCGATCTGCTCCATCAGGTCCATTGCCTCGCCCGAGCTGAAGCCGCTCGCCGGCAAGCCCATCACCAGCGACGACGGATAAAGATTGTAGAGGCTCAGCAACGAGGGCCCGACCGCTGGCGTGATGTGAACCATGGTCCCGAGCGGGATCATGGCGCCCTGCTTGTTGCGCACCGGCAGCAGCTCGATGTCCTGCGGCCGCAGGCGGAACCGCGAATCCGCCTGCACATAGACCTGCCAGACGCGGCTGAACTTGTTGAATTGGTCCACAAAACTCGACCCGAGATACGCGGCGAGCGCGGAGAACACGTCGTCGATCGAGACCTGCAGGGTCTCCGCCTTAGCACGGTCTACGTCAACCTTGAGCTGCGGCACGAGGGAACGGAACGACGTCGTCACCCGCTGCAATCCGCTTTGCGTCTGCGCGCCGGTAACGATGTTGTTTGTGGTGGTCTGCAATTTGGCGAGATCGAAGCTGCCGTCGCGCAGCTCGATCTGCATGGCGAATCCGCCGGCATTGCCGATGCCTTGAATCGGCGGCGGCGGAAAAACGACTACGCGCGCCTCCGATATCTGCGCGAAGTCGCGGTTGAACTGCTGAAATAACGAGCGCAGATCTTCTCCTTTGCCGCGCACACTCCAGTCTTTGAGCACGACGTAGGCGACGCCGGCATTGGCCAGTGTCGAGTTGTTGTCGAGCGCGGAAACGCCGGAAATCCCGATCACGTTCTCGACTGCGGGGTTCTTGCCGGCAATTTCGCCAACCCGGTCGAGTACGCGCTTGGTGCGCAGAAGTGAAGCGCCGTCCGGCAATTGCACCGTCACCAGCACGTAGCCTTGATCTTCGATCGGCAGAAACCCGGTCGGAATGCGCGAGAGGCCGTATCCGGCGATGCCGATGATGACGAGGGCAACGACGCACATGGCGCCGCTGCGCGTCACCATGGCGCTGATCAGCCGCGCGTATGCCCGCTCGAACGGATCGTAGAGAGCATTGAAACCACGAAACAGCAGGTTGCGCTCGGCCGGGGGCACCGGCGGGCGCAGCCACAGCGCGCATTGCGTGGGCTTGAGCGTGGCGGCGTTGACCGCGCTGAGCAAAGCGGTGGCGGCGATCACCAGCGCGAATTGCGCGAACATCTTTCCGGTGAGACCGGGGATGAAGGCGGCGGGCAGGAACACCGCCATCAACACCAGCGTGATGCCGATGATCGGCCCGAACAACTCGTTCATCGCCTGGATCGCAGCTTCCTTGGCGGACATGCCGCGGTCGATGTTGTGCGCGGCGCCCTCGACCACCACGATGGCATCGTCGACCACGATGCCGATCGCCAGCACGATGGCAAGCAGGGTCGACAGGTTGACCGTGAAGCCGAGCGCCGCCATCCCGGCAAACGCGCCAATGATGGTGACTGGCACGGTGGTGATGGGCACCAGCATGGCGCGCCAGTCCTGCAGGAATACCACGATCACGATCAGGACCAGGAGCGCCGCCTCGAACAGCGTCTTCCACACTTCGTTGATGGAGGCGCGGACAAACGTGGTCGTGTCGAATGGAATGCTGTAGGCGAGGCCCGGCGGAAAGCTTTTGGCGAGCTGGTCCATTTTCGCTTTGACCGCGCCCGCCACGTCGAGCGCGTTCGCCTCGAGCGTCTGATAAATGCCGATTCCCGCCGCCGGCTTGTCATTGAGCGTAAATATCTGGCTGTAGGTCTGGGCGCCGAGCTCGATCCGCGCCACGTCGCGCAGGTGCACCATGCGCCCGTCCTGCTCGGTCTTGACTACGATGTCCTCGAACTGATCGACCTGGTCAAGGCGTGTGGCGATATCGAGCGTGTATTGGAAAGCTTGGCTGTTCGGTGCCGGCGGCATGCCAAGCTGTCCGGCGGTGACCTGCTGATTCTGTCCCTTCAGCGCGCTGACCACGTCATCGGTCGTGAGCGACAGCGCATAGAGCCTGTTGGGATCGAGCCACACCCGCATCGAGTACTGTCCCGCGCCGAAAATGTTGACTTGGCCGACGCCGGGCAAACGCGCGAGCTCGGGCTGCAGGTTTATGGTCGCGTAATTGGCGAGGAACAGGCTGTCGTAGCGGGAGTCCGGCGATGTCAGTGTCACGAACTGCAGGATCGCGGTGGATTTCTGTTGAACCGTGACGCCCTGTGCCTGCACCGGCTGCGGCAACTGCGCGAGCGCGCTGGACACCCGGTTTTGCACCAGTACCTGCGCGAAGTTGATGTCCATTCCGATCTTGAAGGTGACGATGAGCGTATAGCTGCCGTCCGACGCGCTCCACGACTGCATGTAGATCATGCCGTCGACGCCGTTGACCTGTTGCTCGATCGGCAAAGCGACGGTATCGACCACGGCGCGCGCGCCCGCGCCCGGATAGCGCGTGGTGACGGAAATCGTCGGCGGCACCACATTGGGATATTGCGCGACCGGGAGCCGCAGCAGCGCTACGCCGCCGATCACAACCATCAGCACGGCGAGCACGTTCGCGAGGACCGGACGCTCGATGAAGAATTTCGAGATCACGGCGTGTCGTTAATTGGCTCCGCCTGAACTGCCGGCGGGCTCGGTCGCCGCCGACTTCGCCTTCGACAACTGCGGATCGACCTTCTGGCCCGGCACCGCATCCAGGATGCCGGAGACGACCACGCGCTCGTCGCTGTTCAGTCCACTTTCGACCACGCGCATGTCGCCGAAGGTCTGGCCGAGCTGTACCCGCCGCTGCTCGACCACGTTATCGGCGTTGACCGTGAGCACGTAGCGGCCCGCCTGATCGCTGCCCACGGCCACTTCCGGCACCAGCAGCCCGGGCTGGAGCCGCTGGGGCACCCGCACCCGAACGAAATACCCCGGCAGCAGGACGTGGTCGGCATTCTCGAAGATGCCGCGCACCTGGAGCGTGCCGGTCGACTGGTTGACGTCGGGCGCCGAGTAGTCGATCACGCCTTTGTGCGGATATCCGTTCTCGGTCTGCAGGCCGACCTCGATCGGAACCTTGTTGACGAGATCGGCGGCAGTCACGGCGCGTTCGGCCAATTGCACGCGTACTCGTTGCACGTCGCGTTCGCTCACATTGAACCAGACCCAAATCGGCTCGAGCTGCACGATGCTGGCAAGCTGGCTGGGTTGGTCGCCGCCGACCAGCTCGCCGACCGAGACCTTGCGTGCGGTGACGACACCGTCGAACGGAGCGGCGACCGTGGTATAGCCGAGGTTGATTCCCGCACTCTCGGTGTTGGCTTGCGCCTGCAGCACGTTGGCGCGCGCCGTGTCTCGGTTGGCGCGTGCGCGATCGAGATTGGCTTGGGTCGATACGTCCTTGGCCTGCAGCTCTTGCTGACGTGTGAACTCCGCCTCGGCATTGATCAGCGTTGCCTTGGCCCCTTCCTCCGCGGCCTGCGCCTGCTCAAGCTTGACCTTATAGGGCTGCGGCTCGATCACGAACAACGGCGTGCCCTTTTTCACCGTGGCTCCATCCTGATATTTGATCTCCTGGAGGTATCCTTCCACCCGCGCGATGAGCTTGACGGTGTTCACCGCTGCGGTATTGCCGGTCGCCTCGAGGTAGGGCGTGACGGTTTGCTGCACCGGCAACTCCACGATCACCTTTGGCGGAGGCGGCGCGACGAAGCGATTTTCTTGCCCGCAACCGGCCAGCAGCGCCAGAAGTGCCAAGCCGACAATTGGCCGATGTCCGGCGCGTTTCATCTTCAATAATCCTAGTCTTGCCATGGTGGAGCGTCCGCCGCCGCAAGGCTCGCGCGTCCAATTGCAGCCTCAATATTTTCACGTCGATCGAAGTTGGTAAAGCGGCGCAAAGTCGGCGCGGATCGAAGGGCGTAACGTGCGAGTGTTTGGCTCCTTGGCATGCTAGGATCGATCGGCTGCCGGTTCATTCGATCCACGAGCGAGGGTGAGCGGATGTCGTCGGGCATTAAGTTGAAGATCAGGCTCACGTTGATGTTGATTGCCGGTTTGGCATTGACCGCGGTTCCGGATGCCGATGCGCAATATGCGTGCACCACCAATTACTGCATCCAGAGCCAAAGCGTCGCAGTCGAAACACCGCCGGGATGGCCGGCCGTGCCCGTCGAGACCTGCTGCCAAACACGCTGGGGCGCGCTGCCGGACGGCATCGACTGGAACAACAGCGCCCCGGTGATGATCTGCAGTGCTAACGGCGACTATGCGACGGCGTATCCGAACTGTGGCGGTCCGCACAACGTCTCGCAGCCCTTCCCGTTAAGTTACGGGAATCCGACGATTGGCATCGGTGTGGCGTGGCCCAACGCGAAAGACTATCGCTATGAGATGCAGAGCGTGCCCCTGGTCGATGGGCCGGACGGGACTTGCGCAAAATATTCGCATCAACCCGGCAAGGTGGTGAATTGGTGGGTGCACGAGCTGAAAGATGCCCAGACCGGAACGTATGTGTTCACGGCGCGGGTAAGCTTTCGCGAAGGCGCGAAGGGCTATTACGCGGTGCTGAACGAGTGCAAGCTTATTGCGCACCCAGCGCCAGGAGCCGGGCGACTCTGATCGAGCGAGCCGAGCCGCCTGCGACTATTTCCGCCGGGCTCATCCCGCAACGCTCGTGCGAACGCGCAGCGCCGCGGCTGACACCAAGCTGCCGTCCTGCCGCTCCGGAAGCTGCAGCGGATGCGGGGTTCCCTTTGCGGAGCCCTTTCCGTTGCCGAAGCTCGGCCCCTGCTGCATCGTCGCCTCGGGCGTCGCGGCACCGGTGCGTCCCCATGGCGTGGTGATGCCGGCTGCGCTGAACGCCTCAAGGATTGTGATCCGCAAATCGGTGCTGGTGCCGCTGCTCCTGCTGAGGTCGATGAACGCGTAGAGCTTTAACTGCAGACTGTCGGCGCCGAAGTCTTCCAGTTCGACCGAAGGCGCCGGAGTGGTCATGACGTTAGGATTGTCCTGCGCAACCTTGAGCAGGATCGCCTTGACCTCTCGAGGATCGCTGCCGTGCGCCACAGGCACCGCAATAGCGATACGGCGCAGGTTGTCGCGCAGCGTCCAGTTCTTCACTTTCTCGGTGATGAGGTAGGAATTTGGAATGAGAACGCGCGCTCGCTCGGATGTCTCGACTTCGGTCGAGCGCACGCTGATCTTGCGTACGGTGCCTTCTTCGCCGCCGACCATCACGAGATCGCCGACCTTGATCGGCCGCTCCGCCAACAGGATCAAGCCGGATACGAAATTATTGACCACGCTCTGCAGGCCGAAACCGATGCCGACCGAGAACGCCCCGGCCACGATGGCCAGATTGGACAGGTTGAAGCCGGCATAGGAGAACGCCGCGAGCGCTGCGATCACGATGCCGACATAGCCCACCCCGATGCGGATCGAGTCCCGCACGCCGCCGGAAATCCCGGCGCGCTTGAGCACGCGGGTATCGAGCCAACCCTGGAATAGCCGCGCGGCAGCATAGGCCACTCCGAACACGATCAGCGACGCCAGCACCACGGCAAACGAGACTTGCGTGTTGCCGATGTGGAAGCCGAAGAACAGCTGCCGGTACCACTCGTAGATGTCGGGCCAGGTGTAACCCCACTGCAGCAGGATGAGCGGCACCGAAAGCACGAGGACTGCGGTTTTGAGGAACAGACCGACGGGGAGCGCAAGCTGTTCGCGCCGCCGCTGTCCGAGTCCGGCTCGCTGCTCGAGGAAACGTCCGGTGGCGGCACCGTCGTCAGCGAGGGCTTGCGTGAAGCCGTCCACCCAGAGCAGCAGAAGATAGACCAGCGCCAGAATCGAGCCGGTGACGATCAGCTGTTGCGCGAGGAAACGGGAAAGTGCGAGGTAACCGGCAAGCGCACTCACTACGACCCCTGCGATCGCAATCCAGGTCGGTATGCGCAGCGCCGTGAGCCAGCGCAGCGAGGGCATTCCGTCCCGCTGCTCTCCATTAAGCGGGGTAAGCAGGATCACCGCGACGATGCCGGCCAGAAGCAGGCTTGCGGGAAAGGCGACCGCCACCGTGAGTGCGAACGGCGCCTGCACGATGCGGGTGACCGAATAGATCAGCGTCGTGAGGCCATAAACGACTGCGAGCGTGAGAACCAGGCCGCAGATGCGTCGAGCCGCGCGATCGGAAGCGGGGATCAGTCGCCAGTGGGCGGCGGCCGGTGCGAATACGGTGGTAACGAGCGCATTGAGGGCAAAGACGATGATGGTCGATTGCGCCGCCGCGTAGAGAATCCAATCGACGCGCTCGGGCAGCGTATGCGCCTCGGTAATCATCGCGTACAGGAACACGATGGGCGCCGCGAGCGGCACGATGCGCAGCGCAACAACGCCCGCCGCCGAAGATGCGCGCCGCCAGAAGGGCGGCTCGCCCGCGTGCGGCCAATGGCGCAAGCGTCGCACGCCGTACCATGCGGCGGCTGTCAGGATCAGCCACATCAGCGCCGCCTCGAGCACGACGCGCGCGATCTCGTCCTGGTTCGGAGCGTTCGTCCACCAGCCGCTCAGCAGATCGCGAACCCGGCTGGTTGCGATCGGCACATAATCTGGCAAGCGCGCCCAGGTCTGGTACGCGTAAATGCCGGGAACGGGCTGGAACAGATTGCTGGTAAAGTTCTTCCGCCGAATGTCCTGAATGGCGTTGATGAGCTGTTCGACGCGCAGATCGGACGAGTGAACCGCGGCTTGCGCCGCGGAAAGCAGTCCGACGTGGTAACTGAGATCGGTGCGATTGCGGGCTACGGTCTCCGCCTCCGGCGCTTGCCCCGCCGCCGGCGCCGGCCCGAGCAAATCAAGTTGCGCCTTTGCCGCGGTGAGCGGAGCCTGCAGCCGGTTCGAGAACTCCTCGATTTCGGAGCGGACGCGCTGAAGCTCGTCGCGAAATCCGTTCAGCTGGGAATAGCGCAGGCGCGGTCCGCGAAGATTGTTCTCGAGCCGTTCAAGCTCGCGCTGCCAACCGGCGATGGTCGTCTCGACGTTGACGCCCACGTCGCGGTTTGCGCGCGCCGTGATTTCCGCCTTGTCGATCTGCAGACCCGCCGGATTCGCCGGATGCGGATCGAGCTGGGCCGGGCTTGTGGAGGCGGCTTGCGGCGCAGCGCCTGGATCCGCTGGCGCCGAGGTTTGTGTGGTTTGAGCCGCGGCGCCCGCCGCCCCCGCCGCCCCCGCCACGCCGAGCAATAACACGGTCAGCAAAACGCGTGTGAAATCCTGCACGCGGTCGAACATAGGCTGCCCCCCACGGTGGTTCCCTCGATCGTCCTCCTATCGGCGGATGGCGTGGAGAATAAGGCAAAACTACGATTTCACGGCCGCTGGACTGTTGCGAGAGGTACGTCGATCCCGCCAATCGATAGCGTTGAACCTGACGCGCGCCCGGCGAAAGCCGGGCCGATCGAGCTATTCTGGCTGGATGCCGATCGAAGGTATGACCTCGGCCCAGTGATCGACCTCGCGCGCGATAAGCTCGGCCATCTCCGCCGGCGTGCTGAACAGCGGGTGCAAGCCCTGCAGCTTCATCTTGGCGATGACCTCAGGCATTTGCAGCGCCGCCAGCGTGACCGCGTTGAGCTTGTCGACGATTTGCACCGGCGTACCGGCGGGCGCCAGCAGGCCGTTCCAGCCGACGTTGATGACGCCGGGAATCGTCTCATTGATCGTGGGCGTGTCCGGCAGCTCTGGAAGTCGTGTCTTCTCGGCGGCTGCGATGATGCGAATTCTGCCGACCTGCGCTTGCGGCAGTGCCGCGGGCAAGGTGCTGAAACTCACCTTGATGTTGCCGGCGAGAAGGTCCTGCATCAGCGGTGCGCCGCCCCGATAGGGTACGTGCACCATGTCGATGCCGGTCTTCTGCTTGATCAGCTCGCCGCAGATATGGTGGCTGGAGCCGACCCCCGCGCTCCCATAGGCGAGGCTACCCGGATTGCTCTTCGCGTAGCGAATCAGCTCCGCCACATTGTGCACCGGCAGGGATGGGTGCACGGCAAGCACGAGCGCCACGTCCGATGTCAGCGTAATCGACGCGAATGCAGTTCTCGGATCGAACGGAAAATTCCTCTGCAGATACTTGTTGCTGGTCAACGCCGAGCTGACCGAGAGCAGCAGCGTATAGCCGTCGGGTTTCGCAGCCGCGGCTGCCACTGCTCCGGTCGTGCCGCCGGCGCCGCCTCGATTGTCGATGATGATCGGTTGCCCGAGCGCCTGGCTCAGCGGCTGGCGCAGGATGCGCGCCATGGCGTCGGTCGAGCCGCCCGGCGGAAAATTGACGATGAGCGTGATCGGACGGTTGGGGTAATCCTGGGCAAAGACCGCAAAGGGTGCCGCCATTGGCAACATCGCGCCCGCGAGCAGCGAGATGAATTTTCGGCGTTTGAGTCGCTGTCGTTGCATCAAATCCACAGCCAGCACGTCGCGGCAACATATCACGCCCGCGACCGTGCGTACCGGGAAGCGCCGGCAGGATCATTTTGTCGCTGCCGCTTTGGCGGCTCCAATTATCTTCCGAGTTGCGACTGGGAATGCCATTTCTTAGCATGAACGCTAGAGTGGGGCGCATTCGGGAGGGAGCGATGTACAAGTCCAAACGTGTGGGGCTGCCGACCCGCCGCCGGTTCGTCGGCGCAGCGAGCGCCCTTGTCGGCGGAATTGCCGTGTCGCCTGCTCTGCGCATCGGCGCGGCGCTTGCGGCCTATCCCGAACGCCCCATCAAGATCGTCGTGGCGAACACGCCGGGAGGTCCCTCCGACATCATTGCCCGCTTCATGGCGGCCGGTATGCAGGAAGCAACGGCCGCCTCGGTGATCGTGGAGAACAAAGGCGGCGCCGGCGGCAACATCGGCATGGGCGCGGTCGCGCGCGCCGAGCCGGACGGCTACACCATCCTGCTGTCGACCAGCGTGTTCGCGGTCAATCCGAGTCTCTATGAAAAGCCGCCGTTCGATCCGTTTCGGGATTTCACCGCCGTTTGCGAACTCGCCGTATCGCCGCACGTGTTTGCAGTGCGGCCCGAGCTCGGCGTCGGCAACATGAAGGAATTCGTCGCGCTGGCCAAGGCGAACCCGGAAAAGTTCAATGTCTCGGTGCCGCCGATCGGTACGACGCCACAGCTGCAGGCCGAAATGCTCAAGCTGCGCGAAGGCCTCCAGGGAATGGCGAGCGTTGTGTTTCCCGGGGGCGGCGACACCGTGAATGCTTTGCTCAGCGGCACCGTGCAGCTCGCCTCGGTGGTGCTGGCGCCGGCGCATCCACACATCAAGGCGGGCAAGATCAAGGGCCTTGCGGTGACCGGCGCCACGCGCTGGCACGATCTGCCCGAGATCCCGACCATGCTGGAATCGGGATATCCCGATTTCGTGTTCGAAACCTACACCGCGCTGATGGCGCCGGCGAAGACGCCGCCGGACGCGGTCAGCAAATTAGAGCAAATGGCCCTCGACATCCTGCGCCGCCCCGAGATGCGGGAGAAGTTGACCCAGTCGGGATTCGAGGTGACCGCCAAGTCGGGCAAGGAACACGCCGCGCGTATCGCGCGCGAGGTCCCGATGTACCGGGACATCATCGTCCACGCCGGCATCAAGAAGCTGTAACGGCCCTGATCGGCTAGTGAACGACGTCGAGTTTGACCTTCGCGACGCCTTGTCCAATCATGCCCAACGATTCGGCGGCGGAATGGGACACATCGACGACGCGTCCCGGAACGTACGGACCCCGGTCGTTGATCCGGACCGTGACCGAGCGTCCGGTGGCGACATTGGTGACGCGCACACGCGTGCCGAACGGCAGCGTGCGATGGGCGGCCGTCAACTCGCGGCCGTCGAATTTTTCGCCGTTCGCAGTGTTTGATTGATGGCCATAGAAGCTGGCGAGCCCGTAGGATGAATCCGGCGTTTCGGATCTGGCGGTCGATGCGACCTGCTGCCGGCTCGCAGCATGCCGGCTCGACGAAAACACCCTACGCGTCGGCTCTGAAGATGCTTGCCGGCTCACCCCCAGCGATCCGGATTTGTCCGTGAAAGCAGCGGGCTGCGCGCAGGCGGCAAGCGTCGCCGCTGTCAGAGCGACGCCGAACAGCCGAGCAGCATTGTACGCAACCGAAGACATGCCCCCCTCCACCGAGATCTGAGCGGCAATCACAGGCGGACCATGGCCACACCACGGCCAAATACATGCCAAGCACGAGAATCCGGTTGGAGTGTGCCTATTCGGCCACAGCTTCGGTCACAGCATGAGAGAGGGTTAACGATGCGTTCACGAGGGAACGGCCCCGATGCGGTATCTCGGTGCCCGGTTCGAGAGAGCATTCGCCGACTGTCGTCTCTGCAGGGCTTTATCGGCTGGACGCTTGTATCGCTTTTGGCGACGAGCGCGGCCTTGGCCGAGGGGGGGAGTACCCGCGCCGCTCGCGGCCGAAGTGCATTCCAGCCAGCGTTTGATTCTGTCGACCGATACCACCGTCACCGGCGAACCGATCCGCTACCCGAGCGGTGCAGCGGCGCGGATCACCGCGGTGGAAATTACGCTCGCGCCCGGCCAGCAGACGGGATGGCATATGCATCCCGTGCCGCTGTTCGCCTACATTCTCGAGGGCGAGCTTACCGTCGATTACGGTGGCAAAGGCGAGCGCACCTATCGCGCCGGCGATGGATTCATGGAAGCCATGGACGAGCGACACGATGGCCGCAACAGCGGACAAGGGTCGGTGAAGATCCTGGCCGTCGTGATCGGCGAGCAAGGCGTACAGGGAAGTGTTCCGGCATCGCCCCCCGCGCGGTAGCCGGCCCAATTGGCCTTGCTAGGCCGCCCTGATCAGCCGGTCCCGAGACGCTTTATTCGCGCAATTTGTAGCGCTGCAGCTTGCCGGTAGCGGTGCGTGGCAAATCCGGGCGAACTTCGATCCAACGCGGGTATTTCCAGGGGCCAGCGCGATGTTTGACGTGAATGCGCAATTCTTCGAATAGCCGCTCATCGGCCGCGTAGCCGTTCTTGAGCACGATGAAGGCTTTCGGCTTGATCAGTCCGTCGCCGTCCTCCTTGCCGACCACGGCCGCCTCGAGCACCGCCTCATGGGACGCGAGCGCCGCTTCCACCTCGAACGGCGACACCCACATGCCGTTGACCTTGAACATGTCATCGGTGCGTCCGCAGTAGTAATAGTAGCCGTCGCGGTCGCGCAGGTATTTGTCGCCGGTATAGGTCCATTCGCCGACGAAGGTGCGGCGGCTCTTCGCCCGCTGGTTCCAATAACCTTCCGCGGCAGTGGGGCCGCGCACCATCAGCTCGCCAACTTCGCCATCGGGAAGCTCGCGGCCGCTCTCATCGACGATCTTGACCTCGTAGCCGGGCACCGGCTTGCCGGTCGATCCGTAGCGGACGTCACCAGGGCGATTGCTCACAAACGTCTGCAGCATTTCGGTTGAGCCAATGCCATCGAGTACATCGACCCCCACCACCTCGCGCCAGCGCTCGCCGAGATGCGCCGGCAACGGTTCGCCTGCCGATATGCACAGCCGTAGCCGGTCGGATCCTGCTCCCGGTCCGATATTCGGCTGTGCCAGCAGCGCCGCGTAGAGCGACGGCACTGCATAGAAGATCGTCGGGCGGTGCTGGCGCAGCATTGCCAACACCGCCTGCGGCGTTGGCCGCTCCGGCAGCAGCACCGCGCCGGCGCCGACCGACATGGGAAACGCCATCGCATTGCCGAGCCCATAGGAAAAGGACAGCTTGGCGGCAGAGAACGCCACATCGTTCTCGTGGATGCCGATGACGCCGTGGCCCATGAGGCGGGCGCAGGCCATCAAGCTCGTATGAACGTGCCTGACCGCCTTCGGATCGCCGGTGGAGCCGGAGGTGTATATCCAGAACGCGACTTCATCCGACATGGTGGGCGCCGTGAACGGCTGCGGCGCGGCCTGCGCCAGTAGGTCATCGAAGAACAGCACGTCGCGCAATGCCGTCCTGTCGTCGGCGCCCGCCTCGGTCACAATGATGGTGCGCAGATGCGGCAGGCGCGCGCGCAGCGACAACAACGTCGGTGCGAGCGAGGCGGCCACGACAGTCGCCGCGGCGCGGCTGTCCGCCAACAGATAGGCGTATTGCTCGGCGGTGAGCAGCGTGTTGAGCGGAATCGGAACGATGCCGGCACGGATCGCACCCCAGAAGGCGACGGGATAATCGACCGTGTCGTGAGACAGAAGAATGACGCGCGCTTCCTGGCGCAGTCCCAGCTCGGTGAGCGCAGCCGCGAAACGCCAGCTGCGCTCCTGCAATTCGCGATAAGTCAGCGAGCGCTGGGAATCCGTGAACGCGATTTTATCGCCGAGGCCGCGCGCCACATTGGCGTCGATGAAATCATTGGCGGCGTTGTAGGGCCGGCGCTGAAGCACGTCTTCGAGTATCGGCGCATGCATCGAAGGGTCCGGCACAACGGAATGATTCGAACGGTTCGGCTCAGCCAAGCTTGTGAATGTTACTACGGCGCCATCCCGTTACCAGTCCCAGATCGGGGGCGCCTTGTCACGTCGCTTCGGAAAACATCCACGCTCCTTGGCCGAGCTCCTCCGGGAAGGCCGCCACGAGGTCTTGCGACCGGCGCCGCGCGTTTAGGCCTGCCTGCATCAGCAAGCGTTCCACCATCGGCAGGGATTTCACCTTGATCCCATATGCGCCGACGAACGGAAGCGAAGGAATTTCGACCTCCGGCACGGTTTGCACGAACCCGTCGGCGCTGACGAGTTCGATGCGGCCGCGATCGAGCTCGATGGCTTGGCCCAGCGCCGACGGCCGCGCCGCGCGATCGGCGAAGCGGGCGAAGCGTTGCGCTGCTTCGTTCACATCGGCGACCGCAATGACGATCGCGGTAAGCGCAATCGCACCATTCGGATGAGACAACCAGCGCGGCTGCCAGACCGCGTGCTCGGTCCGATGGGTGAGTATTTGGATGCGTCCCTCCGGCATCTCGCCCGGCTCGACGCGCGCGAGCGTGAACGCCGCGGTCCCTGGCGCCCCACCGAGGTCCACCGGCCGCTGCATCTCGGTGAGCGGCTGCATGCGAAAGCTTTTGGCGAGCCGGCGATGGGCAACCGCCGCATCCGCGACCGCGAATGCTGCTAGGTACACGCCGGGATAGCGCGCGACGGCGGCATCGAGCTGGCGGCCGAGCGGCGTGTCCGCGGTTTTGAACAGCACCTCGATGTAGCCATGCGCGAACATGGCGGTCACGTTACCGGTGCCGGTCAAGCGTGGCGTGCCGCCATCCGGGTCGGGGTTAACCTGAATCGAAGCGAGCGTCGGGGCGAAGCCGGCGCGCATCAGCGCGCGGCTCGCGATTTCCGCATCGCGCACGAAATGGCCGACGTGATCGAGAAAAATTTCCTCGCCCACTGGAAGCCGTCGCTCCGACCGGGATGAGCGGTTTTCGATCATCGCGAGCTAAATTGATCCGCTTTTCTTTTTTGCAGCGGCAGCGCTAGAATCCGTTCACGCGAGGGGCTGTTGAGGGAGCGCAACCAATGAAGCTGGTTCGTCGTCAAGTCGTCACCCTTGCCGCGTTCGGCATCGCCAGCCTGGTAACGCCTGCGCGGGCACAGAGCTATCCCACTCGGCCCGTGCGCGTCATCGTGCCGTTCGCGCCGGGCGGGCCGACGGACGTGTTCGGCCGCCTGATGGCGCAAAAACTTTCAGACCAGCTCGGCGCACAGTTTTATGTCGAAAATGTCGGGGGTGCGGGCGGCAATATCGGGATGGGACAGGGGGCAAGAGCGGCGCCGGATGGATACACGCTCATCGTCGTTCCGCCCAACATCGTGGTCAATCCGGAGCTGTTCGAGAAGGTGCCCTATGATCCTTATAGGGATTTCGCGCCGGTGACGCTCGCCGTCACCACCCCAGATGTGCTTTCCGTGCATCCGTCATTGCCGGTGCGAACCGTGAAGGACCTCGTCGATCTGGTCAAATCGAGCCCCGGCAAATACAGCTTTGCTTCTCCGGGCACGGGCACGCCGGGACATCTGGTCGGCGAGGACTTTCGTCTGTCACTCGGCCTCGACCTCGTGCATGTGCCGTTCAACAGCGCCGGACTGGCGATCGGCTCGACCATCGCCGGCCATACGCTGATTGCATTCACACGCCGCCGCCGGTCGTGCCGCAGGTCAAGGACGGCAAGTTGCGGGCGCTTGCGGTGGCGAGCAAGCGACGTGTGTCGGCGCTCGCGGATGTGCCGACCATGGCCGAGGCAGGCTATCCCGGTATCGAAGGTGAGGCATGGTTCGCCGTCATTGTGCCGGCGGGCACGTCCAAGGATATCATCAACCTGCTGCACCGCGAGATCGTGCGCCTGATCGTGCTGCCCGACATCAAGGAGAAGCTGGCCGCCCTCGGCTTCGATCCGGTCGGCACGACCCCCGAGGAGTGCGCGTCGCTCTTCAAATCGGAAATCGAGAAATGGGGAAAGGTGATCCGGTCGGCCGGCATCAAGCCGCAGTGATGCGCGGCCGCGCATTGGCAAACCCATGATCATCCCGCGTCGTGACGTGTTGACGCTGTCGGTGACGGCGCTCGCGTCGCGCGCGGGTTTCGGGCAAATCCGCTACCCGGAGCGGCCGATCAAGCTGATGGTGGCGTTCTCCGCGGGCGGCGTGAACGACGTCGTGGGGCGGCAATGGGCCGAGCGGATGCGGTCCCTTCTCGGCAGCGTCTATGTGGAAAACCAGGGCGGCGGCACCGGCACGATCGCGACTGCGGAAGTCGCCCGCGCACCCGCCGACGGATACACGCTGCTGCTCGGCAGCACCAGCACCATGGTGCTCAATCCGATGACGATGGCGAAGGTGCCACGCATCGCTGCCGGTGAAGACGCTCGCGGAGCTGATCGCCTACGCCAAGGCCAATTCCGGCAAGCTCTCCTACGGCTCCGCCGGCACCGGTACGATGAGCAATCTTTCCGGCGAGCTGTTCAAGCAGCTCACCGGCCTCAACGATCTCGTCGAAGCGGTGGTTACCGGATGCCCGCTTTCGCGGGCATGACAATCTGAGAGTGGCAACGATCAGCGATTAGCCTCCGCGATACGCTCCTGCGCCAGGCGTTGCAGCGCGGCCCGATCCACCTTGTTGGTGGACGCGAGCGGCAATTCATCGACGAACCAGACGAACCGCGGATGCGCATAGGCCGGCGCATTGGCGAGCGCGAACCGCTTGATTTCGCGCTCGCTCGGCTGTCGCCCCGGCTTGCGTACCGCGAACGCGACCGGCTTTTGCCCCTTGAGCTCGTCGTCGATGGGAACGACCGCGGCCTGCGCGACATCAGGATGCCGCTCGAGCATGCGCTCGATCTCGGCGGGATAGATGTTCTCGCCGCCCGAGACGAACATGTCGTCGATCCGCCCTACGAAATAGTGGAAGCCGTCCGCGTCGCGACGAAACACGTCGCCGGTGAGGTAGAAGCCGTCGGCGGTGAAGGGCGGTTTGAGCCCGGGCCGATTGTGATAACCGTTCATGAGTGCCGGGCATTTCATCTGCAACACGCCCTGATCGGCCCTGGAGTTGGCGGCGTCCACGAGACGCAGCTCGACCTTGGGATGCGGATAGCCCACCGACAATTCCGGCTGCGGCAGCCCATTCGGATGCGGGCCGAACACGACCGGACCGGCTTCCGTGGTGCCATAGGCGTTGGTGATCGAGGCCCGCGGCAGCGCGCGGCGGGTCGCCTCGATGAGGCTGTGGCTGACTGGGGCCGAGCCCATGCGCAAGAATTCCACGCTGGAGAGATCGGTGCGTGCGAGCAGGTCGTGCTCACGCAGCATCATCGCGATCATCGGCGGAACGGCGGTGAGCCAAGTGCAACGATAGCGCTCGATCGCTTCGACGTATGCGCGCGCAGAAAACTGCGGCAGCAACACGATGCTCGCGTGGGCGGCGCAGGCGAGCTTGGCGAGCGCAAGCGCGTTCATGTGGTAGAGCGGCGCGGCAATGAGGTAGCGGTGCCGCTCGAGGTCTGGCGCAAGCCTCGTCTCTACCACCCAGATGTGACTCTGGTGCGAAAGGACAACGCCCTTCGGCGCACCGGTCGAGCCAGACGTGTAAAGGATCATTGCCGGTTCGCGCGCATGCGGCACGACCGGCTGATATGGATCGGCATCGAGAAAGCGATCGAAGCTGTCTGCCTTCGCGCCGCCGAACTGCACTACGGGGATATCCGCAGGACAGTCGCTGCGCCGCGCCTCATCGCAGAACACGAACTTCGCATCGGCATCGCTTAGGATGAAATGAATGGTTTGCCGCGGAAACTTGAAATTGACAGGCACCGCGACGAAGCCGGCGCGCATGATGCCGTAGTACGCGGCGAGATATTCGGCCCGGTTCGTGGACAGGATAGCGACGCGGTCGCCGCGCTTAAGTTCGTGGCGCGCAAGCGCGCGCGCCACGCCGGTAGCCATTGCGTCGAGCTGGGCATAGCTGAATTCGCGCGGCGCCGCCTCGCCGCCGAGATCGATGACGGCGACTTTGTTCAGGTCGCAATCGCGCCGGATCAGGTCACCCAGATTGGTGAAGCGAGACATGGAACGCGCATTCTCATCCCTTCGGCGGCGCGGTGAAATAGGTGCCGCGGCCGCTGGCGAGGAGCTTGCCCTGCGCATCGAATACCCAGGCTTCTGCGGTCGAGAACTGGCCACCCATGCGCACGATCTTGCCGCGAATCGTGAGATCACCGGGCATCGCGGGGGCGTGGTAATCGACGCGCAGATCGATCGTGGGTACGCCACGGCCGGTCTTCGTGACCATCGCCCAGTCCGCGCCGAGGTCGATGAGCGCGGCGAGAACGCCGCCGTGGGTATAGCGCCGCTCCGGATTGACCACCCATTCCTCGCGCCAGCTCGCCCTGAGCTCGATCCCGTCCTGGTGCAGCGCGATGACTTTGAGCCCGAGCCACTGGTGGTAGGGCCCGCGGCTCACCAACTCCTGCACGCGCTCGAGGGTGATTTCCTCGCTCATCACGGCACGACCACGACCTTGCCGATGACCTCGCGGTCCTGGATGAGGCGCAGCCCTTCGCGCGCCTGTTCCAGCGGCAGCACCTTGTCGATCACCGGGCGCATTTTGCCGTCCGCGATCAGCGTCATGAGCGCATTGAGATCGTCGTCGTAGAAGCTGTTCGAGCCGATGATCTTGAGCTCGAACGTCCAGATGTAACGCAAGTCCTCCTTCGGATCGTAACCCGCGGTAGCGCCGCAGACCAAAAGCTTGCCCCCGCGCTTGACGCAGCGCAGTGACGGATGCCAGGTGTCGCCGCCAGTGAAATTTATCACTACGTCGACGCCGCCCTCATAGCTGCGCCGCTGCGGCTTGCCATATTTCTCTACCGCCCATTTTGCGAAATCGACTTCGCGGACGTTGATCACCTCGTCAGCACCGAGTTCTTTGAGCCTGTGCGTCTTCTCGGCGCTGCTGGTGCAGGCGATGACGGTGGCGCCGAGATGCTTGGCGAGAATGATGCATCCGGTGCCCACCCCACCGCTTGCGCCGAGGATCAGCACGCGGTCGCCGCGCTTGACCGTGTCGTGGGTGATCAGCATGCGGTGCGCGGTGCCATAGGCGACCGGCAACGCGGCCGCTTCCTCGAAAGACACTTCGGCCGGCATGGCGCTCAGTTGGTCGGCGGCAACGAGGCAATATTCCGCCATGCCGCCGTCCAGCATCTCGCCCATCAGTCCCTTCTTCTTGTTGAGCGGGTTGACCAGCACCCGATCGCCGACGTTCCAGCCGGTAACGCCGGAATCCAGCTCTACGATCTCCCCTGCCATGTCGAGGCCAAGGATGACCGGCAACGGCACCTTGATGCCGGGCATCCCGCGTACGGTGAACACGTCGTGGTAGTTGAACGAGGACGCGCGCACGCGGATCACCACGTGGCCGGCGGCCGCGCTTGGCGTCGGATAGTCGCTCACGACCTCGAGCTCATCGAGTCCGCCGTGCCTACGCAGCACCAGGGCCTTCATCGTCTTGCTGCCGTTCACGCTCGCAACCTTCGAAGTCTGGATTGTGGCTCCGGGCCGGTCTAAGTAGCTTAGCCAACGCCCGCCAACAACCCGCACCGTTTCGGGAGCGCATGATGCAGGAAAACTTCCGCCAGTTCCTGGACCGCCTGCGGCAGAGCGGCGAGCTCATCGATTTGCGTCAGGCGGTGGATATCCGCCACATCGCGACCTTGGTCGATCAGGCCAAGACCGCGCTCTATTTCCACAACGTGATCGGCTACGAGTTGCCGGTCATTTCCGGACTCATCCGCACGCGCGAGCGCGCCATGCAGGCGCTGGGCTGCGAGACCTATCGCGAGATCGAGGACAAGCTCGCGCAGGCAATCAACCGCCCGATTCCGCCGAAATACGTCAAGAGCTCGCCGGCGCGCGAAGTGCTGCTCACCGGTGACGAGGTGGATCTCTACAGACTGCCGATCCCGATGTCCTCGATCTTCGACGGCGGTCCGATGGTTACCGCCGGCGTGGTGATCGCGCGCGACCCCGAGCTCGGCATCAACAGCGGCATCTACCGCTTCATCGTCAAGGAAAAGAATCTTACCGGCATCGACATCGTCACCCCCAACAACATGCGGCAGTTTGCGCAACGCGCCTACGAGCAGCGCCGGCCGCTGCCGATTTCGATCAGCATCGGTACCCACCCCATCGAGATCACCGGCTCCGGCTATCGCGCGCCGCTCGGCGTGGACGAGATGGCGATCGCAGGCGGATTGCGCGGTGCGCCGGTCGAGCTGGCGCCATGCGCCACGATCGATCTGCCCTACATCGCCGATGCCGAAATCGTGCTGGAAGCAGAAATCTTGCCGACCGGCTGGACCTGGCCGGAGGGACGCTTCGGCGAGTTCACGCGGCTAATGGGCGGATTGCATTGGAATCCGCTCGTGCGCATCAAGGCGATCGCGATGCGCAAGGACGCGATCTATTACAACCTGCACATGCCCTGGGAGAATACGTGGCTTGCGGCTCCCACGCGCTACGCGGCGATCCGCCAGGCGCTCAAGACCGCCGGGGTGCAGGCCAAGGAGATCAACGTCACGCTTGGCGGCTGCGCGTTCTGGCATGCGGTGATCTCGATCAAGAAGCAGCCGGGGGAAGGCAAGAACGCATTGCTGGCGGCGCTGTCCGTGATGGATCTCAAGCACGTGGTCGTGGTCGATGACGATATCGACGTGTTCGATCCGGCCGAGGTGGAATGGGCGATCGCCACGCGCGTGCAGGGCGACAAGGACGTGATCATCGTGTCCAATGCGCGCGCCAAGCCGCTCGATCCGAGCCTGCCGCAGGGCTACGGCGTGGTCCCGACCGGCGCGAAGGTCGGCATCGACGCGACAATTCCCGAAGGAATTCCGCGCGAATACTACGAGCGCATCACCTATGCCTACGCCGATAGCGCCAAGATCGACGATTATATCGGCGGCAAGCAGGATGAGGCGGGTCGGTCCGGCGACGATGCCGAGGTGAGCGCCTTGGCACAGAAGATCCTCGACGCGATCGGCAAAGAGCCGCTCTACTACACGGACATCGCCGAGCGTTTTTCCACTTATGATTTTCGCACCGTGGCGCGCGCGCTCGGGCATCTACACGCGACCGAGAGGCTTTGGCAGGATCCGCACGGCCGCATGTGCGTCCGCGGCTCGCAATTCGCGGCCAAGCCGCCGCAGCGCTGAGCAATCTCAGCGAGGAGACGAAACCTCGATCGGGATGCGGCGAATCTCGGCGTTCATCGCGTTGGCGTTGACGATGATTTGCGCCGACAGCGTGAACTGTCCTGGCGGAAGCTTTCCCGTGAGGTCGATGCGAAAGCTCGCGTCATCGGCGACCGCAACCTGATCCGCGACTACCACGCTGCCTTCGCCATCGGTCACGATGTAGCGGCATTCCGGGGCCGAGCGCTTGACCACATCGGCAGGGATGGACACTAGCGGCCGGCGCACGATGTCGTAGCTGCGCTGATGCTTCTGGATCAGCTCGATATCTCCGGACAATGTGATTCGCTCACCGTCGTGCTCGACGTTGGTGATAAAACCGCGACGCGGGATGGCATAGGCGTCGTATGAGCCTACGCCGAGCGGATAGCTGAGATCGCGGAACGCTTCGAGCTTCACGCCGTCGGCCGACCAGCTTTTGAGCTGGTATGGCCCATTGGTCACCAGGAAGTGGCCTCGCTCCTGGTAAAATTTCGCGAGCGCATCCCAACGCTTGCGGGCGTCTTCGCTGCTGACCAGCGCTTTGAGAGCATCGGGTCGATACCCTTCGCGCGCAAACGTCGCAACGAGATCGGCAATCCGCTTGTTCAGCGCTGGAGAGCGGGCGAGATCGAGCCACTCGACGCCGCGGCTTTGCGCCTCGGACTGCGAAAACGCGGCCCAGCCGCGGCCGACCGCCTCCTCCATCAGCACGAGCAGGTGCCATGGCAGCGTGCTCCAGGGCGGCGCAATGATAGCATCCTGCTCGGGATCCAGCGGCGCAACCGAAGTGTAGACATCGACGACGAACAGTTCGCGCACGTATTCGAAGTCGCCGAACCGGAAAGATTTTGACGTCGCGTCGGTGCCGATGACGCGCACGCCCATGAGGTGTGCGCGCATGACCGCGGTTCCGGCGGCGACCAGCGGATCGAAATGCGTATCGCCGACCGCGTCGCGTGCGCCCCAGCGGTAGGCGAACACGTAAGCGTAGAGGAGATCGGCGGCGCTCATGCGGCTGCCGTCATGGAAGGCCGAGCCCAGCACGCGATAGGTCAGTTTCTGCTTGGCAGTCTTGCCCGCGCCGACCGGCTGCAGCCCGCCGCTTCCCGGCTCGGGCAGCAACGCATCCGCCGGAATGCTGATCTCGCTTCCGATTTGCGATGGCTGCGCCGGCGTTCGGCGCTCGACGATCGGTTCGGCAAGGATCGAGAGGCTCACCATCGTATAGAGCACCATGAGCGCGGTGAGCGGAACCTGCGAACGCAACGTGATGCTCGGCGCCGCAAAGACCTGCATCGCCTTGACGTGGGCGAGATAGACCGCGGCGACGTGTCCGAGCAGGATCGCGGTGACTGCGGTGTACCAGGCAAACCGCGCGCCGACGACCGCGATATCGATGCGGTAGCCCGCGGTGCCGAACAGATCCCAGCCGAAGCCGAACGGATCCGACAGGAGCGGGATGATGTATTGGCCCTGAATCAGAAGGAACGTGAGATAGTGGGCGAGGTGATAGCCGATCGCGATTGGGACAAGCGTGAAGGCGAAGTTGCGCGCGACGGCGAGCGGCGACAAAGGTCCCGCCGTGAGCGCGCTCATGATGGCGCTGACCGCGAGATAGGCGCCGAAAAACAGCAGCCAGAAGGCGAGCAGCCCGGCAGTTCTGATCGCCATGAGCTTGAGATCGCCCAACGCCGAGAGGCGGGCGGCGATCGCGTCTTCGAGCGTGCTCCACTCCGGCGTGCCCAGCGCCCCGTCATAAAGAACGCTGGACAGCAGCAGGACGACGAAAGCCGTCATCGAGGTCGAGGCAGGGCCGCCCTCGATCAGCCCGGCGCCGAATGGGCGCAGCGACAATTCGCGCCACGGTCCGGTGCGCACCGCGAGCGGCGCAAACCGTGCGAATGTCCCGAACAAGAGGCTAAAAACCTCGCCCTGCGCGAGCCAACGCTCGCGGCCGAACAGCGCCATTCCGGCAAAAGTCGGGATGGAATAGCCGACCAGGAGCCATGCGATAAACCGCGGCACTGCCGGATTTGGATAGACCAGCTCGATCCACGAGAAGGCCAGCAGCAACGCGAAGGCGGGCCAGACGCCGAGCGCCGCGGGATAACGTAATCCAAGCGAAAGCTCGGGCCGTCGCGTGATTGGTGCCGCGATCGTTTCGATTGCTTCGAAGATCATCCGCCATGGGTTGATTACCGCCCACAGGTTTCCGACGAAGGCGCAAACATAGGCGAGGCCGACCCAGCCGATGACCCACACCATGGTCGGTGCGAGATTCTTGTAGGGATTCTGGTCGCCGCGGAAACCCGCAGCGATCGTGATGATGAAGGCGCCCAGGGCGAATAACTGCAGCGCGGATACGAGCGGCGGGGCCGCGACCAGGCGGCCCAGCCCAGTTCTCAGCAAATCGATGCGCGGAGCCCCGTGCGCGCGCGGCACTTCGCGCACGAACAGTGAAACAATGAGGAAAGTGACCACGACCACTGCCGCGGCCCCGGTGAGATAGAACGAGAGCGGAATCGGCAGGTCGTAGCGTTGGCCGAAACCGTGGGCGTTG
>Ga0306925_10000011_pt1 | contig 76874 bp, 69 predicted proteins | sample flu12Cox44000176_FD_203755 | JGI IMG/M metagenome (GOLD analysis project Ga0306925, IMG submission 203755) | Lab enrichment of tropical soil microbial communities from Luquillo Experimental Forest, Puerto Rico - flux8day.12C.oxic.44.000.176 (v2)... | ecosystem: Environmental > Terrestrial >... | reverse complement strand
AATTAATCGAGCCCAGAATCCCGATATACTCTTGCGAGAACTTAAGCTCATCGGTCATGTGATAATAGAGTGGCATCCCCAGTCCCGGGTTGAGATAGTAAACAAAAAGAAATAGCGCAATGATCCATAGGTCCCGTAAGGTGAGGGCAGCCAGCAGGCTGCCAAAGGTCTTTTTCATTTCTGAGAAATTGACACGACGGCGGGGTTCGCGGACCAGAAACCAGCCGGCAAAGACAACGGCGAACGGTGCGATCGCTATGATCGCCGCCGCGCTGTGCAATGCCCCACTCGGCGTCAGCCTTTGAACCAGCTGACCGGCGATAAAGGCGCTCGCCATCGCCGCGATGCTGAACCATAGCCACTGCTGATTGACAAAAGCATCGCTGGCGGCGAATTTTTGACCATTCTCGACCAGTACGGCACCGCAGACCGTGCTCGATATCGCCATTCCGTAGGCGCTCAGCAGCAATACAAAGACAAGCTCACTGGGCGCCGTAATTTGTGTGACCCAGAGATACGCAGCGGCCGCAGCTGCATTGGCGAGTGCGAGGTACGTCTTCCGGCGATAGCCGAACAGCGGCAGAAAATCTGAAACGATCCCGTAGACCGGCTTGATGATCCAGGGAAGGTTGAGGACCGTCAAATATGCGGTGACTCCAGCCGTAGGTCTGTTTCAGGAAGTAATTGAGCGGCTGGGCGATCAGCCCGCCGGTCTGCCCAACCCCTTCGGCGACATAGACAACGGCGAAAAACACCATGAGTCGGCTCACCTGCCGGCCCTTTTCGCACCCGGAAACGGCGCAAGACGTTACGGCGGACCCTTTTGATGCGCCTATCTGACGGCGACAATGACCTCGATCTCTACCGGTATGCCGCCGGGCAAAGAGCTCATGCCGACGGCAGAACGCGCGTGCCGGCCGCGCTCGCCGAAGACTTCGACAAAGAGGTCGGAGCAGCCATTCACGACTTTCGGATGGTCCTCAAAATCGGGTGCGGCATTGACCATGCCCAGCACCTTGACGACATCCTCGACGCGGTCGAGTTCGCCGCCTAGCGCATCCCGGATCGCCGCGATCAACACGAGGCCCACTTGGCGGGCATGCTGGTATCCTTCCTCGATCGACATACCGGCGCCGAGCTTGCCCTTGGGCATCCTCCCATCCACCCCCTCGGGCGGGCCCTTGCCGGAGAGGTAGAGCAGGTTGCCGACCCGCTTGGCGTGGACATAGTTCCCGATTGGACCGCCTACCGCGGGCAACACGATCCCCAATTCTTTCAGCCGTTGCTCGACGCTCATCTCGTGATCTCCAAGTAGTCGCGGCGCATAATACTCGAATAATGGCGACCGCCGCAGCTCAGCGGCAGCGATACCTGCCGATCTGAGCGCTGCCGTCCTGGTCGTATGACACCAATTCGGCGCTCTTGCCCCATGATTGACAATGCAGTTGCGCCACCGTGTCAGCCGCCGCGCTCGGCGTGTCGTCGGGATACCACCGCAGGTTTATTTCGCTCGGCGATTGACTGAGCGTCCAGGGGGGTCCGCTGCACGCTGCGAGGTAAAGCAGAACCCCGACCCGGGCAGCCCGGCACCAAGAACCCATACCGCTGTCAACTCGCTTGCGCGGTGCAGATTCGCGAGACTGGAGCGAGTTGTTTCGCGATGGCTGCTTGGCGACCGCGCGCGCCCTCGTCGCCGTCTCTCTCCACATCTGGTCGCGCTTCGAATGGCGGTTTGGCGAGGCGATGCGCGGCTTTGCCCCCGAAATCATTTTTGGCATCAGTGTCGGAACCTCTTCGTCGATCCTAACGGCTGCGGCCCCTTGCGACGCGGGCGCCGCGCCCGAGCGGCACAGCCGCCGCCCGGTAAACCGTTCGCCGATCCGTATAAAAGCAAGACGAGCTGCTGCGCCGGCCAGTGCGAAGACCGCAAATCCAGGTAAGATTCCGGTTTTGGTGTCCTGGCGAGTCGACGAAGGGTAGGATCGTCCCGAGCGGGGCATCGATCTTGCTCTGCCACACGGATTTAGCTCAACCCGACGCTGATGCTCGACATCGCTTTTGTGCTGATTGTCATTACCGCGCTGTTGGTTGTCGTCGGTCTGTGCCAGCCACTTGCCGCCTATCTGAAACTCCCACCACCCGTTCTCCTTGGGGTCGTTGGAGTATCGTTGGGTGGTTTCCCGGCCATCATGTCACACGTCGGCGGGCCGACCCAAACCGATGTCTTTGCGGACATCTTCACCGAGCTGCCGGTAAGCTCTGGCATCTTTATTTATGTTTTCCTGCCGCTGCTGGTTTTCGAGGCCGGGATTGCCACGGACGTGCGGCGGATGTTGGAGGACGCGGCACCGATCCTGTTGCTCGCGGTTGTCGCGACATTGATCACGACCGCGATGATTGGTTTGGCGCTTTGGCCACTGTCCGGAGTACCATTGGTGATCTGCTTGCTGCTCGGCGCTGTCGTCGCGACGACCGACCCCGCTGCAATCATCGCCATCTTTCGCGACATCGGCGCACCCGCTCGGCTGACCCGCCTTGTCGAAGGCGAGGCTCTGCTCAACGACGCGGCTGCGATTGCGCTGTTCGCCGTCTTGCTCGGAATGATTGTTTCGGCACGAGAGCCGGATATGGGCATCGGGCTCAGCGAATTCTTCGTATCGTTTGTCGGCGGTGGTGTCCTAGGTATGCTCGCAGGACGTGGGTTGCTGTGGCTAATTCCCTGGGCGCGCGACGATCGGCTGGCGGAAGCCACGCTGACTTTGGCACTCGCATACGGCGTCTTCATCGCCGCCGAACGCCTCTTCCACGTCTCCGGTATTGTCGCAGTGCTGGGGGCGGGGCTTGCCATCAGCGCCCTCGGCCGGTCCCGAATCGCCCCCTACAATTGGTCGTTTCTGACCGATCTCTGGGACCAGATTGCGTTTTGGGCGCGTTCCTTGATCTTCGTTCTCGCCTCGATCCTTGTCCCGCGGCTCCTCGGTGATGTGGGAAGCCATGAGGTATTTCTGCTGGCCATGCTCATAGTCGCCGCCTTCGCGGCTCGGATCCTTGTTTTGTTCGGGTTGATGCCCCCGCTCGAATTCTTCAGACTGACACAGCCGATCAGTTCCGCGTACAAGCTGGCGATCACCTGGGGTGGGTTACGCGGGGCGCTGACCTTGGTTCTGGCTCTTGCGGCCACCGAGAACACGGCACTGGGTCCAGAAGTTCAACGCTTTATTGCGGCACTTGCTACCGGTTTTGTGATGTTCACACTCTTCGTGAACGGCACGACATTGCGTCTGGTCATTGCGCTCCTCGGTCTCACCCGCCTTTCGCCGCGAAACCAGGTCTTGCGCGACCGTGTTCTCGCGCTCGCTTATGCCGAAGTTTCCGATTCCGTGCGTCACGTGGCGCAATACCATGCTCTCCCGCAAACTGCAGTCGAGCATGTCATCGAGCCCTACCAAGCCTGGATTGCAGCTGCCGACGCTCGCGATGACGCCGAGCGACTTCCAGAACGGGACCGGCTGGCGATCGCTCTGGTCGCACTGGCAAACCAGGAGCGCGTGCTCGTTCTCGAAACGCGTACCGGCCAGATCGCTGCTCCGGCAACGGTCCAAGTATTATTGGGGATCGCTGATACTTTGGTCGAGGGCGCGCGCGCCGAAGGCCGCCTCGGCTACCGGAGGGCTGCTGAAACCGCGCTTTCCTTCCCTGTCGCGTTCCGTGTCGCTTATTTCCTCTACCGGTATTTCGGTGTGCAAGGGTATCTCGCCGAGCGCCTGGCGGACCGGGTCGAGCTGCTATTGATGATGCGCCTCCTGGTTGACCGCCTCCTCGGATTCAATGACGAACGGTTGACGGCGGTCTTTGGCGAGCGTCTCGCCGAACTGACCAGAGAGATCGTCGAGCATCGGCGCGAAGACGTGAGCGGCGCCTTCGACGCCCTTCGTCGCCAATATCCCGATTATGTAGCAGCACTGGAAGTGAGGTTCCTTCGCCAGTCGGCGCTTCGGCAAGAAATGGAACGGTACCAGGCGCTCTTTGAAGAGGGGCTGATACCGCAGGAGCTTTATGACGACCTGAAGAGGGGAATCTTGGGCACCCGCGCGGCCGAGCCGCGACCCCGTTTTGAAATTGGCTTGGACACGCATCGCCTGATTGAGAGGCTGGACATCCTATCGGGTCTCAACCGGGGACAGCTCCAGCGTGTGGCTAAGCTATTGCGGCCACGGTTTACGGTACCGAACGAGCGCATTCTCCGCCGAGGAGACCGTGGAGACGCCGTGTTCTTTATCGCATCTGGTGCGGTTGAGGTAAGGCTCCCGGCACAACGCATACGGCTAGGCAGCGGCGAATTCTTCGGCGAAATGGCGCTGTTGTCGGGTCGGCCGCGGCAAGCCGACGTGGTTGCTCTGACCTATTGCCGGCTGCTGGTGTTGCGAAAAGCCGATTTCGAGCGTTTCCTGGCAGCAAATCCCGACGCGAGAACACTTATAAACCAAATCGCGCAGGCGCGCCTTTCGATGAACCAAGGGGACCGCGACCGAACCCCCGAGGTCGCAACACTCTAGCTTGCAGCCCGAGAGGTGCCCTGCCCCCTTGAAGGCGCGGGATGGAACTCGGGAGCGAAACGCTTACTGGCGCTCGTACTTGACGACGCGGCGCACGCGGCCCCAGGCGCCGGGCTGCACGACATAGAGATCGCCGTGCGAGTCGACCCAGATCCCGTGGCAAGAGCGATTGATCGGGCCGTCCCCCCAGCGCGCGAGACGCTCGCCGTCAAGGGTCAGGATGCTGATCATGCCGCCATTATGTTCCGGGATGTAGACGGTGTCGTCCTCATCGACATAGAAAAAAGCTGGGCCAATCAGCTCGGTCGGCCAGACCGTCAGCAGTTTTCCTTCCTGGTCGAAGACCTGAACCCGATCGTTTTCGCGATCGGCGACGAGCACCCGTCCGCGGCGGTCAATCCACACGCCGTGCGGCAAATTGAACTGCCCCGGTGCGGTGCCCGGCTCACCCCAAGAGAAGAGATATGTCCCCTCGGCCGAGAATTTGTGGACCCGGGCGTTGCCATAGCCGTCGGTCATGAACATCTCGCCGCTGGGTGCGAAGGCGATGTCGGTCGGGAGATTGAACGGACCGCCGCCATGCGTCACCTTCTTCCATGCGGAAGAGGTGAGATCGTCTTCCGGCACGCCGGTATCGGAGCGCTGGCCCTTGGTGCCGATGGTCTGCAGCAGCTGGCCATCGGTCGTAAATTTCATGAATTGCCCATGATACTCGTCGGTGAGCCATACAAAGTCTTCGTCGTCGATACGGATTGCATGCGGAAACGAAAACATTCCCGCACCCCAGGACGACAGGAAACTCCCGTCTCGGTCGAATATGACGACCGGATGCTCGGGGTTGCGATTGAAACAGTAAACTCGATCCTTTGAATCGACGGAGACGGCGCACGCCCTTACCTCCAAGCCCTCGGGGGGCCGCGCCCAATCCTCGCGCACCTTGTAGGTATATTTGCCACTGCCCACGATCGGATCCATCTTTTCCTCCCCATCCGCGGTAGTCGTAAATCGTAAAGCCCATTCTGCACCGGAATTGACCAGCTCCGCGGCAGTTCAGCGCAAGCCAGCCTTGCTCGCACGGCATATCGGCAGAGGCCGACAGGGTGCATTCTGGCATCAACACGGTTTGAGAAGCGGAAAGGTCCAGTCATGCACGACATCGTCATCCGCGGCGGCACCATCGTTGACGGGACTGGCCAGAAAGTATTCACGGGCGACCTGGCAGTCGATGGCGAACATATCACCGCAGTTGGCGGTAAGGCAGGTCCAGGACGCCGCGAGATCGTCGCCGACGGATTGCTGGTCACGCCGGGCTGGGTCGATGTTCACACTCATTACGACGGGCAGGCGACCTGGGATCCGATCCTGGCGCCGTCGTCGTGGCATGGCGTCACGACCATTCTGTTTGGCAATTGCGGCGTCGGCTTCGCCCCAGTGCGGCCGTATCATCGCGATGCCCTCATAGATCTGATGGAGGGGGTCGAGGACATTCCCGGTCCGGTGCTCGCCGAAGGCTTGAAATGGGATTGGGAGAGCTTCCCCGATTTTCTCAATGCGCTCGAACGGCTGCCGCGGACGATCGACGTGGCCGCGCAGGTCCCGCATCATCCTCTGCGCGTTTACGTGATGGGTGACCGCGCAATCCGGCGCGAGCCCGCAACGGCGCAGGACATCGCCGAAATGCGTCGGCTGACCGAGGAAGCGATCCGCGCCGGCGCATTTGGATTTACGACCTCGCGGACCAATGCGCACAAGACGACACAGGGAGAGATGGTGCCAGGCCGCTTTGCCGAAATCGACGAGCTGACCGGGATCGGCTCGGGCCTGGGCGCGACGGGCGCCGGCACCTTCGGTATGAACAGCGATTTTGAAGACGAAAACGCTGAGTTCCGGTGGATCACCCAGCTCGGCAAGACGACGGGTCGCCCGGTCTGGTTTCTGTTGACTGACCGGCCGACCGATCCGCAGCGCTGGCGCCGGATTATGGCCGGGGTCCACGCCGCGCGCGCCGAGGGGGCCTCGGTAACGGCGCAGGTCGCCGGGCGCCCGGTCGGAGTCATTCTCGGCATCGCAACCTCGCTCAACCCGTTTGCGGTTCGCGAGTGCTACAAGCCGTTGGAAGCCCTGCCATTGCCCGAGCGCTTGGCACGGTTGCGCGATCCGGCAGTGCGGCGGGTCATCCTCGATGACCGGCCGTCGCCGGCGCTGCTCAGCCGTTTCGGCCCGCTCGTGCAATTTGCCGCGGAGCAGTGGGACCGGATGTACGTGATGGGCGATCCACCCGATTACGAGCCGCGCGCGGAGACCTGCGTTGCCGCTATCGCAGCGCGCGCAGGCCGTTCACCGGAAGAAGTGGCCTATGACTATCTCACCGCTGACGCCAGTCATTTCCTGTTCTTCCCGGTGACCGGCTACGCGCAGGACGATCATGAGCCGATCCGCGAGATGCTGACCGACCCCGGTACATTGCTCGGGCTCGGCGATGGCGGCGCGCATGTCGCGATGATCGTCGATGCGAGCGCGCCGAGCTACATGCTGGCCCACTGGGCGCGCGATCGGCAGCGCGGACCGGGCTTGCCGCTCGAATTCATCGTCAAGCGCCAGACCAGCGAGACCGCCGATTTCTTCGGCTTCCACGACCGCGGTCGGCTGGAGCCCGGCAAGCGCGCCGACATCAATTTGATCGATTTCAACCGGCTGCGCCTCCACGCTCCCGAAGTGGTCAACGATCTACCGGCCGGCGGCAAGCGCCTCGTTCAGCGGGTCGAAGGCTACGAAGCGACCCTGGTCGCCGGCATCCCGATCTTCGAGGGCGGCGAGCACACTGGTGCTAAGCCCGGGCGGCTGGTGCGGCGCGGGAGGTAGCTGTCGACTGGAACCGGCTCGATAATCCCGATCGGGAGCTCGTCGAAAGAGCGCAGGAGGCCTCGGTACAGGCCTATGCGCCCTATTCAAAGTTTGCGGTAGGGGCAGCCGTTCGCACCAAGTCGGGAAGGATCTATACCGGCGCCAATCTCGAAAACGCCTCCTCGGGGCTTTCAATCTGCGCTGAAGCGTCGGCGCTTACCGCGGCCAATGGCGCTGGTGATTTTCATGTCGAGGCGATCGCTGTGGTCGGCTTCAGGTTCACAGACCCAAAGGGTGCCTCGCAGATCGTCACCCCTTGTGGATCTTGCCGGCAGCTGATGGCCGAATTTGCGCAACTTACCGGCAGCGATCTGCGTGTCTTGTGCTGCAACGGCGACCTGACCGCCATCGCCGTATCGACGATATCGGAATTGCTGCCGGGAGCTTTCGGACCCCAGAATTTGGGACTGGCGCAGCAGTGGCCGAGCCTGCGCGAGCTGTTGCAAGCACGCGTCAAGCAACTGATCGCGCTCAGGCAAAAACGCTAAACGGCCAGGATAGATTGGCTATAGGCTGATGTGATGACGATCAAATCTGTAACGATCCCGGCGGGCCGATGACCGATCCGCGCCCGACGCTCGACGCGCCTGACGACGACCCGTACCTCTGGCTTGAAGAGATAGACGGCGTGTCGACGCTCGCCTGGGTCGAGGCGCAAAACGAGGCGACTTTGGCGAGGTTCGGCGACGCTCGCTTTGCTGCCGATCGCGACACGCTCGCAGCGATCTTCGACCGCCCCGACAACATTCCGATTATTGCCAGGCGTGGCTCGCGTGTTTTTAATTTTTGGAAAGACGCAGAGCACCCACGCGGTCTATGGCGGGCGACATCGCTCGACAGCTACCGCGGCGAGCAGCCCGAATGGGAAGTTCTGCTCGATCTCGACGCGCTCGCGGCAAAGGAAGCCCAGGACTGGACCTGGAGCGGCGCGTCGACGATCCCGGTACGTCACGACCGCGCCATCATCATGCTGTCGCGGGGCGGTGCTGATGCGGTGGTCATGCGCGAGTTCGATCTCGCATCGCACGAGTTCGTACCCGAGGGTTTTTATCTACCTGAAGCCAAGGGCGGAGCCGCTTGGCTGGATCGCGACACCTTGCTGCTCTCCTCGGCATTGGGCGAGGGCATGGCGACCAGTTCGGGCTACGCGCGTACGGTGCGGGTTTGGCGGCGTAGGACCGACCCGTTGGCCGCCCCCGTCATTTTCGAGACCGGCGCCGACCACATGGCCGTCTGGGCGGATGTCGACCATGAGGCCAAAGATGAGCGGGTCTGGTTCGTCGAGCGGCTTGGCTTTTTCGACGCCGCCATCGCGATCGGCGACCGCGCCGGTCCCAAGACCCCGATTGACCTCCCCACTGATGTCTGGGTCCAATGGCATCGCGGCTGGCTCGCCGTCAAACGGCGGACACGCTGGACAATCGGTGGCGAGACCCACCCGCCGGACACCGTGCTGGGCATTTCCTTTCCCGCTTTCCTCGCGGGTGATCGCCGCTTCACAAAGCTGTTCGAGCCGGCAGAACGCCGCGCGTTGCAGGGATTTTTTTGGTCCGGGGGGCGCCTTGTTTTATCTATTCTCGATAACCTCAAACCCGTCTTCGAAGCATTGACGCCGTCCGAAGCGGGGTGGTCTCGCCAGACCGTAACGGGCCTTCCCGATATTGGGGTCGCCAATGTCTGGTCTTTGGATGTCCGGACTGAGGAGTCGATCGGCGACCTCCTCGCCAGCGCGCAAGACCCGTTGACGCCGCCCTCGCTTTATTTGATTGCGCCCGGCTCGACGCCACAGCTCCTGAAGCGGGCACCGCAGACCTTCGATCCCTCAGGTCTCGTCGTCACTCGCCACGAAGCCGTCTCCGAAGACGGAACGCACATCCCTTACGTGCAGGTCGGGCCCGCCGGCGAGACGGGCGAGGCGCCAGTGCACCTTTACGGGTATGGCGGCTTTGCAATCTCGCAGTTGCCTTACTACAATTCGGCGGTCGGCAAGCTATGGTTGGAGCGTGGCGGCACTAGCGCGGTCGCTAATCTCCGAGGTGGCGGCGAGTTCGGCACCGCTTGGCACGATGCGGGACGCCGTGAAGGCAAGCACCTGTCCCATGACGATTTCGCCGCCGTTGCCGCCGACCTTGCGCGCCGCGGGGTGACCCGCCCCGGCCGCATCGCCGCCGAGGGTGGCTCCAATGGCGGGATCCTGATCACCAATATGCTGACCCGCTATCCTGAACGGTTCGGTGCCTTGTTTTGCACGATCCCGCTGATCGACATGCGGCGCTATTCGAAACTGCACGCAGGAGCGAGCTGGATTGCCGAATATGGCGATCCCGACAATCCCGAGGACTGGGAATTCCTCAAGGAGATTTCCGCCTATCACGCCGCGGTGCCAGGCCGGCCCTACCCGCCGATCCTGATTGCAACGAGCCGGCGCGACGACCGCGTCCATCCCGGTCACGCGCGCAAAATGGCAGCAAAGCTACAAGCGATGGGTTACGAGGCCTATTTTTACGAACCCGCCGCCGGCGGCCATGGCTACGGCAAGGACAATAGAGAGCGGGCGTCATTTACCGCACTCGGCTGCAATTTTCTGCGCCGCGCCATCGGCTGGAATCCGCCCGAAGGCGAATAACTAGACTATCCAATCGTCATCGTTCCAGAGCGGCGGCGCAAGGCTAACCGAGGGGAAAAGCATATTGCAGAACGATGGGCTTCTCGCGCGCGATTTTCCTTATCGAGAGGATCGGGAACGAAACCGCTTGGCAACGGCCCGACGACGCAGCGCTGGGACCTTTGGGAACCCGGCTCAAAGCCCTTTTCCCTAGCTTCGGAAAACTCTCAAGACACCGGCCGAGCCTAAGACCGAAAAGGAGCTGATCTGGCCGCTCCTCGAAACGCTCGGCTGGACACGCCGTCCATCTGCAATTTCCGCAGCCCCTGTCTCCTTTGCGCCGATTCCGCAGCCGAACCACGCATTTCGACCCATAGCTGGTCTTGAAAGTGACAGGACAACCATCAACGATGTGCCATAAGCGGTACTGAAAAGTGACCCGAGGGCGAATAGAAGCACAACCTCCTACTCAGTCTCACGTGAACAAAATACAAAGATTCACCGGGCACCGGCCGAAGTGGCCGGTCATCGATATTTGCGACGCAACTGGGACGATGTTATTCCAAGATTATCGCTGAAACAGCAGCGCAGTTTGCCTGGGTGCGGCTAATGCCGCCGTCCGCAAACGTTTTTAGTAAGCGTTGTGCAAGCGCTCTTCACCGGCTGTATGATCATCGTGGTCGAGGCAACAAGAATCTAGAAGGATTTTGGGCCCTGTAGCCATTCGGCTGCGCGCGCCAAGTATGGTGGCGCATTGGCGTGCCGTCGCCGTGATCGTTCTCAGCACCGAGAGCCTCTTAGCGGCTCTCGCGGCGCGTAGAGCCTCTCACGGAATGAGGGCAGCGCACGAAGCGCTGGCCGCGGGTATCCACGAAGCGGGGGTAATGCTGCCGCCGCACTCGACGCGACCGATGTCGACCGCCTCTTCGAGTCGTTGGAGTGATCTACTCGCCCGCCACCGCCAACCTGCGGACATTGGAAACGGCTTCGATCGGGCGGTCCAGCCGGATCCAGTAGGTCATGACGATGGCGAAAAGCAACAGACAGACCGAGACCGCGAACGGCAGCGTCCAGCTGCCGGTGCGGTCGAGGATCCAGGCGAAGGCGACCGGTGAGACAATGCCGGCAACGGCGCCGGAGGCATTCGTCAGCGAGCTCGAAGTGCCGGCGTAGTCGGGCGCGATGTCCATCGTCGCGGTCCACAGCGGCGAGATCGCAAAGCCGAGAAAGAACACCGTGACCATGAAGCCGGACACCCCGATAACCACGTCGTGGAAGAGGATCACCGGCACCAGCCCCGCCACGGCGAAGACCCAGCTGCCGGCGATCATCAGCGAACGTGCAATCGGCAGGCTTCCGGTGCCGCGCAGCAGGGAGTCTGTGGTCATCCCGCCGATCAGCTCGGCGAGAAACCCGGAGAACAGCAATGCCATGTAAAGGAATGCGGATTTCTTGATCTCGACACCATAGTTTTTCTGCAACAAAGACGGCATCCAGGTCACAAACAGCCAGCCGGTCCAGCCCTGGCAGAAATAGACGATCATCAGCGGCGCCACGCGGGGAATCAGGCGCCCCCACGGCACCGGGCCGGAACCGGCCAAGGTTGCGTGATCAGTAGTTGGCAATGCGGCGAGCTCGGCGCTGGTGATGCGCGGGTGCTGCCGCGGATCCTCGTAGAAATACCACCACCACACGACCGCCCAGAGAGTCGATAGAATGCCGACCGCGACGAATGAAAAACGCCAGGAGAACCAGGTGATCAGAAGGGCGACGATTGGCGCTGCCGTTCCCGCGCCGAGGCGCCCGGCGGCGTGGGTGGCCCCGATCGCGGTGCCGCGCTTCACGATCGGGGTCCATTTCGAGACCGCACGGGTCGCCGCCGGCAACGTCGCACCCTCGCCCATGCCGAGCACGAGACGCACGCCAAACAGCGAAGCGAGCCCGGTCAGCGCCCCGGTCGCGATGGTCGTCAGCGACCACACCAGGCCGCAGACCGTCAGCGTGCGCCGCGCGCCAAAGCGGTCGGCAAACCAGCCCCCGACTAGCTGAAACGGGGCATAGGAGTAGTTGAAGGCCGAGAAGGCGAGGCCGAGTGCCAAATTGCTGAGGCCGAGGTCCTGCTGCATCACCGGTGCCGCGGCGGCCAGGTTTACACGGTCGATAAACAGGATGTAGTGCATCGACACCAGAAGGATCAGGAAATTTCTGGTGGCGCGACCGTTGAAGCCGAACAGCAGCATGTTGCCCTCTCCTCCCCAATACGGCACCGCGCGGAGCCACTGGGACCGCTCCGCGCAATTGCCTATTTTCGGGAACGCTTCGCGATGTCGCCCCCTCTCTCAAACGGATCACCGCGCCCCAAACGGCGCCCACCCAGGGGCAGAGCGCCACCAGTCGACCATATTATTCAACAGCCGGGCAGGCAATCGGCGTGCACTCCGGAACGCCAGCACGGGGGGAGCGCGGTAGATGCGGCAGCAAGCGAAGATGCCGGTCTGCTTCGCTGTCGGTCGGACCGAGTGCCGGCTCAGGGTCCACTGCGGCGGTTTGGGGCGAGTCAGTAAACGTCGGCTCTTGGCACGCAGGTGTTGTCTTCGGGCAGGTGGCCATGGATACCCGCTCTCCACCCTGCCTTGCCGATTCGGACGACGTCTGCCAAGGGCCGGAATGGGGCGATGTTGTTGAAAAAGGCGGCGGCGGCCGCGGTATAATCTCACATCACGACAGCTGGGGGGCAGTCGATGATGGGGGAGCGGCAAGTCCAACAGGACGCGCTGTTTTACGAGTTCTCGCTTGAACGGCATGTGCCGGAGAGGCATTTGTTGCGATCGATCGATCGGTTCGTCGAACTCGACGGGCTGAGGCGGGAGCTGGCGCCGTTTTACAGCGCCATTGGTCGGCCTTCGATTGATCCGGAGCTGATGATCCGCATGCTGATCGTCGGCTACTGCTTTGGCGTCCGCTCGGAGCGGCGGCTGTGCGAAGAGGTGCACCTCAATCTGGCGTACCGCTGGTTTTGTGGACTGGGCCTCGACGGCGCAGTGCCCGACCACTCGACGTTCTCAAAGAACCGGCACGGTCGTTTCCGTGACAGCGACCTGTTGCGGCGTCTGTTCGAGAGCGTGCTGAAGCGCTGCATCGCTGAGGGGCTGGTCGGTGGCGAAGGCTTCGCCGTCGACGCCAGTCTGATCCAGGCCGATGCCAGCGATCGCACCCGTGTTCAGGGTGCTGCGGGTCTGCCGTCTGACGCGGCCGGCCGCGCCGTCGAAGAATATCTCACCGTCCTCGATGATGCCGCGTTCGGCGCCGCAACCGAGGTGACGCCCAAGTTTATCGCACCGGCCGATCCGGCGACGCGGTGGACCGCAGCGCACCGCGGGCCCGCGTTCTTTGCCTATTCGGCCAATTACCTGATCGATACCGACCACGCGATCATCGTCGATGTCGAAGCGACCACGGCGATCCGTCAGGCCGAGGTGCTGGCGGCAAAGCGCATGGTCGAGCGCTCGCTGGAAAGCTTCGATCTCTATCCAGCCAAGCTGATCGGTGACACCGCCTATGGAACGGCCGAGATGCTGAACTGGCTGGTCAATGAGCACGGGATCGAGCCGCACATCCCAGTGTTCGACAAATCCCAGCATGCCGACGGCACCTTCTCGCGCGACGACTTCGCCTATGACCACAAGCGCGACTGCTATGTCTGCCCGGCTGGGAAGGAACTCAGGCAGCGGCAAAAGATCTATCGAATGCCGCGACCCCTCGTCGATCGAAACGGCATGATGCGCTATCGCGCCAGCAAGCTGGATTGCCAAAACTGTTCCTTGAAGCCGAAGTGCTGTCCGAACGCGCCCGCCCGCAAGATCCCGCGCTCCATCCATGAGGGCGCTCGCGATATGGCACGCGACATTGCCAAGACCGAGGCGTACAGGACCTCGCGCTGTCAGCGCAAAAAAGTCGAGATGCTGTTCGCCCACCTCAAACGCATCCTGAAGCTCGATCGGCTGCGATTACGCGGGCCGAACGGCGCCCGCGACGAATTCCACCTCGCTGCCACCGCCCAAAACCTCCGCAAGCTCGCCATGCTGATCCCGGTGCCGTCGCCGATCGCCGCGACCTGAGGCGACGCGGCGCTCACCGGCGGAGGCCGCCACCCCGGATCCGTGCCCACGCGATTACACGATTACTTCAAACCAGACTTCTTCAACGGTATCGGGCATGTGCGGCCGGTGGCGGCGGCCGAGAAATAGCTATTCCGCCTTGATCGCGTCGGCACCCCCGGTGTGCCGGCGAGGAGGGATCGACAGGAAACAGTCGATCTCGCCGTTGGGCTGCCCGGTCGCACGGTTGTCTACCACGTCGATCGCGATCTCGGCGCGCGCCTCCATTCGCAGGAATGCGAGATAATTCGACGCGGACTCGGGCCCCGCGCGGTGACGAGTCGGTCGTCCGCCCGGTGTTCGATTTTGCTTATACTGCAACGATGCGCATAATTGCCATAATCAGATGTTATGCTCACCCTTCCGGCAGCGCTCGAATGACCGGTGCCCCGGGACTGAGCGAGGTGGAGCGATCACTGATATTTTGTTGCAGAAAACAGCAAAAACAGCCAGGAGGGGGCGCGGGTGGCCATTCCAAAAGGGGCCAGTCCGGGAATCCTGCAGACCGGCCTCGGGGCTCGGTTAACCGGCCACGCGAGCGGCCGAGGTGCTGCTCGATGGCGAAGCTGAGACGCTTACCCGCAAGGCGATCGAGCTCGCTCTCGCCGGCGATGCGGCGGCGTTTGCGGCTTTGTCTCGACCGTACCATCGCGCCGTGTCGCGAGCGGCCGGTCGAGGTCGCTCTGCCGCCGATCGACAGCCCAGCCGATCTTTTGGGCGCGATCGAAGCGGTCGCCGGTGCGGTCGGGCGCGGCGCCATCGCATCGGGATCCGCGCTTTATTCACCGCGTTCCGCTATAATTCCCTCCGGCGCGCCATAGGCTGGGATCCGTGACCGCGGGAGGAATGAGTGAAATTCGGCATATTCTACGAACTGCAGCTGCCGCGGCCGTGGGAGGCCGACGGCGAACTCAACCTTTACCACAACGCGCTGGATCAGCTCGAGCTGGCGGACCGCCTCGGCTACGACTTCGCCTGGGAGGTCGAGCATCATTTCCTCGAGGAATATTCGCACTCGCCAGCGCCGGAGGTGTTTCTTGCTGCGGCGAGCCAGCGCACCCGGCAGATCCGCCTCGCGCACGGCATCATGCAATTGACGACAGTGCACCCCGCGCGCGTCGCCGAGCGCATTGCCGCCCTCGATCTGGTCAGCCGCGGCCGCGTCGAATTCGGCATGGGCGAGAGCGCCAGCATCACCGAGCTCGAACCGTTCGACCGCAGCTTCGAGGAAAAGCGCGCGGTATGGGAAGACGCGGTGCGCGCAGTAATCCCGATGTTCCGGGAAGGCGGCTGTGAATATCACGGGACCTATTTCGATTTCCCGCTGCGCAATGTCGTGCCTAAACCATTGCAGAAGCCGCATCCACCTTTGTGGGTCGCCTGCTCGCAGCTGGAGACAATTGAAATGGCCGGGCGGCGGGGCCTCGGCGCGCTCGCTTTCCAGTTCTTGAGCGCCGCCGCAGCCCATGCCTGGGTGCACGCTTATTACAATGCCTTGACCAAGCGGCTCGACAAGCTGACCGATTACGTCACCAACCCTAACATTGCATTGACCAGCTATTTCATGTGCGCCGAAACCGATGAGGAGGCCCGGCGCCGTGCTGACGGCATTCCGTTCTTCCAGTTCGCGCTGCGCTTTTACGGGCAGAGCGCGTTCCGCAAGCGGCCGGATCCCGGCACGGTCAATCTGTGGGACGAGTACGAGAAATGGAAGCGTGACAACCCCGAGGGCTTGGCGCGTGCACTATCCGGCGGCCTTATCGGCTCGCCCGCGACATTGCGGCACAAGCTGCGACGCTTCGAGACCTCGCATATCGACCAGGTCATTCTATTGAACCAGGCCGGTAAAAACACGCATGAGCATATCTGCGAGAGCCTCGAGCTCTTCGCCAGAGAGGTAATGCCCGAGTTCCATGCCAGAGTGCCGGAACAGGAAGCCTGGAAGGCAAAGGTGCTGAACCGCGAAATCGAACTCGAGGAGATCGATACCGTCCCGTTCCGCGACCGCTACGGCCCCAATTCCGTGCAAATCACACCGCAGGCAGCGGAGTAGCCCGGCCGATGCCCGCACCACTACCTGCCATCAGCCTCGTCGCTGTACCAGGACGGCGCCGCCAGACCCTCGACATCGCCTGCGAGATCGAGCGGCGCGGCTTTTCCGGCATCTATATGCCGAGCCGGTACGGCAATATAGCGCAATGCGCGGGGCTGGCATTGGCTACGGAACGGATCCCGTTCGGCACTGCGATAGCCCCGATCTATGCCCAGACGACGGAAGAATTCGCGGTGAGCGCCGCTTACATTCACGAGGTTTCGGGCGGGCGCTTTCGTTTCGGCATCGGGGTAGCGCACGGCCCGATGCATCAGCGACTCGGCATCTCTCCCGGCAAGCCGTTGGCCGATACCCGCGCCTTTGTTGATAAGCTCAAATCCTATGAAGGGATCGGCGCGTTGCCGCCGATCGTGCTCGCTGCGCTGCGCAAGCGGATGGTCGCGCTCGCTGCCGAGATCGCAGAAGGCGTGTTGTTCGCCAATGCCAGCCTTTCGCATATGGCGGAGTCTCTGGCCGCTATCCCGTCGGCCAAACGCAAGGACCCGGATTTCCTCATCGGCAACATGCTGCCGGTTTGTATTACAGACGACGAAGCGGCCGCGCTGGCGCTGCACCGCCGCAGGCTGGTGCGCTATGTGCTGTTGCCGAACTATCGTAACTACTGGAAGGAAGCCGGCTATGGCGAGGAGATGTTGGCTGTCGAACAAGCGATTGCGGAAAACCGTCGAGACGACATCCCACGCTACTTGACCGACCAATGGATCGCGGACAACACGCTCTGTGGCCGGGCGGCGAAAGTTCGCGACCGCCTAGCCGCGTGGTACGCTGCAGGTGTCAACACTCCAGTCCTCGTCCCCAATTCCGCCAACGGCAACCAGATTACGGCATTGCAGGAGCTGTTCGCGGCATTCACCGCCTGACTCGCAATCGGGGATTTAACTGGACGTAGCAACTGATCTTACCTTCTCAGTTACGGGTTTTGGCCGCTCGGCGTAAAAAGATGCGTTCTCGCGGCCTTTGGCGCAGTCTCGTGCAAAGGCAATCATGTGATGAGCCACAAGGCCCACATGGATCAGCTCTTCGATGCGGCCGGCGTGCAGTGCGGGCCGTGCCATCTGCCAAAAGGTGCGGCGATAGTCGCCCAATATTCCGATGCGGATCAGAAGTTTGATTATGATGACGATCCCGCGCCGCAGGTTTGCAGGGTGGAGCCGGCCTCGGGACAATGGCGGTTTAATGCGGTTGGGATAAGTGTGCTGCGCGTTGTAGGCAAAGCGCCGAAAGATAGCTTCAGGGGTATAGGCATGCTGAACGGAAAGCTGCCAGCTCCGCAACACCTCATCGTAAGGACGCGTGAAGACGACGTTCGATTCTCGGTCTTCGTCCTCGATCAACCGTCCGGCTACGCATAGCCGATCCCACAGTGGCGTCTTCGGCAAGGCCTGCAGCAGGTTGATCGTGAGCATGGGTATGTTTGAGCTGTCGATGAATTCGATCAAGTGGTCGGCTGTCGCTGGTGTGTCGGTATCGAGACCGAGGATGATGCCGGAGACGACTTCGATGCCGTAACTGTTGATCGTGGCGATAGCCTCGAGCAGCGGGAGCGCACGATTGTGCGACTTCTGCATTGCGTCGAGCGCGGCGAGCTCCGGCGTTTCGATCCCGCAAAACATCGTGCAGAAATAGGCCTCGCGCATCAGCGCCAGGATTTCCGGGTTTTTGGCAATGTTGAGAGTCGCCTCGCAGCACAGCTGCACGGCAAACCCCTGTCGCTTCTGCCAGGCGATGAGGTACGGCAGCAGCTCGCGTACGGCCTTCTTATTGCCGATGAAATTATCGTCGACGAAATAAATCGAGGTCTTGATCCCGGCAGCGAGCAATGCGTCGAGCTCAGCGACAACCTGATCCGGCGTCTTGAGGCGCGGCTGACGGCCGTACAGGGCCGGAATATCGCAAAACTCGCAGCGATAAGGACAGCCGCTCGAGAACTGGACGCTGCCGATGAAATAGCGCCGACCGTCGATCAGCTGATAGGCGGGTATTGGAAAGTCGGCGAGCGGCAAGCGCTCCGCGGTGACAAACCGGCGCTGCTCCACGGGCGGATTGACATCTTCGTCGATCGCGCCGATCAGTGTGTCGGTTGCGTCGCCAATCTCGCCGATATGGAGATAATCGAAATTCGGATATTGCTCCGGAGAGGCCGAGACCGACGAACCGCCCAATACCGTCAGCTTTCCGAGCGCCCGCGCACGGCGCGCCACAGAGTTGATCTCGGATTTTTGCACATGCATGCCGCTGACAAAGACAGCGTCGGCCCAGCTCAGCTGCTCCTCGCCCACCGGTCGGACGTTTTCGTCGACCAGGCGAACTTCCCATTGCTGCGGCAAATAGGCCGCGACGACCAGAATCCCTTGCGGAGGCATAAAGGCCCGCACACCGTCCATCAGCGGATAGGCATGGTGGAAGGTCCCGAATGACGGGGCGTAGCGCGGAAAGACGCAAAGGATGCGCCGGCGATGACGCACGAGAACCTGGCTCTTCATGCGGGCACGGATGGGCTTAGCGGTCAGGGACGGTGATGCGGGATTGCGTCCCAGACCGGTTTGAAGTCGTAGGTCGGGTAGAACTCGGTCCGGTAGCCGCCCCAAGTGGTCTGTCAATGACCCGGTTCGTCTCGCGCAGTTTTTCGGCGGGCACTCGCAAGATCACGACTTGGCCGATCCCCATCATCACGCGCCACGCAACAATCTCAACGCCCTCGGGCGGGAATTTATCGTACCAGCCGGTCTGCTTTAGATGCTCGTTTATTTCATCAACCGTTTTGGTCTCATCGTGCCGCAGGAAGACCGTCAGCAAGAACGACCCTGACTGCGCCACCGCAGCACTGCCCGCAGCGGGCCCGCTCCCGAACACAGGCCGGCGACGAGCATGGCTAAAATAATCGGATTGGGCTTTCTCCAGCGTCTCATCGGGTGACCCGGCCTCCGAAAAGTCGATGTGGCTTGCGATGGTAAACGCCGGCAACGGCCCGGTGAGCCCGTAGTGGCCGCTACGGTCGCCGGCCGTTCGCCCCGGTCTAAGTCGGCCGATCATTGCGAGCCGATGCCACCTCGACCGAAGCCGCTCCCGGCGCGGCGAACGCCGGTGCAGCATCGTAGTCGCTGCGCTCCACCGCCCTTTCGAGCACCGGGTAGGCGAGCGCCGCGATATGCGAGTGGACACGTCGCAAGTCGCGGATGATGCGCAGAAAATCGCTGTTGTCTACCCGAGTGGTCACCTCACTCGGTTTGACCGTATCCGCTTGTGGCGACCGGACAACTAAAGCCGCCGCGTCTGCTTCCTGGCGGCGCAGTTGACGCTTGCGCACAACCAGCCGGCGTGCGTCACGCAGCGCCACATCGCCGCGCAAGAACACTGTCAACCCGAGTCGCAGGCTCTCGACGAGTTCGGCATGCATCGCGGCGATCACATCGAGTTCCTCTGGAGCAAACCCGCCACCGCGCCGCATGCGCTTGGCAGCGAATTCCAAAAGGTTGTTGGCAACAATATCCCCGGCGTGCTCCAGGTTGATCACCGCCGACAGAATCTCCTGGCCGCGCGCGCCCTCGTCTTCATCATCGAGCGGCTGCTCATTACCAATATCGGCGAGATAGCGGCGGATTGCAGCGCCGAGCCGATCCATGATCCGCTCGGTACGCGAAATATCGGCGGCGCGATGCCGGTCGCCGGTACGGAATACTTCGATGGCGCCGCGCAGCATGCCCTCGAACATATCGGCCATGCGTAAGGTCTCGCGCTCTGCATTGCCCAGCGCCACGCTCGCGCTGTCGAGTGCGGCTCCTTCGAGATGGATCGGTTTGGCCGGGTCGACCGGCCGCGGCGGGTCGGGGAGAAGGCGGACGAGCAGCGCCGCCAGGCGATCGGTCAAGGGCAGAAACAATATCGCGAGCGCCAGGTTGAACGCGGTGTGAAAATTCACTACCAAGCGCGCCGGAGCCGGGTCGACTTGCGCTAGCAACCCGGTAATCTGCGGAAGAACCAGTAGGGCGATGACACAACCAACTGCGCGCACGAAGAGATTGCCGAGCGGCAGGCGTCGGGCGCTGGCCGAGCCGGCCTCGAACAGCGGTGGTAAGGCGCTGCCGAGATTGGCGCCGAGCACGAGTGCCAACGATCCCGCCGGGCTGACCACATCTGATGCCGCCAATGATCCGATCAGGAGCACGACCGCGACGCTCGAATGGCATCCCCAAGTCAATGCCGCGGCGATCACCACCGCCAATACCGGCTCGTCCGCGAGCGACCCGAGCACGGCACGCAACGCTGGGACAGTTTCGACCGGCTCCAAGGTATGAACAAGGGAGCCGAGGGCGAGCAGCATCAGCCCGAGCCCAATGCCGACCCGGCCGAGATTTCTGCCCCGGCCGTCGTCGGACGAGCGGAACAGGACGACGCCGATCAACACGAGAATCGGCGCCACTTCGCTGATGTTGAAGGCCAAGATCTGGGTGATAAGGGTGCTGCCGAGGTTGGCACCGAGCATGACGGCGAGCGCCGGCGCCAGGCCGATGGCGCCGCTCGCAGTGAACGACGTCACCATCAGCCCGGTTGCGGTGCTGCTCTGCAAGACCGCGGTTACCGCGAGGCCGGCTAGGCAGGCATAGAAACGCGCCCGCCCTCCGGGGCGCGAGAGCGTGCGCCCGAGCCAAAGCCGCAGCTCGGCGCCAAAGCCTCGCTCGACGCCGGTGCCGACCATATGCGTCCCCCAGAGCAGCAACCCGACATAGCCGCCGAGTAGCAGAAGGGTCATGGTGCCGGACATCGCTGTCCTACGTTTGTGCAACGGCCGGCATCGGCACCGGCCCGTGCCACTCAGAACGCCCGAATACGGCGGCTATACCACGGTTTTGATGAAACCGGGACCATAGGTTTAGCCCCATCACGAGGCAGGGCCGGGTGCTTCCGCGCGGCCGCGAGAATGACCGCATAGCACCACAGCTCGCGAGTCGATGGCGTCCATAATGGCCACCTACGTGCTCGCTCGGGGGTAGCGCGCGATTTCGATGCCAGCATGATCAGACCGCAGCTAGGGCCAGTTCAACAACGCGGGTGAGAGCGATCTCGGCCCCGACGCGGAGCGCGGCGCCAAGCACGCTGAGGCACGGTTGAAAGAGTGACCTGAAAATCGACATGGTCAGGCTCCATTCGTGGCGAGGTTGATGATGCGCAGCAGAACGAGCCCGCCCGCGACGATCAGGTAAACCCGAAGAACGAACAGCCAGGCCCGGTTTAGGGTGGTCAGATGCCGCGGAGGCAGGTTGGTGAGCGGCGGCATTCGCCAGGTATGGCGCAGTGCCGTGTCGGCCGGCTCCGCGGGTGCGTCACTAGGCGTGGCCAGATGAATGACGAGCGCGGTTGCGCTGCCGGCTACGAGAGTTGCGATGATCGTTTCGCTGCCGATCTCCGGGACGAGCACCGAGGCCGTGAGGATGATCGACAGCATCACCAGGAGGGTAATGACCCCACCGGTGAACAGATTGAGCCCGCGCCCGTTGACCCGTGGGCCGATCAGTGCCTCGTCGTTGCACAGCAGCAACAAGAACACCGTGGCGCTCGGCAATAGCACGCGGGCTAGGGTTGAACGGCGTTGGTCAAATCCACAGATCGATGCGCTCGTATTGGATGAAACGCGGGCTGATGCGCTTGTCGATGACATAGCTCTGCTGGAAGAACAGCTGCCAGGGCGCCACCGTCGTGTCGACGATCGCAATGATCAGCAGTATCACCTCGTTCAAGCGGCTGTCCGCGGGCAGCTTCGGCGCGAGGAAATCGGCGGCCATCTGCCCGATCGGGGGATGAACCATCAGGAACACCGGGACGAGCAGCGGACTGCGCAAGACGAGGACCAGCGAAAAGCGCTCGAAACGGCGGAAACTGCCGGTGGCCGCGGCGATCATGATCACCCCCGCGGCGACGAGCGCGCCCCACAGCTTCGCTAGGCCGAGATAGTTGAGCGCCAGGCTGATGCCGATGAACTCGGTGACGATCGTCAACGCGTTGAGCAGAAATAGATCGATGACGCTGAACGCGCCCCAGGACTTGCCGAAGCGCTCGAGGATCAGTCGCGCATGGCCGACCCCGGAGACCGCGCCAGGACGCAGCACCATTTCCTGGTTGACGTAGAGGACCGGGATCAACAGCGCGAATGTCCACTGCAAGATCGTCCCGTATAGGTGCCGAAGGCACCGGCGTCGTTGTCGCCGACCATGACGATGAGCCCCGGCCCGAGTATTGCGAGCAACGTCTTCAGCTTAGCGATCCAGCTGGTCCGTGGGGCGATGTCCCCGTGCCGGATCGTGCCGAGCGCGTCATTGATGTGGCCGATATGCGCTTCGTCGAGGACGGCGCTCGGCAGTGGCGATGTGGCGAATTCGGTGACGGAAGACATCTTTTCCTCGCTCATTCGCCGAACTCGGCCGCCGCGTGGCGACCGGCGGATTTGGGCAGCTTCTCGGCGATACCGAGCTTGTCGGCGCGCCGGACATTTCGGCCCACACCTCGTCGGGGGTGATGCCGCACTCGTGCCACAGCACGACCAGGTGGTAGATGAGGTCGGCGCTCTCGCGGACGACATTGCGCGAGCGGTGGCGCACCGCCTCGAGAGCGATCTCGCCAGCCTCTTCGATCAGCTTATGCGCGACCTTGCTCCGACCGCAGGTGAGCAGACGCGCGGTGCGTGGATTATCGCGCTCGCTAACGCAGTCGAGGGCGTCGTAGAGCCGAGCGATTTCTCCGGCATCGGCCCGGATCTCTAGATCATCGCAAGGAAATACCGCCTCAATGGCGGTGTCGTGCCTTACCAGGGCAGTCATGTCTCACTCCTCCATACCGGGTTGGCGATGTACCGACCCGGGAGGAGCGGCGGACTGCCCCTAGTGGCGGACCCTTATTGCGATCGCAACACCGGCCCGATCAAGGGACCCCGTCGTATCACCTGGGGCGGGTGGCCCGAAGAGCCGGTCGCGGCAGGGCGACTAGGGGGCTCCGCGGGAGTGTTGCTAGATCGAGGTTCCATCGTTCAGTGGCAGTTGCAGTCACATCTTTGGGCACGCACCCAAAGATACCATGGCAGGTATGCTCCCTTATCAGAGGTGTCAAGGACAAAGTTCGATACCAAGCAGGTGAGCAACCTGTTTGAGAGAACGGGTCTCAGCGGGCAGGTCGAAGCAAGCCTGCGGCGAAGTGCGACCAGAGTCGAAAGGTGCACTGGGCTGCCGAGCACCGCCATCGGCCGCGGTCCGGGTTGACGAAGTGTCGATGGTCGGCGGTCGGCGGTCGGCGCAGCAAGATAAAAGGGCCGATCAGTACTGTAAGTGGAGCCGCAAACCGAAAATCGATACAGGACCGCGATCGCGGTTGTAAGCCGGGTGGTTGATGAATTGATAGTCGGCCGTGAAATGGGCGAAGCGGAATACCGCGACGCGGTAATATGCTTCCAGGATCTGCTCGGGGCCCGCATTCGGCAATTGACCGTCGCCGATGATCCCGCCCAGACCGCCGGCGGCGAGATAAAGCTTGCCCTGGTGTGAGATCCGGTTGAATGCGCCAGCCAATCCCACCGTGTCGTCCGGCCGCCCCCAGCGCAAGCCCTTCAGCGAGAGACCCCCCGAGATCGACTGGTTGATGTCGGTGAAATCGACCTCCTCCACGGTGCCTTGCGACGCACTGGCGCGAGCAAAGACGCCAAAATCAGTGGCGAGCTGCTGTTCGAGATTGAGCCCGAAGCCGCCTTTGGTGCGAAAACTGCGGACGGCGCCGGTTGACGGCGTCTGACCCGTGGCTGCGCCCTGCGCGATCGCGTCGAGATAGGTCCCCAAATTACCATGGGTGAGCCAATACAGGAATTTCAGTTTTCCGGGCTGGTCCCACACGTTATGCCTCTCCTCCAGCTCGGCCACGAACTGACCCTGCGCGAAGCCGGGGGAAAGTTTATCGCTGTTTGGTATCAGAGACAGGTCGAAAACACCGGCTCTGGCGGTCCACCAGTCCTGATACCATTCGACCGCGCCGCCGTAGGTGTATCCCCAAGAGTTCGCAGCATAGTCGAATGCGCCCTGATCGATGATCGACCAGTTGAAGAAATCGTTGCGCGGGTCGTGCGCGTAAATGTTGGTGTCGAAGATGTCGACGATGGAGTATTTACCGATCGTGAACACCAGACGGTTGCCGGTCTGCGTGCCGCCAAGTTGGTTGAGGTCGGGCTCGAGCTTTTGAAGCTCACCGCCCAAATCTATCGTCTGGCGAAGGAAGCCGCGCTGCACGAGAAAATAAGGATCCACCTTGCCTACTTTGAAAGCTTCACCGCTGGGATATCCCGCCACGCCAAAGGTGTTGCTGAGCCCGAACCCCTGGTCGACCTCTGGGTTGATCCAAATTTCGCCACCCGGCCACGGTCGGATACCGGCGTACAATGTTACGTCGATCGTTTCCCTGCCGTTGGCGGCAGGGCTAAGGCTCTGGGGTCCCTGATATGGAGACCGGAAGGCCGGTTGCAGCAGCCAGACATTCGTTGCCTGGCCATGAACGGCCCAGCTCTCCGGCTCCACCTGCTCGGCCTGTTCCGGAGTGACCGGTACACCTTGTGGTTGCGGCGTCGGACCAACCATTTGCGCGCCGCACATCATTGGCCAGCACAGGAGGCCGATCGCCGCCAGGCAGGAGAGGGCGCAAGATCGAGAATAGCTTCCGGAAACGAGAGCGCGCATAGATCGCCAACGCGAAGCCTCGCGGGTAATTGATGACGGTTTCGCTGCACATGAGCCAGTCGCGGTAAGAGAAGACCCGCCGATACCCCGATCCGTATAATAGGACGAGCAGCCTGTCGATGCCAATTCGACTGGGCGTCCAGAATCCGTGTAGGATTTGGGACGAAGCAAAGCCTCCCGCGATTTCGGAGGAAAGCCGTGAGCCATAGCGGTGATAATGAGGGTCTGGCCCCGCGTCCGCTTCGCGACAAGCGGGGTCTGGTCAACCGTGTGCGGCGGCTGCGCGGACAGGTCGACGCCATCGAGCGCGCCCTTGCCGGCGAGGCGAGTTGTTCAGACCTCCTTCAACGGATCACCGCGGCGCGTGGGGCGATCAACGGCTTGATGGCCGAGGTGTTGGAAGAACACGTCCGGGAATATTTATTGCCGTCCGACAGCGAGCCCGGCTCGGTGCAGACGGATGCCGCCGAGGAGCTGATCGAGATCATCCATTCCTACTTGACCTGAAATCCCAAGAGGCGGTCGCTGCGCGGATCAATCCAGCTTTTCGGTGACCTTTTTCGCACCCTCGCCTTGCAGCAAGGTCACTTCCGCAACGGCATGCCCATCCCTCAGATCGGGAAAAATACCGACGACCCGCGACCCGGGATTGTCCTTTTCTGCCGTGTCGGCCGCGGCGAGCAGCGATACCGTCGCCTTGTCCATCGCGGCCTTCTGGTCCACCGCATCGTTCAGATCATCGCTATCGGTGATCTTTTCGGCCTTTACAACCGCACCGTTCTTCGGATCCGCGATGACTTCGGTAAAATCATCGCCCCTGGATGTGTAAATTGATAGTTGCAGCTTGCCGTCATCGATCTCGAACTGAGCAGAGATCGGCTGCCCCTCGCGTTCGCTGGCCTTGAGCCCGTCCTGCAAGGTCAATTTCGTTTCTTTCAAGGCGGCGACCAGCGCGGCCACATCCTCGTCTTGAGCCTGAACGGGCAATGCCCCTGCACTTGCCAAGCTGACTGCTACGACGAGCAAAACCAATTGAAGCATTCGTGACATCGTAGTCCCTCAAATATTCCCTGAGACGACGGAAGCCTCCCCGGCCCTGATCGGCTTCGGCGCAGATCAGCGCTCGCCGTCGGGAGACCGCAGGGGGTCGTTCAGCGCGTCGGCGGTGGTCTCGGTCGCGCGAAAACCCTCAAAGCTGTAAGCTTAACAAAAGAGCAGGTTGAAGTCAGCCCCGCCTGCGGCAAAGGTTGGTATCGATTGAGAGCCGGTTGCCGGCACATCGCGGCAAGATGGAACGTCCAGCTGCTCCGTGTAGAATACTGTGGCGTTGCCTGTTCTATCTGCGACACTACCAGCTTCTCGCGAACCTAATCTTGAGGTGAGGAATGTCTCAGACGGCGGCGACGAGAAATCCTGGCGATCGAGCGGCGCTGACTACCCTGTTTGTCGCCTTCCTCAAGGTCTCGATATGCGGTTTCGGAGGCGGGCTTGTTTGGGCGCGCCGCATCGTCGTCGAACAAACTCAATGGATGAGCGAACAGCAATTCGCTGAGACCCTGACCCTCTGCCAACTAATGCCCGGGCCAAACGTAGTGGGCATAGCGGTCTGCGTCGGCGCGAAACTGAGGGGGGCGATCGGGGCGATTACTGCACTGGCGGGCTTCATCCTATTGCCGTGGACGGTTGGATTATCGCTCGGCGCGCTGGTACTTCAGTACGCTCAGCTGGCGGTGCTTCAGAACATTCTTCATGGGCTTTCGGCTGCTGCGGCGGGACTGTTGATCGCCACCGGAATCAGATTGCTGTTGCCGCATCGCGCTCGCCCGGTGGCGCTGCTTTTCGCAACCTTGGCCTTTGCCGGCATGGTCTTCACCAAGTTGCCGCTGCTCGTTGTCCTTCTCACCTTGGCTCCCATAAGTATTGCTGCCACCGCTTTCGGGGGCGTTAGAGCGTGATGAACATCTTTTCTCCATCCATCGTGTTGGCAGCGCATCTTGCAGTGCTGTCGTCGATTAGCTTTGGCGGTTTTCCCACCGTGCTCCCCGACGTCCATAACCTCACCGCTGCAAACGGCTGGGTAACCGACCGGGAATTCGCGAATTTTTTCGCCGTGTCGCAGGTCGTGCCGGGGCCCAATATGATCCTGATGATGAGTTTCATCGGGCTCAAGGTGGGAGGCATTGCGGGGGCGATCGCCAGTGCGCTCGCGACATTTGCGCCACCATGCGCAATGTACTTCGCGTCTTACACGCTATGGGATTGGTTTCGCGATAGGCCGTGGCAGCGCATCGTACGCCGCGCGCTGGCTCCTTTGACGATCGGCTTGGTGATCGCCGGCGGCTATGTAATGGCTCGTGCGGCTGACACCGGCTGGCCAAGCGTGGCGATTACCGCGGCTGCAGTGGCATTGATGCTGCGGGGCCGGACCAATCCGCTCTGGATCCTGATCGCGGGCGGCACGTTGGGCGGGCTGGGGGGACTTTGAGGGTTCGGCGCGCCGTGGAGTGGAGAGACCAGGGAACAGCCAGATGATCGACTTTTCGGTTGTGATGGAGGCGGTCACCCGAGACCCGCTGGTCGTCATTCTTGGCGTTTTTGCCCTCGGCGGCCTGGTGACGCACTTCGTGTTCAAAAAGCAGCCGATGGGGCGTGCGATCGTCCGGGTAGTGTTCCTGATTCTTCTCACAATCGCCCTTCTGGGCGCGGACATAGTGCCTTATCAGCCCTTGGTCTTGACCGGCTCGCCGTTTCGCGATGCGGTTCATGCGATCCTCAAGATCGCTTGGTGGCTTTGGGCGGCCTGGTTCCTGGTTGGGGTGCTGCGCGCCGTCGTCGTTTTTCAAGGGAGGCCGCGCGAGGCAAAGCTTCTTCAGGACCTGCTTGCGGGGTTCCTTTACCTCGCTGCGGTCTTCGCCATCGTCACCTACGTCTTTGATCTCCCGATCCAGGGCTTGCTGGCGACCTCGGGCGTCGTCGCCATCATCCTCGGCCTCGCCTTGCAGAGCACCCTCGGTGACGTCTTTTCCGGCATTGTGCTGAGCTTCAGCAGACCCTACCGGCCCGGCGATTGGATCAGTGTCGAAGGCGGCACTGACGGTCGGGTCATCGAAATAAACTGGCGTGCGACCTACATTCTGACTGCGCGGCGAGATCTCGCGATCCTGCCAAACAGCACCATCGCAAAGTCGAAGATCGTCAATGTCAGCTCTCCGAGCGGCCTTCATGGGACAACCGCCACCGTTCAACTGGACGCTAAGACTTCTCCATCGAGGGGCACCGAAATCCTCGAGCACGCCATCCTCAACTCTCGGCTGATCGTTGCAACACCGTCCCCAACCATCACCGTCAAGACAATCAACGCCAATTATACGGAATTCGAGATCGCTTTTTTTGTCGAAGAGCTGGGCTCGACCGTCAAGGCACAAAACGAATTATTCGATTTCATTTATCGACACCTGGCAGCCGCCGACATCGACCTCGCGTCACCACAAAACCAGCCGGACGGCGCTGCAGCAGACCGGCGTTTGCGAAAAACTCAAACCGGTGCCGAAAAACTGCTCGAGCTGGTGGCTATTTTTGCGACGTTCACGGCGGAGGAACGGGCGACCCTTGCTGCCAAGCTGAAACAGCAATCATACGACAAGGGCGAGACGTTGGTTGAGCCCGGCGTTGTTCTGCAGTCGCTGTTTATCGTCGGCAGCGGCGTCCTCTCGTTCACTCGAGATGGAATCGAAGGCGAAATGGAGCTTTTGCGCCTGGGACCGGGGGAGCATTTTGGAGAAATTGGGTTGCTGACCGGGGCGGCCGCGACGGCGAGGATCTCTGCATTGACCCCAACGACGGTTTACGAACTCGCGAAAGCAGATCTCACGCCCATTCTGGAGGCACGGCCGCCAGTCGCCCAAGAACTCTGCCGGGCGCTCGCTCGGCGTCAAGCGGCGGGCCAGTTGAGTGCCTCGGCTGAACTCGCCGAAGAGATCCAGACGCACCGTCTGACTGATTGGTTTTCGGATCGAATACACCGGCTATACAGCATCGTTAACGTCGAATGAGTCAGCCGCTACCCGGCTTCGACCGAGACTCTCCGCAACCCGATGTCGCCCCGCGGCGGTCGCTGCACCTCAATCCGCGCGCGGTCATCACCAGCGCGCTCTTTATCGCGATTATCGGCTTGGCGATCTGATACCTCTTGCGCCCCGCACCGCTGCTCGTCCAGCGAGAAGCAGAAAGCACCCGGATCGACATCGCCGCGCGCGTCTCCGGGCGGCTGGCGAAGATCGAGGTCAGCCGCGCTCAGAACGTCGCGGCGGACGCGACCCTCCTTGTCATTGACAATCCCGAGCTGGTCGCCGAGTTGCGTCAGGCCGAAGCCGAGAAAATCGCGGCCGACGCTGAACTGCAGCGCATCAAAGTCGGGACGCGTCCCGAAATCATTGCCAACGCAAAGCCGAAATCGATCGTGCCGCCGCCGATCTGACCTGGGCGCAGCAGACCTACAATCGAGCGCAACAGCTTGCCGCCCGGCAATTCGCGCCTCAGTCCAAGCTCGACAAAGACCCCAACGCCCGTACTTTGGAGCAGCGCCGGCTCGATCAGGCGAAGCTCGCCTATGAGCAGGCTGTGCGCGCGGCTAACTAGAGCCATCCGCCTCTTCGAGTGTCAGCCGCAAAATCGCGCCTACCAGTCCTGATGCCGCCCCTGAGATGGGCTCGAGGATGGCCAGCACTAGCAAATCGGGCCCCTCGTTCGGTGGTAAATTCAAAAGATCGGCTTAGCGCGTTTTAGCAAACGCATTATCGCGGTGTCGGGGCAGCGAAATCCGTACTTGACGTCAGCTCGCCAGTGGCGAAGGCAAGCGCCGCCGCGTTGATCAGCGACTGCGTGTGTGCTCGGGCCACCGCGGCGCGCGCCGTCGCTAGCCCCGTCTGCGCGGACGTCGCGTCGGTCAGTGTGCCGACGCCGTGCCCGTAGGCGTCGCTCGCGCTGTGGAAGGCCGCCTCGGATGCAGTCTGCAGGGCGATGGCGGCATCGTATTGCTGGAGCCCCGTATCGACCTGGTCGTACGCAAGCGCCACCTCACGCAAAGCCTGGTCGGTGCGCTCCTGCAGCGCGGCCGCGGCCTCTTCGCGCTTCGACTGGGCGAGGCTCAGCTTGTTCTGCAGCAATCCGCCTGTGTAGAGCGGCCATTCGAACTTCAGCAACGCGGCACCCTGCGGCTTGTTGACCGAGAAATAGGGCGAGTTGTTTACGTTGAGCCGGCCGAGATTGCCCTGCACATTCGCGCTCAGCGAAACTTTCGGGGCCAGAGCGGAGCGTGCGGCTGCGATTTCCGCATCCGTCGCGCGCAGCTTCGCCACGTCGGCGAGCAAGTCGGGCCGCCGCTGCAGCGCCTCGCTGAGCACGTCGTGGACAGTGCGTGCGGTGCGCTGTGGCAGCGGGCGCTCGGACGCGTCCGCCACGCGCAGCTTCGTGGTCGGCGGCAGGTCCATCGCCGCAAGCAGCGTGTACATCGCGTCGTGCTGCGCGGTGTTGGCCTCCGCGAGATCGTACTGTGCCTGCGCCCTTGCGCGCCGGGCGAGCTGGACGTCAACGATGGTGTCGAGACCGCGGCCGAACAGCGCCTCGGCGGATTGCTGCACCACCTGCGCATCGGCCAAGCCTTGCCGCGCCGCGCGTACTGCGGCGTCGGCGCCGTCCAACGTGAAATATGCGCGGGCCACGTTGAAGATCAATTGCTGATGCGCCGCCGTGAACGCCACGTTCCCGGCGATAGAAAGCTGACCCGCCGCTTCGACCGCGGCGGCGCGGCCGCCGAAATCGAGCAGCAGATAGTTTACGGCGAGTTGCGGAATTGCTTCCTGCGCGTTGAAGATGATGAAGCCTTGCGGGACGAGATTGCTGGGGAACGGCGTTACGAAGTGCTCCCAGCCGGCGACCGCGCTCGCCGTCAGCGCCGGAAGATAGGCAGCGCGCGCGATGCCGACATTGATCGCCGCCTGCCGCGCCTGTTCCCAGGCGACGCGCGTCGCCGGGTTGCGGCGCTGCGCGATATCGATCAGCTCGACCAGCGAATAAGTATGATTGGGGTCGATGTCGGCGGGCGACGGCAACTGGACTGCCGTGTTCTCCGGCACCGCGAATCGCCGGGCCCCGACGGCGGCGGGTGCAGGGGCTGTCGGCGCTTCTTTGGACGGCTCGAATTGCCACGGGGTGTCGGGCGAAGCCGGTGCCAGATCGCGGGTGTCGTTGCAGGCGCCGAGCAACGCGCATCCGGCCAAGGCACTCCGTCGGAACCTAGCCGGCGGCATGCAATGCATCTCCGACCGGCGCTCTCGCCGGCTGCGGTTGTGGACCAACCTGGTCGAGAATTTTGCGGATGTCTTCGTGCAGCACGCCGTGCCATGTCGCAAGCGCCGTGAGGTGATCACCAGGGCCGGATAGGGCCGGCGGTTCCGGTAGGCCGCCTGCCACCTCACCCGCTCCTTCGCCGCTGCGCGTCCATAAGGCTGCCTGCTGGAACCACGCTGCCAGCGCCTGGTGATGCGCGCGGATTGCGTCGTGCATTGGCTGCGCAAGGCCGTGCCCGGCCAAATCAGGGCGCAAATCGAGGATCGCCGAGACGGGGATGAACAGCCTACCGACCTCCTCCACGATAGTGGCGTCAATCGGCCGCCTTCCGACGGCGCGCCGCACCTCGCTCGTTTCGAACGGATCGTTGACCAGGACTGCCCGCGCCTGGGCGATCGCCTGCCCGAATGCCGCTTCGGCCGCTGACCGAGCGGCCTGTGGCATCTCGCTATCGATGCGGGCACCCAAACCCACCAGCGTCGCCAGTTGTTCTAATGCTTTGGCGAGGTTCGTGCGAACGACATTGGCCACGCTCACCGGCCAAATCGTCGTGAAAATCACGAAGATCACAATATTGCCGATCAGGATGCCGATGGTGCGGTCCCTCGCGGTATACATGTCGATCGTCGGGCCATAGCCCTGCAGCACGACAAGATAGAAGGCGAGGCTGATCTGCAGGCCGGCATAGGCGATGCGCTCGCTGCCGCTGGCAACCCAGGCGGCGAGCAGGGTCACCGGCGCCAGCAGCAGGAGCAGGTCGCCAAGATCGGTCATCAGCGGCATCAGCAACAGGATCGCGCCGAGCCCGAGCCCGGCGCCGATCAGGCAGCCGACAAAGCGAAGTGTCGCCTTGTGGATCGTCTCACCGACGGTGCCGAGCGCGACGAAGAAGCAGGTGATGACGCAGGTGTGGATGCCCGGCCAGTCGGTCATGTTCATGGCGAAATAGCAGATCATCACCGCCAGCGTGACCTTAAAGGCAAAGCGGGCGTGTTCCGGGTTGGTGAACGCATCCGCCGCCAGCAGCCGTCGTGGCGCCTTCCCCGCGCCGTGGGCTTCTTGGCCTGCCGCCGTTCCTGCCAATGTCTCCTCGATCGCTCGCAGCGTGCGCGAGATCCGCTCGGCCACCGGTTGGGCGGCGCCGATCGCGGTGATGGCGACCGGCTCTGCGCTTGGGGCCTCTTCGTCTCGCAGCGCGCGTTCCGCCCGGCGGCAGGCCGCCGCCGCCGGTTGCAACGCATCGCGAGCATCGCCCGCAACGCGAAACCAGGCGAGCAGCAAAAGGCCGAGCCGGCTGATCTCATCGATCAGCGACGCACCCCAGACCGGGCGGGGCCGGCCACGGTGCAGCAGTCCGGCGAGATGGTGCAGCTTGTGTAGCTGTGCTGTGCCCTCGAAGGCTTGGGCTTCGAGCCGACTTTCCGCTCCGCTCTCGCCGGCGCAAAAGCGTGCTGCCGTCCCCAACCTCTCGGCCAACGCCTGGTACAGCAGGCGCGCCGGGTCGCGCCCGGTCAGCAGGTTGGCGACGATTAGCATTATGACGGGGAGGGCAACGGCCAGGCTCAGCCAGAGGAGAAAATGCAACAGCGCTTCTTCCGGCGGGACGAAGACGATCTCCGGCAGCGCGAACTGCTCCGCATTGCCCGTGGTTGCCGGCTGCAGCGCGAGGCCGAGCACCTGGTCGCCCAAGGTCAGGCCGTAGGCAATGATGAAACCGGCGACGAAGAACACCGGTCCCGGCGTCGCGGTCCGCGACAGAAACATCGCGACGAAGGTCATCATTGCCATCAGCGGAATCCGCAGCGCCGGCTCCGACAGGCTGAGCATGAAGACCGCGATCGTCACGAAAATCGCCAGGACGACGGCGATGCCCGCGAGCAGCGCCGTCAGGACAGTGGAGGCAGCCTCGCGACCCGATAGGAACAGAACAATATAGCCCGAGAGGGCAATTTCGGGGATGCGAAACGTTTCCGCTATCGCGATGAGGGCGAGGAGCACGACGACGATGCGCAGGCAGTCGCCGAGCCGGCCCGGGGTCGGACGCAGCTCGCGGCGCAGTACTGCAGCCAAGTCGCGCGCGTCGCCTTCGTCCACATCCGGCGCCCGGCCGCGACGCTCGGCATGCCCGTTCATTTATCGATCACGACTACGGCCGTGGCGCCAAAACGCATCAGATCGTCGGGCGGCGCGTCGAGCAGGATGCGTACCGGGAAGCGTGCCGCGATCCGCACCCAGTTCAAGGTGCGCTCGACATGCGGCAGGCCGCCAAACGTGGCGCTCACATCCGACGCCACACCCCAGCCGAGGCTGTCGACCTGGCCGCGCAGCGCGCGGCTTGGTTGCGCCATCACGTAGACGGTCGCGCGCTGCCCCGGCTCCATTCCCGCGAGGTCGGTCTCACGGAAATTGCCGATCGCATACCAGTGCTCGGTGTCGATGATCGTGAACAGCGGGTGGCCGGTGGCGGCGAACTCCCCAGCTGCGATGTCGAGCGCGGTGATCCGGCCATCGCAAGGTGCAAGCACGACCGTCTTGTTGAGGTCGCGCTCTGCGAGCGCGAGCGTCGCGCGCGCGCCCTCCAGCTCCGCCTCGGTGGGCTTGGTGTTGGTGATGGCCTGGCGCGCCTCGTCCGCCTGCAGCTGTGCCTGCTGCAGCGCGATCTGCGCGGTGCGCTGCGCGGTGCGCGCCTGGTCGACCTGCTGCGCGGTGACGAAGCCGCGCCCGAGCAGCGGCTCCAGCCGCCCCAGCGTGCTCGAAGCGAGAGCCCGCTGCGCGTCGGCGCTGCCGATGCCGCGTTCGGCGGCACCAGCCTTGGAGGTCTGCGCCGCAACCTGGTCGGCGGTCAAGGCAAGCTTCGCTTCCAGGCCGCGCACCGCCGCGCGCGCCTGGTCCACGCGCATTCGGTATGGGTCCGGGTCGATCCGGAACAGCACGTCGCCCTTGCGCACCGCCTGGTTGTCGCGCACGTCGAGCTCGACGATCCGGCCGCTGACGTCCGGCGCCAGGTGGACGAGGTCGGCCTGGAGATAGGCGTCGTCGGTGCGCGGGCGTTGATCGATCCGGCGCGTTGCGAGGACCACTGTCACCAGGACGCCGGCCAGCGCGACGAGGCTGACCAGGACGCCGAGCGCCTTGCGAACCACCAACACCGCTCAGTGACCGAACCAGAGCAGCCACGAGAGCAACGTGGCGGAGACCGCGAGGGCGGCGTAGGTCAGCAGCGGGGCGACGACATAGTCGTTGATACCGGCCACCGCGAGGATCTGCCGGATGATGACGGCGGCGACGATGCCGATTGCCGCGCACAGCATCCACGCTGGGAAGTAGGAGCCCAGTAGATCCAATGTCGGCGAGTAACTGCACCCGGCGACCGGCAGCGCGATCGCGACTCGCCACAAGGCTAGCGGAGCGCAGCAGCGTCGACCGGCCCGAAGCCATCTGCTGCTCCCGGCAGCGGTCAACCTCACGCGCCCGAAACCTGATACAGCCGACATCCCGCCCCACCCGACACAACTCTAAGCTTAGATTTCCATTTTTGGCATCCTGGCACGGACGCGATCGCATCAGGATGCAAGGCTCGGCTAGCCCGCCATCTTGGCGATAAGATCAGGGTGTAGCGTAAAGGAACCAGCTTCGCACAATATGAATACGGACTTAGTTTTACGTCCCACAAGATTACGTCCCGCGTGAAAATCCTCTTGGAAATTTCTAGTGCGCGAATCTTTGTCCAGTTCGGCCATCACCGCGGGCCGTAGCGCCCGATGTCGCGGCGGCAGAATCCCCCCGGCCAGTCGATGCGGTCGATCGCGGCGTAGGCGCGGTCGCGAGCAAGGCCGAGATCGCCGCCGAGGGCGGTGACCCCGAGGACGCGCCCGCCATCGGCGAGGAGCTGGTCACCGTCACGGCGGGTGCCGGCATGGAAGATCTTCACTTTGGGGTCGGTCGACACAGCATCGACGCCGCGGATCTCGCTGGCTCTGCGCGGCTCGCCGGGATATCCGCTGGCCGCCATCACCACGCACACGGCCGCATCGGCGTGCCAGCGTAGATCGACCGATTTCAGGACTCCGTCGCGTGCTGCAATTAGGGCCGGCAGCAGATCGCTCATCAGGCGCATCATCAGCACTTGGCACTCGGGATCGCCAAAGCGAGTGTTGAATTCGAGCAGCTTGGGGCCCGTTTCGGTTAGCATCAGGCCGGCATAGAGGACGCCCTTAAAAAGGCGGCCTTCGCAGCGCATCGCGCTGATCGCCGGTAGGACGATGCGCTCCATGACGGCTCCGCCGAGCGCTGAGGTCAGGCGCGGGCTCGGGGAAAGCGCACCCATGCCGCCGGTGTTGGGTCCCGTGTCATCCTCGCCGACGCGCTTGTAATCTTGCGCCGTGGCCAGTGGCAGCGCGTCTTTGCCGTCGACGAGGGCAAAGAAGCTTGCTTCTTCGCCGGAGAGAAAATCCTCGATCACGATCTCGCCGCCGGCCGCACCAAAACGGGCCTCGACGAGCGCCTCATCGACCGCTCGGTAGGCGGTAGCGAGATCGATGGCGACCGTGACGCCCTTGCCGCCGGAGAGGCCGTCGGCCTTGACGACAATCGGCACACCGCGGGTCGCGATGAAGGCTTTGGCCGCCGTCGGGTCGCGAAAACGCTGGTAGGCGGCGGTAGGGATTTGCGCGCGATCGCAGAGGTCTTTGGCAAATCCCTTTGAACCCTCGAGAACGGCCGCAGTAGCGCTCGGCCCAAAGGCGGGAACGCCTTCCGCCTCGAGAGCGTCGACGAGACCCAGAACTAGCGGCGCTTCGGGACCGACGACGACAAAGTCGATCCGCTCGCGCCGACAGAACTCGACAATGCCCTTGGTGTCGCTGGCCGCGATCGCGATGCATATCGCTTCCTCGGCGATCCCCGCATTGCCCGGTGCACAGAACAGCGTGTCGACCAGGGGCGACGCGGAAATCGCCCAGGCAAGCGCATGTTCGCGACCGCCCGAACCCACGACAAGCACCCTCATCGCCCTTCCTCCCGCGCTCGGCTATGATGTGGGGATGGATGATACCTCGATCGCGGCCCCGATCCGCTCGAACCTCGTCGAGTATACCGTCTCTGAACTGTCACGAGCACTCAGGCGCTCGATCGAGGAAAATTTCGCATATGTACGGGTGCGCGGCGAGATCTCGGGCTGGAAGCGCCACAGCTCTGGCCACTGCTATCTCGCCCTCAAGGACAGCGAGGCGGTGCTCGATGCAGTCTGTTGGCGAACGACCGCTATCCGCCTCGGGCTCAAGCCCGAGGACGGAATGGAGGTGGTGTGCACCGGGCGACTGACCACGTTTCCCGGCCGCTCGAAGTACCAGCTCATCATCGACACGATCGAGCTCGCGGGGATCGGCGCCCTGCTCAAGCTGCTCGAGGACCGGCGTCGCCGACTGGCTGCTGAGGGGTTGTTCGCGGCCGAGCGCAAAAAGAAATTGCCGTTCCTGCCGGAGGTCATCGGCATCATCACCTCGCCGTCGGGAGCGGTGATTCGCGACATTCTGCACCGGCTTTCCGACCGCTTTCCGCGCTGCGTGCTGCTTTGGCCGGTGGCGGTCCAAGGCGAAGGGGCGGCGTTTCAGGTGACTGCGGCGATCGAAGGCTTCAATCGCCTCCCTGAGCAAGGAGCCCCGTCTCGGCCTCAGCTGATCATTGTTGCGCGGGGCGGCGGCAGCCTCGAGGATCTGATGCCGTTCAACGAAGAAATCGTTGTGCGCGCCGCCGCCGCTTCTGCAATCCCGCTGATCTCTGCTGTCGGGCACGAGACGGACACGACGTTGATCGACCACGCGAGCGATCTACGGGCGCCGACGCCAACCGCAGCAGCCGAGATGGCGGTTCCGGTGCGGCTCGATCTGATCGCCGACCTCGGGGGCAAGACGAGCCGGCTTTCGGCGGGCCTTTCCCGGCTTTTCGCCGAGCGTCGATTGCAGCTCGCGGGCCTCGCTCGCGGCCTTCCCGAGCCGCAAGATCTGATCGGTGCGGCAGGGCAGCGCCTCGACGACCGCGCCGAGCGGCTGCGACTGGCGGCCGACCGGCGGCTGCGAGCGGCACAACACAGCCTCGATCTCGCCGCGGCGCGGCTGCGGCCCGGCGTGCTGTCGGCCGACCTCGACCGCTCCCGCGCCCGCATTGGCGAAGTCGAGCCGCGGCTCCGTGCCGCAATGCTGCGCTTTATCGACAGAAGCCACCACACGCTCGACAATTTCGCCGGACGGCTCGCCACCCATTCGGAACGGCACGAAAGCCTACTCGCACGTGGCTATGTGGTAGTCCGCGATGCTGTCGCGCGGGTCGTCACCGGGTCCGCGGGGATCACTACCGGCGCACCGCTTGATCTGGAATTCCATGACGGCAGAGTCGGTGTCATCGCCGGCAGTAAACCCCGGCCCCGGGTGCGCCGGACGATCCCGCATCCGGGACAAGGCAGCCTGTTTTAGCGTGCTCGTAGGGCTCGGAAGGGAGGGCAGACAGCCGTGACCGACCGGCAACATTACTCGCCGCAAGGATCGGCAAGCTTTCCCACCCAGCAGCCGCGGCCACTCTGGCATTACTACGTCGGAATAACTGCGCTGCTTCTCGTCATGGTGGTCGCGCTGACGGGCGGGATCATCTGGTACAACACAAAAAAATCGAACCAGCTCGCCGTCGCGGCCGCTGAGCGGATGATCCAGGAAGCCGGCGACGACGTCACGAACCGCATCAAACTGCTCTATGATCCGATGTACGCGATTGTCGGAATCGCGTCGCTGGTACCCGAGTTGACTTCGCCGGCGATCAAAGACGATCCTCGCGCGCTGTCGTTGATCCTGCAGGTGCTGAGGATCTATCCGCAAATCATGTCGCTTTATGTTGGCTTCGACAGCGGCGAGTTCTTCATGGTGACCCATATCGCCGGCGAGAACAGCACGACTTTGCGCGACGCCCTGCGCGCTCCGCAAGACGCGGCTTTCGCCAACGAGATCATCTCTGCGGATGCCGGAGGCGAGCGCAAAACGCAGTGGCTTTTTCTCGCAGAAGACGGCTCCGTCATCGGGCACCTCGATCCGGCTCCTGCGGAATTCGATCCTCGCCAGCGTCCATGGTACGAGGCAGCAAAGCCTAGTGATATCGTCGAGCAGAGCGATCTGTACATTTTCGCTACGAGTGGTGAGCCGGGCTTTACGTTGAGCCGCGGTTTCAAAGGGAAGATGCCGGGGGTGATGGGTGCCGACCTCGCCGCGATAGACTTGGCGCGCTTTCTGCACGATCAGCGCATAACCGCCACGAGCACAGCCTTCATTTTCACAAAGACGGGTGAGGTCATTGCACTGCCAGAGGCGGGTCGGATCGCCAAAGTGGTTCACGCCGACGGCCAGATGTCGGCGATGCCACCCAAGATCGGCTATTTGAATGACCCCGTTGTTGCCGGTCTCGTCGCCGCCTACGAGGACGGCCGCATTTCGGGGACACGCGTTTATGATGTGGCCGGCCGGGCCTGGGTCGGGCGAGTGCTCGACATTCAGTCGCGTTACGGACGCAACCAGCTTCTCGCGATTATGGTGCCGCTCGACGAGATCGAGAAGCCGATCGCCGACATCCGCAACCAGACCCTTCTCTACTCGATCGCCTTTCTTGTCTTGGCCTTGCCGCTTTATGTGACATTGGTGGTCGCCTGGATCGACCGAAGGCTCGAAGGTCGGATCCGCTGGCCTGGATCGAGAGATGACGACTGATTGATTTGTCTTCCAGCGGGACACAGCACTTAGGTATCAGCTTGAGATTGTGCGTGGTGTCTTCAACCGATAGTGTAATTCTTGTTAACTTGGGAGGACGTCAATGGACAACGGCATGTCGCGGCGCGTTGTCGCCGAGTTCTTTGGCACGTTCTGGCTGGTGTTGGGGGGCTGTGGTGCCGCAGTCTTAGCGGCCGGCTTTCCAAACCTTGGGATAGGCTTTCTCGGTGTTGCCTTCGCGTTCGGTCTGACGGTGCTGACCATGGCCTATGCCGTCGGTCATATTTCGGGCGGCCACTTCAATCCTGCAGTAACGATCGGCTTGTGGAGCGCCGGGCGCTGCGCCAGCAAGCACGTCATTCCGTACATCATCGCCCAGGTGATCGGCGCGATTGTCGCCGCTGCGGTATTATGGCTGATCGCGTCAGGCAAACCTGCATGGGTGGCCGGCGGGTTTGCCTCCAACGGCTATGGCGACCTCAGCCCCGGCAAATACGGCCTTGGCAGCTGCTTCGTCGACGAAGTGGTAATGACCTTCTTCTTCCTTTTCATCATCATTGGAACGACATCGAAGGGAGCAGCTGCTGGGTTTGCTGGTATTCCCATTGGCCTCGCCTTGACCTTGATCCATCTCGTGTCGATCCCGGTCACCAATACTTCAGTCAACCCGGCGCGCAGCACGGGGCCGGCTTTGTTTGCGGGCGGCGAATATATCGCTCAGCTTTGGCTGTTCTGGCTAGCGCCGATCATTGGAGCGGTGATTGCCGGGCTGCTGACCCGCTGGATGTACGAACCGGAAGCGATCATCGACACTGTCGTAGTCGAGGAAAGACGGGTGACACTTTAGACCGGCTCTCAGCGCACAACACCGGCGCTACTAATCGGGCCAACGCCGGTGTAACCAGAACCATTCCGCTGGGTGGTCGCGTATCCACTCTTCCAGTGTCTGATTGACCCGGGTCATCAGCGCGGCGACATCGGCATGATGGTTGCCGCTCCGTGGTAAAGGGAGCGGCGGGAAGACAGTAAGGCGAAAGCGCGCCCCGCCGAGCCGTTCGACGCGGGCCGGCAGGACGTCACAATCGAAACGCAGCGCCAGGGCGGCGAGTGCGGACGCAGTCATCGCCGGCCGCCCGAAAAACGGCACGGGAATTCCATCATTCATTTTCTGGTCGGCGAGCATCGTCAAATGCGCGCCGCGACGCAGCACGGCGATAGCGCGCCGGGCGCCCACGGTTCCCTTTGGGATCAATTCTCCGCCTCCGCCGCGAAAACGGGCGATCATGCGGTCGACCAACGGATTATTGGCGGAGCGGTAGATCTGGGCGACCGAAATCCCGTACTGGACGGCGGCGAGCATGCCGATCTCCCAGTTGGCGATATGGCCCGAGAAGATGATCATCCGGCGACCGGCGGCGACCGCCCGAAACATGTGTTCAAATCCATGGGTTTCGACCCGCCCGCCAGGTTGGAAGACGCGGATTTTCCGCAGATGCGGGTATTCGGCGACCACCCGGCCGAGATTATCCCACATTCCAGCGATAATGCGCTCGGCCTCGGAATCCGAGAGCCCGGGAAGAGCGCGGTTGAGGTTGAGCCGGGCGCGCTTCGAAATGCCGAGATGAGGGCCGATGCAGCGTCCCAGCCAGCCGCCGATCGCCGAGGCCCAATCGAGCGGAAGCAAGCCAAATCCGCTAAAGAACACCACTGCGCCAAAGGCCTGCAGCCAATGAGCGAGCTGCGGTGACTGCCCTACTTCACTAGTGCTGATCGACCGAACTGCGGCCATCGCTCGAGGCAGACGGCACGACGGGCGGCAAGAAATTGCAAAGCGCCGCCGGATCGGCCCAACGGATTTGGACTTCGAGCACCTCTATCCCGGCTCGATTGGCTGGAGGCACGCGGACAATGTCCTTTGCTGTCGTCACGAGACGCGCTCGCGCCTGTTGGGCGTCGTGCTGCAGCTTTGCGATTTGAGCAGCGCGGTATCCATAATGATCGGGAAATGCTCGGGTGCCGACCAGCACGGCACCGAGGCAGCGCAAGCTCGCGAAGAATTTTTCGGGACGCCCGATCCCTGCGAAGGCCAACAAACGCGAACCTTTTAACCGCTCACCGGCAACCGGTTTCAGCATCGCCAGGAATACGGGCGGCCCTCGACCCAACTCGGTCCGGTTCACACAACCGGCCTCCGCTTTGGAGCCCAGCAAAATGATACCATCGGCGCGGGCGAGGCCGCGAGCGAGGCTTTCGCGCAGCGGACCCGCTGGGATCACCCGTCGGTTGCCAAAGCCGTAAGCAGCATCAACGACGAGGAGCGACAGGGTTTTGGCGACTGTGGGGTTCTGAAAGCCGTCATCGAGCAGTACCATGCCGGCGCCGGCCGCGACCGCGGCGCGGACTCCGGCAGCGCGGTCGCGGGCGACCCAGCAAGGCGCACGCGCTGCCAGCAACAGCGCTTCATCCCCAACCGCCGCCGCGTCGTGTCGGGTGGCATCGACCCGCAGGGGCCCGCCGAGGCGCCCGCCATACCCGCGCGCTACGATGTGCACATCAACGCCCTGGGCAGCAAGATAGGAAGTTATTGCCAGTGCAACGGGGGTTTTGCCGGACCCGCCGGCAACCAGATTGCCGACGCATATGACCGGGACCGGCGGGGAATATGGTTTGGATAACGCCTGCTGCAAGCGACCGACGGAATCCCACGCAGCTCCAATCGGCATCAGCAGGTTGGCGAGGACCCCCGCGGGTTCGGCCCAGAAGAGAGGAGCCCTACACATCAGGATCGCAAAGACCGCGGCTCGGCGAGTTCTCGCAACGGGGCGAGCCGGTCGAGCCAGGGACCAAGCCGCTCCACTACCGCGTCGAGAACAGCAAGACCATCTGTTGCTACGCGTGCACCGGCGGCGGCGCGCTCCGCGCGTAAGCACGGATCGGCAAGAAGCGCCGATACCGCATGCGCGAGCGTCTCGGCGTCGCTTACAGTTTTCGCCGCACCGCCAGCCGCCAAGGCGGCCGCCATGCCGGCGCAGTTGCTCATATCCGGCCCATGCAGCACAGCACAGTCGAGGCGAGCGGCTTCGAATGGATTATGGCCACCTTTGGGAACGAGCGACCCGCCAATGAACGCGATTCCAGCGAGCCTGTAAAAGAGCCCGAGATCACCCATCGTATCGGCGAGATAGACGTCGACCTCAGGCCTTACCGGCTCATGGCGAGCGCGGCGGGCAACACGCAGCCCATTTGCCGCTAGCATTGCGCTTATAGTGTCGCCGCGCACCGGATGGCGAGGTGCGATGATGGTCAGCAGCCCAGGGTGATTCCGCACGATAAAGGGGTGGGCTCGCGCGACGATCTCCTCTTCCCCCGTATGCGTGCTGGCTGCGAGCCAAACCGGACGAGATCCGATTTGGCTGCGCAGGTGCAAGAGCTCGGACCTGTCGATATGCAGTGCCCCGGCGGCGGCTTTGAGATCGCCGACCGCGACAACCTCTCGCGCGCCCAACAGACGGAAACGCTCAGCTTGGTGCGCGTCCTGGGCGAGGCAGAGATGAAACGCACCTAGCATTGGGCCGATCAACCCAGGCCACTGCCGCCACCGCCTGTACGACCGCGCCGAAAGCCGGCCGTTCAGCAGCACCATCGGAACCCCGTGAGCATGCGTCTCCAGAATCAGGTTGGGCCACAATTCGGATTCGACCCACAGCGCTAAATCGGGGCGCCAATGGTCGACAAAGCGTGCCACCCAGTGCGCCAGATCGGCAGGAACAAATTGATGTCGCGCACCAGTGGGCAGCCGTTTTTCAACCAGATCGGCGGAGGTGACTGTCCCGGTGGTGACGAGGATCTCGAGTTCCGGCCGCGACTGCAGCAAACATTCGATGAGCCCGAGAATTGCCGTTGCTTCACCGACGCTGGCTGCGTGAATCCAGACCAGCGGCCCGCATGGCCGCGCCTTGCTGGGGACGCCCTGGCGCTCGCGGAAGCGTACCGGGTGCTCCTTGCCCCGATTGCGCCGACGCTTCAGATAAGCGACCGCCAGCGGCGCCAAGGGCCGTGTCAGCGCACGATACAAAACGGGCAGCATCACTCGCCTACCATAGGGCGCGCCGGCCGGCCAGAGCCGACGGCAACCAGGGGCGGCGACAACCGATGCCCGGCACGGCTATCCGCGTCACGAACCATCTCGACCATGCGGGTCTCGACGAGGCCTCGGGCGCATTCGAGACCCGTATCGTCAAGGTCTGCGGCTATCTCTATCGGCTCACCCCACAGATACACACCGTGACCGAAGGGCAGGGCAAGATGGAAGCAATCCCAGGTCCTGAGAACACGCCGCCGGCTCGTCGCATAAGTGAGCGGGAGGATCGGAACCCGAGCGAGCCGGGCGACATTGACGATCCCTATGCTGGCGGTCATCGCCGGGCCGCGTGGTCCGTCCGGCGTAATCCCAACGCAACCCCCTTCCCTCAGCCGTTTCAGCATCGTGCGCAACGCGGCAGACCCGCCGCGGCTGGTCGAGCCCGCGATCGTGTCGATGCCGAAATAGGTCATCGCACCAGCGATGATGCGCCCGTCACGATGCGCCGAAATCAGCATATGAAACGGCACCAGCCCATGCCACGCCAGCGGCATCATCAAGAGTCTGCCGTGCCAAAAGGCGACAATGAAGGACCGCCCCTCGCTGGTCAGCCGACGCGGCCGCTCCGCGCCCTCAACGCTCCAGCGATTGGTCAGGTAGACAAAACGAATGTAGCGATAGACGAGCCAACACGCGACGCGCCGCAGCCCGGCGCTCCGCAGGAAACGGTACCAAAAGTTCAGCTTCCTCAATCCCAACGTGACGCCGCTAGAGGGCAAGAGGAGCGACGACCCGGTCGTGCTCTTCCGACAATTGCATTGCGTAGAGCCGGGCATAAAGGCCATTGCGTGAGAGAAGCTCTTGATGCCGGCCGCTCTCGACGACAACGCCGCGGTCGATGACGTAGATCAGATCGGCAAGGTGGACGGTGGACATCCGGTGAGCGATGACCAGTGTTGTCCGCCCGCGAATCAACGTCCTCAGAGCAGTTTGCACTTGGCGCTCGGATTCGCTGTCGAGGGCCGAAGTCGCTTCATCGAGCAGCAAGATTGGTGCGTTTTTCAGCATTGCCCGGGCAATGGCAATACGCTGGCGCTGGCCGCCGGAGAGCCGGATGCCGTGCTCCCCCACCAACGTATCGTAGCCCTGCGGCAATTCGCGGATAAAAGCATCGGCTGCGGCCGCCTGTGCCGCAACCTCGATCTCCTGCATCGAGGCGCCGAACCGGCCGTAGGCAATGTTCGCCCGTACCGTGTCGTCGAATAGGCTGACCTCCTGCGCCACGAGCGCGATCGCGCCGCGAAGTGAGGCCAAGGTCACCAAGCGGACATCCTGACCGTCGATCGCGATACTGCCGGTTTCGACATCGAAGAAACGCGGGATCAGGTTCAGGATCGTCGATTTCCCGGCCCCGGATGGGCCTACCAGAGCAACGGTGCGGCCGGCTGGAATGGTCAGCGAGATGCCGTCGATCGCGACAGCGCCCGGGACATAGCCGAAGCTCACATTGTCAAATCGGATTTCACCCCCAGAGATGCGCAGCGGCCGGGCCCCCGGCCGGTCGCGAATTGTCGGCTCGACATCGACCACCTCGAAGATCCGTTGGGCGGCGGCGAGCCCCTCCTGCAGCGAAGCGTTCAAATTCGCGAGGCTCTTCAGCGGTTGGTAAGCGAGCAGCAGAGCGGTGATGAACGAAAAAAGGGCGCCGGGCGTGCGCGCTCCGCTAATGACCTGGTGACCGCCATACAGAATGACGATCGCAATCGCCGTGCCGCCAAGGGTTTCCATCATCGGCGAGGCCCGGGAGCGCGTCCGAGCGCCGCGGTCGATCAGTGCGAAGAGGCGCTCGATCAGCCCCCCGGCGCGACGCTCCTCATATTGCTCCATCCCATAGGCCTTGACATGGCGGGCGCCCTGAAATGTTTGGTTCAACAATGTGGTGAACTGGCCGATCTCGGCCTGGGTATTGGCCGTAACGCGACGGATGCGCCGGCCGATGCCAACGATCGGATGGATCGCCAGCGGAAAGACAAAGAAGGAGACGAGGGCGAGAAGCCAGTCCTGATAGAACATCACACCGACGAGAAAAACGACGGTAACCGCCTCCTTGCCTATCCCTGCAAGCACATTAGCCGCTGCACCACGTAACAAAGCCGCATCGCTGGTGAAGCGCGAGATCAAGGTGCCGGTCGGATTGGCATGGAAATAGGCAAGATCGGCGCGCATCAGCCGAGCAAAAAGCGCAATCTGCACATCGGCGATAACGCGCTGCCCGACCCTGGTCATCAGCACGGCTTCGCCATAATCGGCGAGCCCTTTGACAAGCGCCAGGGCAAGGGCAACGCCGGCGATCAGCAGCAGCAACGATCCCTCGCGCGCAACGAAGATGCGATCGAGCACCGGCTGCATCAGCCAAGCACGTCCAGCGGTGCTGCTGGCAGCCAGTCCCATCAAGAGAAAAGCGAGCATGATGCGCCGCGCATGCGGCCGCATGAAATCGCGTGCCAAGCGCCCGACGAGCGCCGCCGAACGCCCGCCTCTTCCCATAATCGCCGGGTCTATTCGCATGGGTTCCCCGCCGCAGTGTTAGAGGCGGGCACCCGGCTTGGCAAGCGCAACGCGATGGGGTCGGCCCGCGGCAATCGCACAGAGACAGGCTTTACGCCGGACGCTCCGGCTGGATCAACCAGACCCTATAGCATCCCGCCTGGAGCCGAGTGAGCGCGTCGCTTAAGCACCGGCGACGGTCAGGTCGTCGACCCTGAGGGTTGGGGAATCGGCGCCGGATTTGAATTCGAGGTCGTTGGCGGCGACGATGCCGGCGAAGATGTCCTTGAGATTGCCGGCAACCGTCATCTCGCTGACCGGGAAGGCGATCTCGCCCTTGTCAATCCAGAAGCCGGCGGCACCGCGGCTGTAGTCGCCGGTAACGCCGTTGACCCCCATCCCCATCATCTCGGTCACGTAGAAGCCGCTCTCGATGTCAGAAATCAGCGCCTTGGGGCTCAGCGCGCCAGGCTCGATCCAGACATTGGTCGCCGCGGGGGAGGGGGGGGAGGCGGTGCCGCGCGCCGCGTGGCCGGTGGTCTTGAGGCCGAGCTGGCGGGCAGAGCGCAGATCGAGCAGCCACGTCGTCAGCACTCCTTTGTCGATGATCGCACGACGGCGATTGGCGACGCCCTCGCCGTCGAACGGCTTCGAACGCAGCCCGCGGTGCCGGTGCGGGTCGTCGATGATCGTGATTGCCTCGGGGAAAATGTGTTCGCCCAGCCGGTCCTTCAGAAAACTCGTGCCACGGGCAATCGAGGGGCCCGAGATCGCGCCCAGTAAATGCGAAATAAAGCTGCGTGCCACCCGCGGGTCGAATACGACCGGGCAGCGGGAGGTCGGCATTTTCTTTGCGCCCAATCGTTTGACTGCGCGTTCGCCAGCGCTCTTGCCGACCTCGACCGGGTCGCGCAAATCGGCCGCGAAGATGGCGCTCGAGAAATCGTAGTCGCGCTCCATCCCGGTGCCCGAGCCGGCAATCACGCTGGTGCTCACACCCAGGCTCGACCCGCTATATGTGCCGGCAAACCCGTTCGAAGCAGCAAGCGCGACCATCGAGCGGCCCCATCCGGCTTCGGCGCCTTCGGAATTGGTCACGCCTTGGACGGCGAGAGCCGCCTCCTCGGCGGCGCGCGCCCGTTCGATCAGCACTTCGGCGGAGGGCTCCTCGGGATCAAGCATGTCCAGGCTCGGCCATTCATGTGCGATCTCGGAAGGGTCGGCGATGCCCGAATACGGATCCTCGGGCACGGTGCGGGCCATCGCCACCGCGCGTTCGACGAGTTCGGCGAGCGCCTTTGGCGAGCGGTCGGTCGACGACACGACGGCCTGCTGTCGGCCGATGAAGACCCGGAGACCGAGATCTTGGCCTTCCGAACGTTCGAGTTTCTCGGTCTTGCCGAGACGCCGGCCATGCGACAGCGAAGTCCCCTCGAACAGCACCGCGTCGGCAGCATCTGCCCCGGCGTGGCGGGCCCGCGCGATCAGATCGTGCAGCAGGTCGAGCCGGGCCCCCGCCTCCTTGTTCACTTCGGTCATCGAATCTCCGTCATTTCCAGATGGGCTTGCCCGATCCGGGAAGCCCGTAATTCGCCCATTTGCGAGTCACCTCGACGATAATCTCGTCCGCCATGCGGATCGGTCGGCCCCACTTCCGCCGTGTCTCCGGCGGCAGCTTACCGGTTGCATCGAGGCCGATCTTTCCGCCGAGACCCGATTCGGGCGAGGCAAAGTCGAGATAGTCGATCGGGGTGTGATCGACGAGGGTGACATCCCGCACCGGATCCATGCGGGTCGCGATCGCCCACATGACCTGCTTCCAGTCACGCGCGTCGATGTCGTCATCCACGACGATCACAAATTTGGTGTACATGAACTGCCGCAGAAACGACCAAATCCCCATCATCACGCGCTTGGCGTGACCGGCGTAGGCCTTGCGGATCGACACGACGGCAATGCGGTAGGAGCAGCCCTCGGGCGGCAGCCAGAAATCGACAATTTCCGGGAATTGCTGCTGGAGGAGCGGAATGAACACCTCGTTCAGCGCCTCGCCGAGGATTGACGGTTCGTCCGGTGGGCGGCCGGTGAAGGTGGACAGGTAGATAGGGTTCGCCCGCATCGTGATCGCAGACAGACGGAAAACGGGGAAGCGTTCGACCGTGTTGTAGTAGCCGGTATGGTCGCCGTAGGGGCCTTCGTCGGCATATTCGTCGAGCGACACGTGGCCTTCGAGGACGATCTCGGCCTGCGCGGGCACTTTCAGCGGCACCGTTTTGCAGTCGACAAGCTCGACCTTGCGGCCGCGCAACAGGCCGGCGAACTGGTATTCCGACAAGGTCTCCGGAACGGGTGTGACGGCGGCGAGGATCGTCCCCGGGTCGGCGCCGATGACCGCTGCGGCAGGCAGTGGTTCGGCGCGTTCCGCTCGCCAGCGCTGATGATGCTGCGCGCCGCCGCGGTGCTCGAGCCAACGCATCAGGGTCGTGTCGCGGCCGGTAACCTGCATGCGGTAGATGCCGAGATTGAAGGCGTCTTCTCGCCGGTCGCCAGGGCCTTTGGTCACAACTAGCGGCCAAGTGATCAGAGGCGCGGGTTCGCCTGGCCAGCAGGTTTGGATCGGCAGCGTGGAGAGGTCGATTTCGCCGCCGCGCAATACGATTTCCTGGCACGGCGCAGCAGCGACGGTGCGCGGGCGCATGGCCATCACAGTCCGCAGCAGCGGCAGCATGCCCAACGCCTCGCGCCAACCGCCGGGCGGCTCCGGCTGCTTGAGAAAGGCAAGTGTCTCGCCAATCTCACGCAATCCGCTCGGCTCGCGATCCATGCCCCAGGCGACGCGCTCGACGGTGCCGAACAGATTGACCAGCACCGGCATCGCATACGCACCACCCGTCGTGGCGGTGACGTTCTCAAACAAGGCTGCAGGCCCGTTTTCGGCGAGCAGACGCGTCTGGATTTCGGTCATTTCCAGATAGGGCGAGACCGCTGCGGTAACCCGCGCGAGCCGTCCGGCGGTTTCGAGCCGGTCGATGAAATCGCGCAAGCTGGAATAAGGCATGCCGCGCTATATGGGTGCGGCCGGAGGGATTGGCGAGCAGGACCTAGCCTGGCAATACCTCCCAGACGACCCCTTCGCGAATCTCACGATCCTCGAGGTCCCGGCTCGTCGGCACGGGGTACCGGGCGCGCTCGCGCAGGCGATCAACTGGCAGATAAGCGCGGCCGGGATCGCCGAGCAGGACCAAATTGCCGTGTCTCGCAAGAAGGCGCAGCCAAGCCGTGACCCGATCGGCCATCGGCTGCTCGTAGCAGACATCGCCGGCTGTGACGACTTCCCAATGGGCATCCGTCGCGTCGATGACATCGGCCGTGATCACTGAGACGGCAACCTCGTTCAGTGCTGCGTTTGCGGCAATGGCGGCAGCGGCGAAATGATCGATCTCGGCCGCGAGCACCTGGGCCGCGCCGGCTTTCGCCGCCGCGATCGCGACAAGACCGGAGCCGGAGCCGAAGTCGAGCACGCAACGGCCGGCGACTTGCTTGGGGTGGTCGAGCAGATAACGGGCGAGCGCCTGACCACCGGCCCAAGCGAAAGCCCAAAAGGGCGGCGGCACCGCACTGCGCGCCAAGCTTTCCTCGGTGGCCTGCCAGACCGGCGTGATCTCGGTGGCGAGATGGAGTCGAATATCCGGCACCAGCGGCGGCACCGAGATCGTCGTATTGTGGCGGACGAAGACCGCGGGATCCAAGGTGGATCAGGCGAAGTGGCCGGCGATGATTCCGCCGAGCATCAGCCAGCCGACAATCCGATTCGAACGGAATTTGGTGAGGCAATCGGCTGGGTTGCGGGTCTCTACTCGAGCAGCCTGCCATCCCAACTGCACGGCCGCAGCGGCGAGGCCGACCCAGAATAGAGCGCCGAGTCCTGCCACTTGACCCGCCGCCGCCCATAACAGCAGCGCGGCGGCATAAAAGACAAAGAGCCAAGGACGAGTGTGCGACCCGAGGGCGATCGCCGAGGACTTGATTCCGATGCGGATGTCATCCTCCTTGTCCTGATGCGCATAGATCGTGTCGTAGCCGATCGACCAAAACACGCCGCCGAAATAAAATAGGATCGGCGGCCAGGAAAGCGCACCAGTGACAGCGGTCCATCCGATCAGCGCCCCCCAATTGAAATTGAGGCCGAGAAAAACCTGCGGCCAGTAGGTGACCCGTTTCATCAAGGGATACGTGGCAATCAGGACGAGAACGGCGGATCCGAACAAGACGCTGGTCCGGTTAAGGCTGAACAGCACCAAGGCCCCGGCCGCTACCTGAGCCAGCAGGAACATCGCCGCCTGGCCCACGGATACAGCACCACTCGGCAGCGGGCGCAACCTGGTGCGAGCAACCTGGGCGTCATAATGACGATCGGCAATATCGTTGAGAGTACAACCGGCGCCCCGCATCACGACAGCGCCGACAGCAAATAGCAGCATTAAGGCCGGAGCGGGCCAGCGGTCGGAGGCGAGTGCGATGCCCCACCAACCCGGGAACAATAAAAGCCACGTTCCGATTGGCCTGTCCAGCCGTGCCAAGCGCGCATAAGGCTGGATTCGGGCCGGCAGATAGCGCGTGACCCAATCGCCCTGCCTAATGTCGCTGGGATCCGAGCGGACTACCGGCTCCCCCTCACCCTCCCGCTTCGCGGGGAGAGGGCCGGGGTGAGGGGCAATTCGCCCGGAAGAAGCTGAATCCATATTCATTTTCGTGACGGGGAACTTAACTTAGCTCTATGGCCGTAACAGTTCGAGGATCGAAAATGCCTGAGCGCCACCGGCCGCGCCTGTACGTGGCGTCCTCACTCGTACCCCGCGGCACAGTCGATCTCGAACCGGGGCAGGCGCACTATCTTCGTTCCGTGTTGCGGCTCGGCGTTGGCGCGGTCGTCGCCGCGTTCAACGAGGCCGATGGCGAATGGCTGTGCCGCGTTGCCGAAATCGGCAAAAGCCGCGCTCGGGTGGGGATCGAAGAGCAGCTAAGAAGGCTCGAGCCAGATGCCGACCTATGGCTAATCTTCGCACCGGTCAAGCGTGCGCGGCTCGACTGGCTAGTCGAGAAGGCCACCGAGCTCGGCGTTTCGACATTGCTGCCGGTGTGGACGGCGCGCACCCAGGTCGAGCGGATCAACCTAGAGCGCTTGCGGGCGCATGCGATCGAAGCTGCGGAGCAGAGCGAGCGGCTATCGGTGCCCGAACTGAGGGCGCCAGAGAAGCTCGAGCACACGCTCGCCAACTGGCCCGCCGACCGCCAGCTGATCGTGTGCGACGAAACCGGAGCGGGCGAGCCGATCGCGGAGGCAGCCGCGCGGTTTGGACCCGGACCGGCGGCGCTCCTCATCGGCCCCGAGGGTGGGTTCGACCAGAGGGAGCTTGACGCTCTCGGGAAAGTCTCCTTTGTTATCCGCGTCGGGCTCGGCCCGAGGGTGTTGCGCGCCGAAACCGCCGCTCTCGCGGGATTGGCGGTGTTCCAGGCGATCGCCGGCGATTGGCGCCGCATCCGTACCCGTTGATCGCGTTTGCCGATTATTTGATCAAACGGCTGCTTGGTCGGGCGCCGCTACCTAACGCTGGAGTTTCGCTGGGGATGACGACAACGCCGAGTTCGCCAGGAGCGCCGATCACCAACAAGCGGCAGCTCGTCGAATACCTCGAATCCGGATGCAAGCCGCCCTCGGCATGGCGCGTTGGCACAGAGCATGAGAAGTTCGTCTTTCGTCGCTCGGATCTGCGCCGCGCGCCTTATGAAGGACCGGACGGGATCGCCGCGGTGCTGCACCAGATGACCCGCTTCGGATGGAAGCCGATCGTCGAGAACGGCAATACGATAGCTCTCACCAACGATGCTCGATGTTCGATCACCCTCGAACCCGGCGGGCAATTCGAACTGAGCGGGGCACCGCTAGAGACTGTTCACCAGACCTGCGACGAGGTGCACGAGCATCTTCGCCAGGTGCGCGAAGTTTGCGACGAACTAGGGTTAGGAATGCTCGGACTCGGCTTCGACCCCAAATGGCGGCGAGAAGACATACCGTGGATGCCCAAACAGCGTTACCGCATCATGCGCGACTATATGCCCAAGAAAGGCCGCCTCGGCCTCGACATGATGCTGCGCACTTGCACCGTGCAAACCAACCTCGACTACGAGTCCGAGGCGGACATGGTGAAAAAGTTCCGGGTAGGCCTTGCTTTGCAGCCCGTCGCAGTGGCGCTTTTTGCCAACTCTCCTTTTGTTGAAGGACGGTCTTCAGGATTTCTCAGCTACCGCAGCTACATTTGGACCGACACCGACCCGGACCGCTGCGGCACCTTGCCCTTCGTCTTCGAACCAGGTTTCGGGTTCGAACGCTATGTCGACTACATGCTCGATGTGCCGATGTACTTCGTATACAGGGATGGAAGGTACATTGACGCCAGCGGGCAATCCTTCCGAAATTTCATCGCCGGCAGGCTGCCCGCTCTAACCAACGACGTCCCACGCATCGGCGACTGGGCCGACCATGTGACCACGGCCTTTCCCGAGGTACGGCTAAAGACATTTCTCGAAATGCGCGGCGCCGATGGCGGCCCATGGCGCCGGCTCTGTGCGCTCCCGGCCTTGTGGGTCGGGCTCCTCTATGATCCCGCGGCGCTCAGTGCCGCCTATGACATGATCGCGGATTGGACGGTGGAGGAGCGCGAGGCGATGCGCCGCGATGCCCCGCGGCTCGGGCTCGCGACGCCGCTGCGCTCCCGAACGTTTCGCGACATCGCGCTCGAGATGCTCGAGATCTCTAGGGAAGGCCTGCATCGCCGGGCGCGACGCAGCAGCGCTGGCGAAGATGAGACATATTTTCTCGACCCGCTATTCGCGATTGCCGGTTCGGGGCGCACTCCAGCCGAGGAGCTGCTCGAAGACTTTGGCACGCGGTGGGGCGGTAAAGTCGATCGAATATACACCGACTACGCTTATTGAGTCGGGACTAGACCCTTCAGCCCGGCCCGGGCGCCGGGAGCGGCGGCGAGGTCTCGATCATCTGCGAGCCATGCCCCAGCCTCATTCTGCGCCAGCTCTCGGGATGAGCCATCGCGGCGGCCGGTGGCCGGCCGGACAGCGACATCCAGTGTTCGTGATGCCATGAAGTGATGGCGACCTCCGCCCGGATCTGCGCTCCCGAATTTGGCGGCGCTATGCCCAGAGCCGACCAGGGAATCAACATTTCCGATGTGATCCTGGGCTGATCCGCGCCAAAATAAACGGCTTCGGCGCCGACGACTTCGGTACATCCCGCCCCAATCACACGTTCCGCCGCGCCCAGACAAAGCTGCGCCGCCATCTCCGGGTGATCGTGGAGCTTGGTCCGCGGCGGAATGAAGAAGAGCGTAAAGCGCCGTGGCCCGGCGCCGACATCCATGCCTAGCTCGACCCGGTAGGCGTCGCCGAGCGGAAAGGCGCCCTCATAGGAGAAAAGGTCGATGTCGAAATAATCCTGACCGATTGTCGCCAACGCCACCCCGCGGTCCGACCATGAAAGATACGCTTCTCCGAATTCGGCGATGCCCGGAGACGACCTCAGCCGCGGCAGCAAGCTCGCCGGTTTCGGCCAGTCTGAAAGCGAGCGGTCACGCGTGGAAATCGATGCCTGCGGCAGGATGAAGGGCTTTGCCGGTTCTGCAGCAGCGAGGGCATCAGCGGCCGCGAGCGCGTGAAACTTGGGGATTCGCCGATTGGCGGAGGTGAGCGCCGCAACCAGCTCCTGATATGGCCGGTTGTCGACATCGACGAGACCAAAATTGTAATCCTCGCCATCGGCGCGCCCGCCCTTCGGATGGTCATAGTATTGGAACCAGTGCATGCCGACGAGCTGCGGAATCGCGGCAAAATTCTTGGCTGCAGCAGCGGCGCCGATGGCTCGCTCATCCTGCGAAGCCACGGTCATCAAGTGGCCGTTATTGCGGTTTCCAGTGCGGTTCTCCCGCGCGGCGAAAAACCACTCCGACACGAGCACCGGCTTCCCGCCGGACAACTTTCTGAGGCCGTCGAAGAAATAGTCCGCGATCCAGCCGTCACTGCTGTCGACGTTATAGTTGACCGCGATGGCGTCGACATGCGGGGCCATCGCGCGAACCGCTGCGGGGTCGTAGTAGATCGGCAGCCGATCGCCGAAATAGAGTGCGTTCGGGTCGGCGGTGCGGATCGCCTGTTCGGCCAAGGTGTAGTAACGGTCGGCGACGATACCGGTCCATTCGCGCACGACGCGGATGCCGGAGCCGCCAGGCTTCATCCGGATGCTTTCAGTGGTTCTGAGCAGCGCCTCCCAAGAGGCGACGCCTGCGGGAGGCAGAAAATCGGCGGCAAAACGAGACCAGTCGTCGGCATAATGTTGGCGTATCAGCTCGACCCAGCGCTGCTTGGTGAACGAGTTCGCCGGCTTTGACGAATAGAAGAAGAACAGGGCTCCCGCCCACCAGCCAACCTCGTTGTCGGAGAAATAGCCGATGCGGTAGGCCGAATCGCGGTAGGGAGCGACCAGTTCGCGAGCAAGTAGGTTCATCCGGATTTCGGTTTCCGGGGCGAACGGGTCGAACCAATGAAAACGCGCTAGGCGGCCAAGTTCGAGATTGATGACTGTCGGAAGCTGAAGCGAGTCGGGCGGGAGCGACCAGCCGCCGGCGCTGTTGAACCCCCAAGACAGCAAGCGGCGCCGAGTTTCGGCGCTCCAATCGGCAAGGGTTGGAGCAAATGCCTCCCAGCGATAACCGGAATAGGCCCTGCCGACTTTCTCGTGCTCGCCATTGCCGCCATCGAGGACATTGACGCCGAGGCTAAAGAAGCGATCGCCGCATGGCGTCACCAGCCACGCGGCCCCGCGATCGGTAGTCAGCGACCAGTGGCTTGATTGCGCTGTCGTGAAATCACTGCAAGCCCAGCCGTTACCGGCTGAAAGAGCTGCCGCGACCGCGCTTGCGACGTAAGCTGAGCGGAAAAGGGCGGCTGTGATGAGCCTCACGCGTTCGTGCCGCCGACCGTCAAACCATCCATTCGCAATGTCGGCTGGCCGACGCCGACTGGCACACTCTGACCGTCCTTGCCGCAGGTGCCGACGCCATGATCGAGGCGGAGATCATTGCCGATCATCGTCACCTTGGTGAGCGCATCGGGGCCGTTGCCGATCAAAGTCGCGCCTTTGACCGCAGGTCCCACCTTGCCGTCCTCGATGAGATAGGCTTCGGACGCCGAGAAGACGAACTTCCCGGAGGTGATGTCGACCTGCCCACCGCCAAAATTGACGGCGTAGAGACCGCGCTTGACCGAAGCAATGATTTCTTGCGGGTCGTGTCGACCCGCAAGCATGTAGGTGTTCGTCATGCGCGGCATCGGCAAATGCGCAAAGCTCTGGCGCCTGCCGTTGCCGGTCGGGGCGGCTTCAAGAAGGCGGGCGTTCATGCGATCCTGCATGTACCCTCTCAGGATGCCGTCCTCGATCAGCACGGTGCAATTGGTCGGCGTCCCTTCGTCGTCGATGGTCAACGAGCCGCGGCGGTCCGGCATGGTTCCGTCATCGACGACCGTCACCCCTTTTGTAGCGACGCGCTGCCCGATCATTCCGGAGAAGGCCGAGGTCTTCTTGCGGTTGAAGTCTCCCTCGAGCCCATGGCCGACCGCCTCATGCAGCATTACCCCCGGCCATCCCGGCCCGAGAACGACCGTCATCTCCCCTGCCGGCGCTGGCACCGAGCCGAGATTGGTGAGGGCCTGCTGCAGCGCCTCCTCAACCTGTGCCTGCCATTGCTGCGGATCGAGGTAGTGGTCGTAACTGACCCTTCCGCCCGCACCCGATGATCCCGTCTCCATCCGATCATCTTCACCGACCACGATCGCAACGCTCAGCCGCACCAGCGGGCGGATGTCGGCAACCCTTTGACCGCCCGGGCGGATGATCTGTACCGCCTGCCATACCCCGCTGAGCGACGCCATGACTTGCCGCACTCGAGGGTCGCGGCCGCGGGCATAGCCGTCGATCTCGGCGAGAAGTCGTGTCTTGGCCGCAAGATCGACCAGACCCAGCGGGTTCTGATCGGTATAAAGGCTGCGGTTCGTACCGGGAGGCGGCGCGCCGAAGACGCCCGAGTGACCGCTCGCCACGGCTCGCACCGTTGCCGTGGCACGGCGGATCGCCGCCTCAGATAGCTCCGAAGCATGCGCATAGCCGGCCGCCTCACCGGCAACCGCCCGCAGCCCAAACCCTTGGGTCGTATCGAAACTCGCGCTCTTTATCCTTCCGTCATCGAGTGCAAGGCTCTCCGACTGGCTGTATTCGAGATAGAGTTCGCCGTCATCCATTCCGGATAGCGACTGGTTGACGAGCGCCTCGATCCGGACCGGATCCATGCCCGTGCTTTCGAAGAACAGCGCGTCGGTGACGGCGACATCGGTCATTCGCAACTCCATGAGACAGTCCGCTTCAATATGGTCCGAGGCTGCCCGCAACGGAAGGCACCACTAGCATCCGGCACGGTTCGCCGTCCTCTCCATCCCGGCGTGCGGCGGCTTGCCGCAAACGGGTTTGGCCAGGGTTGATCAGGTTGTGGCCCGGCGGAGCGATGGTGTAGTTTCGCCTTGCGCTGCGTTGAAAGAGAACGCATCGCACCCGCGGCTTTGGTCGAGCGGCATGTGGCCGGATGCCTGATGAGAGCGCCGCTCGGAACGCCCTCTTGGAGAAGCCGATCCGGGTTGTTTGCGATGAATGAGGGGCTGCATGCCTGTTATGTGGTTGACGGGGCTGCTTGATAAGCGAGCGACAGCCAGAATCTGCGTGATCTCGCTGCTAGCGGCCATTGGGGTTGTCGCAATCGCGGCGACGGCTTGGGCCGAGGGGCCCCTGCCGTGGCAAATGGGGATGCAGCCGCCAGCGACCCCGGTAAAGGACCGGCTGGAAGCATTCCATGATGAACTCCTGATCATCATAACCTTGATTACGATTTTTGTTCTAGGCCTGCTTCTTTATGTGATCGTTCGGTTTCATCATCAGCGCAATCCGGTGCCGTCTCGCACCTCGCACCACACCATCATCGAGATGCTGTGGACAGTGGTCCCGGTCCTGATCCTCGTCATTATCGCGATCCCGTCCTTCAAGCTGATGTACTACATGGATCGCGTGCCCGAGCCGGATATGACGATCAAAGTCACCGGCCACCAATGGTATTGGTCTTACGAATACCCGGACCAGAGCGGCCTTGCCTTCGACAGCAACCTGATCCCCGAAGCTGATTTGAAGCCGGGTCAAAAGCGCCTGCTGGACGTCGACAATCCCCTGGTCGTACCGGTAGATGCGACAATTCGCGTGCAGATTACCGGCTCCGATGTGATCCACAGCTGGTTCGTTCCATCCTTTGGCGTCCAGGAGTATGCGATTGTCGGACGGCTCAACGAATCGTGGATGAAGGTCGAGCACGCCGGTGTGTATTACGGACAATGCAACCAGATCTGCGGCATCAACCACGCTTTCATGCCGATCAAGGTTGAGGCGGTGTCGAAAGATGATTTCCAGCGTTGGCTGGTCGATGCCAAGAAAAAATTCGCCCATCATGACGAAGGCGATGACGCGGTGCGCGTCGCTGCCGCTTCGGCCTCCGGGGACGCCGCTCGCCCGGCACCGGCAGGCGATTGAGATCGAAGGAGCAAGGGATGGCCTACGAGCGCAGTGCTGATATAGGCGATCTGCATGGGCATGACGTGCATGACCACAGCCATGTCCCGGGCTTTTTTGTCCGGTGGTTTTGCTCGACCAACCACAAGGACATCGGCACGCTTTACCTGATCTTCGCGATCATCGCCGGGGTGATCGGCGGTCTCCTCTCGGTGATCATGCGGATGCAGCTGATGCATCCCGCTAACACTCTGATCGAGGACCATCAGCTCTATAACGTCATCGTCACCGCTCACGGCTTGATCATGGTTTTCTTCGTGATCATGCCGGCAATGATCGGCGGGTTTGGCAACTGGCTGGTGCCGCTGATGATTGGCTCGCCGGATATGGCCTTCCCCCGGATGAACAATATCAGCTTCTGGCTGCTCGTTCCGTCCTTCGCGCTGCTGGTCGGCTCGACGATGGTCGGTCAAGGCGCTGGCGTCGGCTGGACGGTCTACCCGCCGCTCTCGGCGCAGATCGGACATCCCGGACCGGCGGTCGACATGGTGATCTTCTCGCTGCACCTCGCCGGTGCCTCGTCGATCATGGGTGCCATCAACTTCATAACGACGATCCTCAATATGCGTGCCCCCGGCATGACGATGCACAAAATGCCGCTCTTCGTCTGGGCAATCCTCGTAACCGCGTTCCTACTCCTGTTGTCGTTGCCGGTGCTCGCCGGGGCGATCACGATGCTCCTGACGGACCGCAATTTCGGCACGACCTTTTTCGATCCGGCCGGCGGAGGAGATCCTCTGCTGTTTTTGAACCTCTTCTGGTTCTTCGGTCATCCCGAGGTTTACATCCTGATTCTGCCGGGGTTCGGGATGATCTCGCAGGTGGTTTCGACATTCTCTAGGAAGCCGGTATTCGGCTATCTCGGCATGGCCTATGCCATGGTCGCGATCGGCGTCATCGGCTTTGTCGTCTGGGCGCATCACATGTTCACGACCGGGATTTCGGTCGACACCCGCGCTTATTTCACCGCGGCGACAATGGTCATCGCCGTACCCACCGGGGTGAAAATCTTCTCATGGATCGCGACGATGTGGGGCGGCTCTATAGAATTTAAGACCCCGATGCTGTGGGCGATGGGATTCATCTTTCTTTTCACGATCGGTGGGGTAACTGGGGTCGTGTTGGCCAATGCCGGCGTCGATTTTGCCTTGCACAACACATATTACGTGGTGGCCCATTTCCATTATGTGCTGTCGCTCGGCGCAATATTTTCCATTTTTGCCGGATTTTACTATTGGATCGGTAAGATGTCGGGCCGGCAATACAACGAGACATACGGTAAGATCCATTTCTGGACGAGCTTCATCGGTGTCAATCTCACTTTTTTCCCGATGCACTTCCTCGGTCTCGCCGGCATGCCGCGGCGGATCGCGGATTACCCTGATGCCTTTGCGCCGTGGAACTTTGTGGCATCGATCGGATCTTACATCTCGTTCGCCTCGACATTGTTCTTTGTCTTTATCGTGTTGCACACGTTGTTTGCTGGCAGGCGCGTCGGGGCTAATTACTGGGGCGAGGGCGCGACAACGCTCGAATGGAAGCTGCCCTCGCCGCCACCGTTCCACAGCTATGAAGAGCAGCCGGTCATTGTCTAGGGAGCCTCCATCTTTGTGACTGAAGTCTTTGAGGTTCCGTCCGCTGCTGCCCCTCTCAGCGCCGCGTCCGCCGCCAGCGTTGGCGACTATGTCGAGATTCTCAAACCACGGGTGATGTCGCTCGTGGTCTTCACCGGACTGATTGGCCTCGTCTTGGCACCGGGGCATCTCCACCCTGTGCTGGGGGTGGTGGCGTTGCTCTGTATCGCGATAGGGGCTGGCGCCGCGGGGGCGCTCAACATGTGGTACGAGCGCGACATCGATGGGCTGATGCGCCGCACCGCCGGGCGGCCGTTGCCGGGCGGCCGTATGATGCCTGGCGAGGCACTCGGCTTCGGCGCGGTGCTCGGTGTCGGTGCCGTGGTGATCATGGGGCTCGCGGTCAACTATGTGGCGGCCGCGCTGCTCGCCCTAACCATCGGCTTCTACGTCTTTGTCTACACGATCTGGCTGAAGCGGCGAACACCGCAGAATATCGTCATCGGCGGCGCCGCAGGCGCTTTTCCCCCGATGATCGGCTGGGCGGCAGTCACCGGGGATATCGGCTGGGGAGCAATCGCATTGTTCGCGATTATCTTCTTCTGGACCCCGCCGCACTTCTGGGCGTTGTCGCTGTATCGGGCCGGCGATTATGCCGCAGCCGGGGTGCCGATGTTGCCGGTTGCCGCTGGTCCCCGCGAAACCAAGCGCCAAATGCTGCTCTATACCTTGGTGCTGTGGCCGGTTGCCCTCGCTCCGTGGGCGCTGGGGGTTGCCGGCGCGCTCTATGCTGCTGGCGCGCTTTTGCTCAGCGCCGCATTCACGGGCTCGGCGATCCTTGTCTACCGCGACACAACCGATAGCAGCGCCCGACGAATGTTCGCCTTTTCGCTGCTCTATCTATTTCTGATCTTTAGCCTCTTGCTGGTCGATCATGTTGGCGGGGCTTGGATTTGACGCCAATGGCTTTGGAACGCGATCGGGAACGGATGATACGCACACGAAACCGGGCCCTCATGGCCGTGCTCGTCATACTGGCCGCGTTGTTCTACGCCATCACCATCGTGCGGATGGGAGGTTGAGGAGCGGCGATGACGAGCCGATCGCAACGCCGCCGCAACGGCAGGACGGTTCTGCTCCTCGCGTCAGTAGTCGCGGGTATGATCGGTCTGTCATTCGCGTCGGTGCCGCTATACCGATTGTTCTGCTCGGCGACCGGCTTTGGCGGGACGACGCAGCAGGCGGAGTCCGCGCCGATCCGGGTCGCGGCTGGGCTCGTCACGGTGCGTTTCGATGCTCAAACCGCACCCGGCCTCGATTGGGAATTCCGCCCGCTGAAGAAAGCAATAGCGGTTCATCCCGGCGAACAGAACGAGGTTTTCTTTCGTGCCGTCAACCATAGCGCGCTGCCGGTCACCGCTCAGGCGATCTACAATGTCACGCCGACCAAGGTCGGTATCTATTTCGACAAGCTGCAATGCTTCTGCTTCAGCGATCAGACTTTGGCGCCGGGACAAAGCGTCGATATGGGGGTGGTCTTCTTTGTCGACCCCGACATGCTGACCGATCCGAGCACCAGCGAGGTCCGCTCGATCACGTTGTCCTATACGATGTTCCGGGCGCCCGAGAAGGCGGCTCCGACCGCTTCCTCTGCATCGCGATCGCCGGCACCCTCCGTAAATTGACCTATCAGGCTCCCAATACATGAGCGAAGCGCACGCCCCGCCAAGACATCCCTATCACCTCGTCGCCCCCAGCATCTGGCCGCTGCTCGGGGCGATTGCCGCCGGTCTGATCACCAGCGGCGGCGTCCTCTACATGCACGGCTATGGCTGGACTTTGCTGATCATCGGAATCCTGTCGGTACTGGCGATCATGGCCGTTTGGTTTCACGACGTGATCAAAGAGGCCACCTTCCAGGGCTATCACACGCCGGTCGTGCAGATCGGTCTGCGCTACGGGATGGCGCTGTTCATTGCCTCCGAGGTAATGTTCTTTGTAGCCTTTTTTTGGGCTTTCTTCGCGTCCAGCCTGTTCCCGGTCGGCGGCGTCTGGCCGCCGAAGACCATCCACCCGTTCGACCCGTTCGAATTCCCGTTTCTTAACACCTTGATCCTGCTGTTGTCGGGGACCACGGTGACCTGGGCGCATCATTCCCTGATCGAGGGCAACCGCAGCGGAATGCTGCGCGGCTTGGCCCTAACCGTCTTTCTTGGCCTCTGTTTCACCTCGGTCCAGGCCTACGAGTATAGCCACGCCCCATTTCGTTTCACCGACGGCATCTATCCGTCGACCTTTTTCATAGCGACTGGCTTCCACGGCTTCCACGTCATCATTGGAACGACATTCCTCATCGTCTGTCTCTATCGTGCGTGGGCCGGGCACTTCCGGCCCGACCACCATTTCGGCTTCGAGGCGGCCGCCTGGTACTGGCATTTCGTCGACGTCGTGTGGCTCTTCCTGTTTGTCTGCGTCTATTGGTGGGGCGAAGGAAGCGGCGGCGCCGGCGTGGCGGGCTGATTACGGCTCAGGGCGCCTCCATAGCGGGTGGATCAAACGGACAATTTCCCCGCGGTTTCTCCGTTGCGCGCGGCTCTTGCTTGCCGTTGCCCGCGCTGCGGCAAGGGCAGGTTGTTTGCTGGCCTTCTCAGCGTCCGAGGAACTTGCGAGACCTGCGGCCTCGACTTGTCGGCGCAGGACGCCGGGGACGGACCAGCAGTTTTCGTGATCTTGTTTCTTGGACTGATTGTCGTCGGTCTCGCCGCCTGGGTCGAGCTCCGGTTCTCGCCGCCCATCTGGGTACATTTGGTGCTGTGGACACCGCTGATTATAGGAGGCGCAATCGTGATGTTGCGCCCGCTCAAGGCGGGCCTGATCGCCCTCCAATACCGCCACCATTTGCTCGGCGCGCCGCCAACCTCTTGAGATGACCAGGTTTCGCCCACTGTTCTGGCCGACGCTCTTCACGGCGCCGGCGGTGCTGCTGTTACTCGGGCTCGGTTCCTGGCAAATCCAGCGGCTTTATTGGAAGCAGGATCTCATCGCACAACGACAGGTGGCAGTCTCGGCAGCTCCGATCCTCGCAACGGGCAACTTGGAGGAAGACGCAAGAGGCATGGAATTCCGCCATGTTACCGACGAAGGGATATTCCTACACGACAAGGAAATCTTCCTCGGCGCGACATCGGAGGCAGGAAGGCAGGGATACCAAGTGCTGACGCCCCTTCTCGAACCAGGCGGCCGCATCGTCCTTGTTAATCGCGGGTTCATCCCCGCCGAGCTGAAGGATCCGGCAAAGCGGGCCGCCGGCCAGATTCTAGGGACGGTTCGTGTCCAAGGGCTCTTGCGATTGCCCCCGGCCGGGAAGCCGACATGGTTTCTGCCGGATAATCGGCCAGACCTGAACTATTGGTTCTGGGTCGATCTTCCAGCGATGAGCGCCGCCGACAAGCTCGACCGAGTGGCATCGTTCTACATAGATACCGACGCCAACCCCAATCCGGGAGGCTGGCCGAAGGGTGGTGTCACGCGGCTCGCCCTGCCAAACGATCACCTACAATACGCGATCACGTGGTTTTCCCTGGCAGTTGCGTTGATGGTCATCTATTTCCTCTTCCATCGCCGCAATGCGGGACCGGAATGACCGCCTATCAGCTTTTGGAAGAGCGCTTTCGCCGAATCGGGGCGCTGGAGCAAGCAATCTCGGTGCTCCACTGGGATACCGGAGCGATGATGCCCGAGGGCGGGTCGCCGGCGCGGGCCGAACAACTCGCCACCTTGCGGCTGGTCGCGCACGAGCACCTGACAGCGCCCGAAATCGACGACCTGCTCGGCGAAGCCGAAGCGGACAACGATGCACTTGGCCCATGGCAAAGCGCCAATCTGAGCGAGATGCGGCGGCGCTGGCACCATGCGACAGCACTACCGGGGGCGCTCGTCGAGGCGGAATCGCGCGCCTGTTCCCAATGCGAGGCGGTCTGGCGCAGAGCCCGCTTGGAGAGTGACTTCGCTGCCGTGCTCCCCGGACTCGAACAAGTGCTTCGGGTCGAGCGCGAAATTGCGGCGATCAAGGCCGAGCAGCTTGGCAGCAGCCCCTATGAAGCGCTCCTCGATCAATACGAGCCGGGCGGTTCGGTTCCGGCGATCGACCGCCTGTTCGACGAGATCGCAAGCTTCCTGCCCGATCTGATCGAGGAAGTCCTAACCCGCCAGGCGACTTTGCCACCGCCGCCCGTCGCAGCCGGCCCGTTCCCGGTCGAGACCCAGCGCCGCGTCGCGATGACACTGATGGAACGCATCGGTTTTAACTTCGCGCATGGCCGGCTCGACGTTAGCGCTCACCCGTTTTGCGGCGGCACCCCCGATGATGTGCGGATTACGACACGCTATAGCGAGAACGACTTTGCGCGCGCCTTGATGGGGGTGTTGCACGAGACCGGCCACGCCCTCTATCAGCGCGGCCTCCCGGCTGAGTGGCGCTTGCAGCCGGTCGGCCGAGCGCGCGGCATGGCGATGCACGAGAGCCAGTCGTTGCTGCTCGAGATGCAGGTGTGCCGCAGCCGCGCTTTTCTAGCGCATGCGGCGCCAGTTTTGCGCGAGGCTTTTGGTGGAGCTGGGCCGGAATGGGACGGCGAAGCACTCTACCGGCGCCAGATCCGGGTCGGGCGCAGCTTGATCCGGGTCGACGCCGATGAGGTCACCTATCCTCTCCACGTGATCCTACGCTACCGGCTCGAACGGGCGATGCTTGCCGGCGACCTCGCGCCGGCGGACCTACCCGGCGCTTGGGCCCAGGGGCTGCGCGCCCTACTTGGGGTGGCCCCGAACAATGATCGTGAAGGCTGCCTTCAGGACATCCACTGGTATGACGGCAATTGGGGCTATTTTCCGACCTATACGCTCGGCGCGCTGATCGCGGCTCAACTCTTCGAAGCCGCGCGCCGCGATATCCCGGATTTGATCCAGGCGATCGCGGCAGGCGAATTTTCGTCGCTGCTCGGCTGGCTGGGTGAGCGCGTCCACTCGAAGGGGTCGCTCTTATCGACGGCCGAGCTGGTCGAGGAAGCCACAGGCCGGCCGCTCGGGACAACCAGTTTCGAGCGGCATTTGCTTGATCGTTATCTTGGTTAGCGAGACGACTCCGCTATCGGAGTGTTATCAGGGACAACACGATAAGTCTCGGGGGACGCTGTGCCTGAACCTTTCGCGCAAAAACAGAGTTGCGTTGCCGATCGCCATTGTGCCCTCGAGCGCTTCGAGAGCATTCGCCGCGACACCGAAGCACTGACGATAAACCTGACGCCGGAGGATCAGTCGATCCAGTCGATGCCCGATGTCAGCCCGACAAAATGGCACCTCGCGCATACGACCTGGTTCTTCGAAACGTTCATCTTGAGCCGGTTGGATGCCGATTACCGGGTCTTCGACCCGGCTTTTGCCTACCTCTTCAACTCTTATTACGAGGCGGCCGGCCCGCGTCACCCGCGGCCCGAGCGCGGGCTGCTGTCGCGCCCGACGGTCGATATCGTGGCCGCCTATCGCGATCACGTTACCGCTGGCATGGAACGCCTCATCGAGAGCGCGGCCGAGCCGGCGTGGAACGAGATCGCCCCCCTGCTCGAACTCGGCGTTCAGCACGAACAGCAGCATCAGGAGCTGATCCTGATGGACATAAAGCACGTCTTTTCGATCAATCCCCTGCTGCCGGCGTATCGAGCGCCGCAGCTTTATGTGCAGGCGCCGGGCGCCCCCCTCAGCTGGGTCGATTTCGCCGGTGGCCTCAAAGAGATTGGGCACCTTGGGTCCGATTTCGCTTTCGACAACGAGACGCCACGACACAAGACTTGGCTCGAACCGTTCCGCCTCGCAGCGCGGCCGGTGATCTGCGGCGAATACATCGGCTTCATCGAGGACGGCGGCTATTCGAGGCCGGAATTCTGGTTGTCGGACGGCTGGGCGATGGTTCGCGAGCAGGGCTGGGAGGCGCCGCTCTACTGGCGCCACGAAGACGCGGAGTGGTCGATTTTTACGCTGTCTGGCCGCCGCCGGTTGAACCCGGCCGAGCCGGTCTGTCATGTCAGCTTTTACGAGGCCGATGCCTTTGCCAAATGGGCCGGGAAGCGATTGCCCACCGAAGCGGAGTGGGAGACTGCAGCCGAAGGGGTGCCGATATTGGGCAACTTCGCGGACCACGGTCACTTTCACCCCTGCGCCATCGGTTCGGAGACTGATGGCGGTGGCTGCCACTTGAAGCAAATGTTCGGCGATGTTTGGGAATGGACGGCGAGCCCCTACATTCCGTATCCGCGTTTTCGGCCGGCTGCGGGTGCAATCGGCGAGTACAATGGCAAGTTCATGTGCAACCAGATGGGACTCCGCGGCGGCGCGGCGGTCAGCCCGGCCGGGCACGTTCGGGCCACCTATCGCAATTTTTTCCCGCCCTCGGCACGCTGGGCCTTCGCCGGGTTGCGGCTCGCGGAGGACCTTGAATGATAAACGGTGCGCGCTTTGCCTTCCATGATCTGGCGCCCGGCGAAGAGAGCTTTCGCGATGCAGTGCTCAATGGGCTCGGCCGCGCGCGCAAGGCGATCCCGTGCAAGTTCCTCTATGACGCGCGTGGCTCCGCGCTTTTCGAGGAAATCTGCCGTCTGCCCGAGTATTATCCGACCCGAACCGAGATCGCGATCCTCGAGGAGAACTCGGCCGATATCGCCGCCCAAATGGGGCCGCATTGCCGTCTGATCGAGTTTGGCAGCGGCGCCAGCCAAAAAGTGCGCATCCTTCTTCATGCGCTCGACCGGCCTGCGGCTTACGTGCCTGTCGATATCTCGCGCGAGCATCTGCGCGACGCCGCCACCAGCCTTGCCGAAGATTTTCCATCGGTGCCGGTGATCGCCGTTTGCGCCGACTACACCCGCGCGTTTCCGCTGCCGCCGCTCCCCGGTGCGAAGGGCAAGCGGGTCGGCTTCTTCCCCGGCTCGACGATCGGCAATTTCGAGCCCGATGCTGCGGCAGCCTTCCTAGGCAACTACGCCCGCGTTCTTGGTCCCGGGGGCGAGATGCTGATCGGCGTCGATCTGAAGAAGGACGCAGAGATCCTCGACGCCGCGTACAACGACCGGGCGGGGGTGACCGCCGCGTTCAATCTCAACCTCCTCGAGCGCGCCAATCGCGAGCTCGACGGCGACCTCGATCTGGACCGGTTCGAGCATTTGGCATTCTATAGCGAGGCCGAGGGACGTGTCGAAATCTACATCCGCAGCCTCGCTGATCAGCAGGCGCGGATCGCCGGCAGTCGCTTCCACTTCTCCAAGGACGAGCTGATCCACACCGAATACTCATACAAATACTCGGTCGAGGACTTCCGCGCCCTGGCCGCGCGCGCGGGTTTCCGTCCGGTCGACACCTGGACCGACCCCGGCGAACTCTTCAGCGTGCATTATTTCCGGCTGCGGTGAAGCAGCTGTTCTTAGGTCGCACGATGGCTGGCCGCCATCAGCTTGCCAATGGTGGTGGGGTTGACCCTGCTTTTTCGAAAAATCGGACTGCCTCCCGTCGCGTCTCGAAGACGTAAGCGCTCAGCCCACGCCTGCTCAGCGTCTCGCCAAGCTTCATACGCATAAAGGCGCTCGTCGTGTAACGCGACACTTGTCGATAATAACGGTCGGACAAGTAGCGCACCACCTGCCATACATTCAACAGATCTTCCCCAATGCAAAGTGCGGGGTTTTCCATGTCAATCGACTCGCGGACATCGCGTGACCAGTTTTCCGGCTGATTTTCGACGTTGCCGTCTAGGCGATTGATCTTGGTATCGTGGCGTCCCCGGCAGGACTCGAACCTGCGACCCACAGTTTAGGAAATTCTGATCTTCGTTTTCCGACTATTGCTGGTCACTGCCGAAAGTACCAAATGGTAGAGATATAGGGCCGCCGATCGTTTCCGTCTATTTCCTCCAGTTTGATTTCTGGTGATACCTAGGAGATACCTAGACGGGAAAACCGGCCGGTACACCGATCAGCCGAGAGGGAGCATAGATGATGCGCTGCAAGATCAGCAAGCGCTCGGTCGACGCATTGAAGTTAGCGGCCGACAGAGCCGAAGCGGTGCTGTGGGATACCGAGTTGAAAGGTTTTGGCGTCCGGCTTCAGCGCGGCGGCGCCAAAAGTTACGTGCTGCACTACCGCGCCGGGACCGGCCGCGGTGCGCCTCTGCGGAAGCTGACGCTCGGGCGGCACGGCTCGCCCTGGGCACCGAAACAGGCACGCGCCGAGGCGACGCGGCTGTTGGGGCTGGTGGCCCAGGGGAAAGACCCCGCAGGCGCGAAATCGGAGGCAAAGATCGCGCCGACAGTGAACGAACTAGCGACGCGCTTTCTCGCTGAGCACGCGGAGGCGAAGCGCAAGGTTTCCACTGCCCAGGAATACCGCCGCCTGTTGGGACACGTGATTCTTCCGGCTATCGGCACACGCAAAGTCGCCGACGTGACGCGGCGGGACGTAGAACGCCTGCATCAGACACGCCGCGAAACGCCAACGGAGGCGAACCGCGCGGTCGCTTGCTTGTCCACGATGTTCAATATCGCCGAGCGGTGGGGTCTGCGGCCCGACGGCTCCAATCCCTGCCGCCATGTCGAGAAGTATCCGCAGCGGCGGCGCGAGCGTTTCCTTGCTGCCGAGGAGCTGGCGCGCTTCGGCGATGCACTCGCGTCCTATAACGGCTCACCGTATGCCATCGCGGCCATCAAATTGCTGGTGTTCACCGGCGCGCGGCTCGGCGAAGTGCTCGGGCTGCGTTGGGAATGGATCAATTTCGAGCGTGGCGAGGTGCGGTTACCGGACAGCAAGACCGGCGCGAAGACGCTGCATCTTCCGCCTCCGGCGCTCGCGGTTCTCGCGGAGTTGCCTCGGCTCGCCGGCAATCCGCATGTCATTGCCGGGGCGAAGGAAGGCGCTGCGCTTGTGAACCTCGAAAAGCCGTGGCGGGCGATTCGCGCCGCGGCTGGGCTTGAAGACGTGCGGATTCACGATCTCCGGCATGCGTTCGCGAGCGTTGCCGCATCGAGCGGGATGGGCTTGCCGATCATCGGTAAAATGCTGGGGCACACCCAGCCAGCCACCACCCAGCGCTACGCGCATCTTGCGAGCGATCCGGTGAAGGCCGCTGCCGCTGCCGTCGCCGGCAAGATCGCTGCGGCGATGGCTGGCGGACCGGGCGATGGCAAGAAGGGCGGGGTGACGGTGCTGCCGCTGCGCTCGGGCACCTAGTTGAACCGACGGGGATAGGCCGGCCAGCCGACAAGCGCAGACACCGCACTGCGCTTCCCCGCCGCTCCTGCGGGCGCCTACGGGGGCGCAATGTCACTCATTTCCGTGCGATCTGCCTGGGATTGGGCAGCGAACCTTGCCGCCGAATACGACGAGCCCTTTGACCTCGTTCTCCGTGACATCCTAGCGGCGGTAGATCGCCGTGACATTTCGGCTCGCAATCCGGACGACCCTATTGAGACCTGGCGGATTTTGCTGCCGGTGATGATCGAGCATATCGACCGAGATCGACGAGGACTTATAGACCCTGAACCTCTCCTCGGTCCCGGCATTTTGGTGATGGCTCGGTCGATTTTGATTGATTCTCCAGAGCTTGGCCGTTGGCTCACGGCTCGGGGGATCGAAAGGCGGGATCCGCCCGTCGGTTCGCAGCCGGCCGGAGCACCTGCTTCGTCGGGGCAGGGGGACGAACCGGTCATATCGGAAACAGGCCTGCCGGGGCGCCCATCCAAGGGCAAGCATCTCATCGAGGACGAGGCTGAGCGGCGACGCACTGCCCGCCAGACTTTGACTTCTCTCGCGGATGAGGCACAAGCGTTGTTGGACTGGTACAAACAGAATCACTCTGATGCACCCCGCCCTACATTAAAGACGATCAAGAACAATATCCGCAATCGTCATCGGCGGTATTTGGGCAGTGCAACCGAACCCTGAGGTGCACTAAAGGCGCGCGACCGAAAATATAATTTCGGACGCTATTTCGGGTAGCTATTTCGGGCATCGGTAACTTGCAATCTCTTGCGGTGCGCCACCGCGGCGCATCGTCAAGAGATAATAGCCATGCTCGACCAACTGCTTTCTGATCGTGACGTAGAGAAGATCGCCAAGCGCGCGCGCAGCACATTGCAGAAGGATCGCGTCGCCGGAATCGGCATTCCGTTTATTCGCATCGGCCGGCTCGTTCGTTACCGGCAATCGGATGTTCGGGCTTTCCTCGACGCATTGCCTGCCCGACGCTCGACGAGCGATCCGGCGACGGCGGACTGAATAAGCCGGCCGGGGACTTGCCCGTGACCCCACTCGATGCCTTTGCCAGCGAGCCGCGCTGGGTGGCGTGGCGCAATGAGTTGCGCGGCGGCAAGCCGACCAAGGTTCCCTATGCACCCGACGGCAAGAAGGCGAAGACCGATGATCCCTCGACGTGGGGCACCCGGAAGGCAGCCGAAACCCGCGCGTTGAGGATCGTCAACGGGCAGGGCGGCGGCGTCGGGCTGCAACTCGGCGATCTCGGTGCCGACATGCATCTATGCGGGATAGACCTGGATAGCTGCATTGCCGACGACGGCGCACTCGCCCCGTGGGCTGCCGAAATTCTTTCCGCCGTTCCGACCTACACCGAACGATCGCCGTCCGGTCGCGGTCTGAAGATGTTCTTCTACACGGCAAGCGAGGACGTGCGGCCGTTTCTCGACCGTATTGGGGTGCGGCCCGATGCCTGGGGCGCTCGCCGCAGCGCGCCCGGGCAGGACGGCCGCGACCACGGGCCTGCGGTCGAAGTTTATCTCGCCGGCCGGTACTTCGCCGTCACTGAGGATGTATGGCCAGGAACCCCGAACACGCTGGCAACGCTCAACGCCGCGACGCTCGATCACCTCTCCCAGCTGATTCCGCCAGCCAGATCCGCCGGCGTCAAAGGTCGGAAAGGAGCCGACAATTCCAGGAGCGCGATTGCCTTCCGCATGGGCTCGGTGATGCGCCGCCAGGGCAAGACCTTCAAGCAAATGTGCGAGGCACTGCGCACCGATCCCGAAACCGCGGAGTGGGTTCGCGAAAAAGGCGATGCGAATGGCGGACGGGAACTGCGCCGCATCTGGCACCACGCCTTCGAAAAAGATGACGACAACGACGCTCGCAATCTACCCACGATCACCGTGCGGGCCGGCTTTGCGCCATGAAGCCGCCGATGCCGGCCTCGCCGCACTGCGTGATGCTCGTGTCCCCTTTTATCAGCGGGACCAATCTATTGTTCGAGTCTGCATGGTTGCGGCGAAAACCGCGGCCGGCCAAGTTACACTCACTCCAGGCATTACCACGGTCACGCAGGCCTTTCTCGGCCGCGCGCTCGGCCGCGTCATCCGTTGGGAAAAGTTCGATCGGCACGGGAAGGCCGTCCGCGCATCGACCCGCCCGGGCCGGTCGTCCAGCAGATCAGCGAAATGTCGGGCGAGTGGCCGTTTCCCGTACTAGCCGGCGTCATCGGCACGCCAACGATGCGCCCCGATGGTAGCCTGTTGTTGGCTGAAGGCTACGACGAGTCAACGGGGCTTGTGCTGCTCGGCGCGCCGCCGATCCCGAGCATCCCACAAGAGCCTACGCGGCAGGACGCAGAAACCGCATTGCGGATGATCGACGCACTGCTCGACGAGTTCCCGTTCAGGGACGGCGGTCGGATCGAATCGGTCGACCGCGCCGTCGCTTTGTCCGAACTGATAACGCCAGTTTTGCGCGGTGCGATGGTCACCGTACCGATGCACCTGGCAAATGCGCCATCGCCCGGAACCGGTAAGAGCTACCTCGCCGACCTCGCTTCCGGGATAGCCACCGGTGAGCGCTGCGCGGTCGTCGCGTTCTCTCCCGACGCCAAAGAGACCGAAAAGAGGCTCAACGGCTCGGCGCTCGCCGGGCACCCGATCATCGGGCTCGACAACGCTTCGGGAACGATCGAGGGCGACCTACTCTGCCAAATGACCGAGCGGCCACTGCTGCAACTGCGGCCGCTGGGCACGAGCAAGATGGTCCGGGTGCCGAACACTTACACCGTGTTGACCAATGGCAACAATGCTGTGGTCGCTGCGGACATGGTGCGCCGGACCATCGAGTGCCGCCTCGATGCCAACATGGAGTCGCCGGAATCGCGCGTCTTCCACGATAATCCGCTCGCCAGGATTACGCGGGATCGCGGCGCCTACATCGGCGCCTGCCTCACTATTGCCCGAGCCTACATCTGCACCGGCAAGCCCGGGCGCCTGGCGCCGCTGGCAAGTTACGAGGCTTGGTCGGACCACGTGCGCTCGCCGCTGGTGTGGCTCGGCTGCGCCGATCCAGTTGCATCAATGTCGTCGCTGCGTTCTCTCGACCCAGCGCGGCAGTCTCGGACAGCGGTCTTCAAGGCCTGGGCAGAGGAACTGGGCACCGGCGGCGCATTCCTCACTTCAGAGCTGATCAGCCGAGCTAACGATCAGAAGCCGTTTGGCGTGTTCCTGCGGCCGGGCATCCGCGCCGCCCTTCTCGACGTTGCTCGCGATCGGCGTGGCGAAATTGATGCGACGCGGCTCGGCCGGTGGCTCGGCAAGACCGAGAACAATATCGCTGCCGGCTTCAAGCTCATCAGCGATCGAGGCGACGCGTCGCGCCCCCGCTGGTTGATCATCGATGCCTGAGCGGTGCGGGGATGTGGGGGTTGTGGGCTAGCTCCGGTCAGATCTTTGCAGTCCGCGCACGCCCGCGGTCGCCCGCGCGCGTATCCTACAGCGCTCGCGATGTACTGGGGTACAGAACCCCACAACCCCCACAATCCCCCCAATCGGGAAACCGCCTGTACGGGACTGCACCGAGCCCGAGCCACTTACCTCCGATCGCAGCAAAGCTGCCGATGAGCGCCGGGCTTGTTGTGCTTGATGCAATTGGCCGTTCCGGGCGCGGCGGACCGGTGGCTATCCGCCGGCGGCCAAGCGAGGCGACGAAACTCCCCGTGCGACCGGATATAGCCGGTGACTGAAACACAGCTTCGGCTCCGGCGCGACGACCGCTTTCTCCTAGTGTTAAGCGGATGCGGCTTCTCCGCGAGCGGCGCCTGAGGGGGAAAGTGTGCGTCTTGCTCGAACTTGACCGCATGATGGTCTCGGCGCCGATCGAGCTTGGATGGCTCTCGGGCAGGCAGCGGGATGACCAAGCGGCGATCCGACATGCGTTCTCGTGCACACCATGTTGATGCAGAACAATCGCGCGCGTGTATCGACGGTCAGACTCCGCCATCGCCGTCAGCTCCTCCATCTCAAAGTCGGGCTAGTTTAGGCGGCGGCCATAATCGACATGTCCGACCCCCGCAAACGCCCGACCCCGACCCTGCGGCGGGTGACGTTCAAAACCTCCCGGCTTGCTGAGTTCTGCGGCGAGAAAGAGTTGACTGCGCAGACCGGCCATGCCCGGGAGGATTGGCCGTTTGTCATCCTCAAGGAACTTGTCGATAACGCGCTCGACGTAGCTGAAGAAGAAGCCGAGACCGGGCCGGAGATCAGTGTCGAGGTATCGACCGAGCGCGGCGAAATCATCGTCGCAGACAACGGTCCCGGTATTCCGGCTGAGACGGTGGAGGGCATCCTCGACTACACCAGCCGGGTTTCGAGCCGCGAGGCATATGTTTCGCCGACGCGCGGTGCCCAAGGCAATGCTCTGAAGACGATCGTAGCAATGCCGTTCGCTCTCGACGGCACCCGCGGGATCACGGTGATTGAAGCGCGCGGCACCGCTCATCGCATCGTCTTCGAGATGGATCCGGTTCGGCGAGAGCCGAGAGTCCTCTGCGAGAACTCCTCATCGCCTGTACAAAATGGCACCCGGATTACCGTGCACTGGCCGAGTTCAGCTTGCTCGTTGCTCGAAACCGCGAAAGGCCAATTTGTACAAATGGCGGGAGATTTCACGACCTTTAACCCGCATCTGACCCTCTCCGTCATCTGGAACGACGACCGGTTCGTGGACATGCCGGCCACTGAACCGGGCTGGCGTAAGTGGCGGGCTCGCGACCCGACGAGCGCCCATTGGTATGACGCCGAGCGGTTCGGCCGGTATATGGCCGCCCACATCGCCCGCGACGAAGACCTGGGACATCCGGGGCGCACGGTCCGTGAGTTCATCTCCGAGCTCCGCGGGCTGGCGAGAAGCGATAAGCAGAAAACAGTACTAGCCAAGATCGGCGCGACGGGGATGCCACTCGCGCTCTTCTTTAGCAGTGACGAGAAAGCAATCGCTCGGTTATTGAGCGCTTGCCAGGAACAGACCAATCCCGTCAAGCCCGCGGATCTTGGTCTGCTCGGCAAAGATCACCTCTTGAGGGAGTGTCTTGTCGTCGGTGGCGCGGAAGAAAGCTTCGGGTATAGGAAGCTTCTGGGCACGACACCGGCTGGTCTTCCCTTTGTCATCGAAGCGGCCTTTGCCTATTGCCCCGACGCCGAACAATATCGCCTTGTCACCGGCATCAACTTCTCAATCGGTATCCGCAACCCATTCCAGGGACTCGGATTCGGGGAGAACCTCTCTGCATTGCTGGCAAAACGGTGGGTTGGACGGGATGAGCCGGTCGTCCTTATCCTGCATTACACATGTCCGCGCATCGATTACACGGATCGCGGGAAGTCGGCGGTCAGTCTGCCGTGGAATGTCGCCGAAGCAATCAAGGATCTCGTCGAGAAGATCACCAAGGACTGGTATGCGCAGCGCAAGCGAGAGGAAAAGGAGGCTTCCCGGAAATACGAGCGCCGTGACCGTCTTATCTCAACGAAAAAAGTCTCGATTAAGGACGCGGCCTGGGAAGTCATGGAGGAAGCCTATCTGAAGGCCAGCGGTGGCGGCACATTGCCGGCGAAGCCGCGCCAGATGATGTATGCGGCCCGACCGAGCATCCTGACAATGACCGGGAAGGATAGCCTCGACGACGCTTATTTCACGCAAACGCTGTTGGTCGACTACATCAATGAGCACCCAGATCGCTGCGCGAATTGGAATATCACCTGGGATGCGCGCGGCACCTTCAGCGAGCCCCACACCAACGTAGCGATTCCGCTCGGTACTCTTGAGGTCCGCCGGCATTTAGAAGAGCGCCCTTATTTTGGGTCGATTGCTAATATCGAATTTAGCGACAGTTTCCCGACAAGCGGCCCCGAAAACCGCTACGACACGATCCTGTTCATCGAGAAGGAAGGCTTTGAGCCTCTATTCAAGACGGCCCTTATCGCCGAGCGGTTCGATCTCGCGATCATGTCGACCAAAGGCATGAGCGTGACGGCCGCACGTATGCTGATCGATAGGTTCGCTCATCGAGTGAAGAGGATCCTGGTACTGCACGATTTCGATGTGTCGGGGTTCAGCATCTTCGGCACGCTCGGCAAAACCAACCGCCGCTATACCTTCGAGAACGTCGCTCCGATGATCGACATCGGCCTCAGGCTCTACGACGTCCTGGTAATGGGTCTTGAGTCGGAGCCGGTGAAAGTTCCTGGCGACTGGGAAAAGCGTGCAGCCACGCTTCGCCGTCATGGTGCGAGCGAAGACGAAATCACTTTCTTGCGGAACCGACGGGTCGAGCTGAACGCAATGACATCCCGCCAGCTTATCGACTTCGTCGAGGCTAAGTTCGCCGACTACGGCGTCGCCAAAGTCATCCCAGAGGAATTCGTCATCGAGCGACATGCTCGCCGGACCCGCGAGCGACAACTGCTCCAGCGGGGGATCGCTAAAATCTTAGGCGAGATTGCCAAGCAAGCGCAAACAGCCGAATTGCCAGCGAACCTACGAGAGCAGATTGAGGCAAAATTCGCAAAGGAGCCGAACCTGCCATGGGATGCGGCAGTCGCGCAGATTATGCGCGGCATGCACGACCCGCACCGATAATCAGAAATGGGCGCGCGCCGGCGGTGTCATGGACGTCGCGCGCGGCGGCGCAGGCGGACCCTGGGTGCAGGCTGGCGCTAACGGCGCTGATCAATCCGGCGTCGCCAAGGCTCAAGATGAAATGATGCACGGTGAGGCGATCTGCTTGTGGTGCGCTGCCTCAGTTACGCCGCGCCGCGGCGGCTCGCCGAAGAAGTTCTGCAGCGCCCAATGCAGGCTTGAGTTCCATAGCTGCGCCCGCCGATGGGCCGAGGCGGCCGTCGCCGCCGGTGCGCTGAGCATCGATGTCCTCAAAAATGGCAGCTTTACAGCATGCACGCTTCTTCCAGGGGCCAACTCGCCCGCGCGCGTAGGAGAGGAGGCCGCACAGTCCCCCGCGCCTGCAACGCCCCGCGCGAAGAGCGGCGACGCACGCCAGAGCGATTTCGAGCGGCGCTTGGCACGTACGATCGCGGCACGGCGGCGCTGAGTTCTATACGCAAGGCTCGGCGATCGGCCCTAGCAGCTATCGCGGGGGAATGATGCCCGGCCGCTCTGCGACCCAGGGTGCATTTCGACGGCAACTACGGCGCTGCTTGCCCCATCTCCTACGGCCGGCAAATCCCAGCGCCTTCGCTTGGCGTTAACCGAATCCCGGAACAATTTCATATCAATTAACCTGCCGTCATCGGTCATATGAACCTGGTTAGCAAACATAACCAGCACACACCACACCGCCGCATGCCGCGCGTCGTCGTCAGGAGCGGGAACAAAACCCGGCGGAACCTCGATCTCCGAGACGTTCTCGATAAGCTTGATCAGCTGCTCACGCAGTTGCTTCGCAGTTACGTCGTGCCTCGTCGACGCATCCTCATCCGGCACAAATTCGCGCGCTTTCCCAAGGCCTCTCTCGCCGATCTTTTCCGCGGCAACCAACCGAACTCGATCATCCTCGCTATAGCGCATCAATTCGGTCATCACCTCTATCGCCTCCGGTGAGCGCTCCCGCGCCAGCCGCTCGCAAGCCTCGATCTGCTCGCGCCTTCCTTTCGGGAAGCCTGCTGGGTTTCCGCTCTGCCCCGGTTGAAACTTGTAGGGCTCCAGCGCCTTCGACCGCGCCTCCCGCGCCTCCGCAGGCGTCGCATGCTTGCGTGGCTTCCTCGGCGGATACGACATCGATCGCTCTCCTCTCTTCCGCTGGTGAGAGGCGATAGGACAAGCCGGCAAACCTCTCAGTGGCGCTCACCTATAGTTGTGCACGCATTCGCAGACTAGCAATCTTCATGCGCGCGCGTCGGGAACGCTGATCCTATTGGGTCGATTTGGCGGTCTTCTTCACCTGAGGCTCCTATCTGGATTGGATCGGTGCATTTCTAGCGGTCATCCTTATCGGTAGCCACCGCCTTAGTGCCGGATGACGATGCCGATTTCCGGGAACGCCTTCCGCAGTCGCTCGCGATCGACGTTGCGCGTCTCGTCCGCTGGCGGCTCCGGCTGAGGGCCGCAAACCACGTCCACGAGGTACAGCCTCGCCTGTGTCAGCCAGTAGTCCAGTGCGTCGAGCAGGCGCCAGGGGAGCGGCACCAGTGATCCGCTACCCATTGTCGGCGATCCTGCCACCGGACGGCCAGTCGCCGCCCTCCACACAGGCGAGAAGCGACGTCCTGCGCGGGATCGTGCCTCCATAAGCGCCCAAGTGCGCCCCGCGGCCACTGGGTCACTCTCGCCGAACGGCGTAACGGTCCAACGGTAACGGTCCGCTCCGAACGCCCCGGTATCCCTGATCGGACACCTTGCGCGCACCCAGGATCAACCATCATATCGGCATTAGGGCTGAGCTTCCGGCATCCGAATGGGTCGGCTGTTCGCTCCCGTTGTTGGCCGCGGAGCACAC